>Ga0209061_1000087_pt1 | contig 310268 bp, 281 predicted proteins | sample Coa_R1_10_FD_187157 | JGI IMG/M metagenome (GOLD analysis project Ga0209061, IMG submission 187157) | Surface soil microbial communities from Centralia Pennsylvania, which are recovering from an underground coalmine fire - Coalmine... | ecosystem: Environmental > Terrestrial > Soil >... | reverse complement strand
CGCGCGGTCACCGTCGAGGTGAATGTAGAAGTTCGTCAGGAGGTGAAAGCCCTTGACGTTTCTCGCATCGAACGGCCCCTTGCCCATGTACTGGTACATCAGGGCGAGGATCGCCTTCGGCCCCTTGGCGCGCCCGAAGCCGCCGATCCACTCCCCGTTCGTCGCGAACAACTTCGAGAACCCGACGAAATCGCGCGTGTCGAGCAGGTGTCCGTACTCGATGATGAGCGCCCGGATCTCCTCGCGGTCCTCAAGCTCGCGGACCTGAGCCTGCAGCGCCCTGAACTCGGCCTCGGTGGGCTGCCGTGCCAGGGCGGGCGCGCCCTCGGCGAGCAGCACGCAGGCGGCCGCGGCAGCGATGCCGATGCGCGAAGCGAGGGGAATCGATCGAAGCATGCCGGTGGTCCTCCTCGGGATCAGTGCTCGGTCCACAGGGTCTTCATGTCGAACGGGCTGCGCATGCCGTAAGGCACGCGCGGGCCGAGTACGACCTCGACCTTGCTGATCTCCCCGTGGACGATTTTGAACATCTCGACTTGCTCGATGGTGAATGGGACGAGCTCGGCGGGCTCGGCCTCGAGCAGTGTGCCATTGCGCAGCTTGATCTCGCGGACATTCCCCGGCACGTTCGGGGTGAACAGACCCACGACGAGGCCATGTTCGACATCGACGGCCCAGATGCGGCGGGGATCGACGCGATTGCCGTTGTCGAAGCGGCCGGAGTTCATCTGGCCGAAGCAGCTGCGGTCGTCGGCGGCAACCACCCCCGCGGCCGCCGCCGCCGGCCCAGGGGAGCGACCCGAGGTGGTCTTGCGGCCGTTGTCCCACCGCTCACAATCGACGGCATACGGGGCGAGGCGCCCGTCCCCGTGTTCCATCGCGTCCCAGTTCGAATTCGCGATCGCGACGAGCCGGTCTCGGGTCGAGCGCTCGGATGGAGGCACGATGCGGGCAAAGTCGGGCCTGGGGGCCGCAACGGTATCCGCCCCCGTGAGCAGCGAGCGTCCGACGAGCGTCTCGAGCTCGGTCACTCGACGGTCAACGACCTTGAGCCGCGCGGCCATCATCACCGGCTTGTCGTTCTCCTTCACGATGCCGATCCAGACGACGTTGCCCGTCCCCGGGTCGGCCGCATAGATGTCATAATTGCGGCGGCCGGTGACCGTCTTCCACAGACCCTCCTCGCCGAATCTGAGCGGCACCAGGTTCTCAGTGAATTTCACGTCCCGCGCGACCGGGAGCCGCGAGGGCTCGTGGCTCACGAGCGCGGCGGTGTACTGCTTCGCGATGCCGATCAGGCAGTCGCGGTCGCAGCGGACGGCGGCTTCGAGCCGTGGCGAGAGGCTGCCTGCACAGACAGCCGCTGCAATCGCCGCCGTCCGCACGAGCCCTCCGCCCGATCGCACCGCTGCCGTGCTCACGCGTTCCTCCCGCCGGGCCGCTCGCCCCGCACGTCAGAACGTCTTCTGCACGGTGAATGTCCACTGGAGCGGAGGTCCGATCTGACCGCCGACGAAGCCGCTGCCGGCATTGAACTTCTGCATGTAGTAGAGCCGATTGGTCAGATTCTTGCCTTCGAAGGCGAGCGACCAGTCGCTCAGCGAGCCGCCCGGCGTGAAGGTCAGCCGGCCGTTTACGAGCGTATAGGGATGAATGCTGAGCACGGGCGTGCACGCGAGATCGCCGCAGGAGCCCGGCATGGCATTCACGTCGATCCGCGGCACGAGCGAGCTGCCTGAGATGAAGGGAATGACGTACTGGACGCCGCTGTCCCACTTCCAGTAGCCGATGCCCGCCGGCGTCGTCCTGCCCACGCGCACGGCCGGAGAGAGTGACTTCACGAAGGCGAAGTCGAGCCAGCTCACCGAGGCATCGATCGTGAGCCGGTTGACGGGCCGCACCTCGAACTCGCCCTCGACGCCCTTGATGTCCGCATCGCCGACGTTGAGATACTCCCCGCAGGGCGCATTGTAAGGCGGCTGCAGCGGGTGCCCCTGCGCGTCCACGCACGCCGTCGCGTCGGCCATCGCCTGATAACCGTCGTATTGATTGTAGAAGGCGGCCAGGTTGACGCGCGCCCGGTGGTCGAACCATTGGCTCTTGAGGCCGATCTCGTACGCCTTCATGGTCTCGGGACCGAAGCCGATCGCCTGCTGGGGGAAGTAGGGCCGGGGGGAGATGCCGCCGCCCTTGAACCCGGTCGAGAACTGGACGTAGCTCATCAGATCGGCAGTCCACTGGTAGTCGAGGGCTGCGCGATAGTCGACGTGCGAGCCGTCGAATCGGCCGACCGTGCCGTTCAGGGGATTCGCGGGATTGCTGAGCGGCAGATACGGCGTCGTGCCGTCGATGTTGAAACGATAGAACGTGTAGTCCTTGCGGTCCTTCGTGTAGCGGATCCCGAGGTCGGCCGTCAGCGCGTCGGTGAGGTGAAGGCCCGCATGGCCATAGACGCCGGCGCTCATCGTCGTCACCGGATCGTTCTGGATGAAATCGAAGGTCGGCTCGCTCGGGGTGCCGAAGGGCACGAAGGGGCTGTTGACCCGGCTCTCGTAGTAGGTCGTGTCGTCGAGATAGATCGCACCCAGGGTGTAGTCGAGGAAGTGGCCGAACGCGCTGCCCGTCGCGCGCAGCTCCTGCGTCACCTGCCGGTGCGTGAGGTAGCCTGCGAGCTGCACGATGTCGATCGGGGAACCGTCGGGGTCTGCGTTGTTGTCGCTCTTGTAGTGACGGTACGAGCTGATCGACTTCAGCGCGAGACGATCGAAGAGCCGGTATTCGAGCGTGAGCGCCGTGCCCCAGGACTCGAGCCGCTCCACGGGCGTCGAAGCGAATGCGCCGTTCGGCGCACCGGGCGCTCCGAAGGGGTTGACGGCGCGGTAGGTCACCCCGGGGTCGAGGAAGTTAGCGTAGGTGACGTAGGGATTGTCGACCACCGTGTCGCCGCGGTAGGCGCCATACGGAACGAAGCGATTGTCGAAGGGAGCTCCCTGATAGGGGAGCGAGTTGACGGTGCCGGTCGTCTCGAGCAGCACGCTCGGAACCACCGTACTGTCGTCCTGCGTCGCATCGACGGTGAAGTTCGCCTCGAGCTTGTCGAACGGCAGCCAGCGGGCGGCGAGCCGCACGCTCGTGTAGCTCGTGCTGCCCTCGTCACCGATTCCGCATCCCGGCGAATTGTTGTCTCTCGGCAGGGCGCCGGAGAGCACGTAGGGATCGTTCGGATGCACGCAGGCGTAATCGAGCATCTGCACGTAGCCGTTCTGACGCACGGACGCCCCGCTGATCCTCACGAACAGCTTGTCCGGGATGACAGTGAAGTCCCCGCTCGCACGCAGACCGACATGATTGAAGTTGCCGTAGCTCGCCTCGACGTATCCGCCCTTGCCGTCGGGCTTGCGCGAGTAGAGCTTGATCGCGCCGCCGAGCGAGTTCATTCCCGCGAGGGTGCCCTGCGGACCGCGCAGGACCTCGATGCGGTCGAGATCGAGCAGGGCGAAGTCGGCGCCCGTGAGACTCGAGTAGTACACGTCATCAATGTAGATGCCGACCCCCGGCTCGAGCGCCGGATTGAAGTCGGATTGGCCGACGCCGCGGATATAGGCGAGCAGCGACTTGCCGGAGCCCTGCTGCTGAGGCAGCAGGACGACGTTCGGAGCCGACGCCGTGATGTCCCGCAGGCTGGTGTCGCCGCGCGCCTCGAGCTGCTCGCCCGTCAGCGCCGTGATCGCGATCGGCGTCTGCTGAAGATTCTGCTGGCGGAACTGCGCCGTGACGACGACCGTCTCGAGAGCATCGCCATCCGATGCCGAGCTCGACGCGGTGGAGGAGCCCGCAGGCGCCTGTTGCGCCGCTGCCTCCGTCACGCCCAAGGCGGAGAATGTCGCCCACGCGGCGGCGGCCACGACCGCCCGCGATGCATGGACCCTCGACCCCATCGCTCTCTTCACTGCACCCTCCCGTCACGTATGAGCGAGCAGCAAGCGCGCAATGCTCGCGCCGCTTGAGTGAATCTATCCGGGAGGGTGTGGGGCCGTTTGCCCGCCGTGGCGTGATGAATTGACTCGGATGGAACCAAACAGCCGCGGGACGCTATCGGCCCTGCGCCGCGATGGAGCCCACCGCGCGGATCATGAAGGGGCCCGGCGAGCGACCCTTGAGCTTCGGGTCGATCAGGTACTCGATCTTGCCCTCGATCGCGTAGACCTCGTCGCCGACGAGCGTGACACCCGGTGGTGAATCGAGCCCGCTCTTGAGGACGCGGATCGCGGCCTCGTTGCCCGTGATCGTCACCTCGTCGATGCGCCCGGCCTGATTCTCCGCCAGCACGAAGCGGTTGCCGCCGATCGGGCGAAAGCCGTCGGGCCCCGCGATGCGCTCGGGCAACGCGAGCTCCGTGATCGCACCGAGCGTTCCGTCCGCGCGCAGCTCGACGCGGAGCAGCGCGCCGCGGGTGACGATGTTGACGTACAGGGTGCCGTCCCCCGCGAATGCCAGTCCGTCGATCCCTTTCAGCCGCTCGTCCTGGCCGACGACGCGAAGGCGTTGCGCGTGTGGCGCGAGCGCGAGGATGCGCCCGTTCGGCGTGTCGGTCGCGTAGACCGTGCCGTCCGCGGCGGCGGCGATGTCGTTGCACACGCCCCCTGGAGCGGGGAGCGGATAGCGCCCCTTGGCGCGGCCGCTGTCGAGATCGAAGGCGAGCACGGCGGAGGTGCGCGGACGTGCGGCGCGCACTGAGGCCGCGAACGGATTCGGCACCGAGCACGCCCACAGCGTGCGCGTGCGCTCATCGGCGAGCACCCCGAAGATCCCGAGCCCCTCGCCGGCCCCCGCGGTGCGAATCCACGCCGCGGCGCGCGGTGCTCCCGGCAACGCTCGATAGATGATGCCAGCGAGACTGCCCGTGAACAGCGTCCCATCGGATCTCGACGTCACGCTCTCGGGAAAGATGTCGTTCCCGATGAGCACGTCGCTTGAGGCCGTGGCGCGGCCGGGGATCGATGCCGTCGGCTGTGCACTGCGCGCAACATTCCCTTCGGTCGCGATAAGGAGCAATAATACGGCGAGCACACCGATGGTTTTCAACGAGACCATCCTAGAGAAATGCCGATCCGAGCCCGCCACGATAGTGGGCCTTCGGCCCTCCGCTTGACCGGGATGGAAACGCGTGTTGATCCAGATAGAACCCCTGCGATCCTTGTAGGCGCCCTCCTCGCTCGATCTGCGGGGAATCGAGGAAGCCCAGCGCGCAGTGATCTGGGAGCGCACCGCGGGTGCGTTCTTTCCGGGACTGTCGATCCGCGCGCTGCCGATGACTCGGTCCGCCGGCTCCATTCAGAGCTGGCAGTTCGGCCCGGGACGGCTGTGGACGATCCTCTCCCCGACGCTGCAGGTGCATCATGCGCCGAGCGGTGACGATTCGTGCGCCGCTTCGGGGTCGCCCGTCGCACAAACCTTCTCCGTCATGCTGCAGATTCCGGGATCGACCATTGCCGCGCAGCACCGGCGCTCGTGCCGGCTGCAGCCGCGGGACATCTGCGTGACCGATGGGCAGCTTCCGTTCGCCCTCGAGGTCGACGGGCCGTTCTCCCGGTTCATGTTCCTGCAGATTCCACGCCACATGGTTCTCGGGAGGCACCCCTATCTCGCGGGCCAGACCGCCGAGCGCTTCGACGGGGACGAGCCGGGCGCGCGGCCCGCCTTCCAGCGCCGGCAAATCGCCTCGCCATTTCAATCAAGCGGCTCGTCGGGGAGACCGTAACAACGTCCGCGAGCCGACGAGCGTCGCGGTCGCCGCAGGCAATCCTCTGTTCATGACACACCCCTCTTCCGGACACGCCCGACTTCAGCGGATTCAATGCGCCATAGCGGATCGAGTGCGACATATTCGACCTCGTGGTCGAGGGAACGCTCCCCGAGGAGATCGACGGCGCCTGGTACTGCTCGGTGCCCGATCCGCAGTTTCCGCCGATGCTGGGGGATGACACCTACCTGAGCGGCGATGGGATGGTGAGCCTCTTCCGCATCCACGGCGGACGCGTCGATTTCAAACAGCGGTACGTGCAGACCGAGCGCTGGCGGAACGAGCGCGCCGCCGCGAGCAATCCGCTCGTGTGGGCGCAGATGGTCGACGGCGGCGAGCCGCAGCGGCAGACGCGAGGGCTGGCGGCGGCGGGGCTTCAGTGAGGGAGTGCATGCCATGAATTTCGAGATGCTCGACCTGCTCGCTCAGCCTGGCGGCTTTTCGCTGGCGTTGGCACCTGGCGCCGAGCGGCCTCCGGCGAGAAATGAAGTCTTCAATTATGTTGCCCGGCATCACTCGGCACCACGATCACCCGCATTCGGCGCGGAACTCGAGCGGCTCGAGCCGTCGGTGATCCGCGGCGACTGTATCAGTCCGTTGCTCGTCGCCGGCGACGTGATCTATGTGGACCATGCTGCGCGTCCGCTGCCCGGAGATATCGTCACGTTCCGTCTGAGCCAACGGTTCGCCGACGATCAGAACGCCGCGCCGCCACCGGGGCAATCACCCACATGGAAGAAGGGCGACGGGTGGGCGAAGCTGTTCGTGCCGTTCGCAGGCATCGATATGCTGCGCGACCGGCACGGCGGCTCAGTGACGGCCACCTATGCGGCGTGCGAGTCACCGGACGATGTGCCGGCGCTCGGCGTAGTTCGTAACGTGCGCCGTGCCGGCGCGCTGCTTTTCCTGCCATAGACGGATCGCTCGCAGATCGGCACGAACGCGGCAACGTCTGTGGGTGGCGCAACCCTCGCGACGCTGAACATTACTGGCAACGGAAGCCATGACGGCCCCGTTGTCACGACGCCTGCGCCCAGAGATGGCAATTCACTCCTCATCGCAACTGCGATGTTCGCGGGCCAATGGACGAGCGGCCTCGGACTTGCCGCCAGGCTCACATCGAGTGTGGACGGCGTAAGGCTGCGGGGAAACAGGCTCCTTGACCGAGATCATTCTGATCTGCGAGCTGGTGAAGCAATGAGCCACCGCGTGATCTCAATCTACGACAAGGCCACTGGTCTGCTCACCGGCCGCACGGCCAGCGGCACCGAACTCACGGACGAGCTTGCAGATAAGCACCTGCGCGACGGGGAGCCGTACGTCGATGGCCTGCATGACCATCTATCAAAGCGCGTGAACCTCAAGACCGCAGAGGTTGAGGACCACCAGCCGCCCCAGCCGAGCGCGGATCACGAATGGAATGCAGATATGCGAGGCTGGCGGCTCCGCGCCGACGTGGCCGAGCGCGAGGCTCGCCGCCGGGCCGCGCTCGCCGAGATCGCGCGGCTCGAGGCCTCACAGCACAGGCCACTGCGCGAAGCGGTGCTGGGGCTTCCCGGCGCCTCGTCGAGATGAACACCGAGCGCATGCAGGCGTGGCTCGACGCGGTGGCGGCGGAGGAGCCGGGGCCGGCGCTGCAGATCATCCTGCATCTTGCGGAGTTCATCGTGCCGAAGCTCGCGCGCACCGAGCACGTGGGCGAGGACGGCGGCCCGGTGCGCATCGAGTGGCCGCTGCCGCGGCCGTGATCGCGTGTCGAGCCTCGGCGATGGCGACCGGGCAGTGCAGCGAGCCGCCCTCGCGCGGATCGCCGTTACGCCAGTTGTCGGTCACGCGCTGCAAGTAGTGCCGTGCGGCACGCAGGGGGACGGCAAGGTCGGGGCGATACCCCGAAATCGCACGCGGTGGACTTGCGGTGGACCTGCGCGCAACCGCCGAATCCGCACCGAGGCGCGAATTGGCGCGTAACTCATTGATTCCATTGGTGCCGGCTGAGGGGATCGAACCCCCGACCCCATCATTACGAATGATGTGCTCTACCAGCTGAGCTAAGCCGGCACCGCCCGCCTTGCGCGAGGGCGCGAATTCTACAGTAAAGGAGCGGGAAAGGGTCCCGGCGCGAGAACCCCGGATCGCAGGGAGCACCGCCGACTCATCGGCCCGCCATCGGCTCCGCGATCGGCTTACTCCTGTCCAGCCGGCGATTTCTTCCTCAGCCGGATGACGAGATCGATCCCTGCCATCTCCATTCCCGGCGGCGGCGGGGGCAATCGGCTGAACTCGACATCCGGGACAGGCACATCGATCAGCTGTCCGGTGTCGAGGTCATGGAAGTGATAATGCGCCGCGACGTTCGAGTCGAACCAGGCTCGCGCGCCGTCCACGCTCAGCTGGCGGATCAGGCCGCGCGCGGCGAAGAGATTGAGCGTGTTGTAGACCGTCGCCTTCGACACCCGCGCACCGCTCGCGCGCAGATTGGCGATGATCTGCTCAGCCGACAGATGCTGAGGCGCCGCGAGCAGCAGCGCTGCAATCTGCATCCGCTGCGCGGTCGGCCGGATGCCGAAATCGGCGAGCCGCTGAGCGCAAAGCGCTGACGCATCAAGGGCGAGCGAACGATGCTCCATAACCGATCATTATATCCAAGCCGTGGCCGCAGCCCACAATCGAGGGTCCCAGGCAGGTCCGGGCCTGTTACGCCCGGGACACACTCCACCCCCGGAACTGACTCCAAGCCCCAAGGGCTCTCATTCACCTGCCTGCCTCCGGCACCGCCTCCTACGAGCCGGCAGCCAGCCTCCTGCGCAGCTGCCGCGGCAGCGCGAACGTGACGCGCTCCTCCCGGCCCACGACCTCCCGGGCGCTCTCTCCTCCCCACTCCCGCAATCGCTGCACGACCTGCTGCACCAGCACCTCCGGCGCCGAGGCGCCCGCCGTCACACCGACCACCCGCTTGCCCTCGACCCATTCCCGGTGCATCTCCTCCGGTCCATCGACGAGGTAGCCGGGCACGCCGCTGCGTTCTGCGAGCTCCCGCAGCCGGTTGGAATTCGAGCTGGTTTTTGAGCCGACGACGATCAGCGCCTCGCAGGTCTCGAGCAGCTTCTTCACCGCGTCCTGCCGATTCTGCGTGGCGTAGCAGATGTCCTCCTTGCGCGGCGTCGCGAGCCCCGGAAAGCGCGAGCGCAGGACCTCCACGATCTCTGCGGTGTCGTCCATCGAGAGCGTCGTCTGGGTGACGAAAGCGAGCCGGGAGGGGTCGCGCACCTCGAGCCGAGCCGCTTCGGCAGCGCTCTGCACGAGGTACATCCGCCCGCCGAACGAGGTGTCGAACCTGCCGAGCGTGCCCTCCACTTCGGGATGGCCGGCATGGCCGATGAGGATCACGTCGCGCCCCTCACGGGCGTAGCGTTGTACTTCCATGTGCACCTTCGTCACGAGCGGGCACGTCGCGTCGAACACGGTAAGCCCGCGCTCGCGAGCCCTGCGCTCGACGGCGCTCGACACGCCATGAGCCGAGAAGATCACCGTCGCTCCGTCGGGCACCTCCTCGATCTCTTCGACGAACACCGCGCCGAGGCCGCGGAGTCGATCGACGACGTAGCGATTGTGAACCACCTCATGACGCACGTAGATCGGCGCGCCGAAGAGGTCGAGCGCGCGCTCCACGATGTCGATCGCGCGGTCGACGCCGGCGCAGAAGCCGCGGGGATTGGCCAGCAGGATTTGCATGAGCTCAGCTCCTTGGGCGCCGGTCCGCGGACAGGCTGCCGCGCCCCCCGATCCAGGCATCGAGGAGCATCAGAATGGCGCCCACGGTGATCGCCGAATCGGCGACGTTGAACGCCGGGAAGTAGGCATCCTTCCAGTGGACGACGATGAAATCAATGACGTGCCCGAGGCGCAGGCGATCGATCAAGTTCCCGAGCGCTCCGGCGAGAATGAGCGACAGGCTGACCGCGAGCAGCCATTGCCGGCGCGCGTCGAGCCGGCGCAGCCATGCCACGATGCCGATCGCGACCACCACGGCGAGCCAGGTGAAGAGCCAACGCTGCCAGCCCGAGGCGTCCTCCAGCATACTGAAGGCGGCGCCGCGGTTGAAGCGCAGCGTGAGCTCGAGCACCGGCAGCAGCGTCAATCTCTCGCCGTAGGCGAAGTGATGGGCGATCCAGCTCTTCGTGGACTGATCGAGGGCGATGACGAGCACTGCGATCGGCAGCCAGCGCCAGCCGCGTGCGACGCGCGCATCGGGGCCCGCCGCTTCGGACCCGGCAACGTCCCCGGCGCGCGCCATCAAGCCCATTTCCTCAGCTCGCCGGAACCCGCGACGTTCGCGACGCACCGGCCGCAAAGCTCCGGATGCTCCCGATGCGAGCCGACATCCGGCAGCCGATGCCAGCAGCGCACGCACTTCGGCGCTTCGGTCGGCTTCACCGCGATCCAGACGCCCTCGCGCGCGGCGTCGGCTGCCGGAACGGCTCCGGCAGGGGGGCTCGACACCCGATGCATGCGCGCCGCCGAGGTGATGAGGAAGAACCGCAGCTCATTCCCGAGCGCATTGAAGCGCTGAAACTCCGCCGGCACGCAGTACACGTCCACTTCCGCATCGAGCGGCGCGCCGATCGCGCCGGCATCGCGCAGCTTCTCGAGCTCCCGCAGCACATCGCCTCGCAGCGCGAGAAGCGCGGGCCAGTCGATGTCGTGCGCCGCGGCCTCGGGCGTCTCGTGCCAGGTCGCGAGGAACACGGACTCGCCCCGCTGCCCCGGGACCGAGCGCCAGATCTCCTCGGCCGTGAACGACAGGATCGGCGCGAGCCAGCGCACCATGCTCTCCGTGATGTGGTAGAGCGCGGTCTGCGCGGAGCGGCGCGCCAGGCTTCTCGGCTGCGTGGTGTAGAGCCGGTCCCGCACCACGTCGAGGTAGAAGGCGCTCAGGTCCACGATGCAGAAATTGTGGACCTTGTGATAGATGAGATGGAACGCGTATTCCCGGTACGCTTCGATCACCTCGGATTGCAGCGCGCGTGTGCGGGCGAGCGCCCAGCGGTCGAGCGCGATCATCTCGGCCGGATGCACCGCGTCCCGCACCGGATCGAATCCGTGGAGATTGCCGAGCAGGAAGCGCGCGGTATTGCGCAGCTTCCGGTACGACTCGGCCGCGCGCTGGATCAGCTTGTCCGACACGCTCATCTCGTTCGCGTAGTCGGTCGAGGCGATCCAGAGCCGCAGCACGTCGGCGCCGAGCGTGTCCACGACCTTCTGCGGCGCGATGACGTTGCCGAGCGACTTCGACATCTTCCGCCCCCGCTCATCGACGGTGAATCCGTGGGTGAGCACGCCGCGGTAGGGCGCGCGCTCGTACAGCGCTTCGGACATGAGGAGCGAGCTGTGGAACCAGCCGCGATGCTGATCGGAGCCTTCGAGATACAGATCGGCCGGCATGGCGAGCTCCGGCCGCAGCGTGCTCACGCACTCGAACGACAGGCCGGAGTCCGCCCACACGTCCATCACGTCCGTGAGCTTGCGATAGCGCGCGGCATCCGCCCCGATGAGCTCCGCGGGATCGAGCCGGAACCAGGCGTCGATGCCTTCGCGCTCGATGCGGGCGGCGATCGGCTCGAAAAGATCGAGAGAGCGCGGATGCGGCTCGTGCGTCTCCTCATGGAGGAACAGCGTGATCGGCACGCCCCAGGTCCGCTGGCGCGAGATGCACCAGTCGGGGCGGGTCTCGATCATGCTCGTGATGCGCTGCTCGCCCCAGGAGGGCGTCCAGCGGACGCGTTTGATGTCGCGCAGTGCGTGCTCGCGCAGCCCCTTGCGCTCCATGCTGATGAACCACTGCGGCGTCGCACGGAAAATGACCGGTGTCTTGTGCCGCCAGCAGTGCGGATAGCTGTGGCGGAAGGGCTCGAGGTGCAGCAGGCGGCCGCGCTCGCGCAGCGCCTGGTCGATCACGCCGTTGGCTTCCTCGACTTTCAGTCCCGCGACGAGCGGCGTGTCCGGCAGGAAGCGTCCGTCGCCCCCGACGGGATTGGTGACGGGCAGGCCGTACCGCTGCCCGACGACGAAGTCCTCGTGGCCGTGAGCCGGCGCCGTGTGCACCGCGCCCGTGCCCGCCTCGAGCGTCACGTGCTCGCCGAGGATCACGGGCACGGTGCGGTCCGCTAATGGATGGCGCAGCACGAGGCCTTCGAGCGCGCGGCCCTCGACCTCGGCGATGACGCGGCGCGCGGTCATGCCGTACCGCCGCAGGCATGCCGGCATCAGATCCGCGGCGAGAATCAAACGGCGTGCGTGCGACTCGGGCGCCTGCGCCTCGACGAGCACGTAGCGCAAGGAATCGCGCACGGCGACTGCCTGATTGGCGGGCAGCGTCCACGGAGTCGTGGTCCAGATGACGATATCGCCGGCGCCCGGCGGGTCAGGCTCGCCTTCCCGTACGGCCGAGGACCCCAGGGTGCCAGGCGGCACTCCCGTCCGGCGCTCGAGATCGCGAACGTCGGCCACCGGGAAGGCGACATCGATGGCCGGGGACGTGCGCGCCTCGTACTCCACTTCAGCCTCCGCGAGCGCCGAGCGGCATTCCGCGCACCAGTGCACCGGCTTGACGCCGCGGTAGACGTGCCCCCCGCGCATGATGCGGCCGAACGCCCGCACCTGCTGCGCTTCGTACCGCGGATCCATCGTGAGGTACGGGTTCTCCCACTCGCCGAACACGCCGAGCCGTTTGAAACCCTGCCGCTGCAGCTCGATCTGCTCCGCGGCGAAGGCGCGGCAGGCGGCGCGGAAGGCCGCCGCATCGAGCCTCTGCCCCGGACGGCCGTACTGCTTCTCGACCTGCTGCTCGATCGGCAGCCCGTGGCAGTCCCAGCCCGGCACATAGGGCGCATCGTACCCATCGAGCGTGCGCGCCTTGACGATGATGTCTTTCAGGACTTTGTTGATCGCGTGGCCGAGGTGGATCGCGCCGTTCGCGTACGGCGGCCCATCGTGGAGCAGAAAGCGCGGACGACCCCGACTCGCTTCGCGGATCTTGCGATACAAGCCCGCGCGCTCCCAGGCTTCGAGCATGGCGGGCTCGCGCTTTGCGAGGTCCGCTTTCATCGGGAAGTCGGTCTGCGGCAGATTGAGGGTTTGCTTGTAGTCAGGCACGGGTTCTTGCTTCTCTCTCTAAGATCGCGCGCGCGGCGGCCGCATCGCGGTGCATCTGCTCGACGAGCGCATCGAGGGACTCGAACCGCTCCTCATCCCGCAGCTTCTCGATGAACTCCACCTCGATCTCGCGGCCGTACAGGTCTCCGTCGTAGTCGAACAGGTGCGCCTCGAGCACCGGCACGGTGCCGTTGACGGTCGGTCGCGTGCCGAGGCTCGCGACGCCGGGCCAGCCTGTGAGCCCCGCGCCCGACACCCGCACCGCGAAGATGCCCTCGAGCGCCGGCCTGCGACGCTCCAGCCGCAAGTTCGCCGTCGCAAACCCCAGCCGGCGTCCGAGCCGCTGACCTTCCACCACCCGGCCGCTCATCCGGTACGGCCGTCCGAGCCAACGCTCCGCCTGCCGCAGCTCGCCGCGCGCCAGCGCTTCGCGGATGCGGCTGCTGCTCACGCGCACTCCGTCGATCGTGATCGGCGGCACGATATCCACACGCGCACCAAAAGCCGCGCCCGCCTCGCGCAGCATCGATGCGGTCGCCTCGCCGTTGCGCCCGAAGCGGAAATCGTGGCCGACGACGACCACCGGCGCGCGCAGATCGGCGAAGAGCAGCCGCGCAAACGCCTCGCTCGGCAGGCTGCGCACGCTCTCGCAGAAGCGCAGCAGCCACACGTAATCGAGGCTCGTGCGCGCGAGGATGCGCAACCGCTCCCGGCACGAGGTGAGCCGCGGCGGCGGATCGGCGGGCGCCAGATGCTCGCGCGGCATCGGCTCGAACGTCAGCATCATCGTGGGCCGCGACAATCGCCGCCCATGCTCGACCACGCGCTCGATGAGCGCCTGATGGCCGAGATGGATGCCGTCGAACGTGCCGACCGTGACGGCGCTGCCGCGATGGCGTTCGCGCAGATTCCGCAGTCCCCGGATGAGCCTCATGAGCGCCTGTCGAGCCGGCCCGCCTCGGCGCGCCGCCAAAGCGGGAAAGTATAGACTGCGCCGCCCCTCGCCGCCCCGCCGCCGCCCGCTGCTCCCGCCGCCCTCGCCGCAGCGCGCCGTCTCCGGGAGCCGTCTCCCGGCGTTGACATCCCGCAGACCCATCCGCAAACTACCGCGCCTTTTTCCGGAGCCTCACCGTCGGAGTCGTTCGTGGCGAACACCAAATCGGCCGAGAAGGCGGCCCGTCAGGCCGAGAAGCACCGCGCACGCAACGTCGCGCTGCGCTCGCGCATGCGCACCGCGATCAGGAAAGTGACCTCGGCCGTCGTGGAGGGCAACAAGCAGGCGGCCGAGGCGAGCTATCGCGAGGCCGTGCCCCTCATCGACACGCTCGTCAACAAGCGCATCATTCACCGCAACAAAGCGGCGCGGCACAAGAGCCGCCTCGCCGCGCGCATCCGCGCTATGGCGTAGCGTCCCGGCGCAGCTTCGCTCCGCTCGGACGTGCATGCGGCCGTCGGTTCCGGCTCGGGCCTGCGGTCGTGCTTGCGCCCGCGGTCGTGCTCGAATCCGTGCCCGTGCCCGTGCCCAAGGCCGCGCCGGTGCCTGCTGAAGCCGCTCCCTGCTTGAGGAACCTCATCACCGCCTCGGAGAGCTCCCGTGTCCCCTGCCCCGTCGCTCCGGAGATGAGGAAGCTCGGCCCCCGATAGCGCAGTCGCCGCACGATCTCCCTCGCCCGCCGCTCCGCCTCCTCGGCGGGCAGCAAGTCGCGCTTGTTGAGCACCAGCCAGCGCGGCCGGGCGGCAAGGTCCGGGCTGAATTTGCCGAGCTCCGCGATGATTGCGCGCGCATCCCGCACCGGATCGGCGTGCGGATCGAGCGGCGCGATGTCGATGAGGTGCAGCAGCAGCCGTGTGCGCTGCAGGTGCTTCAGGAACCGGATACCGAGCCCCGCTCCTTCCGCCGCCCCTTCGATGAGTCCCGGAATGTCCGCCATCACGAAGCTGCGATGCTCTCCCACGGCCACCACGCCGAGATTCGGGTGCAGCGTCGTGAAAGGGTAATCGGCGACTTTCGGCCGCGCGGCCGAGACGGCGCGGATCAGGGTGGACTTGCCGGCGTTCGGCAGGCCGAGGAGTCCCACGTCCGCGAGGACCTTGAGCTCGAGCTCCAAGGCCCGCTTCTCACCGGGCAGGCCCGGGCCGAACTGGCGGGGAGCGCGGTTGGTGCTCGATTTGAAACGAGTGTTTCCCCAACCCCCTTTGCCGCCTCGGGCGACGAGCAGCTGCGCGCCCACCTCCGTCAGGTCTCCGAGCTGCTCGCCCGTCTCGATGTCGCGGACGACCGTGCCGACCGGCACCGGGATAAAGAGGTCCGCGCCTGCCGCGCCCGTGCAGTCGCGCCCCCTGCCAGGCTCGCCGGACTGTGCCTTGTAGGTGCGTTCGACCCGAAAGTCCGCCAGGGTATTGATGCCGGCGACCGCGCGCAGATAGACGCTGCCGCCTTGGCCGCCGTCCCCGCCATCGGGGCCGCCGAAGGGAACGAATTTCTCGCGCCGGAAGCTGGCGCTGCCGCGGCCTCCATGCCCGGCCTGCACTTTGATGCGCGCTTCGTCGACGAACTTCATGGAGCGCCGGGCGCCCGCACGAGCCCGGACGCTCAGGCCGTCTCGGCGAGCTCCGGCAGGACGCTCACGTGCAGGCGCTGGTCGGGACCTTTGCGCCGGAATGCGACACGCCCCGTGACCTTCGCATAGAGCGTGTGATCGGTGCCGACGCCGACGTTCTCGCCGGGACGCACCGCCGTGCCGCGCTGGCGCACGAGAATGTTGCCCGCCAGGACGAACTCGCCACCGAAGCGCTTGACGCCCAGGCGTTTGGAATGGGAGTCGCGGCCGTTCTTGGTGCTGCCGCCCGCCTTTTTGTGTGCCATGTGTATCCTCAGCCGGCGGTGATGTCCGTCACCCGCACTTCCGTGAACGGCTGCCGATGACCCTTGCGCCGCAGATAGTGCTTGCGCCGCCGGAATTTCACGATCGAAACCTTCGCGCCTTTGCCGTGGCGCACAACGGTCGCGAGCACCTTGCTCCCGTCGAGCCGGGGTTTGCCGAGCTTGACCTCGGCGCCCTCGCCGACGAGGAGCACCTCGCCGAACTCGATCGTGGAGCCCGGCTCGGCGTCGAGCTTCTCGACGCGCAGCACCGCGTCCTTCGTGACCCGATACTGCTTGCCGCCGGTGGCGATGACCGCGTACATGTCTGTAAACCTCGGCTTCGAGGGCGTGCCGCCCATGCGCGAAAGGCCGCGCATTCTACTTGGGGGGTCGGGAAGGGTCAAACCGGCGATTCCCGCCGCCGTGCGCACACTTACGGGTGGACCTACAATTGAGAGTCACCCGTGCCCGGAGCATTCTCCGCTAGGCTTCGGTTCCCTTGCAATGCGCGACCCGAAAGACCTCCCGCCCGCCATGACGCTCGAGGAAATCCGCGAGCTCGTCCGCCACGATCTCGAGGCGGTGGACGAGGTGATCCGCGCGCGCCTCAAGAGCTCCGTGCCGCTCATCGATCGGGTCGCCGAGCACATCATCTCGGGAGGCGGGAAGCGGCTGCGTCCGCTGCTCGTGGTGCTCGTCGGGCGCGCCTGCGGCAACACCGGACCCGCGCACGTCGAGGCGGCCGCGTTCATCGAGTTCATCCACACCGCGACACTGCTGCACGACGATGTCGTCGACGGCTCCTCCATGCGCCGCGGCCGCGACACCGCCAACGAGGTGTTCGGCAATCAGGCGAGCGTGCTCGTCGGAGATTTCGTGTATTCGCGCGCGTTCCAGATGATGGCCTCGCTCGACTCCCAGCGCGTGATCGAGATCATGGCGGACGCGACGAACGTCATTGCCGAGGGCGAAGTGCTGCAGCTGATGAATGCCCACGACCCCGAGACCACCGAGCAGCGCTACCTCGATGTGATCTACCGCAAGACCGCCCGCCTGTTCGAGGCCGGAGCGGAAGTGTCGGCCGTGCTGTCCGACGGCGGTAGAGAAGTCGAGCGCAGTCTCTCGCGCTACGGCCGGCATCTCGGCACCGCCTATCAGCTGGTCGACGATGTGCTCGATTTCCGCTCGAACCCTGCCGAGCGCGGCAAGAACCTCGGCGACGACCTCGCCGAGGGCAAGCCGACCCTGCCCCTCATCCACGCCTTGAAGCTCGCCGGCGAGCCGGACCGCGCCCTCATTCGGCGGGCGATCGAGAGCGGCGGCCTGGCCCAGCTCGAGCCGATCGTCGGCGCCATCGAGTCGAGCGGCGGGCTCGAGTATGCGGCGAATCTCGCGCGCCGCGAGTCCGAGGCCGCGCTCGCCGCGCTCGAGATCCTGCCGGATTCCGGCTACAAGCGTGGACTGCAGGCCCTTGCGCGCTTCGCGGTGGAGCACACGACTTGAGTGGCGGCGGCGCCGGTTCTCTCGTATAACGGCGCCGTCGGTGTAAGCGGATGTAAACGGCGCCGCGGATGCCGGCGTCCATGCTGAAACGGCCCCGAGGGGGGCCCAGTGCCGAGGAGCGTCCCATGCACCACCCGTACCGCCTGATCTGCCCTCTGGTCGTTCTGAGCCTCCTCGGATGTGTCAACGCGCCGGACGACAGCGGCGGTGGAAAGGGGAGCGGCAACGGGTCCTTCTTCGGGAACGGCAACGTGACGGCCGACAGCCGCGGTGGCCACACCGTCAACGGCTCGGTGCAGGTCCCTGATGGGGAAAAGAGCGGCGATCTCGGGACGGTCAACGGCCCCATTCACGTCGGCGACAAGGCCACCGTCGATTCGGCCCAGACGGTCAACGGCAGCATCGATATCGGCAGCCACGCGACAGCCGAGTCGCTGAAGACCGTGAACGGCTCGATCTCGCTGGATGACGGCGCGCGCGTCGCACATTCCGTCACGGCCGTGAACGGCTCGCTTACCCTGCACAGCGGCGCGGAGGTGGACGGCGGCATCACGAACGTGAATGGCACCATCCGGCTCAACGGCGCTCACGTCGCAGGCGGCATCCGGACGACGGGCGGCGACATCTACATCGAGGGCGGCTCGCGCGTAGAGGGCGGCATCCTCGTGCAGCGGCCGCCGTCCGAGAACTGGTTCACCTCGACGCGGGTCCCCCGCATCATCATCGGTCCCGGGTCGGTCGTACAGGGCGAGCTGCGCTTCGAGCGCAAGGTCGAGCTGTACGTGAGCGACAAGGCGACGATCGGCCCCGTCGTCGGCGCGACGCCCGTTCGGTATGCCGGAGAGGGGCCGGTGAGCTGAGAGGGGCCAGCACGTTCCGTTGCCCGCTCCCCCGGCATCCAGTAGACTTCGCGGCCCGCAGGCGATCGGGCCTCCGGGCGATGGCGCGTTCTCGAGCGCTCCCGCATCGCCCACCACGAACGGCCCAGCGGCGGCCGCGCCCACCGATCCGGGGTGTAGCTCAGCCTGGTAGAGCACTACGTTCGGGACGTAGGAGTCGCAGGTTCAAATCCTGTCACCCCGACCAGCTCACAGCGTATAGCCCACTGTGACGCCGAGAGTGCGAGGCGGAAGGTAGGTGACTCCGACCGCGTTGATCCCCGATTCCGGGAACGAGCCGTCCTTGATCAGCGCATCGCTGACGTTGTTCACCCAGGCTTCCGCCGTCCAGTGGCCGTCTCCCGTTTGATACGTCAGGTGCAGGTCGCCGACGGCGTACGTGGCCTGCCCCTCCATCAGCCGGTTGAACTCCGAGAAATACGTCGTGCTTTGGTAGTGCACATCGCCACCCAGCGTCAGGGTCCCCTCGCGGGGGAGCCGAAGCCCCGGGATCGTATAATCGGCGTGGAGCTCCGCCGTCCACTCCGGCGAGTTCGGGGTGAAGTTGCCGGCGACGTTCACTTCCGGCGCGTTTGGATTGTATTGCGGCGCGGCCGGGATGTAGATCGGATTCAACGGGTCCTGGGTCGAGAACTGCGTGAACCGGGACACGAGCCACGAGATCGTGCCGCCGATCGCCAGCTGCCTGGTCGGCAATGCCTGGAATTGAACCTCCGCGCCGTGCGCGGCGGTCTGCGCGCCGTTGCTGAGTATGAAGGAGAATCCCGTCGGCGACTTCAGCACCTTCTGCACCTGCAGATTGTCGAGGTGGTAATAGAACCCGGCCGCGTTGAGGAGGAGCCGGTTGTCGAGCCACATCGTCTTGATGCCGAACTCGTTGTTCCAGATCTTCTCCGGCAGCGAGATCTTCATCATCCCCTGGGCGTCGAGCTCGCCGGTCTCGAGGGCGGATCCGGCTTTGAAGCCTTCGGCGTAGGTGTAATAGAAGAGGGCATTCGGCGCGATCTGCCAGCTCAGCCCCGCCTCGGGCGAGCTGTCGTTGAACCTCTCCGAGTTGGTATCGCCAGGCACTCCGGCCAAGGGCTGGATCGAGTTCACGATGAGAAGTCCCGTCGGCAGCCCGGGGATCGGCACGAGCGTGTGCAGGAGGTCCCCGACCTCGTGCAACTCGGTCGTGTAACGGTACCCGATCTTGAGGCTGAGCGGCTCGAGTGCCGGGACGAGCTCTCCGAGGCCTACGCGCCACTCCGTATAGGCGGCATTGGAGCTCGTCTGCTGATTGATCCGATCGCAGAAGAAATCGGGCGCGACGGCCGACGAGTTTGAGTATCCGTACGGGTCCAGCCTGCAGGTGAACAGCGCGGTAGCGCGCGAATAGGGCTGCGGGGCTACCGGGACGTTGTTGACCATCTCGAGTGTCGGGTTCGCGATGATCGAGTTGAGGGTGCTCTGCACGTCCGGATCGAGCAGCGTATTCGGCACGAGGCCGACGTGGCCGTTGCTCGTCTGCAGCTCGTAGAAATAGTAGTAGCCGACGATGCCGTGAATCCAACTCCTGTTGTACTTGAATTGCAGCTCCGCGCTTTTCTGATTGCTCATGATGGTGCGCCCCTCGCTGGTGCTGCCATTGCCCTCTCCGGCGCCAAGGGGCTCGAGCGCCGCCGATAGAAGCAGGTCTTGCAGGCGGTCCTGGCGGAAGTGGCGATAATTCAGTATGGCTGTCAGCTCGATCTGATCGTTCACGTCGAAGTTGGTGGTATCGGTGAAGTTCCAGTCCCCGACCTTGAGCTTCGGATCGGTGATGCTGGAGTTCACATCGCGCGGGTTCGTGGCCTGGAAGCCCTCGCCGAGGTATGCGAGCGCGGGAATATTCTGCAACTGCGGAAAGGCCGCGCCGCCGAAGTGCAGCGCCCCCTCGTGATCGTCCTGGAAGTAATACTCCCCGCTCAGCAGCGAGTTGAACCGGTCGTTCGGAATGTATTCCAGCTCAAGGCGGGCCATCCGCCGGTTGTCGTCGTCTACCGGGTCGTCGTCGACCTCGTTCTTGCCGAAGCCGGAATGATTCTCCGTCTGGAATGCGAACCGCGCGCGCAGCGTGCCGTCGGCGGTGAGCGGTCCGCCGATCGCCGCCGCGGTATTGATCGTGTCGTAGTTGCCGAATGTCGCGCGGAAGTATCCCTGCGGCGTGCTGGTCGGCCCATTGGTGGTGATGTTCAGGGCGCCGCCGATGGTGTTGCGGCCGAATAGCTGGCCCTGCGGGCCCTCCAGCACTTCCACCCGCTGCACGTCGAACATGGAGGTGAGCTGGGCTTCCGGTCGCGCCACGTAGGCTCCGTCGATGTATACGCCGACGGCGCTCTCCTCGCCGGAGTTCGCGCTGATGATGCCCAGGCCGCGTATGAACACCTGAGCGATGCCGAAGGTGCTCGTGATGTCGAGGCTCGGCGCGATCCGGGCGAGATCGATGTAGTCGTTGATCTGGTCGGTTTGAAGGCGCTCCATCGGGATGACCAATATCGGAGCAGACACCTTCTGCGCCGGTTCCCTGACACGGGTCGCCGTGACGGTCACTTCCGCCAATTTTGGCGTCGAATCGGAGGAGCCATCGCCTGTCGGCGCCGCCGGTTCGGCGTTCTGAGCCAATACGAGCGAAGCGGCGGCGAGCATTGCCGCCACGCTGCATGCACGAAGGCCGACCCGCAGCGCACGACGGCGCCCGCCGCTCAAAGCATCGATTTCGAGCATCACGATCCCCCCTCACCACGCAAGCGCCGTGCAGCAACTCCGGTCCGCTTCTCGGTCGGCGTGCGGAGCTGCTCAATCGTTCTGCACGCGGCCGAGTGTAATCGAATCCTCGGCCGAGACACCAGCCCTCCTTGCTCGAGCTGGATTCGGGACGCAGGACGGGCCGGTCACGCAAAGCGGCCGTAATCACTGTAGATGTCGGAGTCTGCGACCTGTGCAGGGTGAGGATGGGGTAGTCCGTCGGCGAGGAGGAACCGCTCGATCGTGATTCCCTTTACGGCGTCCGACTCGAACTGCCCGCCACCGATGACCAGGAGCTTGCGCTTCGGAAGCGCCATCGGGAACCATGAGAAGTCGAGCGGACCCGATCGGCCGATCTTCACCTCGTAAGGTCTCTCCCGGGCGTCGAGGAAGTCGATCTCGTGATCGCTGGATGCCCGATACCACAGAGCCTCCGGATCGTCCGCGCCCGCGATGCACTGCCGCCGGAGAAGCTCTTGCGCCACGAGCCATTCGACCCATTTTGCTCTGGCCTGCGGTGCGAGGGTGTCGGATGCGCCGACGTTCGTGATTCTGCTCCGGGTGAATGCAAGAGCGACGGACAGGTTGATGAAATGAAACCTCGCCGGCTTGCATTTGCGGCTGCGGCGATGACGAGCGCGGCCGCTGCCGCGGCTTCCGGCCTGCCGAACACCGGCGCTGCGACGTAACGCTGTCCTCGTGTCCGGTGCGCCTCCGAGAGGCGCTGCGACAGCTCGAGGCTGATGGTGCTCGACGACACGTGCAGGGCGCCCGGAGCCAGGCTCGTGAGGATGCCCGCCGGCTCCAATAGGAGACTTTCGACCGCTTCATCGTTGGCGAGCATCGTGAACACTGCATCGCCCCGGCAGGCGTCCGCCACGGTGATCGCAACCTTGGCGCCCTGCGCCGCAAGGTGCGCGGCCTTTGCGGGCGTGCGGTTGTAGACGGTGACCTCATCGCCCGCCTTCAGCAGATCCGCAGCCATGCCGCTGCCCATGTGCCCGATCCCGACGAATCCAATCTTCACACTCCATCTCCTCGCACACCATGACCATCTCAGCAACCGGCATTCCGTCCGGCGGTCCGTCGGTGTCGTCATCGCCGGATCGACCATTGATCGCGACACCGTTGACCGCGGCACTGTTGACCGCGGCGAGGAAGTCGAGCAAAGATCGGCGCCTCACGCTTACCGACCTGCGGCGCAGGCAGCCGCAGGGGGGCCGCACTCGGGAGATCGAGTGGACAGCGTCGGGTTCGGAAAGTGAGCGCCGGCTTTCGCGCGAAGTTGGTCGATGTCATCGCTGCCGGCAATACGCTCGGCGAAGGCGTGACGTGGGATCCCCTCGGGGAGCGGCTCTGGTGGACCGACATCCCGGAGCGGCGTCTCCATCGATACGATCCTGAAACGGGATCGCTCGCGACGTACGTGCTGCCCGAACGCCTCGGCTCGTTCGGTTTCGTCGAGGGTAGCGCGCGCCTCATCGCGGCATTCGAGTCGGGGTTTGCACTGTACGATCCGGAATCCGGCCACACCGAATGGATCGTGCGGCCGCAGCACGACGCCGCGAACGTGCGCTTCAACGACGGCCGGGTGGACCGCCAGGGCCGCTTCTGGGCCGGCTCGATGACCGAGGGTCGCGGCGAGCCAAAAGGGAAGCTCTACTGCCTCCACGGCCGCGAGGCGCGCGTGCATCTGACCGGAATCGCCGTGAGCAACAGCCTCTGCTTCAGCGCGGACGGGCGGCATCTTTACTTCTCCGACAGCCCGCACCGCGCGATCTACCGCTTCGACATCGATCAGGAAAGCGGCGCGCTCGGCAATCGCCGCATTTTCGCGCGCACGCCGGAAGGCGCCTTTCCGGACGGAGCGAACGTGGACGCCGAGGGCCACATTTGGAGCGCGCACTGGGGCGCCGGCCGCATCGTGCGCTATGCCCCCGACGGGCGCGTCAGCGGAGAGATCGAGGTTCCCGCCTCGCAACCCACGTGCATCGCATTCGGCACCAGAGAGCTCGACCTGCTGTTCGTCACATCCGCCCGCGAAGGACTTACGCGCTCGGCGTTGCGCGCGCAGCCGCACGCCGGAGACGTGTTCGTCTATGCGATGAGCGTCAGGGGGCTGCCCGATCGGCGCTTCGTGCCGCAGTGGGACTCATGAACCGACGGCGGTACCACCACGCCGTCACAATCGCTCGTTCACGCGGCCCACCCGCCATCGATGAGGTGAATCGCGCCGGTCGTGAAGGCGGACTCATCGGACGCGAGATACACGGCGAGCGCGGCGATCTCTTCCGGCCGCCCGAGCCTTCCCATCGGCTGGCGCGCGATGAAGTCCTGCCGGACCGCATCGGGCGGACGGCCCTCGGCGCGCGCTTGCTCCACGATGCGCGTGTCGAGCGACGGCGTCTGCACGGTGCCGGGACAGATGGCGTTGCAGCGAATCCCCTGACGGATGAAGTCCGCCGCGATCGACTTGGTCAGTCCGATCACGGCCGCCTTGGTCGTGCCGTACACGAAGCGGTTCGGCACGCCACGCACGCTCGAAACGACCGACGAGACGTTGATGATCGAGCCGCCCCCCGCGGCGACCATGCCGGGCAGCAGCGCGCGCGTCAGGCGATACATCGACCCCACATTGAGCTGCCAGGCCTGCGTCCACTGCGCCTCGGTGCAGTCGAGGATCGTGCCGGCGTGCACGATGCCGGCGCAGTTGAAGAGCACGTTGAACGGTTGCGAAGTGACGGAGCGTACGAGGTCGGCGATGGCCTCGGCGTCGGTGACGTCCAGGTGCGCAGTCTCGATGGGCCGAGGCCCTTGGGCGGACTCGGCGAGGCGTGCGAGCCCGTCAGCGTTGATGTCGACGGCCAGCACTCGCGCGCCCTCGCGCACAAAGGCGAGCGCGGTCGCGTGTCCGATACCCTGCGCCGCCGCCGTGACGAGCGCATGTTTCTCCGCGAGGCGCATCCGATTGTCTCCTCGAGCCGACGCCGGGGCGAGAGTGTAGTGTCGGATCGACGGCTCGCTCCAGCGTCCCGAGCACCTCACCCCGCTCGCCCCCCGAGCAGCGCTCGAAGCTGCGGCGCGTGCCGGCGCGCGAAGGCGCGCGCCTCCACCTCGTAGCGGTTGTTCCAGTAGCCGCGCCGCAGGCACTCGGTGAAGTAGCGCCGCGTCGTGAGCGCTCCCGACTCCCACTGCAGCAGAACGTGGCAGTACTCGTGCAGCACGAGCACAGGATCGGAGAAGAACTCCGCTGCGCTGCCGCGCAGGAAAATGCGCCTGCGGCGCGTCGTGGCGGTGGCGCCTCCGTGCAGCCTCGCAAAGAGCGAGCGCTCGACCACGCGCACCCGATCTATCACGAGAGCGGCCGGCTCGCCGAAGATCTCCTTCAGCGATGCGCGGATGCTCTCCGGCGCCTCGACCGCCTTGCCGAAGATCGCGCGCATGGGTCTTGAGAACGGGATCGGCTGGCCGCGTTGCGGATTGTAAGTGAGCGGCCGCTGGGAACCCGCGCCCGGAAACTTGCGACTCGGCATCGTGCGACTGGCTCTCCCGACCGTCCCGAATCGCCGCGAGCCACGACTGCCGAGCTTCCGCAAGGTGCACCTGATGGTGCACGATAGGCGCGAAACGCCGCCACCCCGGCAGAGCCGACCGCGCACACGGCAGAGCCGCTCGTGCAAGCTTCGCCGTCGACGCTCGCGGTGAGAGGAACCGGAGACCATGCAAAAAGAATACTGGGCCGAAGGCGCCTCCGTCGCCCGAGGCAGCCGATCGGCGCTCGATGCCGACGAAATCGTTGCCGCCGCGCTGAAGCGCTCGGGCCGGCGCGACTTCTCGGACCACGGCTTCCTGCCACCCCTGCGGCGGCTCGTCGCCGCGTGCAATACGGAGGCCGACCTCTCCGCCCTCGGCCGCTTCGCGCTCGAGCGCTTCGACATCCACCGGGGCCTGAAGAACATTCTCACGCTCGATGCCATGGAGGAAGTCCACCCGGCCGTGCGCTCGCGGCCGATCGAGCGGCCGATCTTCATCACCGGAATGCCGCGCAGCGGTACGACCTTCCTGCACCGCCTGCTCCTCAAGGACCCCGGGGCGGCCGCGCCGCTCGTCTGGCAGCTAGTGGATCCCTATCTCCCGCGGCGCGGGCCAGTCGGCGCGCGGCTGCGCAGGATGTGGGTGGGCGCGCAACTGCAGCTCGTCCGGATCGTCGCGCCCGATCTCAACGAGCTGCACCCCGTCTCAGCCGCGGCGCCCGAGGAATGCTCCGACATCACGGCGCAGGTGTTCCAGAGCCTGCGCTTCGAATGCACCTATCGCGTTCCGACGTACCGGCGCTGGCTTGACGGCCACGGCCATCGCGAGGCGTACCGTTTCCACCGGCGCTTCCTGCAGCATCTCGATGCGCAGGCGCCCGGGCGGCGCTGGATCCTGAAGTCGCCCGATCACGTCTTCGCCCTGGCCGACATCAAAGCGGTCTATCCGGATGCCCGCTTCGTGTTCGTCCACCGCGATCCGGTGCGGGTCCTCGGCTCCGTCGCGAAGCTGACGGAGGTCTTGCGGCGTCCCTTCGCGCACAGCCTCGACCTCGCGGAGATCGGCCGGACGGTCGCCTCGTGCTGGATCGACGGCGCGAACCGCATGATTCGCGCCGCCGACGGCGACGACTCGATCCTGCATCTGAGATACGGGGAGATCATGTCCGCGCCGATCGATGCGGCGCGGGCCGTGCTGTGCCATGCGGGCTTGACGCTCGGCGAGGAGGCCGAGTCCCGCATGCGCGATTGGCTCCGCCGCGCTCCGAAGAACGGAGGCGCGCCGCGGCGCTACGATCTTGCGACCTTCGGCCTCGACGCGCCCACTCTCAGAGCGCAGTTCGCGCATTACACGGAACGCTTCGGCGTGGAGCTCGAATGGAAGGGCGGCAACGCCACCTGGGTCTGACTCGCGGGCCCGGCCTGACTCGCGGCCGAGTCATCGGCCTCGGCCTCGGGCTCGCGGCGCTCGCCACGATCATGGTCCGCGCGGGCGCGGGGGCTGTGATGCATTCGTTCGAGAGCCTGGGGCTCACCGGACTCATCTTCATCATTCTGCTGCACTTGCCGCCGGTCGCCGCGATGGGTTACGCCTGGCAGCGGGTTGCCGGCAGTCTCGGCGGCGCATCTTTCCGTCAGTTCGTGTGGGCTCGGCTGGTGCGCGATGGCGCCGCGGAAGCGCTGCCGTTCTCGCAGGTCGGCAGCTTCGTGTTCGGCCTGCGCGCATTGCGCCTCGAGGGCCGGGAAGCGCTGCCGGGCGCGATCTCGATGGGCGTCGACCTCACCATCGAGCTCGCCGCGAAGCTTCCCTACATGCTCGGCGGCCTGCTGGTGCTGCTCGCCTTCGCGCCCGATTCAAAGCTGCTGCGTCCGATCCTCCTCGGCCTCGGGCTGACGGCCGCCGCCGTCGCCGTGCCGCTCTTTGCGCGCCGGCAGCTCTGGCGCGCGCTCGAGTCCGCCGTTCGCGCGGTCCTGCGCCGCTCGGCGGTCAGCCCGTTGCTCGATGCCTCGATCCGCGGCGCCGAGCTCGAAACGATGCTCGCGGGCATGTTGAGCGAGCGCTCGCGCGCGGCAGCCGGGCTCCTGCTTCATCTCGGCTGCTGGGCGTTCGGCGCCGTGGAGCTATGGGTGATGTTCGCGCTGCTCGGCGAGCTGACGGGACTTGCGCAGGCGCTCGCGATCGACAGCATCGTCGCGGGGCTGCGGACGTTCGCCTTCATGATACCCGCGGCGGCGGGGGTGCAGGAGGCAAGCTTCGTGCTCGCCGGCGCGGCATTCGGCATTCCGCCGAACGCGGCGGTCGCTGCGTCGTTCGCCCGCAGGGCGCGGGATCTCGTGCTCGGCGCAGCCACGCTGGCGATCTTTGCGGGAGCCCGCGCTTTCGGCGCGAGCCGGCAGCGGCAGCGCACGCCTCATGCTGGCCGGCACAACGGGAGCGCGAGCCGGTCGCGCGCCCTCGAGGCGAGCGGCCCGCGCACGCTCAACGCGGGCTGGCCGCGCACGCCTCCGGGGACCCGTGAGCACCCTCGGCAGGCCACACGCTCGGAATGCCGTACGGCGCGTTGATGAAGTCCGCCTCGACTGCGCGGATTGCGCCGTTCACGATCTTGAACACTTCGAGGCCGGCCCACGTCTGAGGCTCGCGGAAGACCGACTTGGTCACGCGTCCGTCGGTGCGGTGGATCGTGTCGAGCACGCCCTTGTGATCGATGTAGAGGCGCGCCATCACGAGGCCCCGCGCCTCATCGACGAGGAAGTAATCGCGGCCGCGCACGCGGTCGTTCGCCGCGTAGAGCCCCAATTTGAAGCCCTGCTCGCAGCCGCCGTCGGTCGCCAGCATCCCGTTCTCGAGGCGGCGGCAGTCGGGCGAGAAGACCGTCTTGATCGTCCCGTCGTTGTGCTGCAGCGTATCGTAGTAGCCGTTGGCGAGCCGCACGAGCTCGGCTCGAGGCCGGCGCTGCGCGGGAGTCAGCGTCGTGGAGATCACTGGATCGTGGCGCAAATGGACATCGCCGAAGACGGCGGGAGGCGAGCTCACATAGCGCCGCGTCGCGAGCACGTGCTCGATCTGCGTGATCCGACCATCCTCGACCCTGAGCCGGATCGCAAGGAACCCCGGCGTATCCTTCTGCATCACCGAGGTGAAGATGCCCACTTCCCCGGTCAGCGGGTCGGAGAAGGTGAGCGCAGGCCCGATCTCCTGCGTCACGGTGTCCCAGCTGCCGTCCGGAAACTTCAGCACGACGTTGTTCTCGCTGAAGCGCACCGAGGAGGCGATCGGCGCGAGCGAGGGATCGTGCTTCAGATAGGCTGCACGGTACTCGGCGCCGATCCGCTCGAGGCAGGCCTCGCCGCAGCGTGAGCCGGCCGCATGGGCGGCAGCTTCGCCGGCTGCCTGCGCCCTGGATTCGCCGGCTGCGTGCGCCGCAGGCCCGCCGCCCACGAGCGCGACCAGGGCCACGAGCGCAGCCGCAATACCGCTGAACCGCGTCATGTCGTTCCCCTTCGGATGGCTGTACTCGTCCACGCCCTCGACCCGCTCGGCGCCGTGGCTGCGATGCCGGTCCGGCAACGGCTGCGCCGCCGATCGAGCGCGATATTGCCACGATTCCCCCCGCGCGGCATCGCGCCTACAATCGATCGATGGCCGACTTCTCCCACGACCCTGCCGCGCAGGGCTTCTTCGCCCCGGACCGCTTCGAGTCGACTGTCTACGATTGCGAGGTCATCGGCCACATCCCGCCCGAGATGAACGGCGCGTTCGTCCGCGTGAGCACGGAGTGGCTGTACCCGCCGCGATACGCCGACGATTCGATCTTCAATGCCGACGGGTTCGTGAGCCTCTTTCGCTTCAAGAACGGCGTCGTCGACTTCAAAGGACGCTGGGTGCGCACGGTGCGGTGGGAGAAGGACTCCGCCGCCCACCGGCAGCTCTACGGCTATTACCGCAATCCCTTCACCGACGACCCGAGCATCCGGCGCGAGACCATCGAGCAGCCCTGGCTGCGAACCCTCGCGAACACTAACGTCATCGCTCACGCCGGCAAGCTCTTCGCGATGAAGGAGGACGGCCCGCCCTACGAGCTCGATCCCGCGACGCTCGCGACGCGCGGGCCGATGAACTTCGCAGGCAAGTACCGCAGCCAGACCTTCAGCGCCCATCCGAAGATCGATCCGGTGAGCGGAGAGATGATCTGCTACGGCTACGAGGCGACCGGGCTCGCGACCGACGATGTGTTCCTCTACGCCGTCGACCGGCATGGCGAAGTGCGGCGCGAGGTGCGCTTCAAAGTCCCCTACGTGAGCATGCTGCACGACATCGCGCTCACGCAGCGGCACATCGTCTTCCCCGTGTTCGCCTTCACGACGAGCCTCTCGCGGCTGCGGGCCGGCAAGATCCACTGGGCCTGGAATGCGCGCCTGCCCACCTACATCGGCATCCTGCCGCGCGACGGCGACGCGCGCGACCTGCGCTGGTTCAAGGGACCGACGCGCTCGATCGTGCACACGTTCAACGCGCGCACCGAGGGCAGCCGCGTGATCCTCGAATCCCCGGTCACCGAGACCAACCCTTTCCCCTTCTTTCCGCCCGATCCCGGCAACGGGGATCCCCCCTCGGCCCGCCACGGCACGACCATCCGGCGCCACATCTTCGATCTCGATTCCCAGCGCGACGACTTCAGCGAGGAGATCGTCACGGCGCGGCCCATCAACGGCCTCGGGCGAATCGACGATCGCTACGTCTCGCTCCCGTACCGCTATGGGTATGCGGGGTTCACGGACCCCGAGCGGCCGTTCGATGCGACGCGCGCAGGCGATCTGCGGGGGCGCGTGGTGAACTGCTACGGCCGCTTCGACATGCACACGGGCGCGGTGAGCGCGTACTTCGCGGGTCCGACGCACACGCTCAATGAGCCCGTGTTCGTGCCGCGCAGGCCCGACAGCCCCGAGGGCGACGGCTACCTGATCGGCATTGCGAACAATCTGGCCGAGATGCGCTCCGAGCTCATCATCGCGGATGCCATGCATCTCGAGGCGGGCGACATCGGCCGCGTCATCCTGCCGTTCCGCTTGGGACCGCAGGTGCACGGCAACTGGATCGCGGAGGATCGGCTGCCGTTCGCCGGGGAGGCCGCCGCATGACCGAAGAGCTGTCCCGCCGGGACTTCATGGGAGGCGTCGCAGGGGTCGGCGCGAGCGTCGCGCTTCCGGCGCTGGCCATCCCTGATTCTCATTCGGGGTCCGCCCCCGCCGCGCCATCACGCACGGCCGGCACGGTCGAATACCCGCCGCGGCTGCGCGGCTTCAATCAGCCGATGCGCTTCGAAGCGGACATCGACGACTGCGAGGTGATCGGAAAAATCCCGCCGGACTTCGCGGGCGCCTACGTCCGGGTCGGCCCCGAGTTCTACTTCCCGCCGATGTACCCCGACGACGGGATCGTCAACGGCGACGGCTACATCAACCTGTTCCGCTTCAAAAACGGGATCGTGAGCTACAAGAGCCGCTGGGTGAGGACGCCGCGGTGGGAGAACGACCGCAAGGCCCACCGGCAGCTCTACGGCAAGTACCGCAATCCCTTCACGGACGATCCGAGCATCCGCGAGGAGACGATCGCACGGCCCTACCTGCGCACGACGGCGAACACGCACACGCTCGCCTTCGCGGGCCGGCTGTTCGCGGTGAAGGAGGACGCGCTCCCGTATGAGATGAACCCGCGCACGCTCGAGACGCTCGGCCCCTGGAATTTCCACGGCGAGTACGACAGCCAGACGTTCTCCGCCCACAACAAGATCGATCCGCTGACGGGTGAGCTGCTGGCCTATGGATACGAGGCGACGGGGTTGTGCACGCCGGATCTCTGGGTCTACACGCTCGACAAGACGGGGCACGTCACGCGCCGCTGGCGGCTCAAAGTGCCTCGGGTCAGCATGATCCACGACATGGCGGCGACGCAGAAGCACTTCATCTTCCCGTTCGGCCCCTATGTGACGAGCCTCGAGTGGCTGAAGGCGGGCAACACGCACTGGGGCTGGGACCCGCGCCAGCCGAGCATCATCGGAGTACTGCCACGCGATGGCGAGGCGAAGGACGTGCGCTGGTTCCGCGGCAAGACGCGGGCGATGATCCACATCCTCAATGCGAAGACGGAGGGCCACATCGTCACGCTGTACGCGGCCCACGTCGATGGCGCCTTCCCGCCGTTCATCCCCTATTTCAAATCGATCGACGGATCCCCGCTCCGCGGCACCGGGGCGCTGTTCCGCAAGTACACGATCGACCTCTCCTCCTCGCGCGACACCTATGAGGAGGAGGTGCTGTGGGATACCCCCGTGCAGGACATCGCGCGCATCGACACGCGCTTCATGACGTTACCCAACCGCTACGGATTCTCGGGCTACGACGACCTCTCGAAGCCCTTCGACGAGCGGCGCGCTGGGGTGCCGAGGCGCTTCGTCATGAACTCCTATTGCCGCTTCGACCTCGAGAGCCGGCAAGTTCGCTCCTACTTCGCGGGCGATACGCACGGCCTGCAGGAGTGTTGCTTCGTGCCGCGCAAGGGGCGCACCGCCGAGGGCGACGGCTACCTGATCGGCGTCGCGAACAACTACGCCGAGATGCGCTCCGAGCTCATCATCGCGGATGCGCAGCACCTCGAGGACGGCGACATCGCGCGCGTCATCCTGCCGTTCCGCTCCTCGGGCCTGCACGGCCTTTGGATCGGAGACGACGAGGTGGACTTCGGATGACAGGCGCGAGGCCTATTCCTTGCGCGGGTCCTTCTCGCCGAGTCCCGGATAGAAGAGGGCCCGGTTCGGCATCGACTCGTTGAAGACCTTGCGAACCTTGAAGTACCAGCGGCCGCGGCGCTTGACGAGCTCGTCCTCGTAGTGTCCGAAATACACGAGTTGCACGTCCTTCTGTGGCGTGTTGTTCGTGATCGCGAACCAGTAGGCGATGGTCTTGGCGGTGTTGCCCTTCACGTCGATCACGTGGTTCAGGATCATGTGCCGCGTGCGCGGACGTGAGGTCGCGCCGGCGGGAATGTTGCCGTGGAGCCTTTCGCTGAAGCCGGACATCGCCTTGCGGATGGCCTCCTTGCCCCGCTCGGTGCCGCCCACCCATTCGAGCACGCCGTCATCGGCCCACGTCGACATGACGGTGTCCATGTCGCCCGCGTCCACGGCGACCATGTAGCGGTTGGACAGGTTCTCGATCGCTGCGCGATCATCGGCATAGCTGGCCATGGCGGTGCCCGACAGACAATACATCAGCGCTGCGCCGGCGGCGAATAGAGCACGATTCACTGCAGTTCTCCTCGAGGGATGCGACGCGGCAGAATATACGCAGAATGCGTCGGATCCCAGCAAGTCTCATCGCGGCGCCGGTCGTGATGCTGGCGTTCACCCTCTGCTCGCCCCCCGCGCTCGCCGGCCCGCCCTTCCAAACCGACGATCCGGAGCCCGTCGATCTGCGGCACTACGAGTTCTACGTCTTCTCGGCCGTGGACAGCACGCCGGACGAGACGGACCCGTCCGGGCCCGCGTTCGAATTCAACTGGGGCGCGCTGCCTGACACGCAGATCCACGCGGTCGTGAGCTTCGGCGCGGTCGTGCCGTCCGGTGATCCGGCCGCCGGGCCGATCCCGCCATCGAGCGCCGCGCCTCCCGGAGAGCCGAGCGCCTACGGACTGCTCGACACGGAGCTCGGGATCAAATACCGGTTCGTCGGTGAGACCCAGTCCCGGCCGCAGATCGGAACCTTCCCCATGATCGAGCTGCCGACCGGCAGCGCCTCGCGCGGCCTCGGCGTCGGCAAGGTCTGGTACAAGCTGCCGATCTGGATCCAGAAGGACTGGGGGCCGTGGACGACCTACGGCGGCGCGGGCTATGAGCTCGTGCGCCAGGTCGACTACAAGAGCTTTCCCTATGCCGGCTGGCTGCTGCAGCGGGACGTGGGGGAGAAGTGGACGCTCGGCGGAGAGGTCTGGTATCACGGCGCGGAAGGGCCGGCCACACCGCTCGACCACTGGACCACGATGGTGGACCTCGGCGGCTATCATTACTTCCGCAAGCCGGCCTTCCAGTTGCTGTTCTGTCTCGGGCACAGCGTGGCCGGCCATTCGGAGACCTATGGCTACCTCGGACTGTACTGGACCTGGGGCGAGAAGCAATCCGGCAGCGACTCCCACGCCGCCGGCCCGAACTGGGCGTTTACCGGGCGACCGTCGCTCGCTGCGGCGAATCACTAGCCGTCCACGTCGGGCGCTGGCTGGCGGGCTCGCCGCGATCGCACTACTTGCGAGCGCCGCCTCTTCGGCACAGCTGGGTCGGGCAGGCGTGCTGAGCGGACCGCAACTCTTGCAGCGCTTGCGCGCCGGAGGCTGCGTGCTCGTCATGCGCCATGCGCGCTCGCCGGCGACGGCGCCCGACGCACGCAGGGCGAATGCCGACAATCCCCGCCACGAACGGCAGCTCGATGAGGCCGGCGAGGCGAGCGCCAGGGAGCTCGGCGAAGCGCTGCGGGCGCTGAACGTGACCATTGGACCGATCTACTCCAGCCCGACCTATCGTGCGCTCGAGACGGTGCGGCTCGCGCAGCTCGGCACGCCTCGGGTCGTCGAGCAGCTCGCCGAGAACGCGCGCGGCATGAGCGGCGCCGCTCAACGATCCGAGATCGACTGGCTGCGGCGCGCGGTGACACGAGCGCCGCCGGCCGGCAGCGATGCGCTCATCGTGACGCATACGCCGAACATCGTCGGCGCCTTCGACGACCGAGCGGCCGGCATCGAGCCCGGTGAGATGATGGTCTTCGAACCCGTCGGCTCCGGCCAGACCCGCCTTCTGGGACGCATCACCGTCGAGGAATGGCGGCAACTCGCCCGACAGGCCGCTTCGCACAGATAGCGGCAGATGGCGAGAGAAGCGATCTCGCTACCAGCTCCCCCACCCCCGCGCGCCGATCGCCCGGACGATGGCGATGAGCAGGACGATCCAGAGAGCCACGCCGACCCAGCCCCAGCCGATATCCACCGGTCCGATCGGATCGGTCCCGCCAGGCGGCGCATTTCGTGCACCGGGCAGGCGGCGGCACCACGGTCCCCATCCCCGATAGCCACAGCTGTATCCGTAGCGGTACCCCATGGAGTCTCTCCTCGAGACGCAGCGTGGAGGCAGTGCCCGAGCCAACGCAAAGCCGAGCGGGAACGAGAGTTCCGAGACGTCGGCTGCGGAGAAGCGGTCGGCTGCGGAGATATGGACCGTCGGGCATTCGACGCGTCCGCTGGCGGACTTTCTCGCGCTGCTCGCGCGATTCGGGATCGAGGCCGTGACCGATGTGCGGCGCTTCCCGGGGTCGCGCCGGCATCCGCAGTTCAGCGAAGCGGCGCTGCGGAGGGCGCTTGCGGAGCGCGGCATCGAGTACCGATGGCTGCCGGCGCTCGGCGGCCGGCGGAGGCCACGTCCCGACTCCCCCCACACCGCGTGGCGCAATGCCTCATTCCGCGGCTACGCCGATCACATGGACAGCGCTGAATTCGCGAGCGCGCTCGATGAGCTGATCGAGCTGGCCCGACGCCGGCGCACCGCGATGATGTGCGCCGAAGCGCTGTGGTGGCGCTGCCATCGTGCGCTGATCGCGGATGCGCTGAGGATGCGCGGGATCGAGGTGATGCACATCGTCGATGAGTCGCATGCCGTCGCGCATCCTTTCACATCGGCGGCGCGCATCATCGGCGGCCGGTTGAGCTACGCAGCGAGCGCCTGCGGCCCTCCCTTGGCAAGTTCCGGCTGAGCACGCTCTCGTGGCCGCCTGTAAACTCAACGCCCAAGTCGCACCAGGGACGCCCCACCGGGCGGATTGCATCCATCGGATCATGAGCAAGTCTTTCAGGGCACTCGCCCTCGCGGGAGTCGCGGCGGCGAGCCTCGCGTGCCCCCTCGTCCGGGCGCAAGCGCTCACGACGTCGATCCCATCGCCGTCCGACCCGTCCAGCCACCCCGCTTTGAAGCGCCTCCTCGGCGACATCGAGAGCTACTACACTTCCCCGCTGCGCTGGAATGGCGAGGATTGGGCGCTCTTCGGCGGGACGCTCGGCGCGATTGCGATCGCGCACCATTTCGACGGCGATGTCCGCTCCCACTTCGTGCGCGGCTCATCCGGAATCGGCGGCTCGACGAGCGACCTCGAGGACGCGCTGCCGGCCGCGGCGCTGTTCGCCGGCACATATATCTATTCGACTGAATTCGGCGACCGGAACGGGCTCACGGCGACCTGGGCGATGGCGGAAGCCGCCGGACTTTCCACCGTCACTACGTATGCGCTGAAATTCGCGGCGGGGCGCGAGCGCCCCGATCAAACGACGGATCCGAACAAATGGTTCGCCTCGGGGTCCTCGTTTCCCTCGGTCCATGCCACCGCTGCTTTTGCGATCGGCACGGTGTTCGCCGAATCAGGCGGCGGCGGCTATCGCTGGGTGACCCGCTTTCTCGGCTACGGCGTCGCTGGCTTCACGGCCTACGAGCGCCTGAAACACAACGCACACTGGCTGTCCGATGTCGTCGCCGGCGCGGCGCTCGGAGCCTCGACCGGCGTGTTCGTCCTGCACCGGACTTATGGCGCCGGCGAACCGTCCGCGTTCAGCGTCGTGCCGATCGACGGTGGCCTGATGCTCGCGTATCACGCGACGCTGCCGTAGGCTCGGCGCGAAGCTCAGACAAACAGGCTCGCCAAGCGCGCATCGACCTCGGCGCCGCCCGGCACCCGGACATCGAATATCTCCTCGAGCACGCCGCGCAGCTCCGCAACGCTCGCAAGCTCGCGGTGCTCCGTCGCGCCCCGCAGCGGATGAATGGACAGCTGCCGGTTGGCGAGCGCGCAGCGGCGGTCCGCGCCGACCCGCGCAGCCATCAGACCCGTCACGAAATGCGACTCCGGATGGGTCGACAGGAACCAATTCGCGACTTCATAGTCGATCGTCGCCTGGGGCTGCATGTCGAACCGATAGAGCGGGCGCCACTCGCCGCGTAGGAGAGCTTGCAGAACGAACAGGCCGTCCTCCGCGATCAATCGAAACGGCTCATGCGGCGTCGGCTGCTCGATGCCCGTCACGAGGCGCAGCGGCGCGGTGAGGGTGAGGCCGCCGAAGCCCACGTCGGCGAGATAGGATTCCCCGCCGAGCTCGATCGCGAGCAGCATGTGACCGCGCGGCCGGACGGCGCCCTGCGGCGCGTTCCACAACACGCGCGCGGCGAGGCCGGTCACACCGAAACCGAGCGAACGGAGCACGGCCGCGAGCAGCAGATTGTGCTCGAAGCAATAGCCGCCTCGGCCCTCCCGGACCAGTTTCCGCTCGAGCGAGGCGAGGTCGAGCCTCACCGGGCGATGAAGAAAGGGATCGAGGTTCTCGAAGGCGATCGCCTGCGGATGGCGCGCGTGGATGGCGCGGAGCGTGTCGAGCGTCGCCTGGCGCGGGCCGGAGTAGCCGATGCGCCGGAGGTAGGCCTCGAGGTCGATGTGCTCACCCACGGGAAAGACTCTCCACATGCTGCGCCGGCTGCATGGTAGCGCGCCGGGGCGATACACTGCCGGATGAACCATGGAGGCGATGATGGTCCGAAGCTCCGCCCGCGGGGCGCGGAGCGCATCCGGGACGCGGAGATGGCGCGCCGTGCTCGCGAGGTTCGGTTGCGCAGCCGCGCACGCCGGCGCGGGCGCGTTCTGTGCGGCCGGGCTCTGCGCGGCCGGCCTCGCCGTAGCCGCATTGTGCGTCGCCACTCTCTCGCCGTCCGCCGCGCGAGCCGCCGATCCGTCGGCCTCGGCCGCTGCACCGGCCCCGGATACTGCACAGGCCTCGGATGCCGTGCAGGCTCCCGATGCCATCGGGAGCTTCCTGGCGCGTCCGACGACGCTTCCCTATGCCCGCGAATACCCCGCGATCCCGTACGCGCGGATGCCGGCCGACAACGCCATTGCACGGCTGCAAGAGCGGGTCGATCGCGGCGAGGTGAAGCTCCTGTACCGCCCGCCGCGCGGCTATCTCGATTCGATCCTCGCCGCGCTCGGCATCAGCCCCAGCTCACAAACGCTCGTCTATTCCAAGACGAGCCTGCAAACCGGGGACATCTCCGCGGCGACGCCGCGCGCGATCTATTTCGATGATGAAACGTATGTCGCCTGGGTGCAGCACGGCAACATCGAGCTCGCGGCGATGGACAGCAAGCTCGGACCGGTCTTCTACGTGCTATCCAATGAGCCCGTGCAGCGGGTGCGCCTCGAGCGCGAGACGGTCGACTGCCTGAGCTGCCACGACACGTATGAGCTCTCCGGCGGGGGCGTTCCGCGCTTCCTGCTGATGTCCACCTACGTGGACGTGCACGGCGAGCAGCTGACGCACGAGGGGCAGATCATCACGTTCGCGGAGACGCCGCTCAAGTACCGCTGGGGCGGCTGGTACGTGACCGGGCATTCGGGCGATCAGGTGCACCTCGGGAATATCCTGGTCCACGACGTGCAGGAGCTCGTGCATCTCGATCAGGTGCGCCGCGGCAACCTCGACACTCTGAAGGGACTGTTCGATACCCGCCCGTACCTCACCGACAAGAGCGACATCGTTGCGCTGCTCGTCCTGCAGCATCAGGTCGACGTACAGAACCTCATCACGCGCGTCAACTTCGAGGTCCGCACGGCGCTCGAGCGGGCTGGTGGGGGTCATGCCCTACGAGGCTCGCCGACGGCCGCCGCGCTGCCCGAGAAGACCCGCGCGGCGCTGAAGGGCTACATGGATGCGCTCGTCTCGGTGATGTTCTGCGCCGGCACGCCGCGCTTCACGAGCCCGATCAGCGGGAATTCGGGCTTCACGCAGTGGTTCGAATCCCGCGGACCTCGCGACGCAAATGGCCGCTCCCTGCGGGAGCTCGACCTCGAGACCCGGCTGTTCAAATATCCGCTGAGCTACCTCGTCTACTCGCCCGCCTTCGATGCCCTGCCCGGTTATGCGAAGGACTATATCTACGGCCGCTTCATGGACGTTCTGACGGGCCGCAGCGAACGCGTCGGGCCGAGCAGCAGCCCGAACGGCCCCGCGGCGGAAGCCCTCGAAGCGTACGGGATCGAGCCCGGTACGGATGAATCCATCCGGCTCTCGGATGCCGACCGCAAGGCGATCCTCGAAATCCTGAGAGCGACCAAGCCCGAGTTCGGCCGCTACCTCGATTCGCACGAGGTGCATGTCGCGGCGGCGCGGGGAGCGCCGCCTTCCGGAAGATGAGGCCATTGCCGAGGCAAGAAGGATCTTCCGTGCTGCGGGACTTCCTCCAGCGCCATCGCCGGCTGTTCGTCCTCACCGGCGCCGGCTGTAGCACCGAGTCCGGCATTCCGGCCTATCGCGACGCCGCCGGCGCCTGGAAGCACCCGCAGCCCGTCATGCTGCAGGCGTTCCTCACGGATCCCCACACGCGCCGCCGCTACTGGGCGCGCAGCCTCATCGGCTGGCGACGTTTCCGGCGCGCACGCCCGAACGCTGCGCACTTCGCGCTAGCCGGCCTCGAGCGCGCCGGCCGCCTCGAGCTCCTCGTCACCCAGAACGTGGACCGGCTGCATCAGGCAGCAGGCAGCGAGGCCGTGATCGATCTGCACGGGCGGCTCGATCAGGTGCGCTGCATGCAGTGCGGGGTGCTGACCGACCGTGAAGCGTTCCAGGGCGAGTTGCTGCGGCGGAATGCTCCGTGGGCCGAGCTCGATGCCGCTGGCGCGCCGGATGGCGATGCGAACCTCGACGGCCGCGACTTCTCGGCCTTCGATGTGCCGCCGTGTCCCGCCTGCGGCGGCATCGTCAAGCCGCACGTCGTCTTCTTCGGCGAGAGCGTCCCCCCTCACCGCGTCGAGGCAGCCATGCAGGCCCTCGCGCGCGCCGACGCCATGCTCGTGGTCGGCTCCTCGCTCATGGTTTACTCCGGCTATCGGTTTGCGGAGACCGCGGCGCGCGCAGGCAAGCCGATCGCCGCCGTGAACCTCGGCCGCACCCGGGCCGACGATCTGCTCGCGCTCAAAATCGAGCAGCCCTGCGGCCGGGCGCTCTCGGCGCTCGTGGCGGGGTGACGCGCTTGCCGCGGACGGCCCCGCGCGGCTCAGAAATCGTACGCCGCGCCGAGGTGGAACTGGCGTTCGAGCGCCGGCTCGATGCTGCCGCCGAAGAGGAACACGCGCGAGTAGTAGCGCCGATCGGTGAGATTCGACACACCGCCGAGGAGCCGCAAGTGCGGCGTGAGGTGAGCATCCGCCGAGAAGTCCGCCACCGCATAGGCCGGAATGCGCGCCGGAGTGCCCGCCACCGCCGCATCGTCATCCTCAAAGTACTGCGATCCGACGCACTCCGCGACGAGGCTCGCCTTCCAGCGCCCCTCGCGCCGCCACGTCACCCCCGCCTTGACGATGTAATCCGGCGCATACGCCGGTGTCCTGCCCACCTGGGCGGGGTCGAGGCTGGCGGTGAACCGCGCGTGCAGCAGCTCGGTATTCAGGAACAGATCGAGGTGTTCCGCGGGACTGAAGCGCGGCGAGAGGCGCAGCACGTCGTACGAGGATTCGAGCTCGATCCCGCGGCTGCGGGTATTGCCGGTGTTCACGTCGACGATCTCCGTCTGCGTGATCGGCTGCGACTCGATGCGATCCTTCGCATCGATCTGGAACACGCTCGCATCATAGTAGAAGCCGGTCAGCGGCCAGCCGTGGACGCCCGCCTCGTAGGTGAGATAGCGTGTCGGACCCGGATTGTTGCTCGCGGCGAAATTGCTGAAAGGGCTCGCGATGTCGAGGTACCTCAGCGGCCGGAATCCCTGCGAGACATTGAGATAAGTCTCGTTGCCTCGTCCGAAGTCGTTCCCGATGCCGAACCCGATGAGCGGCACGCCCTTGCGATATGTCCGATCCACGAGGTCGGGATGGGGCGCGGCGGATTCGCGGGTCGAGAGCTCCTCGTGATCGAAACGCGCGGACAGGACGACGTGCACCCGATGAGGAAGGCGGAACAAGCTCTCGGCGAACAGGGCGCCGTAGCGCGTCTTGCGGTCGTCGCGATAGAAGAGCGCGCCGGAGCCGTCGTCCCGGGCCGCGAACGGGTGCGCCACGTTACGTATGACGTACGGACTGTGCGAGACATACGCGGTGTAGCCCAGCGTGAGCGCGTTCCCCGCGGCCCAGCCGCCGCGCCAACGCCCGTCGAGACCGGTGTAATCGAACGCCTGAGTCGCGAGGCTCGCCGCGATCGGAACGGGCAGTGCTGCCGAAAAGTTTGCTGCGCCCGATCCCGTGACCGCGCCGGGCGCATACGTATCGGATCGCGTCACGAGGTCCTGATAGCCCGTCCAGATGAGTTGTTTGAAGAGCGAGCGCTCGCTCGGCGCGTCCTCGAACGTCACGACGGCCGTGTAGCGATCGGTCCACAGGTGATCGGCCGGGGTCGTTGTCTGCTCGGGGTCTGCTTCAAACTCGGCGTGTGACATGAGCCCTGCGAGGCCGCTGCCGAGCGCGTAGGCGTGCAGGTCGACGCTCAGTTTCCGGCGCTCGTCGATCCGATACCCGAGATGGAGATCGCCTGAATCGAGCGTGTAGCCGCCATTCGCGCGCTCCCCGTCCGACTGCCGCCGGGCGTAATCGGCGAGGTAGTTCCAGCTGCCGGAGGTGCCCGAAACGCGGTTGAAGCTCGAGTACAGACCGTCGCTTCCGCCGACCTGCCCCGTCGTGCCGGTCAGGGCTCGATCCGGCGCCGGCGCGCGCGAGATGAAGTCGATGACCGGCTCCGGCTCGGGCCCGTGGAGCAGTCCCGAGCCCGCGCGGATCATCTCGACGGAGGCGATCGTCTGCGGCTCGGGGAGATAGTACGTCGTCGGATAGCCGATCCAGTCCAGCTCGATCGGCACGCCGTCCTGCAGGAGCAGCACGTACTCGCTCTCCTGAGGGTTGCCGAGGCCGCGATAGGAGAGGTTGAGCTCGCTCGGATTCTGCTGCTCGGCGAGCACGATGCCGGGCAGCCGGTCGGTGAGCTCGCGCTGGTTGTCGTCGATGATCGACGGCTGATCGGCGAGCTCGACGACTGTCGTCTTCTTCGTGACCGTGATGGTCGCGCCGTTCACCTCCGGCAGCGAGTGTGCGTAGCGCGTCTGCCGGTTGAAGAGCCACGGTTTGGCGGTGACCACGACCGTCGATCTGGAGCGATGGGCGGCGGATGAAGCCTGTGCGCCCTCCGGGGGCTTGGCGGTTTCAGCCTCCGCCAGGAGCGGAGCGATCGCCAGCCACGATATGCACGTCAGAGCGCTGGCGCGCCACGGTCGCGATTGACTCATTCACGTCATTTACGGCGTAGCCGAGCGAAACATCGAGAAGGGAGCGAGGCACAGCCAAGCCCTTGGGGATCCTGCGTGATTATCCAACCAGACGGCGTAAGGATCATCCCTGTCCATCGCGAGGTCCTGGATAGCATTGCCTAACAGCCCGGCATTGCGCCGGGGCAGTTTGGTCGATCGCCCGCTTTGCCATAAGTAGCCGGGCTCGCCGCGGCGCACAGGCGCGCACCGAAGACTTGGTAACGGACTAGTGAGTTACCCGCGGAGGGAGGATATACTCGCCGCGTGACGATTGCCAGCCTCGAAGCGATTCGGCCCACGAGAGCGCGGGCGCTGATCCTCTGCCTGATCACGATCGCGACGCTCGTCAACTATCTCGACCGCACGGTCGTCGGCGTCGCGGCGCCCCTGCTCGCCCGGGAGCTCAGGCTGAATGATGCGCTGCTCGGCCTCGCGTTCTCTGCCTTCTCGTGGACCTATGCAGCGGCGCAGATTCCGGGCGGAATGCTATTGGACCGGATCGGCGTGCGGCTCACCTACTTCGGCTCGCTCGCGCTGTGGTCGCTCTGCACCGCCGCCCAGGGGCTCGTGACGGGTATCGCGTCGCTCACGGCCACCCGCCTCGCGCTGGGTGTCGCGGAGGCGCCTGCATTCCCGTGCAACAGCCGCATCCTAGCGACCTGGTTCCCGCAGGTCGAGCGCGCCCGCGCGACAGGCGTCTACTCGGTTGGACAGTACGCCGGGCTCGCCTTCCTGAGCCCGGCGCTCTATTGGGTGAGCGCAGCCTTCGGATGGCGGGTGCTGTTCCTCGCAGTCGGCGCCATCGGCGTCGGCTTTGCTCTCGTCTGGCTCGCGGCATACCGGGACCCGCACGCGAGCCGCCGCATCAATCGCGCCGAGCTCGATTACATCACCGCTGGCGGCGGCCTCCGCCTCGGCGCGGCTCCGACACGCTTCGATTGGCGCAGCGTCCGGTTTCTGCTGCGGCAGCGGCAGGTGCTCGGCGCCTCGATCGGGCAGTTCGCGAGCAATTCGACGCTCGTGTTCTTCCTCACGTGGTTTCCGACATATCTCGCCACCGGCCGCCACATGCGCTGGCTCGAGGCGGGCTTCTTCTCGGTCCTGCCGTTCATCGCCGCCACGGCCGGAGTGGTCTGCGGCGGCTTGCTGTCGGATCTGCTGTTGCGCGGCACCGGTTCGGCCAACGTCGCCCGCAAGCTCCCCATCGTCTGCGGGCTGCTCCTCGCCTCGACCATCGTCACGGCGGCCTTCGTGCAGCGCGATGCTCTCGTGATGACGGTCATGTCCATCGCGTTCTTCGGCCAGGGCATGTGCAACCTCGGCTGGACATTGATCACGGATGTCGCGCCGGAGCGGCTGTTGGGGCTTACCGCGGGGATCTTCAATTTGTGCGCGAACGTCGCCGGCATCGTGACGCCGCTCGTGGTCGGCTTCGTCCTGCAGACGAGCGGCTCGTTCGCCTGGGCGCTTGGATTCATCGCGATCGTCGCCCTCGGCGGCGTGTTCTCTTACGTCGTCCTGCTCGGAGACGTGCGGCGTCTCGAGTACGAGCCCGGAAGTCCATGATGCTCAGCCGGAGGAGACACCGGACCGGAGGACGAGCGCACGGCGCTCCGCGCTCGCCGTTGCGCGCGGCTCCCGCCGCGGCTCTTGCGACGCTGCCAGCTCTGGCGGTACTGGCCCAGGCAGTGTTTCCGGCGGCCCTCCCGGCCCCAACTCCGGGCGCTCTCCGCACGAACGCGCCAGCGGCTCGACCGGGCCAGTTTGCGACGGCATCGCCCGCGAATCTGAATGCTCTGCCTCGCGCGCCGGCGCGCGACCTCTTCGTACGGGTGTGCACCAAGTGCCACGCCGCCGACGTCGTGACGGCGAAGCGCCACACGCCGGAGGAGTGGGACGATCTCATCGGCAAAATGGTCGATCGCGGCGCTATGGCGACGGAGGATGAGCAGGAGAGAATCTTCGAGTATCTCGTCCGCTTCTACGGCAAGAGTCCCGCGGCCGGCGAGCGGCAGCCGCCCGCGTCAAATTGATGCGCGGCCTCGAGCGATGAGCGGCCTCGAATCGACGCAAACGGGACGTCTCAATGCTTCACCGGGGGGTGTGGCTCGGCCGGCGCGTTCGTGAGCCGCAGCACCCATTTGATCGCCTGCAAATACATCCTCTCGACATGAGGATCGTCCCACGCCTGATCGGAGTGGCCGAGCGTCGAGGAGAAAACCCTGCCCTTGCCGTAGGTCTTCACCCATGCGACGGGGAAGTCACGGTCCCTCCGGTGGATGCCCGGACGCGACAGATCGATCTTGCTCAGGTCGAGGCTCGCGAGCACGTCGACTTTCTCCCGCGAATACGGAGCACGGTACTCGTAGATCTCGTCCCGCACGGTAAATTCGTGCGGCAAACCCCGCATGATCGGGAAGTCGGGTCGCTCGACGATGATCGGCGCGTCGAACACGCCCCAGGGATGATTATCGAAGTATCCACCGATCATCTCGCCGTATTCCGGCCAGGTGTAAAGCGATGCGGTGGCCGTGTGCACGCCGACGAAGCCTTTGCCGTCGTCGTGGATGAACGAGAGCAGATCCCGCTTCTGCCGGCTCGTCATGTCGGTCTCGCCGTTGGTGTAGAACACGACGGCATCGAAGTAGTCGAGATTGTGTCCGGGCGCCTGCTTCGGACCGCCCCTCGCGTAATCGCCGGTGCCCCAGACCTCGTCCTTCGTCACGAGCTCGGTGTCTGTGCGCAGGAAGGCGACATAGGCGCCGCTCTCGCGCCCGAGCCGTTCGAGCGTCGCCATGGCGTGGCTCACGGAATCATGGGCGATCTGATTGCCAGTGTGCAGGTCGCCGATGATCAGGACCTTTTTATTGCCGGCGTACGGATCCAGATATCTGAATGGCTGCGCAGGTGCAGCCGCCGCCCGAGAGGCGACGCCGATCGACTGCGCGGCGATCGAGAGCAGAACGATCGCGGCAGCGAGCGCCCCGGCGGTTGCGAGGACGCGCCTCAAGCACGGGCGCTCAGGGCAACGCGAATGCTGTGAGCACATCGCTCGCCACCGGACTGTCGAGGAAGCTCCCACCCGTGCTGACGATTGCCACATATTGCTTCCCATCCTGACCGCGATAGGTGATCGGCGTGGCATGCGCGGAAGCCGGCAGCCTCATCGTCCAGACTTCCCGGCCGGTGCGCGCATCGAACGCCCGGAAACGCGAATCGTCCGTTCCCCCAATGAAGACCAGACCGCCGGCTGTGACGATCGGCCCTCCGACACTCGGCCTGCCGGTTCGGGCGACTGCCTCCGGGAGCTGATCGCTGACCCCCAGAACGCTCTGCCACGCGATCTTTCCAGCTCGCACATCGATCGCCGTGAGCGTGCCCCACGGCGGCTGCTGGCACATGAGCTTGTGCTCGCGATCCGAAAACCGGCCACTGGTCGGGTCGGCATTTGTCAGGGTGCCGTCGCCGCGTGGCTTGAGCTGCTCGACCTGTCCGAGATTGTTCGCATTGATGAAGAACAGTCCGAGCGCCGGATCGTATGCGCCGCCTCCCCAGTTCGCCCCGCCCTCGCGGCCAGGGAAGTCGATGGTCGGCGTCTCGTAGCCGATCGGCAGGTACGGACCACCCATGCGCATGTGGTGATCCTCGATGAGCTTGCGGCAGAATGCCTCGAGCGCCGGTGTCACGGTCGCCACATCGTGCATCGAGAAGCTCTGGCGCGCGAACGGCGGAGTGACCACCGGGAACGGTTGAGTCGGCCAAGTCTGCTCGCCGGGCACATCGCTCGCTGGGACGGGGCGCTCCTCGATCGGGAAGATCGGCTTGCCGGTAACGCGGTTTAGCAGGAAGAACAAGCCCGACTTCGACACGATCGCCACGGCGGGGATCGTGCGCCCGCCGCGCTCGACCTCGAGCAGCAGCGGCGGCGCCTCAGCGTCCATGTCCCAGACATCGTGATGCACGATCTGGAAGTGCCACAATCGCCGGCCGGTGTTGGCATCGACCGCGACGATGCTCGTGCCGAAGAGGTTGGCGCCGTGCCTGTCGCCACCGTACCGGTCCCACGTAGGCGCGCCGAACGGCATGTACACGATACCGCGCGTTGCATCGACCGTCATGATCCCCCAGACGTTCGTGCCGGAGCGCTGCTTCCAGCTGTCTGCCTGCCAGGTGTCGTGCCCGAACTCGCCCGGGCGCGGCACCGAATGGAACGTCCAGACGAGCTTCCCGGTTCGAACGTCCCACGCTCGCACATCCCCGTAAGGCCCACGCTCCGGATACTCCTGCACGATCGAGCCGGTAATGACGAGATCGCGGTACACGAGCGGCGGCGAGGTCATCCCGAGGCCGCCGGTTCCATACGGCGTCGCGACGGGTTGCGGCGGCATGACATCAGGCGTCTTCAAATCGACGCTGCCCCCGCGGCCGAATCCCTCGACCGGCCGACCCGTCCTGGCGTCGAGCGCGATGAGCAGGCCGTCACGAGTGCCGAGCAGCACGCGAGGAGCATGCGCGGCATCGCCGGCCCAGTACGCGAGACCGCGCTGAGCGGGCTGCGATGCGCCTGGCAGCCGGTAGACCCAGATCTCCCGACCCGTCTCTGGCTGGAGCGCGACAACCCGTCCATAAGGCGTGCCGAGATACATAGCGCCGCCCACGACGAGCGGCGTCGCCTCCGACTGCCGGAACCTGCTGCGCCGCCGTCGCGCAAATCCCAGCCCCTCGGCCGTGCGTTGCGCCTGCTCGGCCGCACGCCGCGCTCGTTCGGCCGACTGCTGCACCTCGCCGTCGGAGCGCCCGTCCGCGGGGCGCATGTGATAGATCCACGCCACCTTCAGGCGAGCGACGTTCGCGACATTGATCTCACTGAGCGGCGAGTAGCGCATTCCGCCCGGATCGTGGCCGTACACCGGCCAGTCTGCGCCAGGAACCGCCGCGCTCGCGGAGGCAAGACCATCGGCGGCGGCCGCGATTGCCGTGTCGCACACGGCCGCGCAAGCGCTCAACGCGGCGGCGGCCGTGGCTGCGATCAGTCGGCTCGCGCCGCTACCACTTCTTCGTGACGCCGAGGGTGACCAGGCGGCCGATCGGATTCGCGTTGAACACATCGTAGCCGAGCGCGGTATTGAAGAAGGGCGGCGCTCTGTTGAAGAGATTGACCGCATCGAGGTCGATTTCCGCATTGGCGAGCGCACCGGCCGAGTAGCCGAAGTGATAGCCGAGGTGCGCATCGAGCGTGGTGTAAGAGGGGATCGATTGTCCTCCGCCGATCGGCGCGAACGCCGCATCGCGGATCACTGTGAACGGCGCCGAGCCGTTCCAGTTGAGATACGAGCCCGTGTAGTTCACGAAGAGATTCGCGGAGATGCCGCGGTCTCGCCAGCCGAGATCGAGACGCGCCGCGAAGCGGTTCGTCGGGAAAGTCGTGTTCACCCCGACGGTATTGAGGACGCTGAACCATTCTCCCCCCGCGCCGAACTGCTGGCGAGCGCTCACCTTCAGCGAGCCGGAGAGATCGGCGAGGAACGTGCCGACGCCCGTGTCCATCGTGTAGCCGGCATCGAAGTCGATGCCGCTCACGTCGAGATTGAGCGCGTTCTGCTGCTGGTAGCTGTAGATGTAGTAGATGTTCGGCGGCAGCGCACTCCCCTGTGGGAGCCCGGCTTCGGCGGCCGCGACCTGCTGCGGCGTCGGCGAAAGGATGAGCAGGGACTTCAATCCTTGCGCGGCGATCGCGAAGACCGGCAGCGGCGCCGTGATCATGCCCGTGTACTCGGCGTTCCAGTAGGTGGCGCTCAGGTGCACCCCGGGCAGCGGCTCTGGCCGCACGTCGAGGCCGACCGACCAGCTCTTGCCCCGCTCGGGCTTGAGCAGCTTGTTGCCGCCGTTGATTTGAATGCCCGTCACGGACGAGGTGCCGATAGTGCAGGTGCCCGTCGCCGCCGAGCAGGCTCCCGGCGGAAGTCCGCTCGCGCCGGGGAAGGTGTTGGGGATCACCAGGTTCGTCACCACGTTGCCCGCGACGCCCGGGAACGAGCCGATGTACGACGATTCCGCGGTGATGCCGTTCGTGTTGCCCCGGCTGGTCAGCGCCGGCGCTGTGAACGACTTCGCGTAATTGCCGCGAATGCTGACGCCGCGCACCGGCTCCCAGCTCAGGGCGAACTTCGGGTTCGTCGTGGACCCGAAGTCGCTGTAATCGTCGTACCGGCCGGCGACATCGACCTCGAGACTCTGCACCAGGGGCACCGCGTCCGCGCGGCCGACGATCGGAACCAGAAGCTCCGCGTAGCCGGACTTCACATTGCGGCCGTAGTTGAGGAAGGTCGTCGCCGAGTTCGTGGATGACGGACCGGTGTTCCGCGACCGGATCACGATCTGCGACATCGTGTACCGGATGAACTCCCCGCCCACCGCGGCCTTGACGTTCCCGCCGGGCAGCCGCAAGAGCGATCCATCGAGCCTCAGCGTCACATCCTCGAGCGTCTGATGCGCAGATTGGTACGTTGTCGAATCCGTGAGCTCCTGCAGGATGGCTGGTGAGGTGAGATTCGAACCTGCGGGATTCCACACGTCGAGCGCGTTCGCGCTCGACAGCGGAAAGTCGGTCACCACGGTCGTCGTTCCCGGTACCGAGGGCGTCGTGGGGTTGCCGCCGCTGTTCGTCGTGCCGTTCAAGGCGAGGAAAGCGCAGCTGGTGCAGAGTGCGCCATCGACTTCGAGGCTGCTGTCGTTCTTGCCGATGGTCGTGCCGAGAGAAGCGACCCAGTCACCCCAGAGCTGCGCATCGGCGCCCGCCGTCACCATGAAGGTCTCTGCGCCCGCGCGGTTCGCGGCGCCGGGGCCGAGTAAGTTGTCCGCATCGAAGCGAATGGTCTCCGTGCTGACGCCCGGCGGTCCCTGGAAGAACGGGTCGATCTGTCCCGCGCCACCTGGAGGCGAGCTGCCGGGGCCGTAGACAGTCGCCGTGACGGCGCCGCGGCTGATCGCGGCGGTGTTCTGCTCCTTCGAGTAGACGATGTCCGCCGAGCCTGTGATTCGATCCCCGAAGCTATGGGTCAGCTTGGCGAGCACGCTGTGGCGGATGTCCTCGGGCAGCAGATCCGCGACGTACGAGAAGTCGCAGAATCCGTTGCTGGCGTTGTTGACGACTCCCGTGCCGGCGGAGTACGGATAGGGATAGACGAGATTGGTGCCGGCCGGCTGCACGCTCGCCGGAGCGCAGTTGAAGCTCGCGAAGTTCCCTCCACCCTGCAACCTGTGGTCGGCGCGCGTGAACGCGCGATCGGCATCGCTCAAGGCGCTTCGCCTTGAGTATTCATAGGAGAGCATAGCGGAGCTCGCATCGGTGGCGTCGCCCCAGAGGAAGCCCGCTTCCTGGGTGTTGTATTGGTTGGCCAACCCCGCCTGCGCGGAGACCTCGAGCCCTTTGAAGCTCCGTCGCGTGATGAAGTTGATGACGCCCGCGACTGCATCCGACCCATAGGTCGAGGAGGCCCCGTCCGGCAGCACCTCGACGCGCTCGATCGTCAGGGGTGCAATGATGTTAGGGTCCGCAAGCGTATGGTTGATGCCCGTGAGCGGAAGCCTGTGGCCGTCGATGAGGACGAGCGTGCCGTTGCTCGCGCTCGCGCCGAGCCCGTGGATGGTGGGCGCGAACGTGCCCGATGCATCGAAGCTCCCGAAGCTGCCCTGCGCGGCATTCCCGAAGCCTGTCACGGCGGGCACGGTGGCGAGGATCTGCTGCATCGTCTGCGCGCCCGTGTCCGTGATCGCATCCCGCCCGATGGTGATGAGATGCTGCCCGACGGGCGCCGTGCCACGGATGCTCGTGCCTGTCACGACGACTTCTTCGAGCTTCTGGCCGCCAGCGGCCTCACCGGCCGGCGATGGCGCTCGGCCGGGCTGTGTGGCAGCCTGGTCGGCGGGCGATGCGGGCTGATCGGCGGACGACTGTGCAGGCTGCTGCGTCCCGCCGCCTGCCGGCTGCTGACCCGCGGCAACTGTCGCGGCAAGCCCCGCGAGAACGCTCACGAACGGACGGACGAGCGAATGGATGCGATCGGACATGCGGCTTCCCCCTCTGAGATCACACGGCGGCGCACGGATTGTTTTGACGGCCTCCCGGCGGCACGCGTACAATTGTTCACTATCTAGTTAGTTTTTGTCAACGACGCATCATGCAGAGCGGTTCGGGGCATTGGAGGTCGGGCGCATCGCACCGGGCGGAGGCGGCGCCGGTCTGTCGCCTCGGGCTCATTGGCAGCGGCATCCAGGCATCGAAGTCTCCATCGCTGCACGAGTCTGAAGCCGCCGCCCAGGGCATAGGCTGCGTCTACGAGCTCATCGATCTCGACCGGTTGGGGGGGGACATTGGGCAGCTGCCCGACCTGCTCGCCGATGCCGAGCGCAGAGGGTTCACCGGTCTCAACATTACCCATCCCTGCAAGCAGGCCGTGATTCCGCTCCTGCACGAAGTGGCACCTCAAGCCGAGGCCATCGGGGCCGTCAATACCATTCATTTCCACGCAGGCCGCCGGATCGGCTACAACACCGATGCGTGGGGCTTCGCCGAGAGCTTCAGGCAGGGAATGCAGGGCGCGTCGGTCGCCTGCGTCGCGCAAGTCGGCGCCGGCGGCGCGGGCGCCGCAACAGGCTTCGCGCTGCTCGAGCTCGGCGCCCGCGAGCTTAGAGTTTTCGACGCCGACCTGGACCGCGCCCGTGCTCTCGCGCGCCGCCTCGCTGCACGCTTCATCGATCGACACGTGCGGGCCTGCGAGAGGATCGAGGAGGCCATCGAGGGAGCCGACGGCATTGTCAATGCGACGCCCATGGGCATGGAGAAGCATCCCGGATCGGCCGTGCCGCCGGCTGCTCTGCATCCGCACCTGTGGGTGGCCGATATCGTGTACTTCCCGCTCGAGACGCAGCTGTTGAAGGACGCGCGAGCGGCGGGCTGCCGCACGCTCGATGGCGGCGGCATGGCGGTTTATCAAGCCGTGCGGGCGTTCGAGATCTTCACGGGCCGAGTGGCCGACGCTGCGCGCATGCGGCGTCACTTCGATGGGATGGCGGCAGGCGGCCCCGATGCTGGCGCCGGACGCTGACCGCGAGCTCGCCGCTCAGTCACGCCATCGCGACGATCTCGAGCAGTGACGGCGCGCGCTTCTGGTGCGTTCTCCAGGCTGCGTATAGGCTATGCTTGGAGCATGGTATCGATGCCGCGACGAACGCGATCCAAGCCCGCACCCCCGACACGTGCATCCAAGCCGCCGGTCCGGGCGCGCAGAGCCGCCGTTCACTCTCCTCCTTCGGTGAGCCGCGACACGCATGGCGCGCGCGCCGAGATCCTCGCCGTCGCGACGGACGAGTTCTCGCGCAAGGGACTGAGCGGAGCGCGCGTCGACGAGATCGCCGCCCGGACCCACACGGTCAAGCGGATGATCTATTACTACTTCGGCAGCAAGGAAGGGCTTTATCGGGCTGTCCTCGCCCGCTGCTACGAGCACATCCGCGAGATCGAGACCGGGCTCGATCTCGACACCCTGCCCCCGCGGGAGGCGCTGCGCGAGCTCGTCCGCATGACGTACGATTATCACAACAAGCACCCGGACTTCGTTCGTCTGGTGATGAACGAGAACATTCACCACGGAGAGCACATCGGGCATCTGCCGGAGATCGAGTCGCGCAGGAAGGCAGTGCTCACGGTGCTCGGCAAGCTCATCGAGCGCGGCGTCGCCGCCGGGGTGTTCCGGCGCGACCTCGACCCCGTCGAGCTGCACATGTCGATCAGCGCGCTCTGCTTCTACAACGTCTCGAACCGCTACACGTTCTCGAAGATCTTCGACCGGGACATGACCTCCCCGAAAGCGCTCGCCGCCCGCCGCGAGGTCGTCGTCGACATGATCGACCGCTGGTGCCGCGCAACCTGACCGCGATCGGCACAGCCCGTTGCGCGGCGTGCGCCTCCTTGTGTACCATCTGGTCCGTATAACTACGGCGCTAGCGGCGGGAGACGACATGGCGGTGGCGAGCGAAGGCGCGGCGCGGACGAGCGACCGCGCGATGCGTACCAAGGAGCTCGGCGAGGAGGCGCGCCGGCAGATCGACACCATGATCGGGCGCGCCCGCGCCGCCATGGCTGCGGTGAGCGGGTACGACCAGCGTCGAATCGACCGGCTCTGTCAGGCGCTCGGCTGGGCGACCGCGAACGAGAAGACCTTCGGCCGCATCGTTGCCATGAGCGTCGCCGAAAGCGGCCTCGGCGATCCGGAAAGCCGCCACGCCAAGCGCCTCAAAATCATGGGCGTGCTGCGCGATGCGCTGCGGCAGAGGAGCGTCGGCATCATCGAGGAGATTCCCGAGAAGGGCATCGTCAAGTACGCCAAGCCGGCCGGTGTCATCGCCTCCCTTGTGCCAACGACGAACCCGGAGCTGACCCCGCCGTTCACCGGTATCTATGCGCTCAAATGCCTCGACGCGGTGATCTTCTCGCCTCATCCGCGCTCGAAGCGGACGACGTTCGAGATGGTCCGGGTGATGCGCGAGGCGCTGCGCCGTCAGGGCGCGCCCGCGGACCTGTTTCAGTGCATCGAGAACCCCGGCATCGCGGCAACCCATTATCTGATGGCGAGCTGCGACTTGACATTCGCGACGGGCGGACAGGCGATGGTCCGCGCCGCCTACAGCTCCGGGAAGCCGGCCTACGGCGTCGGCGCGGGCAACTCGACGATGATCATCGACGAGACCGCGGACATCGACATCGCCGCGCGAAACACGCGCATTTCCAAGACTTCCGATTTCGGCTCCGGCTGCTCCGCCGACGGTAACCTCCTCATCGATTCCCGCCTCTACGACGCCTTCCTCGCCGCGCTCGTCGCCGAGGGGGGCTATCTCGCGACGCCTCGGCAGGCAGAGGCCATCGAGAGGGTGATGTGGGATGCCAGCGGCGCTCGCCTCACGGACACCGTGGCGTGCCGGCCGCAGGTCATCGCGCAGCGCGCGGGCTTCACGATTCCGGACGATCGCCGCTTCATCATCGTCGAGGCGGACGCCATCGGGCCCGAGCACAACTATTCGCGCGAGAAGCTCACGACCTTGCTCGCGGCTTTCCGCTACGAGGGCTTCGACCAGGCGCTCGAGATGGTGAAGCAGATCTACGAAGTCGGCGGCAAGGGCCACTCCTGCGGCATCTACTCGCACGACGATGAGCACATCGACCGCCTCGCCCGCGTGGCGCCGGTGAGCCGGATCATGGTGCGCCAGCCGCAGTCGAAGGCCAACGCTGGCTCGTTCACGAACGGGATGCCAATGACCTCGAGCCTAGGCTGCGGCATCTGGGGCGGCAACATCACAAACGAGAACATCCACCTGAAGCATTTCATGCAAACGACCTGGGTGAGCCGGCCCATCCCGGAGGACCGGCCCTCGGACGCCGAGCTGTTCGGCGAGTTCCTGGGCTCAGAGACGTTCTGACCATGAACGACACGGTCGCCCATCACCTTGTCCACTGTCTCGAGCGGCGCGGCGTCCGTCACGTGTTCGGCCTGTGCGGCCACACGAACATCGCGGTGCTGTCGGCGATGGCGGGAAGCGGAGTTGAATTCGTCAATGTCCGTCACGAGCAGGTGGCCGCGCATGCGGCGGACGGTTATGCCCGGATCACGGGCCGAGCATCGGTCGTCCTCACGCATCTCGGACCCGGCCTCACGAACGCCGCAACCGGTGTCGCCAATGCGGCGCTCGATTGCATTCCGATGGTGGTCATCGCGGGCGACGTGCCGTCCCACTATTTCGGCAAGCACCCGCATCAGGAGGTAAACCTGCACACGGACGGCGCTCAGTACGAGATCTATCGGCCGTTCGTCAAACGAGCCTGGCGAGTGACGGCACCGAGTCTCTTTCCAGAGATTATCGCGCGGGCCTTCGCGCTCGCCGAGAGCGGCCAGCCAGGGCCGGTGCTCGTCGATGTCCCGATGGAAGTGTTCTCCGCGCGGATCGACGGCTCGACATTCGCTGGGATCGAGCAGCGTACGCGTAAGCTTCGAGGTCCGGCGATCGACATCGATGTGGCCCGCCGCATCGTCCGGCACTTGGCCTCCGCCCGCCGCCCCGTCATCTACGCAGGCGGAGGCGTGCTGCTCGCACGGGCGAGCGAGGAGCTGCGCGCGCTGGCCGATCATCTCAGCATCCCCGTCGCGCACAGCCTCATGGGCAAGGGCGCTCTGCCTGACGATCACCCCCTGGTGCTCGGCATGACGGGATTCTGGGGAACCTCGCTCGTCAACCGGACCTGCCTCGAGGCCGACTGGGTGCTCGGCCTCGGCACGCGCTTCAAGGAGGCCGACTGCAGCTCCTGGTACCGGGATTACACCTTCAACATCCCTCCGACCCGACTCATCCACATCGACATCGAGCCGTGCGAGATCGGCCGCAACTTCGCCACCGAGCTCGGAGTGGTCGCCGACCTCAAGCAGGCCCTTGCGACGCTCGCCGCGGTCGCGCGTGAGCTGTATCCCGGCGGGCGCCAGGATCGCGAGATCATCGAGCGCATCGCCTCGTTCCGCCGCCAGTTCGCCGAGAAGAATCGAGCGATGCGCGAGAGCGATGCCTGGCCAATGATGCCGGAGCGGATTCTCGCGGACGTTCGCGCAGCGCTACCGCGGGATGCGATCATCACGACGGACGTGGGCTGGAACAAGAACGGCGTGGGACAGCAGTTTCCGGTGCTGACGCCGGGGAGCGTGCTCACCCCCGGCGGCTATGCGACCATGGGATTCGGACCGTCGGCCGCGATCGGCGCGAAGCTCGCGTGCCCGGACCGCGTGGTGATCTCCCTCGTCGGCGACGGCGGCTTCGGGCAGAATCCCGCGGCGCTCGCGACGGCCGTCGAGCACCGCCTGCCGATCGTGTGGCTCGTGATGAACAACAATGCCTACGGGACCATCGCCGGCCTGCAGCAGGCCGCGTTCGGGTCGACGCATGGGACGCAGTTCCCGGCCGCGGACGATCTGCGGCACCAGCGGCCGGACTATGCCGGGATCGCGCGTGCCTACGGATGCGAAGGAGAGCGAGTGACCGCCGCAAAGGACCTCGCGCCCGCGCTGCAGCGCGCTTTGGCGTCGGGCAAGCCCTATGTCATCGACGTTCCCATGAAGAACAATCCGACCCCCACGACCGGTCACTGGAACATTCTCGACATCTATTCGCCCGGCAAGCCGATCGAGCATGCGGCGACTCGATGAGAATGCCGTGAGCGCTGCATCATGAGCCGGCGGATACTGGTGAGCGAGGTCGGCCCTCGCGACGGCCTGCAGAGCATCCCATCGCTCATGACGCTCGAGGCGAAGAAGGCGTGGATCACCGCGGAGGCGGCTGCGGGCGTGCGCGAGATCGAGGTGGGCAGCTTCGTATCAACGAAGCTGCTGCCTCAAATGGCAGACACGGCCGCTGTCGTTGCCCACGCGTTGGCGATTCCAGGATTGACCGTCGCCGTGCTCGTGCCGAACTTGAAGGGTGCCATTGCTGCGATCAATGCCGGCGCCCACAAGCTCACGATCCCGTTCTCCGCCTCCGATACCCATCTATGGAAGAACGTGCGGCACACGCCCGCGCAGATGCTCGATGAAGTCTCCGGCATCGCCGCGCTGCTCCGCTCGCTGCCGCGCGAACGCCGCCCGCGATTGGAAGGCGGCATCTCGACGGCCTTCGGCTGTACCTACGAGGGCGAGGTGCCCGCCGACAAGGTCGTCCGCCTCGCGGAGCGATTGCTGCACGCGGGGTGCGACGAAGTCGGCCTCGCGGATTCCGCGGGGTACGCGAATCCGCGGCAAGTCCAGGAGCTCGTCACGCGCACGAAGCGGGCCATCGGCGAGCGGGCTTTCGCCGGCCTGCATCTGCACAATACCCGTGGACTGGGACTTGCCAACGTCCTCGCCGGATTGCAGGTGGGAGTCGACACGTTCGACAGCTCGCTCGGCGGCTTGGGCGGCTGCCCCTTCGCGCCCGGCGCATCGGGCAACATCGTGACCGAGGACCTAGTGTTCATGCTCGAAGCGATGGGCCTCGAGACGGGAATCGACTTGCCCGCTCTCCTCGCCGTGCGCTCCATCCTCGAGGCGGCGCTGCCCGGGCAAGAGCTCTACGGATTCACGCCGAAGGCCGGGCTTCCGCTCGGGTTCCGCCCGGCGGGCGGGACAGATCGGGCGGGCGAGTCAGATACCGCTTCGCGGTGCTGAGGCACCGGCGAGCGAATTCCTGCGAGCCGAGCGCTCTCCGGCGCGTCGTGTTCGGCAGCTCGATCGAATACGGCACGGGCGGCAGGTTCGCGAGAATACCGCGCACGTCGATGCCGCCCTCTCCGAGGAAGAGCCGCGCTTCGCGCGCGACGCGCCGCTGATCGTCCTCATCGCGATCGAATTCGGCCGGCGCATCGCAGATCTGAGCGTAGTGGAACCACTCCGTGGGAAGCCGCGCCAGATCGGCGGCGTCGCCGGCCGACCGGTCGAAATGCAGCGTATCGACGCAGATGCCCGCATTCGCGCACCCGCTCGCGCGCACGATCTGGGCGGCCTGCGACAAGGTTCTGACGCCGGCGTACGAGACGAACTCCAGGTCGATGGTGAGCCCGAGCGGCCGCGCGAGCTCGCAGAGCTCCCCGAACCGATCCACGATGAAACTGCTGTCGCTGCACCAGGCGCTCGTCAGTACATGGCGCCCGCCGAGCTCCGCGGCGCATTCGAGCGCCGGCAGATACTCCCGGATGTTCACATCCGGGTAGATGCGAGCGAGCTCGATATCGAGCAGCCGCACGCCTGTCGACTCGAGCGCTCTTCGTGTGCGGGCGAGCAGTGCGCGATCCGTTGCGACTTGATGGCGAGGCTCGGCCGGCTGCCCGAAGGGGATCAGGCGCAGGCTCACGAAGTCGAATCCCGCGCGCGCGGCAATCTCGGTGAGCTCGGGCGGCGAGCAATCGAGCAAAGTCAGATGCGCCAACGAGAACAGCACGTGGAGCGGGCCCCGATGGGACACGCCACCACGCTAACACCGCGCCCGCAGCAGAAAAATTTCCGTTTTGATCGCCGCCCATAACATGACTGCATACGCGGCGCGGCAGCGCCGCGCACACTCACTTCCAGTGGGCGATCAAATCCCTGAATCTCGCTGCCGGCGCAGAGAGAGGCCGCTGCGAGGCGCGATGGAAATAGATGCGGAACGGCTGGCGGAACTTCACGCGCAGCGATGCGAGCCGCGGAAATGCGTTGCCCGACAGCGTGAACTCATCGACGAGCGCGACGCCCTGCCCCTGCTCTGCGAGCGCGCAGGCCGACTCGGCGAATCTCACCGTCGACGTGATCGTCGGAGCAAGGCCCTCCTCGCCAAAGAATTGGGTCACCACTTGGCCGTGCGGCGTGTTGGGATCGAAGCCGATCAGCGGCTCGCGGACGAGATCCACGGGCGCGATCACGGCGTCACCGTCGAGCCGGTGCCCGGCGGGAACGGCGCACACCAGCGCCCCGGCCGCGAACGGCTCCGACTCGATGCGGGGATGCAGAATGGGAAATATCGTGCAGGCGCAATCTCCCTGGTCGTACAGCAGATAGTCGACGACCTGCGACATCGAGAGGATGTCGAGCTTCACGGGCAGGGCCGGAAACTCGCGCCTCAGCATCGAGAGCGCCGAAGGTACAACGAATCGGCCGAGACTGGGCGATGTGCCGACGGCAAGGCGTCCCGACCGCCCGCTCACGATATGCGCGACGGACTCCTGAAGCGACTCGAGATGCGAGTGCAGCGCCTGCACCTCCCGGAAGATCGCGTGGGCTTCCGGCTTGGGTATAAGGCGGCCGTGCCGCCGCTCGAATAGCTCCGTGCCCAACCGGCTCTCCGTGTACTTCAGCATTCTGCTGACGTTCGGCTGCGAGACGTTGAGCAGAGCGGCCGCGCCGCTCACACTGCCCGTCTCCATCACGGCCCGGAAGTACTCGATCTGCTTGAGGCTGAAACGGACCACGGCGCCGATGCCGCATTTCGATATCGTCGCGCACGCTCCGCGGGCTTCGCGCTAATCGCGCGGTGACATGCGTGCGCGCGCTGACCCCGCCGATCTCGCCGGCGGGTGGACGGCCAACCAGTCCATCCGCATTACATCGAGCCGCTGCGCGGTGACGGTCGCGCCGATCACCAGGCGCTTCTCATCGCCAGGCACCCACGCCGGCCAGTGGATGGCGTGCGTCGAGGGCCGGCCGGTCCCGGCGAAAGCAATCAGCACATCCATCATCTCATCGGAAAGCCGACGGTCGGCAGCCGTCCAGTTGCGCGTGCGGCGCAGATGATTGAGCGCATCGAGCGTCCCGAACCAGTAGGGAATGTCGGACGTGTGATAAGCGCCGACCGTCGCCGTGTTCTGGTCCGCGATCTCCACGCCGGGCACATAGGGATGTCTGCGGCTGAACAACCCGATATAGGTTGCCGTGGCGCCATAGCGAGCCTTCAGCTGCGCGCATTGCCGGGCGCTCCCCTGCATTCCCGCCTCGCGGGCGGCGCGGCCGGCGACCTCGGGAATCTCCGCCGCATCGCGCACCGGAAAGCGCTTCAGGAAGGCATCGGCGTTCTCGCCGAAGAGCTCGCGCGCGATCGCCTGATACTCCGACACCGACCTCGCGTGCGTGAGCGGACTCGATGCGTAGTCGATGTCCTCCTGGTTGGAGGTGGCGATGAGCGGAACGTCGGCGAAATCGCGCGCCTCGAGCAGAGCCGTCTTCGACTTCGGCAGGAAGTAGCCGTCGATGACGCCGCCGACCCAGACGCCGGGACTGCTCGCCATCACTTGATTCTCAGCCTGAAGCGCCAGGATCCGATCCGCCGGGATCTGGCGCATCGCGTCGATGTCCGCTGCGCCCAGGCGCTTCTGAATCTCGAGCCCTGTCCGCTCGCCCTCGGCCAGGGTGGTCTCGGGGCCGCTCCAATTGCAGCCGCTCGACAGGAAGGCCGACTCGAACAGCCCGCGCGAGAGCGGGCTGAAGATTTGCGCCGTCACGGACCCCGCGCCAGCGGACTGACCGGCAAGCATCACTCGCGCGGGATCACCCCCGAACTGCGCGATATTGCGGTGAATCCATGCGAGCGCCGCGTTCTGATCGAGGAAACCGTAATCCCCCGAATGTCCGCCCTGCTCGCTGGTCAGCTGCGGATGGGCGAGAAAGCCCAGGATGCCGAGTCGATAGTTGAAGTTGACGAACACCGCGCCGCGCTTTGCGAGCGGCTCACCGTCGTACAGAAGGATACCCGAAGACCCGATCGTGAACCCGCCGCCATAGATGAACACGATCACCGGCAGTCGCGAAGCCGCCGAGGCGCCGGGCGGCGCCCAGATGTTCATATACAAGCAGTTCTCCGACGTCGCCTCCTCGCCGAAGTAATGGTTGATCCGATGCGGGCGCAAGACCTGGATGCATTCCGGCATCTTGCGATCGGCATTCCAGACCCCTTCCCATCGGATCGGCTGCGGAGGCCTCCATCGCAGAGCCCCGATCGGCGGCTTCGCAAAAGGGATGCCGAGCCAGGCCTTCACTCCCGAGGGAAGCGTCTGCCCCGCGATGAGCCCCGAATCGGTGCGGATCGGCGGGAGAGGATTGACGACCTGCCCCACAACCGGCTTGGCGAACAGGGTCGAAGCGAGCAGCGCCGGGGTGAGTAAAGCCGGGATGAGTGAATGCGTTCTTCGCTGCATGGGAGGCGATCCTCGCAACACGGAGCGCTCGACCGGAATGTATACGGACTAGTTCGTCCACGTCAACGGGCGTGCGGCCCGCCTCAACCGACGTGCACCTCCGCACCCCCGCCCTCCCTCGCCCATCCGCGCAGCATCGCCTGCGACGAGAAGGGCGTCGCGATGTCCCCCCGCGCGTCCACGGCAATCAGCCCGCCCTCGCCGCCGGCGGCCTGCATCAAATCGATTACCTCACGAGCGGCATCCTCGATTCTGAGGCCGCCGAGCTTCACCCGCGCCGCCACCTCGCTCGCCGCGGTGAAGCGGATGAAGTATTCGCCGGCGCCCGTGCCCGACACTGCGCAAACGCCGTTCTCCGCGAACGTACCCGCTCCGATGATCGGCGAGTCCCCCACACGCCCGACGCGCTTCCCCGTGAGGCCCCCGGTGGACGTGGCCGCCGCCAGATCGCCGTGCGCATCGAGCGCCACCGCGCCGACCGTGCCCGGGAGATGCCACGGGGCGGATGCCTCCCTAGGCGACCGAACCCGCTCGAGCTCGGCAAGCCGCCGCTCGGTGATGAAGTATTCGTCGGGCTCGAGCGCGAGCCCGCGCTCCACCGCGAACTGCTTCGCGCCCTCGCCCGCGAGCATCACGTGGCGGCCGTCCTCCATGATCGCGCGCGCGAGATCGATGGGATGGGCGACGTGGCGCACGGCTGCGACGGCGCCGGCCCGGCGGCCGCGCCCGTCCATCAGCGCTGCATCGAGCTCCGCGAGACCCTGGGCGTTGAGCGCTGCGCCGCGGCCGGCGTTGAGCACGCCCGAGGCCTCCATCGTGCGCACCGCGCTCTGCACCGCATCGAGCCCGCGTCCGCCGGCGCGCAGGATTTGAACGCCTGCGTCGAGCGCCTGCGCAAGCGTTTCGCGCACCGCTCGCAGCTCCTGCGCCGGCGGATGCCGCGGCCGCGTGCCCGCGCCGCCGTGGATGACGATCACCCACGCCATCTACTTCACCCTCGGGATCGGCGGCGCAGCGCGCTGAAACACCGGCTTGATCGCGAGGCTCGACTGGATGTGCGCGACGCCGGGGATGCGCGTGAGAATATCCAGCATGAAGCGCTGATAGCTCGCAAGGTCGGAGGCGACGACGCGGAGCAGATAGTCCCCCTGTCCCGTCATCAGATGGCAGCTCATCACCTCCGGCACGTCGGCGATCCGCCGCTCGAATACCTTCAACGTCTCCTCGGTCTGGCGCTCGAGCGTCACCGAGACGAACATCGTGATCCCCACGCCGAGTCGCTCCTCGTCGAAGCGGGCGCTGAAGCCGGAGATGAAGCCCTCCTCCTGCAGCCGCCGCACGCGCCGCAGCGTCGGCGTCAGCGAAAGGCCGATCTCATCCGCGAGGTCGCGCCAGCTGATGCGGCCGTCCTTCGCGAGGATCTGCAATATCTTGGAGTCGATCCGGTCGAGCTCGGTGTCGGCCATATTCCTACCGTGCGGGCTGTCGTAGCGCAATCATACTAATTGAAATCGATTTTGAGTCCAATATTGGCACACTCTCGCTCAGGCAAGCGCGCTATGGTGTCCGCATGCGCGCTCCCGTGGTCTCCTTCGAGCTGTTCCCTCCGCGCGATGCCGCCTGCGAGGCGCGGCTCTGGGCGACGCTCGAGCGGCTCGCGCCGCTCGCACCCCGCTTCGTGTCCGTGACGTATGGCGCGGATGGCTCGACCCGCGAGCGCACGCATCGCATCGTCGAGGCGATCCAGCGCCGGACGGCGCTCTGCGTCGCGCCGCACCTGACCTGCATCGGCGCCGCACGCGCCGACATCCTGAGCATCGCGCAGGACTACTGGCGCGCGGGCATCCGGCACCTCGTCGCGCTGCGCGGTGATCCGCCCGCTCAGCGGCAGAGCCCTGACGCCGCGACTGCGGTAGCGACAGCCGCGAGCCGCGCCGCAACCGCATCTCAGCCGCCGACGGCTGTAGACCGAGCGCCGTATATCCCTCATCCCGAGGGCTTCGCCTACGCGGTCGATCTCGTGCGCGGGCTGAAGTCCGCAGCGGACTTCGAGATCTCCGTCGGCGCCTACCCGGAGGGCCATCCCGAGGCCCCGAGCGCGCAGTTCGATCTCGTGAACCTCAAGCGCAAGATCGACGCCGGCGCGACCCGCGCCATCACCCAGTTCTTCTACGACACGGATGTCTATCTGCGCTTCCGCGATCGCTGCGCCGCCGCCGGCATCGCTGCGAGCATCGTGCCGGGGATCCTTCCGATCACGCAGTTCCCGCAAGTGCTCGAATTCGCGAGGCGCTGCGGCGCCAGCATCCCCGAGCGGCTCGTGCGCCGGTTCGACGGGCTCGAGCACGATCCGGAGACGCGGCGACTCATCTCCGCCGCCGTCGCGATCGAGCAGGTCGAGACGCTGCAGCGCGAGGGCGTCGATGAGTTTCATTTCTACACGCTCAACCGCGCCGAGCTGACCTATGCGATCTGCCATGCGATCGGGGTCCGGCCGCGGACGGCGAAGGCGGCCTGACATGACACCCGACGGCAGCGCCCCCTCAATGCAGCAGCCGGCAGGCTCAGTGCAGCAGCAGGCTCGCTCAGCGCAGCAGCCGCCCCGCGCGGCGCGCGCCGCCGAGTTCCGACGTCTGCTCTCCGAGCGCATCATCATCCTCGACGGCGCGATGGGCACGATGATCCAGCGCCTGAAGCTCGACGAGGCAGGCTATCGCGGCGAGCGCTTCCGCGACAGTCCTCGGGAGCTGAAGGGCGCGAACGACCTGCTCACGCTCTCGCAGCCGCAGCTGATCGCCGCCATCCATCGGCAGTTCTTCGAGGCGGGCGCGGACGTGGTGAGCACGAACACATTCAACTCCAACGCACCGTCGCTCGAGGATTACGGCCTTGCGGACCTCGTCGCCGAGCTGAACCGCTCCGCAGCGCAGCTCGCCCGCCGCGTGGCGGATGAGGTGGAGCGCGCCACTGGGCAGCCCCGGTTCGTCGCGGGCGTGCTGGGCCCGACCAATCGCACCGCCTCCCTCTCACCGGACGTGAACGATCCGGGATTCCGGAACATCACGTTCGACGAGCTCGTCGCGACATATTCCACCGCGGTGCGTGCGCTCATCGCAGGCGGCGCCGACCTGCTGATGATCGAGACCGTATTCGACACCTTGAATGCCAAGGCGGCAATCTACGCCGTGCGCTCCGTGCTCGAAGACCTTGCGCTCGATCTGCCGCTCATCATCTCGGGCACCATCGTCGATGCCTCGGGCCGCACGCTCTCAGGGCAGACGCTCGAAGCGTTCTGGAACGCCGTGCGCCATGCGCGTCCGGCCGTGATCGGCCTCAACTGCGCGCTTGGAGCAAGGCAGCTGCGGCCACACATCGCCGAACTCGCCCGCATCGCCGACACGCACGTCGGCGCGCATCCGAATGCGGGGCTGCCGAACGCCTTCGGCCAATACGATGAGACGCCGGAGCAGATGGCGGAGATCCTGGGCGAGGCCGCGAGACACGGCGACTTGAACCTCGTCGGCGGCTGCTGCGGCACGACGCCCGAGCACATCCACGCCATTGCGGAGGCCGTGCGCGGGGTTGCGCCGCGCAAGCCGCCCGAGATTCCGGTGCGCCTGCGCCTCTCGGGCCTCGAGCCCTTCACGCTGACCGACGAGATCCGCTTCGTCAACGTGGGCGAGCGCACGAACGTCACGGGCTCGGCCAAGTTCCGCAAGCTCATCGAGACGGACGACTATCCTGCCGCGGTCGCAATCGCGCGGCAGCAGGTCGAGAACGGCGCCCAGCTCATCGATGTGAACATGGACGAGGGCCTGATCGACTCCGAGGCCGCCATGACACGCTTCCTGCGGCTCATCGGGTCGGAGCCCGACATCGCTCGCGTGCCCGTGATGATCGATTCATCCAAGTGGTCCGTCATCGAGGCGGGACTCAAGTGCCTACAGGGCAAGGGCGTCGTCAACTCGATCAGCCTCAAGGAGGGAGAGGAGGCGTTTCTCGACAAAGCGCGCGAAATCATGCGCCATGGCGCCGCGGTCGTCGTGATGGCGTTCGACGAGCAGGGCCAGGCCGATACGATCGAGCGGCGCGTTGCCGTCGGCGAGCGCGCATACCGCCTACTGCGCGAACGGCTCGATTTCCCCGCGGAGGACATCCTCCTCGATCCCAACATCTTCGCGGTCGCGACGGGGATGGAGGAGCACGACGGCTACGGCGTCGCGTTCATCGAGGCGGCCCGCGAGCTGAGGAGGCGCTGTCCGCTCGCGCACGTCTCGGGCGGTGTGAGCAATATCTCCTTCTCATTCCGCGGTAACGAGCCGGTGCGCCGCGCGATGCACTCGGTCTTCCTCTACCACGCGATCGAGGCGGGCATGGATTTCGGCATCGTCAATGCCGGCCAGCTCGACATTTACGACGAGATCCCCGCGGAGCTGCGCGAGCGCGTCGAGGACGTAATCCTCGCGCGCCGGCCCGATGCGACCGAGCGATTGCTCGAGATCGCCGAACGTTACCGCGCGCAGGCCTCGAAGGAAGCGGCCCAGACCCTCGCGTGGCGCGAATGGCCGACCCAGAAGCGGCTCGAGCACGCGCTCGTCCAGGGCATCGACGACTACATCGTCGAGGACAGCGAGGCCGCGCGCCTCGAGCTCGGCTCCGCGCTCGCGGTCATCGAGGGGCCGCTGATGGCCGGCATGAACATCGTCGGCGACCTCTTCGGCGCGGGGAAGATGTTCCTGCCCCAGGTCGTGAAGTCCGCGCGCGTCATGAAGAAGGCCGTTGCGCACCTCACGCCCTTCATCGAGCAGCAGAAAGGCGCGGGCAGCGCGAAAGGCCGCATCGTGCTCGCGACCGTCAAGGGCGACGTGCACGACATCGGCAAGAGCATCGTCGGCGTCGTCCTCGCGTGCAATCACTTCGAGATCATCGATCTCGGCGTGATGGTGCCGTGCGAGAAGATTCTCTCGACCGCGATAGAGAGCAAGGCCGACATGATCGGCCTCTCCGGGCTCATCACGCCCTCGCTCGATGAGATGGTGCACGTCGCCGGTGAGATGCAGCGGCGCGGGTTCACGCTCCCGCTGCTGATCGGAGGCGCGACGACCTCGCCGGCCCATACCTCGCTCAAGATCGATCCCGCATACGAGGGACCGGTCGTGTACGTCAAGGACGCCTCGCGCGCGGTCGGCGTCTGCCAAAAGCTCGCATCGTGCGGCTCGCGCGGCGATTTCGTGGCCGAGATCAAAGCCGATCATGCGAGGCGCCGCGAGCAGCGCGCGGACCGCGGCTCGCGCGGGCGCCCGGTGCCGCTCGAGATGGCGCGCGCGAACCGTATCCGCACCGCGTGGAACGACTACCGGCCGGCTGTGCCCCGCGTCCTCGGCGTGCGCACGCTCCGAGAGATTCCTCTGCAGGAGCTCGCACCATTCATCGACTGGATGCCGTTCTTCAATGCATGGGAATTCACGGGCACCTTCCCCGCGATCCTGTCGGATCCCGTGCGCGGCGAGGCCGCGCGGAGCCTGTACGAGGATGCGCGCCGCATGCTCGAGACGGCGATGCGCGAGCAATGGCTCACCGCGCGCGCCGTGCTCGGACTCTTCCCCGCGAACGCGGTGGATGAGGATGTGGAGATCTATTCCGCGGCGGACCGCTCGGACGTGCTCGCACGGCTGCATTTCCTGCGCCAGCAGAAGCCGAAGACCGACGATCAGCCGCACCGCTGCCTCGCCGACTTCGTCGCGCCGCTCGATAGCGGGCTCCTCGATTATCTCGGCGCGTTCGCCGTGACGGCGGGGCTCGGCATCGAAGCCCCGCTCGAGCGCTTCGCCGCGGCTCACGATGACTACTCCTCGATTCTGCTCAAGGCGCTCGCGGACCGCTTGGCCGAGGCGGCCGCCGAATGGCTGCACTTGCGCGTGCGCCGCGAGTGGTGGGGCTACGCTCCCGAGGAGCGCCTGACGAACGACGAGCTGATCGCTGAGCGCTATCGCGGCATCCGGCCCGCGCCGGGCTATCCGGCATGTCCCGATCACACCGAGAAGCAGACCCTCTGGCGGCTGCTCGATGTCGAGCGCGCGGCGAACATCCATTTGACCGAATCGCTCGCCATGTATCCGACGGCAGCGGTGTGCGGCTGGTACTTCGCGCACCCGGAAGCGAAGTACTTCGCCGTCGGGCCGATCGGCGCGGACCAAGTGCGCGACTATTCAAGGCGCAAGGGCGTCACAGTCGAGCACGTGGAGAAGTGGCTCGCGCAGAATCTCGCGTACTCGCCCGCTGCCGAGCCACGAGCCGCGGCCGACGAGCAGCAGAGCCAACCGGCCGCGGCGGCGTGAGGGAGCGGCTGTGCGGCGCGTGAGGGCGCCCTTTACGCTCCGACCCAGCAGGAGCACAATCGGCAGTGATGGAGTCCCGGCAGGATCGCATCTACCGGCGGCACGGCCTCCTGGAGGCACGCCGTGCACCCGCCTCGCTCGCAGAGATCACCTCGGAGCTCGATGACAACCGGGAGGCTCGGAGCCCGATCAGCGGCTCGAACGGCGCGCATCGCATTGACGCTTGCGGCGGTGGGCCTGCTTGCCGCATGCGCCACCACCACCCCGCGGAGCTTGCCCGAGGCCGGTCCGACGCCCGGGCGGACGGTCGCTGCAGTCGCCGTCTCGCTCATTGGCACCCCCTACCGATTCGGCGGCATCGGCGATCGGGGCTTCGACTGCAGCGGGCTCGCCGCCTATGCCTACGAGCGCGCCGGAATCCTGATTCCGCGCACGGCGGCTGAGCAGGAGCGCTTCGCGCACGCCGTTCGCCTGCGGGATCTCGAGCCGGGCGACCTCTTGTTCTTCCGGCTGCGCGCGCGCCGCGTCGATCATGTCGCGATCTACGTGGGCGGCGACCGATTCGTCCATGCGCCGCGCTCGGGTGCGCTCGTGTCCTATGGGACCTTGAGCCGCGGCTTCTATCGACGCCGCCTCGCGGGCGCCGGGCGCTTCTGGTGAGCCCACCGGCGGCCGCGTCTTTGGACTTTCAACAACGGCGCAGCATGGATTGCGCGTCCGCCCAGATACGATGCACGGTCTCACCCGCCGGTTCGGCCCGCGCCAGCCAGGCGGACTGACCCGCCCAGGCTTGCATTCGCTGAACATCGCGTGATGCCGCCGCCGCGGCGCGCATGGGAGCGGTCAGGCCGCGCTGCACCGGATATGGAGCGGGCGGGGGCGCGCCCGGCGCGGCCGCAGCTCGGACGTAGGCAGTCGCTATTGCGCGCCCCGCTCTTCCGGAGAACGCGCGTGTGAGGGTGGTGGCTTCCGGGTCGAGACCGTCGAGCGCAGCGGCCCAAGCGGGGTTCGTTTGCGCCTCCGGGCAACGGAGAAAGCCCGTTCCAATCTGCACGGCACTCGCGCCAAGGAGCAGCGCTGCTGCGACCCCACGGCCGTCGGCGATCCCTCCGGTCGCGACGATTGGGATCGACACGTGATCGGCGAGCCTCGGCAGCAAGGCGAAAAGACCGATGGCCCGCTGATCCGCCGTATCGAGATCGAAGCCGCCGCGGTGGCCGCCCGCCTCGAACCCCTGCGCGACGATCGCATCCGCACCAGCCGCTTCGGCGGCCAGGGCCTCCGCCAGGGTCGTCGCGCACGCGAACCACGCGATCCGGCTCGCCTTCAGATCGCTGACAAACTCCGCCGGAAAGACTCCCATGATCGAGGAGGCCACGTCAGGTCGCGCATCGAGCACGGCGGCGCACTGGACCGAAAAGTCGGGTGGTGAGGCATCAGCGCATTCCGGCGATACCGGCGGTCCCCATTTCCCGAGAAAATCCCGCAGCCGCGCCTCCGCGTCGGCGTCCCGCCGAGGCGGCGGCGACGGAATCCACAGGTTTATTTGAAAAGGGCCCTGGCTTGCCGCGCGAAACTCGGCGGCCCAGGCGCCAATACCGGCGGGTTCTGTCAGGAGCGCGCCCATGCCTCCCATGCCACCGGCATTCGCTACGGCGGCGGCAAGTGACACCGGACAGGCTCCCGCCATAGGCGCCTGAAGGATCGGCACGGTGAGGCCGAAGCGCTCGCAGAACGCCTGGACACGGTCAAACGCGCTTCGCGTCATGTTTTTTGCCCCGCACGACCGGAATGCTAGCGGAAATCCCGCGATCCCGTCGGCAGCCTCCCCAGCCAGCGCGAATAGTCGCGCACTTTCTCGGCCGTTACGTGGATGACGCCCATCGCGCTCTGGAGCTCACCCTCGACGATCATCAGACGGGCGCCGTAGACCGGCTCGCGCTGCGCCGCCTGGACACCGGGCCAGACGATCAGGTTGCTGATCCCCGTCTCATCCTCGAGGGACATGAACATCACGCCGGAGGCGGTCTCGGGGCGTTGGCGATGCGTGACGATCCCGGCCACGCGGACTCGGCGGCCGTTTTGCAGCCGGGCGAGATCGGCGGCGCGATGCACGCGGAGACGGTTGAGCCTGTCCCGCAGGAGCGCAAGGGGATGGCGGCGCAGGGTAAGCCCCAATCTCTGATAATCGGCGACGATCTCCTCTGCCTCGGTCGGCGGCTGAAAGGGCGGGGGCGATTCCCGTGCGGAGGCTCCGGCGAGCATGCCCGGCAGCCGCTCTGTGCCGAGCGCCTGCCAATGTGCGACGCGTCGATGTCCCGATAGAGATGCCAGGGCCCCCGCCCCGGCAAGGAGGATGAGCTCGCGCCTCGACAGCCGCGCACGATGAGCCAAATCTTCCACGTCGGCGAATCGTCCGTGGACGGCGCGCTCCTCGACGATCCTGCGGCCCTGCGCCTCTGGGAGCCCACCGATCATCCGCAGCCCCAATCGCACTTCGGGTTTGCCGTCAGCGCCGGCTTCCAACGTACAGTCCCATTCGCTGGCGTGCACGTCCACGGGCCGGAAGACGACGCCGTTGCGCCGGGCATCGTTCACGAGCTGCGCGGGCGCATAGAAGCCCATCGGCCAGCTGTTGAGGAGGCCGGCGACGAAGGCGGCCGGCGCATGGCAGCGCAGCCACGCCGAGACGTAGACGAGGAGCGCGAACGAGGCCGCATGGGACTGCGGAAAGCCGTAGGATCCGAAGCCCAGGATTTGCTGATAGATCCGCTCGGCGAACTCGGCCGAGTAGCCCCGCTCGCGCATTCCGGCGAGGAGCTTGTCCCGATATTCGCTCAGGCCGCCCCGCCGCTGCCACGCGGCCATCGAGCGGCGCACCTTGTCCGCCTCGCCCGCGGAGAACCCGGCTGCAACCATTGCGATCTCCATGACCTGCTCCTGGAAGAGCGGCACTCCACAGGTGCGCTGGAGGATTTTCTCGAGCGCCGGGCTCGGGTATGTGACCGCCTCCAACCCCTGGCGGCGCCGCAGATACGGATGCACCATGCCGCCTTGGATCGGCCCCGGACGGACGATCGCGACTTGGATGACGAGGTCGTAGTAACACCGCGGCTTCAGGCGCGGCAACATTGTCATCTGGGCGCGGGACTCGACCTGGAAGACGCCGACCGACTCGCCGCGGCAGAGCATGTCGTAGGTCGCCGGGTCCTCGGCCGGCACGTCCTGCATCGTGAAAGGCCGGCCCTCGAAGCGACTCACGAGCTCCAGGGTGCGGCGGATCGCCGAGAGCATGCCGAGGGCGAGGCAATCGACTTTGAGCAGGCCCACCGAGTCGAGATCGTCCTTGTCCCACTGGATGACGGTGCGCGCCGGCATCGCCGCGTTCTCCACCGGAACCAGCGTCGAGAGCGGATGCTGCGATATCACGAATCCGCCGACGTGCTGCGAGAGATGGCGCGGAAAGCCGACGAGCTCGGCGGCGAGTCGACGCAGCAGCAGCGCGGTGCGCGAGCGTGGATCGAAGCCGAGCGCGGCAAGCCGCGCCGGCACTGCCGCGCCGCCGTCGAACCACTGGATCGACTTCGAGAGCGCATCGAGGAGGTCGAGCGGAAGGCCGAGCGCCCGTCCCACATCCCGAATGGCCATGCGGCGGCGATACGTGATGACGGTTGCCGCGAGCGCGGCGCGGTGGCGGCCGTACTTGTCGTAAAGGTACTGGAAGATCTCCTCTCGCCGCTCGTGCTCGAAATCGATGTCGATGTCGGGCGGCTCGTCGCGGCTCTTGCTGATGAAGCGCTCGAGCAGCAAATCAAGGCGCGCGGGATCGACCTCGGTGACCCCCAACGCATAACAGACTGCGGAGTTGGCCGCGCTGCCGCGGCCCTGGCACAGAATGCCCCGGCTGCGGGCAAAGCGGACGATGTCCTCGACGGTGAGGAAGTAGTGCTCGAAACGCAGCTCCCGGATGAGCTCGAGCTCTCTCTCGAGCCGCTCGCGCACCTTGTCCGGAATGCCGTCCGGCCAGCGCCGTCGTGCGCCGCGAAAGGTCAGCTCGCGCAGGTACGCAGTCGCCGTGAGCCCGGACGGAACCAACTCCTCGGGATACTCATAGCGCAGGGCATCGAGCGAGAACGTGCATCGCCCGGCGATCTCGAGGGTACGCTCGAGGAGGTCGGGCGGATAGAGCTTGCGCAAGGTGTCGAGCGGGCGCAGATGCCGCTCCCCGTTTGAGAAGCCCCGGCGGCCGATTCGCTCGACAGTCGTCTTCAATCGAATCGCCGTCAGCACATCGTGCAGCGGGCGGCGTGCGCGAATGTGATAGTGGACGTCTCCGACCGCCACGAGCGGCAGGCCCAGCTCCTCGCCCAAACATCGCAGGCGCTCGAAGCGCAAGGCGCTGTCCTCAGTCAAGTGATGCGCGAACCCCAGATATCGTTGCGCGAGCGGGAGCGCGGCAAACCACCGCGCCGGATCCAGCGTCCCCTGCGGGCCCGCAATCCACAATCCGATGCAGTGCTCGACGGCGCCGTCGAAATCCTTCCGAGCCAGGTCATACGTCCCTTTGGACGCCCGGCGGCGCGCCCGCGTGATGAGCTCGCACAGCTCGCAGTACGCTGCCTGAGTGGGCGCGAGGAGCGCCACCCGGTCGCCTTCGGGAAAGCGGAATTGGCTGCCGATGATGAGCTTGAGCCCTGCATCGGTCGCCGCTTCATGGGCGCGGACGATCCCGGCGAGCGAGCACTCGTCCGTGATGGCGAGCGCCGCATAGCCGAGCTCTTTCGCACGCTCGACCAACTCCCGAGGGTGTGAGGCGCCGCGCTGAAAGCTGAAGTTCGTCAAGCACAGAAGCTCCGCGTAGCACATCGGGAGCTCTCACGCCCAGAGGCCCTGCAGGAACCATTTGCCCGTGCGCCCGTCGCGATAGATCCACCAGCGCGCCCCTTCCGGGGTGCGGGCCACGTAGTAATCGCGGCTCGTGTCCTCGCCTGCCCACCAGCCGGCCTCGATCCGCTCGGGGGCGCCGAACAGCTTCGGCAGGCGCGCGATCGGTGTGGGCTCGAGCAGCCACAGGGGGCGGTCGGGGCTGTCGGGACGGTCGGGGTACGACCCGCCCTCGTTCGACCCACCCTCGTTCGCGGGGGGTCGATCGTCCTCTGTGCGAATGCACCAGGCATGCTCCGGTCGATGATCGTCGCGCAATCCCAAGCGGCGAACCGCCTCCGATCCGAGCCGCGCGCGCAGCTTGTCGAGCAGCGCCGACCAGTCGTGCTGTCGCCGCGCGCGATCGTCGAAGAAATCGCCCTGCAACGCCTGCGGGGCGACGAGCTCGGTCGCCGCAATCCGCAGCTCGCTCACCGGCTCGTGCAGCATGGTGCGCTCGAGCTTCTCCCGCAGCAGCGCGAACAGCCGCACGGCCTCGCGCTGCGGGCTGCTCGTGATGAGCTCGAGTTGCGTGTCGGGCATGCTGCGATGTGCGAGCGTCACCGTGAGGCGTTGGAGCGCGGCGTCGCGGCCTCGCAGCCAGCCTTCGAGCTCCAGTAGCAGCCTGCGCAGAGGAAACAACAGGGCCTCGAGCGCATCGACGGGCTCCGGGAGCCCGCAGCGCCGCCGATATGCCTCGGGCACGGTGTGTCGCGGGCGCGGATCGGATTCTTCGCCAAGGAGCCGCCGCAGGTACTGCGGCAGAGCGGCCCCGAAGCGTCGCGCGAGCGCGGGTGGCGGCAGCTGCAGCAGCTCTCCGCAGGTCCTGATCCCGCTCGCCTGCAAGGCCTTCAGCGTCCTCGCATCGACGGCCAAGTGTGTCAGAGCGAGAGGAGAAAGCCGCGCCCGCAGCGCCTTCAACGTCAGAACGGCCGGGACTTCCGGGTGCGCGGCGAGGAGCGCGGCGGCTTCGGGCGTTGGAGCGATGCCGGTGCGCGCGGTGTACCCGAGCTGCGCCAAGCCGGCATCGATCGCGCTGCGAAGCGCATCGAGCCCACCGAAGTATCCGAGACTGGCACCGATCTCCAGCCAGAGCGTCCAACGCAGCAGATCGACGGATACCGTGGCGGTGAACTGCTGCGCCCAGCCGGCGAGCGCATGCAACGCGCGGCGCTCGTCAGCCTGCGAGCGCGGCAGCAGCCGCAGCATTGGCACCCGCATCAGCGCGGACGGCACATCCATGCCCGCACTGATACCGGCGCGCAGAGCAGGCTCGTTGCAGGCGATGAGGCGCCGATGCGCGCCCGCTCCATCAGTGACCGCTGCCGGGTCGGCCGTACCGGCCGGACGCGCCTCGATGGGCAGGTGCGGCAGAAGCAGGCTCATCCACAACATGCGCCGCACCTTCGCGCAAACGACCCGCCCAGAGGCAGCGCCACCTGGCTCGCGGGAGCGCCGCGGATTTTGACGAGCTCGACGCGCAGCCCTCCCTCGGCCGGATACAACGCGACACGCAATGCGGCCGGAGAAGGTTCGATCCGTCCCTGAGGTCGCCCCTCAGGTCGCCGCCGATACAAGAACGCGCAGGCGCGGCCTGCTTCGGCCGCCAGCTGCAGCCGCCGTAAGGCGCGCTCCTCCCGCGCCGAGCTCCAGAGGAGGACGGCTGCCGCCCCTTCGCGCAGCAATTGCTCGGCCGCCCATCGGCCCTCTTCATCGCGGACGGCGTGGACCCAAAGCAGGGAATCGAGCGACAGACCGGCCTTGGCGAGCGCGGGCGCGTAGGGCGTGTAGGGCGGGTTCACCAGCGCAACAGCCCGGCCTGCTTCGCACAGCGACCGCAGCGCCGGCAGCACGAGACTCAACTCGCCGAGACCGTCACATGCGGGCACGATCTCGGTGAGCGCGCCGACCGGCCAACCTCCGCCGGGAAGGCATGCATCGAGCGCGGCGAACCCCGTCGCGCGGGCGGGCACGCGCGCCATCTCGCGTCCCCGCCATATCCGCCGCTCATCCCGCAGCACCCGATCGAGCGCGGCGGCCGGTCGCGAGGCGTGGGTCAGGGAGGGCATGCGCCCCAAGATTAGGCGAATTCCCGCGACCTGTACAAGTATCCAGCTCTCCGGCCCGGTCCGGCCCAGTCGCTTCCGGTGAGCCCGCGGTCGCTCGATAGCGCGGGCTCGCGGCCGGCCTCACCTCACGGCGACAGGCCCCGGCTCCTTCGCTACGTGCATCGCGTTCAGCGCGAATGCGAAGATGTCCGTCGTCTCCTCGATCAGCTTCGAGGTGGGCTTCCCGGACCCGTGGCCCGCGCGCGTCTCGATCCTGAGCAGAATGGGCCTGCCGTGCGGGTCGGCATGCTGCATCGCCGCCGCGAATTTGAAGCTGTGCGCGGGGAATACCCGGTCGTCGTGGTCGCCGGTCATGATGAGCGTCGCCGGATAATTCACGCCCGCCCTGACGTTCTGCAGCGGCGAGTAGGCGAGGAGTGCGCGGAACTCCGCAGGATTATCCACCGACCCGTAGTCCGACTCCCAGCCCTTGCCCACGGTGAAGTCGCGGAAGCGCAGCATGTCGAGCACGCCGACCTGCGGAATCGCGGCGGCAAAGAGCTCGGGCGCCTGCTCCTCGGTTGCGCCGACGAGGAGCCCTCCGTTCGAGCGGCCCCAGATGGCGAGCCGCGCGGGGCTCGTCCAGCGCTCGCGAATCAAATATCTTGCCGCAGCGATGAAGTCGTCGAAGACGTTCTGCTTGAGCGTCTTCATGCCGGCCTCGTGCCAAGCGCGCCCGTACTCTCCGCCGCCGCGGATATTGGCCATCGCGTACACGCCGCCGAGCTGCAGCCAGCCGGCGACCGCCGGGGAGAAGGCCGGCTCGAGCGAGATGTCGAAGCCGCCATAGCCGTAGAGGATCGTCGGATTCATGTCATCGAGCTTCGTGCCCTGCCGCGAGACGATGTAGAGCGGCACGCGGGTGCCGTCCTTGCTGTGGTAGAACACCTCGCGCGTCTCGTAGTCGGCCGGCGTGAAGCCGTTCACGAGCGGCTGGCGCCACAGGCTCACCGGGCCGGACGGCTCCGCGAGATCGAGTCGATAGATGCTCGGCGGGCGCGTGAAGCTGCTGAACGAGTAATAGGTCGCAGTGTCGTTGAGATGCCCCTGGAAGCCGCTCGCGGTGCCGAGTCCGTCGAGCTGCACTCGCCCGAGCAGCCGCCCCGCGAGCGAGTAGCGCCGCACGGCGCTGTGCGCGTCTTGCAGATACTCCGCGATCAGCTGATGCCCGACGAGCGTCGCCGAATCGAGCGTCTCCTTGCCCTCGGGCACGATCGTCCGCCAGTGCGCGGGATCCGGCCGCGCGAGATCGATGGCGATGATCCGGTTGCGGGGCGCATGATCGTCCGTGAGCACATAGAGCGTCGCCCCAACGTTGCCGATGAAGGTGTACATCGCGGTCGGCTGCGGGATCACCGGCATGATCGGCCCATCGCCCGGCAGGGCGGCAGCAGCGCCCGATGAGTGACCTGCCGCGAGCCGCTGCACGAGCAGCGTGTTCTGTACCTCATCGCCATGATTCGCGGTGATGACGAGATAGCGCCCGTCGTCGGTCACCTGGCCGCCCACGAACCAGTCGGGATCGTCGCGGCGCGTGTAGACGAGCACATCGGCGCTCTGCGGCGTGCCTAACCGGTGGAAATACAGCTTCTCGTACTGGTTCGCCGCCTTCAGCGTCTCGCCGGGCTGCGGCGGCTGATAGCGCGTGTAGTAGAAGCCCGAATCGTCCTTGCGCCAGCTGCCGCCGCCCGCCTTCGACCACTCGAGCACATCCGGAAGGTCCCGTCCGGTCGCCACGTCCCGCACGTGCCACGTCTGCCAGTCCGAGCCGGCATCGGACAGCGCATAAGCGAACAGCCGTCCATCATCGCTCACCGCCGTCTGACGGAGCGCGACGGTGCCGTCCTTCGACAGCGTGTTCGGATCGATGAGGACGCGCGGCTTTGCATCCGGGTCGGTTGCGACATAGAGGACGGATTGGTTCTGCAGGCCGTCGTTGTGCGAGAAGAACCAGTACCGCCCATGCCGCTCCGGTGCAGTCCAGCGCTCGTAGTTCCAGACGCGCGTGAGAGCGTCGCGGATCGCCTGCCTGCCGGGGATGGCGTCGAGGAAGCTGCGCGAGAGCTTCGCTTCGGCCATCACCCAGGCCCGCGTCGCGGGCGAGTCGATGTCCTCCATCCAACGATAGGGATCGGCCACCCGCACGCCGTGATAGACATCCACGTGATCGCCGCGCGGAGCCGGCGGATAGAGGAGCTCGGGATCCTGCGCCGCGCCGAAGGCGGCGGGAACGAGCAGCGCGCAAAGCGTCGCGGCCGGAAGAAGCAACTCGGCTCTCACTGGCCGGCGACTCTAAGATCGATGACGCGAGCGTCGTTCCGCATGCGATCGACTTCCTGCATGCACCGATAGGCAGGCCCCGGCCCGATGAGCTCGAGCGTCGTCGTCATGTCGGTATTGGAATGGCCCTTCCACACGAGCCGGAATCCCGGCGTGCCCTCGAGAGAGCTCAGGAATCCGGGGTCGCGCTGATCCGGCACTTCCGGCGAGAGCTGCACGATCAGCCTCGAATGACACGGCTCAGGCGGCGGCTGCGCGTGCGCCGTGCCCACCGCGCCCACGGCCGCAAGCGCAGCGCCGGCGGATGTCGCGAGCAGCGCGGTGAGCGCGTGCCCCGCGGCCGCCGCCTCGCGGGGAACGGGCTCGCGCTCGACGCCGCGCGGCCAGCTGCGGCGCATCAGCCACAGCACCCCGAGGACGTCGACGAGGCCCGCGGCCAGCCGCTCGAGCATGCCGTACTTCGAGCGGCCCGCCGTGCGGGGCCGATGATTCACCGGCACGGAGATCACCCGCGCGCCCTCCCGCAGGAAGAGCGCCGGAAGGAACCGGTGCATGTGATCGAAGCGCGGCAGAGCGAGAAAGGTCTCGCGCGCAAAGAGCTTCAGGCCGCATCCGGTATCGGGCGTGCGGTCGCCGAGCAGTCGGCCGCGAACGGCGTTCGCGACAGTCGATTGCAGCCGCCGCCAGCGCGTGTCGCGCCGCGCGGTGCGATGACCTGCGATGAGCCGCACCGACTCGTCGCGCTCCGCCGCGCGGGCGGCCAGCAACCGCAGAATGTCGCGAGGGTCGTTCTGGCAATCTCCATCGAGCGTCGCCACCCATGCCGCGCGGGCGGCTCGCACGCCGCACCAGATGGCCGCGCTCTGCCCGAGCCGCTTCGGCTGATGCAGCACGCGCAGCTGCGGAATCGCTTCTCGGAGCCGCGCGGCCTCCGAGAGCGTCGCATCGGTGCTGCCGTCGTCGACGAACAGCAGCTCGAAGCTGCGCCCGGCGAGCGCCCCGGCAATCTCGTGCGCAAGGCGCGCGACGTTCCCCTCCTCGTTGTGCAGGGGCACGACAACGGTGAGCTCGATGGTCATCCGTCCTCCCATCTCGAGAGAAACCGAGCCGCGGCCGGCTGGGTTCCGCTTGCGCGCGGCCGAACGTTATCGTAGCAGCACCGGACGAGGTCGTCCCCGCGCGCCGGCATGCTAGGCTCGGCACGGGAGCTTACGGCTTCTCGGGCAGCGACAAGCGATGTGCGGCGTATTCGGCGCCTTGAGTCTCGACGGTCATCCCCTCGATGCCGAGGCGCGGCTCGAGCGGATGAGCCGAGCCTTGCTCCATCGAGGGCCGGACGGCACGCGCATTCTCACGGGCCGCGCCGTCGCGCTCGGCGCCACACGGCTCGGCATCATCGATCTCGATTCCCGTGCGGATCAGCCGCTCGCGAGCGCCGGCGCCGGGATCTGGCTCGCGTGCAACGGCGAGATCTACAACGCCCGCGAGCTGCGCCGCCGCTTCCGCGAGCATCCGTACGTCACGCGAGGCGATCTCGAGCCTCTGCTGCCGCTCCTCGCGGCGCGGGGGGTGCACGCCATGCGGGAGATCGACGGCATGTTCGCGCTTGCGGCCTGGGATGCGAGGCGGCAGTCGCTGATCCTCGCGCGCGACCGCGCAGGCGAGAAGCCGCTGTTCTATGCCGAGATCCGCGGCGAGATCTGGTTCGCCTCCGAGATCGCGCCCCTCATCGAGGCGGGCGCGAGTCGCGAGCTCGATCTCATTGCCCTCACCCAGTTCCTCGAGCTCGGATACGTTCTCGAGCCGCGCACGCTGTTCGCGTCCGTGCGCCGCGTCGAGGCAGGCACCGCGCTCGTCGTGCGCGGCGGGCACCGCGCCGTGCACCGCTACTGGACGCCTTGGCGGGTAGCGAGCGCGGCCTCGGCAATCGAGGGGGGGAGGTCACCGCGTGAACGCATCGAACGCCTGCGCGCGCTGCTCGACGATGCGGTAGGGAAGCAGGTCATCGCCGATGTCCCGGTGGGCACCTTTACGAGCGGCGGGCTCGACTCCTCGCTCATCACGGTGCTTGCCGCCCGGCGGCTCGGCCCCGAACGCCTCGTTGCCTTCAGCGCGCGCTTCGCCGAGCCGAGCTACGACGAGGGCCGCTGGGCGAGACGGTGCGCCCGGCTCGCCGGCACGCGCCACATCGAGGTTCATTGCAGCCCCCGAGCGCTGCGCGATGCGCTGTGGCAGATCGATGCGCGTAGCGCCGAGCCGATCGCCGACCCCGCAGTCCTGCCCACCTATCTGGTCGCGCAGGCGGCGCGCGAGCACGTGCGCGTCATGCTGTCGGGCGAAGGGGCCGACGAGATCTTCGGAGGCTACCCGACCTATATCGGACATGCGTTTGCACCGCGGTATCTCGCGCTGCCCCGCGGCGTGCGCCGCACCCTCGAGCGGGCGATCGCATGCGTCCCCCCCTCCCGGCGCAAGGTCACGCTCGAATTCCTGCTGCGGCGGTTCGTCGCCGCCGCAGAGCTCGGCTGGGTCGAGCGCCACCTCGATTGGTTCGGGGCGGGGCTGCCGCCCGCGGCGGACTTCGCCTGCATCTCCGAGCTGCGCGGGCGCTGGCGGCTGCCGCTCGTGGCGGAGTACAGCGATCGCCGACCGCCGGGCGGCGCGATGCTCCTCGACTACGTGACGGCCCTCAAAGAGCGGCTGCTCGTGAAGGCCGACCGGGCGACGATGCTCAATTCGATCGAGTCGCGCGCACCGTTCCTCGATGCGGCGCTCACGGCGTTTGCATTCGGGGTGCCCGACGAGGAGAAGCTGCGCGGACTGACGACCAAGTGGATCCTCAAGCAAGCGGCCGAGCCGCTGCTCCCCCGTGCGCTCATCGCGCGCCGCAAGCGCGGCTTGAGCGTGCCGACGGCGGCGCTCATCAATGGAGCGCTCCGCGAGGATGTGGACGAGGCCTTGAGCGAGCGGGCGCTCCGAGCGCATCGGCTGCTCGACCCGGCCGAGGTCCGCCGCAGGCTCGCCGAGCATCGCGCCGGCCGTGCGGACCACTCGCGCATGCTCTGGCCTGCTCTCGTCCTGCAGCTCTGGGCGGAGCGCTGGCGTCCGGCGATGACTGACCGGGTCGTCCCGGCATCGGACGCAGCCGCGGCCTGCTAGGGATCCTGCTAGGGATAAAGCGGCGCGAGCGGGGATTTGGACGGCTTCGAGTCCGCTCGCCGGCCGGCGCCCGCGCGCACACCGGGCCATTTCGCGAACGCCTGGGAGAGCTTTTCGCCACGCCATGCAGCGCCCGCGAAACATGCGCGATCCAGCTCCCGCAGCAGCCGTGCGCGCTCCTCGTCGCCGAGACGTCTCGCGAGATCATGAAGCCCCGCCGGCGGCGACCGCGGCCATTCGGCGGCGGCCCACGCGATCAGGTGCCGCCGCGCCGCCCGTGCATCGTGGCGCGCGCAGGCCTCGAGGAACGCGGCGTGCGCGCGCGAGGCACCCGGCAACGCGCCCGCCTCATCGAGGCGCGCCTGCGCTCGCGGCGTCCGGCGCTGCGCCGTGTACCAGGCCGCGACCGTCGCGAGCCACGCGATACCGAGCGCGAGCGTCGCCCATCGCCACGGATCGCGAGCCCCGGAAGGCGCCGCGCCAAGCGTGTCGTTGACGGCGACGCCGCGTGAGACGTTGGCGGAGGCCGCGGCGGGCGCCGGGCTGATGGAGAGGGTTCGCGGCGGCAGCATCACCTCCTGCGGCGCATCGCGCAGTGTGCTCCACCACTCGAGGCGCAGCGCGGGCAGGGTGAAGCGGCCCGGCCGATCGGCGATCAGCGCGATGCTCTGCTGCCGGCGGCCGACGACGGTGTCGCCTTGATTGAAGTTGTCGAGCTTCGGCTCCTCGGGATAGACCTTGAGGCCCGGCGGCAGGGCGAGCAGCGTCGTGAGATCGGGCAGCTGCTCGGCGGTGAGTCCGTCGGCCTGCACCGTCACATCGAGCGTGAGCGCATCGCCCAGGTGCGCCTGCAGCGATTCCGGCTGCCAAGCGCTCGTGAGCGTCACCTGCCGAGCGGGCATCCAATAGCTGGCCACGGCGCCGGCCGGCCGAGGCCGCACGTCGAGCGGGATGGCGTCACCCTTCAAGTGCAGCGGCTCGACCGCGATCGAGAGCGCGCCGTAACCGTACGGGGAGCCGCCGAACGTGCCGCCTCCCGGCATGCTCCGGAACGGGTCGGGCCTGCCGTTCGAGGTCAGCACTTGCGCGCTCAGCTCCGCGCCGGGCAACGTGAGCTTGCCGCTTCTCTGCGGAAAGACGAGATATTGACGCGTCAACACATCGTACGAGCGGCCGTCGCGCTGCTCGGTGCCGCGATCGTCGTTGCCGATCTGCCGCACCAGCGCATCGGCGGTCGCGGGCAGATCGAGGTCCGGGTGGTACAGCGGCCGCGCGCTGTAGACCCGCACCGTGACGCGCGTGGCAGCCTGCACGTACGGGCTGCGCGAGCTCACGTCCGTCTCGATGAACACGCGCGGAAGCGCGGCGGCCGTCTCGAACGCCGAACCGACGAGCGCCATGAGGCCGATCAGAACGGCTGACGTTCTCACGGCTCCGCGCCCTCCTGCCGCTCCATGTGCTCGATCAGGAACTTGCGGCGGAGCAGTCCGCCCGGATCCTCCGGAATGCGCCGCAGCCACTGATCGAGCGCGAGCGCCTGCTCGGACTTCGGTGGTGGCCAGCTGAGATCGTCAGTGGGCGTGCCCCCCGCGCGTGCGGCCCCGCCCGCCTCGCTGCCGCGAGCGCTTCCCGTGGCGCCCGATGCCCCGTGGCGCTCTGCGCCCCCTTGCTGAGGGGACTGCCGGCCCCGCCGGCGCAGCTCCGCAGCAAGCGCCGCATCCTCGCGCGCCCGCTCGGCCTCCTCACCAGGAGTCGCACCGCCCGTGGAGGGCGACTGCCCCGCCCGGGAGGCGCTCGACTTCCCCGACCTCGCATCCGCCTGGCTCTGCGCGCCCGCGCCCTGGGGGCCGCTGCGGCCGGACTGCGACTCGCCGCCCTGCTGTCCGCTGCGTCCCGACTGGGAATTGCTGCCGAATCCGCTCTGCTGCTGCGCGCGCGAGGCGAGCACCCGCGCCACGAGGTCGCGGTTGTGGCGCACGTCCCGATCGTGCGGATCCTCGGCGAGTGCCGCATCGTATGCGGCGAGCGCGCCGACCAGATTGCCCAAGCGCGCGAGCGCATTGCCGCGGTTGTACTGCGAGTCCGGATCATGGAGCGGCGCGAGCAGCCGGGCCGCCTCGGCATCGCGCCCGATCCGCGCATCCGCATAGGCGCGGCGCCGCGGATCATCGAACAGCTGTGCGGCCTGGGCAGCGTGCCCTGCATCGAGGAGACGCTGGGCGCGCTGCTCGCGGGTGATCCAAAGACTCGGGCGCCACGGCTCGGCGCTCGAGGTGACCCCAACGCTCGATGCGGCCCCTGCCGGCGCATCCGACGCCGTCCCCGCCCATGCCTGGCCCCCCGCGGCGGCGAGCCATGACGCCGCGAGCATCAGAGCCCTCCGCCTCATATCCATCGCCTCATATCCACCCCCTGCGCGCGATCAGCGCGACCAGCAGCAGCATCGGGGGCAGCAGCCACACGCCCTCGTTCCGCCAGCTGGCGACTGCGGCGCTGCCTCGGGCGGCGTCCGCATCGAGCGCATAGGCGCGCGCCGCGCGCAGCGTGCCGACGAGGCTCGGCAGCTCTCCCAGAGTCACGAACCGGCCGCCGCCTGCCGCGGCGAGCTGCCTCAGCGCTTCCGTCTGCATGCGCGTGACCACGATGTTCCCCAGCTCATCCCGCACGAAGTTCCCCGCGGAGTCCCGGCGCGGCGCACCGCTCGTCGTGCCGATGCCCACCACGTTGATCGTCACGCCCTGCCGCGCAAGGCTCGCGGCGGTGAGCAGCGCGCGCTCGTCGTCGTCGAATCCATCGGCGAGCACCACCACCTGCCCTCGCGCCGCATGGCCGGCGCGCAGCAGCCGCAGCGCCTCGATGAGCGCGGGCGCCACCTCGTGCCCGCTCTCCGGCATCAGCCGCGGCGAAAGCGGCTCGAGAAGCGTCCGCACGGTCGCCACGTCCGTCGTGAGCGGCGTGACGGTGTAGGGCTCCCCCGCGAAGACGACGAGCGCGACCCGGACATCCTGCGCTGCGTTCAACAGATCGGCCACGGCGAAGCGCGCCCGCGTGGCGCGATCCGGCGGCAGATCCGCCGCGGACATGGAAGGCGACAGGTCGAGCAGCAGCACCCAGGAGGCGGGGGCTCGATAGCCGGTGCTCGGCTCGAGCTCCCACGCGGGTCCCGCGAGCGCCAGCACGCCGAGCGCCCATGCGGCGCCGGTGAGCAGCCACGGCGAGATGCCGCGCCCTGCCTGGCTCAAACGAATCGCCGGCAAGAGATGCGCATCGACGATGCGCGCCCAGGCGCCGTCGGGCTCGCGATCGCGCCTGGCGGCCCACGCCGCAAGCGCGAGGAGCGGCAGGAGCGCGAGGAGCCACGCGGGATGCAGGAAATGGAAGTCGCGCAGCGCGTTCACGTCCAGCCGCCTCGGCCCAGCAAGACCGCGGGAATGCTGATGAGCAGCGCCAGCGCGAGCGGCCAGCCGAACCATTCGTCGCGCGGGCGGAGCCACTGGCGGTTGCCGCGCGTCGGCTCGAGCTCGTCGATGCGCTGATAGACCTGCTCGAGCGAGGAATCATCGGTGGCGCGGAAGTACTCGCCGCCCGTCGTCCTCGCAATGGCGCGCAGCGTGCCCTCGTCGAGATCCGTGTTCCCGGCCGACAGGCCGTAGTAGCCCTCTCCGGCAGCGGCGCCGACGCCGATCGTGTAGATGCGCAGCCCCGTCTCCGCGGCCATGTGCGCCGCTTCGAGCGGCGGCATCACGCCGGCGTCGTTCTGGCCGTCGGTGAGCAGGATGAGCACCGTTTGTTGAAGCGCTGCCGCATCCCCGTCCGCGCGCAGCCGCTTGATGGCAAGCCCGATCGCATCGCCGATTGCGGTCTCGGTTCCGGCGACACCGACCACGGCATCATCCAGGAAACGGTGGACCGTTTGAAGATCCGCCGTGAGCGGCGCCTGCAAATAAGGACGGGTGCCGAACAGGATCAAGCCGACGCGGTCTCCGCGGCGCTGATCGATGAAGCGCCCGGCCACTTCCTGCACGACCTGCAGCCTACTGCGGCCGCCCGCCATGTCCTGGATCGCCATCGAGCCCGAGACGTCGACTGCGAGCAGCAGACGCCGCCCGCTCGTCGGCGCCGGAACGGGATCGCCGAGCCATTGAGGACGCATCGCGGCAAGCACGAGCAGCAGCCACACGAGCGCATAGAGCAGCCGCCACCAGGGGAATGCCGCCCTCGCCTCGCCGGCCGCGATGCCGTCCGCGAAGGGGACGTAGACCGCGCTGCCGCGCGCCTCGGCAGGCCGCCACAGCGCATAGCTCAGCAGGGGCAGGGGAAGAAGAGCGGCCATCCAGGGCCAGGCGAAGTGGATCACACGCGGCCTCCGCTGCGGCGGATGAGCTCTCCGGCTGCCGCGAGCCACCGCGCACGCTCATCCTGGCGATACCCCGGATGCCCGCCAAATGCCGCGGCGAGCAGCGAGCGGCCCGTATCGCCCGCCAGCGCCTCCGCGCCCTGGGTGCCGGCGAAATCGAGCCACCTCTGGCCCGCGAGCCGCGCGACGCGCTCCCGCCCATGCAGCGCAACAGCATGCCGCCGCAGCAGGCGCTCGATCGCCTGCGCCGCCGCGGGTCCTTGCATCCCGCTCGCGCGGATGAGCCGCAGCTCGCGCAGCGCGATCCGCCGCAGCCGGCGGCGCGGCTCCCGCCACCATTTCACGATCGAGATGATGATCGCGATGGTGAGCAGAGTGAGGCCAGCCACCATCCACCAACCGGGCGCCGGCGGCCACCACCCGGCGCGCGGCGGCGCGTGATCCGGCGCGAGCTGCGCGAGCCAGGCTGCGCTCATGCCCGAACCTCCCGCGACGTCCGAGCGCTGGATCTCCGAATCCCGGCACGGGGCTTGAGCTCCCACGCCAGCACTTCTTCCACAGGCTCGGCGGTGTCGAGCTTCGTGACGGGCGCGCCGAGGAAGCGGGCGAGCGCCCGCACGCGCGCCTCGCGCCTCCGCCACGAATCGAGCCAACGCGCCCGCACCCGCGCGCCATCCAGCAGCCGCACGCGGCCGGGCACCCCGGCGCGGAAGCTGCCGTTGGGGAGTGCTTGCTCCTCGAGCGGATCGACCACCCAGTAGAGCCGGCACTCCGCTCGGCCAGCGAGCGCCGACCATCCCTCCTCGGACGCCTCGGCCAGCCCCGCGAAATCACTCAACGCGAGAACGACGCTGCCCGAGCGCGCGAGCGACGCCAGCGAATCGAGCGCCGGCGCGAGAGACGGGCCCGATACGCGGCCGGGCGCACGAGGCTGCAACTCATGGAGCGCCGCAAGGAGCGGCAGCACGGCGGCATCGCGCGAGCGCGGCGGAAGCACGCGGTGACCCGTGCCGCCCGCGATGACCGCGCCCACCCGGTCGCCGCCGAGCGCTGCGATCCAGGCGAGCAGGGCGGCCGCGCGCACGATGGCGACGGACTTGAGCTGCCGTCGAGTGCCGAAGTAGAGCGAGGGATTCAGATCGACGAGCAGCCAGACCGGACGCTCGCGCTCCTCCCGAAAGAGCTTCGTGTGCGGCCGGCCGCGCCGGGCGGTGACGCGCCAATCGATGGTGCGCGGGTCATCACCTGCCACGTATTGCCGCACTTCCTGGAACTCGAGCCCGCGTCCGCGGTGGGCGCTCTCGTGGCCGCCCGTGGTGAGCTCGCGGGCGCGGCGATGCGGCGCGAGGGCAAGGCCCTGCGCCACACCGCGCAAGGCGATGAGCTCCGCGAGGTCCGGCAGCATCATGGCGCCGGCACCCTCGCAAGTAGCTCCTCGACGCACGCCTCCGCCGTGACGCCCCGCGCCTGCGCGGCGTAGTCGAGCAGCAGCCGATGGCGCAGCGCATCGGGTGCGATGCCCTGGACATCCTCGGGGCTCACGAAATCCCGTCCGTCGAGCCAAGCCATGGCCCGAGCGCCCCGCTCGATCGCGAGCGCCGCGCGCGGGCTCGCGCCCCATCGCAGCCATTCGGCGAGCCGTGCGCTGTAGGGCTCGGGGTTGCGGGTGGCGTGCACGAGCGCCGCGATGTATTCCGCGACGGGGTCGCTCAGGGTGAGCTCGAGCACTTCGCGGCGCGCCGCGAACACGGTCTGCTGGGCGAGCCGCTCCCGCGGCGGCGGCAGCTCCCGCTGCGCGATCGCCTCGCGGCGAGCGAGGTCCATGATGGTGAGCAGCGTGCGCCGGTCCGGATAGTCGACACGGGTGTGCAGCATGAAACGATCGAGCTGCGCCTCGGGCAGCGGATAGGTGCCCTCCTGCTCGATCGGGTTCTGAGTCGCCATGACGAGGAAGAGCTGCGGCAAGCGGTAGCTCGCCGCGCCGACGCTCACCTGGCGCTCGGCCATCGCTTCGAGCAGGGCGGACTGCACCTTCGCGGGCGCGCGGTTGATCTCGTCGGCGAGGATGAGATTGTGAAACAGCGGCCCGCGCTGGAAGTGAAAGCCGCCCTCCTCCGGCCGGTAGACATCGGAGCCGGTGAGGTCCGCCGGCAGCAAGTCCGGCGTGAACTGCACTCGCTGGAAATCCGCCTCGAGCGCTTGCGCCAGCGCCTTGATCGCGCGGGTCTTCGCAAGGCCCGGCGGCCCCTCGACGAGCAAGTGACCGTCCGCGAGCAGCACGGCGAGCAGCCGTTCGACGAGGCGCTCCTGCCCGATGATCTGCCTCGCGAGGTATTCGCGCAGCTCTCGGAAGGCTGCGAGCGCGCCACTCACCGGGCGCTCGGCGCCGGAGGCGTTGAGATCACGGATATCGGCGCTCATAGGCTCCTCGTGGCTGCCGCGTCCTGCCTCGGCAGCATACCCCCATGTCGGTGAGTGGGCAGCACGTCGGACGATGGGCAGCGCGATTCGTGCCCGAGCGGTGTGACGGTCCAGGCGTCAGGCGGCGGCTACGGCCCAGGCTTCAGCTCGTGCCCCGGCGGCGCCTCCGAGACCCACCCGCGCCAGATGGCGACGAGCGCGGCCATGAGCGCGGGCCCGAGGAAGATGCCGAGCAGCCCGAACGTCTCGACGCCGCCCAGGAGGCCCAGCAACACCCACAGGAACGGCAGCCGCGCCGCCCCGCCGATGATCGCCGGCCGCACGAAGTGATCGGCGATGAACAGCATCGCGACCCCCGCCGCCGCCACGCCGATGGCCGCGCCGAGGGAGCCTTGAATCGCGAGCACCACGGCCACGAGCCCGAACACGATCGGCGCGGCGAAGGGGATCATCGCGAACGCTCCGGTCACCGCGCCGAGCAGCACCGGGTGGGGGACGCCCACGAGCGCGTACACGGCGCCCATGATCGCCCCCTCGGCGACTGCGACGAGCACGATGCCATCCACGGTCGCGCGGATCGCCGCCACCGCGCGCACGAGCAGCCGATCGACCGACTCGCCGAACAGGCGATGACTCGCGCGCACCGCATCCTCGCGCAGCTCATCCCGATAGAGATAGACGAAGAACAGCGTGAGCAGAGTGAACACGAGCGTCACGACGCGCCGCACGACCTGCACGCCCACGAGACGCGTCCACTCGATGAGGGTCGGCCGTGCGTGCGAGAAGGCGCCCATCGCGAATCCGCCGTTCGTGAACAGCTCGTCCCACCCGGCGCGAAACCACTCCCCGACCCACGGTATCGCCACGACCCATGCCGGCGGCGTGGGCGGTCCGTTGCGAGCGGTTTCGAGGAACGAGCGCGCGAGCGAGATGGCTTCGCTCACGGCGAGCGCCCCGGCGTAGATGAGCGGCGCGATGAGCACGACGCCCATCAGCGTCGTGAAGGTCACCGCGGCCCAGAGCCTGCGGTGCGGACCCCGGAAGCGCGCGATCCACCGATCGTAGAGAGAGGACGTCGCGATCGCGAGCACGACGGCCCAGCAGAGCGCGGGCAGGAAGCGCCAGAGCATCCACACCCCGAGCGCCACCAGGAACACGATGAGCGTGTAGCGGGCGGCTCGCTGCGCGGGGGTGAGCTCTGCGGACATCGGACGCTCCTCGTCAGCCGCGCGCGGCGAGGCCGGCGAACACTTGCCGCATTCTCTCGACGCGTGCGACGTAGGCGGCCGGGTCCTGATCGCCGCAGCGCTCGCCCGTGCGGAAGCGGAATCCGCGCCGGGCATACCCTTCGGCAACCCCGGCGCCGCACAGATGGATCACCGCCGCGAGACGTTCGGCCTGCCTGCGGCTCACAGAGCCTATCCCGGCTGCTGCGAGTGTGCTCCCGACGTTCAGATCGAGCCAGGCCGCGGTGAGCTCGACTGCGTGGCTCGGAATGACGCGGAAGTAAAGGCCGGTGAGCCAGCACGGGTTATCCGCGCCCGGCCCGCCGACGACGACGTGATCGTGAATGCAATAGCGCCGCGCCTCGGCGAACGTGCCGTCGGTGATCTGGTACATGCCGACGGCGCTCGAGGCCGGCCGGTAGAGCTCGAAGAAATGCGGCTTCCACGACCACCGCCAGTACGTTCGGGCAACGGGATTGCCGGACGCCTCCACCTGAGCGAGGGCCGCCAGGAATTCGGGCGAGAGGCGCCGCGTGGAGTAGCGACGAAAGAGCGGCGCGTAGTCGCGCCATGTCTCGGCGGGCGTTTTCGCGAGCGTGCCGCTCACCGGGAAGAAAAGCTCGGTGGGCTTGCGCAGCACTTGGTAGACGCCGTTGACGGCGAGGGCGATCGCCGCGCACGCGGCGAGGCCGACAGTCAGTTGAATCAGGCCCGGCGCGCGCCGGTAAAACCGCCAGCCGCGCCGGTGCAGGCGGGCCAGCCGTTTGCGGCCGCGCGCGCTCGGCCACAGCCACGCGATGGCGCGCAGCAGCCGCGGAGGGTGCGCGGGCTTCCGCGAGCGCCGACCCCGCCGTGGCTCTCCCCGCCGAGCCGTGCGCGGGCGCTTGCGGGAGTCCGAGGATCGCGCGCTGGAGTCCGACCGCGGCATGCGGCGGTAGTGTACCCGAGCCCCGCCGGCCCACCGCGATGCGGAGCTCTCCGCAGCTTGGATACGTCAAATTAGGGTGTGGTTCACGGTGCACCGCAGCGCACCATGCTTAGCTATACTCGACCACGCGGTGAAGGTCGGGGAGGCGCTGCAAGTCGATGAACCGGAGTCATGCGTTCCTGCTGGGCGCTTTGGGGCCGTTGCTGCTCGCGAGCGGCTGGGCGCAGGCGAAGATCGTCTCGGCCTCCGAAAGCTCCGCGCACCGCCATCGCCATCATCATCCGATTCGCGCAGCCGACGACGGACCGCGCCTGCGCTCCGAGGAAGTGCTCGTTCTCGATACGACCCGCTCCGATGTGCTCTACGCGCGGCGGGCGGACGTGCCGCAGCCCATCGCCTCCATCACGAAGCTGCTCACCGCGCTCGTCGTCGTCGAGGCCCGCCAGCCGCTGGATGAAGAGCTCGAGATCACGCGCGAGGATTGTGCGCACGGCCGCGGCGCGTATTCGCGGCTCGTCGTCGGCGCACGCCTCACGCGCGCGGACCTGCTGCACCTCGCGCTCATGGCCTCCGAGAACCGCGCCGCGCATGCGCTCGCCCGCAACTACCCCGGCGGTGAGCCGGCATTCGTGCGCGCGATGAACGCGAAGGCGCGCGAGCTCGGGATGACGACGGCGCACTTCGTCGAGCCGACGGGACTCTCGAGCGACAATGTGGCGAGCCCCGAGGACCTGGCGAAGCTCGTGACCGCCGCCTCCGAGGTCCCGATCATCCGGGAGTACTCGACGGACAGCCGCTACACCGTGCGCGTCGGCCGCCGCCGCATCGAGTTCCAGACCACCGACTCGCTCGTGCGCAATCCCGGATGGCGGATCATCGTGCAGAAGACGGGATACATCTCCGAGGCGGGCCGCTGCCTCGTCATGCGCGCGGACATCGACGGCCGCAATGTCGTGATCGTTCTGCTGCATTCGCACGGGAGGTACACGCGCGTCGCCGATGCCCGCCGCGTCCGCAAATGGATGGAGGCGCAGGAGGCGCGCCTGCAGCGCACCACCGCCCGCGCGGGGAGCTCGGCCTGACGGGGAAGTTCGGCCCGACGGGCAACTCGGCCTGACGGAGAGGCCGTATACTCCCGGGCCCGCGAGTCCTCGAGACAGGCGCGCCCCATGCCCCATCGCAACTCCGTCGATCGACGCACCTTCACTTTGGCGCTCGCCGCACTCGGCGCCTCGGCCGCCCTGCCCGCCTCGGCGGCGCCGCGCAGGCGATCGCCGCCACCCACCGGCGCAATCATCATCTCCGGTGCAGGCGGGCATCTCGGCGAGCTCACCATCCGCGACCTCCTCGCGCGCGGGATTCCGGCGAGCCGACTGATTCTCGTCACCCGCACGCCCGACCGTCTCGCAGCCTACGCGCAGCATGGCGCGAGCGTGCGCTACGGCGACTTCACCAAGCCCGAATCTCTGCCGGCCGCCTTCGCGGGCGGCAGGCAAATGCTGCTCATCAGCATCGGCTTCGGCCCGATGCCGCGCCCGCAGGCGCACAAGAACGCGATCGACGCCGCGAAGGCGGCCGGCGTCGAGCACATCGCCTACACTTCCTGGATCGCCCTCTCCCGCGGTGATCGCAGCGGGCTCGGCGCGGATCACTATCAAACCGAGGAGCTGTTGAGGGGAAGCGGCGTCGCCTGGACGATGCTGCGCAATTCCATCTACATGGAAGCGATCCTGCCGCAGGCGGTGAAGATGGTCGCGGCCGGCCGCGCGGAAGTCCCGCGGGAGGACACTCGCATTGCGTATGTCGCGCGTGAGGACTGCGCCGCGGCGGCGGCGGCCGTGCTCGCGACGAGCGGTCACGACGACCAGGCGTACGACATCACCGGACCGCAGCTCATCGGCACACGCGACATCGCTGAGACGGCAAGCGCGGTCACGGGCAAGCCGATCCGCATCGAGAATGCACCGCCCGGCGCCGCCGCCCCGCGCCGGCTCTACGGAGGTCCGTCGGTAGCCATCGTGAGCGATGCGGTCGCCGAGCTCACCGGCCGGCCGGCGGTGAGCCTGAAGACCTTCTTCGAGCATCACCGCGCGGAGCTCCTGGGCGAGCGCGCCGGCGCATGAGCGAGATGCGAGCGGCGGGCCTGAGCCGCGCCGGAACGGCCTGGGTGCTCGCGCTGGCGGCTGCCGGCGCTGTGGCCGCGGCCCCGCAGCCTACCGCCTCGCCCGATTCCGTTGAAACGCCCGCCGCGGTGATCGCCCGGCTGCGCCTGCAGGAATCACCCACGCCCGTGCGCGACCGCCGCGACTGGCGCCCGCCCCGGAAGATCGTGCTCCTCGCCTTCGATCGGCATACGGCCGCTGAACGCGATCGCCTCGCGAGCGCCGTGCCGGGCGCGGCCTTCGTCGTCGCGACCGACCGCGCATCCGCGATCGAAGAAGCGGCCAATGCCGACGTGCTGATCGGCTTCAATCCTGAGATCTGCGATCCGGCGATCATCGATCACGCGCGCGAGCTGCGCTGGATCCTCTCGCTCGCGGCGGGCGTCGAGCACTGCGTCGCGATCCCCTCCGTGCGCGCGCGCCATCTGCTCGTCACCAACATGCGCGGCGTCGACTCCGCTGCGATCGCCGAGCACGCCATCGCGCTCGCGCTGGCTCTCGCGCATGGGCTCGATGTGTTCGCCGAGGACACCGCGCGACATCGGTGGGCGCCCGCCGATGCTGCGCGCGTTCATCTGGAAGTGCTCTACGGCAAGACGCTGCTGGTCGTGGGGCTCGGCGGGATCGGCACCGAGGTCGCGCGCCGCGCGCACGAGCTCGGCATGCGGGTCATCGCGACCCGCGAGCGCGGGCACGAAGGTCCGGACTTCGTGAGCTACGTGGGGGAGCCGGAGGAGCTCGAAACGCTGGCGCGGCAGGCGGACGTGATCGTCAACACGGCGCCGCTCACCCCTCGAACGCAGGGCATGTTCGATGCGCGATTCTTCGCAGTCGTGAAGCCGACGGCCCTGTTCATCAATGTCGCACGCGGCGCGAGCGTCGTGACGAGCGCGCTCACCCGCGCCCTCGAGGAGCACCGCCTCGGCGGAGCCGGGCTCGATGTCGTCGAGCCCGAGCCGCTGCCGCCCGATGACCCACTCTGGCGTGCGCCGCGAGTGCTCGTGAGCCCGCACATCTCCGGGCGGTCGGACCTGCCCGGAGTCGAGCGATGGATCGTCGCGCGGGAAGACCTGCGCCGGTACGCCGCGGGCGACAAGATGCTCTCCGTCGTGAGCCTCGAGCGGGGATATTAGGCCCGACTGGCCCGCCGGGCGCCACGACCCGGCGGGCCTACAACTCACGTGCTCATCGAGCACGGCCTCGAGCGGAGGACCATCTTCGATCCTGGCTCAGCGTACCGTCGTGGCGGTCGTCTCGCGGTGCGTCGTACCGATCATCATGCCGCTCAGCGTCCCGCCCGAGAGGATGTTGCTCGCGCCCACGACGAGCAGGCCGACGAGCACCAGGTCGAGCGAATGCACGCCGCTCAGCCCCACGATCCCGAGCACGATCGCGGCGATGCCCGCAAGCAGCTGGGCGCCGGCGGAACCGGCCGCCATCTCGCTCGCCAGGACCTCGGTGCTCGTGGTGGTCGTGACGCTGCTCGCGCGCCGCACGGCAGCCTGCAGCTGATGCACGTTCCGCACCGAGCCGCTGCCGAGCAGCAGCGCCGCGCCGAACGCGATCAGCGCCGCGGCGCAGAGCACGACGGGCACGATGTCGAGCAGAGCCAGGATGCCGAGCACGATGCCCGCCACGCCGACCAGGAACATCACGCCGACGCCGCCGCCCGACAGCGAGTCCGCCGCGGCGGTCGAAGCGATGGCCGTGGGGGAGGAGCTGATGCCCGAGAGCTCGGACAGTAGCGCGCCGGCCTGAACGATGAGCGCCGCGCCGAAGACGATCGTGGCGACACCCATCAATATCTCGGGGACCAGGCCCGCGAGGGCGATGATTGCGAGGGCCACCGTCGCGATGCCGCCGGCGGCATCGAGCATGCCTCCGAAGGCAGCCGTCTCGATGGATCGATTTTCCATGAAGGTCGCGTTCATGACAAAGCTCCTTAGCGCTTGAGCTTAGCGCTTCAATCCGCGTGAGGACGCGCGCTGATTAGAAAGCCCCGTGCCACGGGTTGTTCCCGCCGAGCTCGGCCTCGATGTCGGCCTCAGTGTGCCGCCGCCCCCGCCGGCGATGCTGCACTGCCGCGAGCGGGGCGGGCGAGCCAAATGACCGCCATGAGCGCGACGAATAGAAGCCCTGAAGCGTAAAAAATGTCATCCGCCGACAGCATGAAAGCCTGAGCGTCGACCGTGCGATTCAAAATTCCCAAGCTCTGGTCCGCGCCCGCTCCGCCTGCCTGCAGCTGGGCGAGCGCGTGAGCCGGAAGCGGCGCGCCGCGGCTCAGACGCTCGACGAGCTCGGCATGGTGCAGCGTCGCGCGCCGGTCCCACAGCGTCGTGACGATCGACGTGCCGAACGAGCCCGAAGTAATGCGCGCGAAGTTCATCAGGCTCGAAGCCGACGGAATCCGCTCGGGCGGCAGTCCCGAAAGCCCGAGCGCGAGCAGCGGCACGAAGAAGCACGCCATCGCCGCGCCCTGGATGATCGTCGGTACGAGCAACGTGCCGAGCGGAGTCTGGGTATTGAATGCGCTGCGCATGAAGAACACCAGCGCGAACACCGCGAACGAAGCGGTGACGTACAGGCGCGGATCGATGCGGTCGATCGTGCGGCCCACGATCGGCGTGAGGAAGACCGCGAGCAGGCCGACCGGCGCGAGCACGAGTCCGGCGAGCGTCGCCGTGTACCCCATGTACTCCTGCAGCCACAGCGGCAGCAGCACGACATTGCCGAAAAAGACGCCGTACGCGAGCAGCATCGCGAGAGTGCTCACCGAGAAGTTTCTCTGCCGGAACAAAGCGAGATCGACGACGGGGTGCGCGTCGGTGAGCTCCCAGATGATGAACAGGATGAAGCAGACGACTGCGACGACTGCGAGCGTCACGATCTCGCCGGAGTTGAACCAGTCGAGGTCCTTGCCCTGATCGAGCAGGATCTGCAGCGCGCCGACCCACAGCACGAGCAGCCCAAGACCGATGCGATCGACGGGCACGCGCGCCGTCGCGGTCTCCCGCTTGCGATAGATCATCCAGGTCGCGGCGCCTGCGACGAGCCCGACCGGGACGTTGATGTAGAAAATCCACGGCCAGGAGATGTTGTCCGTGATCCAGCCGCCGAGCAGCGGCCCGACCACCGGGGCGACGAGCGAGGTCATGGACCAGATGCCGAGCGCCGCGCCGGCCCGCGATTTCGGATAGCTCGAGAGCAGCAGCGCCTGCGAGAGCGGAATCATCGGCCCGGCGACGGCCCCTTGCAGGACGCGGAACGTAATCAGCATGCCGAGCGACGGCGCGAGCGCGCAGAGGAACGAGGCAGCGACGAATAGGAAGGTCGACCAGGTGAAGAGCCGTACCTGTCCGATCCGCTGCGTGAGCCAGCCGGTGAGCGGCAGCGAGATCGCGTTCGCGACACCGAAAGACGTGATGACCCACGTGCCCTGGTCCGGCGAGACGCCGAGATCGCCCGCGATGTAAGGGATCGAGACGTTCGCGATCGAGGTATCGAGCACGTTCATGAACACCGCAAGCGACATCGCGAGCGTTCCGACGAGGAGCGGCGTGCCCTGAAGCGGCGGCGGCTCGCGAGAGACCTCTCGAGAGGCTTCAGAAGCCATTGGCGACCTCGCTCACGGCAGGCGCCCGACCCGCAGCGGCGGGCGCCCGACCCGCCAGCGGACCCGCGCCTTCGAGCGAGCGTGCGCGCGCGAGCCGTGTTCGATCGCGCGCGGAGGCGCCCGCGGCCGGCGTGTTCGCCGCGATGACGGCGCGCACGCGCTCCTCGGCCGCCGCTTCGCTCGAATCGAACACGTGAGTCGCGTACACCGGCGGCGGATCGTCCGCTCCCAGCGTGCCGGCATCCGCTGCTCCCGCGACCGCGGAGAAGCGCGATCCGTGCTGATCGTGAATGTCCACATCGACCTTCATCGACAGCCCGACCTCGAGCGGATGCGCCTCGATCTCGCGCGGATCGAGCGCGATCCGCACCGGCACGCGCTGGACGATCTTGATCCAGTTGCCCGTCGCATTCTGCGCGGGCAGCAGCGCGAATGCCGACCCCGTGCCTGCGCCGAGACCTGCGACGCGCCCGTGGAACGCGACGCCGCGGCCGTAAATGTCGGAGACGAGTGTGACCGGCTGGCCGATCCTCAACGCCGCGAGCTGCGGCTCTTTGAAGTTCGCATCGACCCACACTTCGCCGAGCGGCACGACGGACATGAGCGGCATGCCGGGGCTCACGCGCTCGCCGAGCTGCACGTTGCGCTTCGCGACGAGACCCGATACCGGCGCAGGCAGGGTCGTGCGGCTCAAGGCGAGATAGGCGCTGCGCACGGCCGCGGCGGCGTCGCGAACCTCGGGATGATTCTCGAGCGTCGTGCGGTCGATTCGGGCGCGAGTTGCGGCAAGCTGCTCCTTCGCGGCGGCGAGCGCGGCCTCGCCGCTGCGCACCGCGTCGCGCGCATGCTGCAGCTCCTCTTGGGAGATGGCTCCCGAGCTGCCGAGCCGTTCGCGCCGCGCAAGGTCCTGCCGCGCCATCTCGAGCTCGGAGGCGCGCACTGCAACGGCCGCTTCGAGCCCGGCGGTCGTCGCAAACAGATTGCGCACCTCGCGCACGGTGCGGGCGAGCCGCGCGTCCGCCTCCTCGAGCGCCACTTCGGCATCCGCCGGGTCGAGCTTCACGAGCGGCTGGCCTGCGCGAACGAGCTGCGTGTCATCCGCGCCGATCGCGATCACCGTGCCGGAGATTTGCGGGGTGATCTCGACGACGTTGCCGTCGACGTAGGCGTCGTCCGTCGTCACGTGCCAGCGTGCATCGGAGAGCCAGTATGCGGAATAGCCCGCGCCGCAAGCGAGGAACGCGGCCGCCACCGTCGCCAGCCATCGCCAGCGGGGAGCCCGCCACCACGAGACTTTGGCGGTCATGAGCGCGCCTCCCGCTCGTGATGGTGCTGGAAGAGCCAGACGAGCGCGACGAGCAGGGAGCTCAAAGAGCCGCCGGTGATGAGGGCGGCCGTCTCGTAGGGACCGAGGGCGCGCAGCTCACCGAAGCTCTGCGCCAGCCAATGCGCCAGTCTGTCGTGCACGTTCTTTCTCCTTGTCTTGCCTCGGCTGATAATGCTTCGGCTGTAAATGACTAGGCTGAACCAGCCTAGGCAACTATTTCCTCAAAAAAACTCCCCTCACTCGCTCGCGTTCTCCAGCATCCGCCGCAGGAAGCTTTCGAGCTGACGGGCTTCCGACTTCGAGAACCCGCGCAGGAAGCGATTGAGCACCCGGCGCGCCACCTCCTTCATCCTCGGCCAGACAGCGCGGCCCGCGTCGGTGAGCTCGAGGTACACGAGCCGGCGATCGTTCGCACAGCGCTCTCGGCGCACGAGGCCCTTGCTCTCGAGCCGGTCGATCATCCGGGTCATCGCGCCCGCATCGTAGGAAATACGCTTGCAGAGACCCGAGGCGGACTTCGTCTCGGCATCTGCGACAAGAGAGGCGATGATCTTCAACTGCGGCCAGCTCAGGTCCCAGCGCGCGAGCTCGGGGTCCGCGGCAAAGGCCTCGTCCAGCGCGCTCGTCAACTCGTCCCGGACGCGCCCGAGCAGATGCCCGAGGCTGCCCTGGGGCTCGTACGTTTCGGCGTCGTAGATCTCCGGCGGGAGAGCGCTCGAGGCCTTCTTTTCCGCCGCAACCGTCATGGCGCCGATATTAGTTGCCTAGGCTGTCATTGTCAAGGCTTTAATTGCCCAAACGCCACTGGCGGCAGCCCTGCAGCGCGCAGCCGGCTCTCGAGGGCGGGCAGTCGACTGTCGCGCAGCTGCTGCCAAGCCGCTGCTGCCTCGTGCAGCATGGCAGCGTACTGCGCGGCTGCGGCGCTCTGGGCCGGCGTGGGGGCGCGATCGGCGCCTTCGGCGTCGGCGTCGAGGGCGCTCAGGACCCCACTCACCGCGCCGAGGCTACGCTCCCCCTTCTGTTCCCGACTCGCATCGCGCAGGGCAACGACCTCGCCGAGCAGCTGGGGATCCGCCCGGTCGCCTTGCAGCCGGCGCGCCAGAGCATCGAGCTGCGCGTGGACGCGAGCCCGATCGGCGTAGACAGACGCGGCGAGCTCGAGATCGGCGTCCAGCTCGTGCGTGAAGCGATCGAGCGCCGCGAGGTCCGCCGCGCTCGTGCGGACTCGCGGATCGAGGCGGATGGTAAGCGGCGCGCGATACGCGCCCGCGGAAGTTTTGAGCTCGACCGTGTAGCGTCCCGGCAGGACGAAAGCACCCTCGACCTCGGTCGGCGTGTCCTCGCCGAACACGGCACGAATGCTGTATTCGTAACGGATCGCGCGCGGGCGCGCGCGGCGCAGGTTCCAGACGAAGCGGTGCATGCCGGGCGTCGCCGCGAGCCGCTGCTCGGGTCTCAGCCACTCCGCATCGAAATATCGGTCTGCCGGCACGGTCTCGGGCTTCTCGTCCGAGCTGAAACGGCGCACCAGAGCTCCTGCGGCATCCCGGATCTCGAGGCTCACCGGGCCGCGGACGCCGTGCCCGAGCCAGTAGTCGATCGGCACGCCGGCGGGCGGGTTGCGGCCGATCGGCGTCTCAGGCGGCAGCGGCGTGTCGCGGTTGTTGTCCGGGTGCACGCGCCAGGCGACTTCGGGCGTGAACAGGTGCGCGGGCTCGCGCAGCAGGGTCGGAACGGACTGCCCGCCGGAGACGGCCGACGCCAGCTGCCTGAGCGGCGTCACATCATCGAGAACCCAGATCGCCCGGCCCTGCGTCGCGGCGATGAGATCGTCGCCGTGCACGAGGAGGTCGCGCACCCAGGCCTGCGGCAGATCGAGCTCAAGGGATTGCCAGTGGCCGCCGTCGTCGAACGAGACGAACACGCCCTCGGCCGTGCCGGCGTAGAGCAGCCCGCGTTGAGCCGGATCGGCGCGCACGACCGACGCGAATTCACCGGGCGGCAGACCCGCATCGACCTCCCTCCAAGTCGCTCCCGCATCGTGCGTGCGCAGGATGTGCGGCCGGAAGTCGCCGATGCGGTGCGCGTCGATCGTCGCGTATGCCGTGTCGGCATCGAGCGCCGAGGCATCGATCGCGCTCACTTTGGCCCACGGCGCGACGAACGGCGGCGTCACATTGCGCCAGTGCCGCCCGCCATCCCGCGTCAGTTGAATGAGACCGCTGTCGGTGCCCACCCAGATGATGTCGATGTCTCGCGGCGATGGCGCGATGCTTTGAATGACTCCGTAGCCGCACGCGGCTGCGCGATTCACGCCGACGGGGTCTCCGCAATGCCCCGCGCTCGACTGCGCGCCCGTGAGATCCGGGCTCAGGATCGCCCAGTGGTCGCCCCCGTCGTCCGAGCCGAACAGCACTTGGCTGCCGGCGAGCAGCCAGTGCCGCAGCGGCGCGCCTCCGCGCAGCTCGCCGCGCGCCGGCGTGATGGCAATCGGCATCACCCAGCCGTAGCGGTATTTGACGGTGTCCGGCCGCTTGCCATAGCTGCTCACCGGCCACGGCGAGACGTTCGCGACCTGCCCGGTCTCGCCGTCCCAGCGCGAGATGCGCCCGCCGAGGCCGCTTCCGTAGACGGTGAGCGGATCGTCGGGGTCCGGGATCATGTAGTCCCGCTCGTCTCCTCCGACCGGATGCCAATCCCTGAAGGTGAGCGAGCCATAGTCGCTGCGGCTCGCCGCGCCGACCGTGCCGCTGTCCTGCTGCCCGCTGTACACCCAGTACGGGAAGCGATCGTCGGCGGCGAGGTGATAGAACTGACCCGTTGGCTGGTTGTACCAGCTGCTCCACGTCGCCCCGTCATCGACGGTCACGACGGCGCCCTGGTCCGAGGCGGTGATCCAGTGATCCGGATGGCGGGGATTGATCCAGAGGTAGTGGTAGTCATCGCCGCCGGGCGCGCCCTTGACGATGGTCCATGTCCGCCCGCCATCGCGCGAGCGGCGAATCGACTGCCCCATTGCATAGAGCGTGTTGGGATCACGCGGATCGACCGTGAGACGCGAGAAGTACCAGTTGCCGAAGGTGTCCGCGTCATCGTTCACGCGCTGCCAGTGCTCGCCGCCATCATCGGAGCGCCAGACGCCGCCCGACTTCTCGGAGTCGACCGTGGCGTACACGCGCAGCGCACCTCGGCTCGACCCAGGCACCGGCGCGCCGCGCGCGAGATCGGCGACCGCAAGCCCGATCCGCCCGAGCGGTCCCTGCGGCCAACCGCCGCCGGTGAGCCGCGTCCAAGTCCTGCCGCCATCACGGGAGCGATAGATGCCGCTTCCGGGGCCGACGATGGGCTCGAAATACGAGAGCCACGGCTCGAGGCGCGCCTGCCACGCCGCCGCGTAGAGGACATCGGGGTGAGCCGGATCCGACGCGAGATCGACGACGCCGGTGGAGTCGTCAATCGCAAGCGCGTGGCTCCACGTCCGCCCGCCGTCCGTCGAACGATAGATGCCGCGATCGGGACTCGCGCTGAACAGCGGGCCAAGCGCCGCCACGACGACGAGGTTCGCATCGCGCGAATCGACCCAGATCGCGCCGATGTGCTGCGTCGCGGCGAGGCCGATCGCCGACCACGAGCGGCCGCCGTCGGTCGATTTGTACAAGCCCCGGCCGGCAGCGATGTCGTACCGAGGCGCGACCTGCCCGGTGCCGGCGTAGATCGTGTCGGGGGCAGAAGGAGCGACGGCGATCGCGCCGATCGCGGGGGGTATTCGGTCCGCGACTGGGGTCCAGGTGCGCCCCGCATTCTCCGTTTTCCAGACACCGCCGCCCGCGGTCCCCATGTAGAACGTGTCCGGCCGGTCGGGCACGCCGGCTGCCATCGTCGCCCAGCCGCCGCGGAAGGGTCCGATGAGCCGCCACGCGAGCCCGGCGTAGGCGGATTCGGGAACCGGCGCGGCCGACTGCGGCGCCGCATGCGCGTACACGCGCGCCACGACCGGCAGGAGCAACCCGACCAGCACCGCGAAGCAGCCGGCCGCCCCCGCTCCGCGCGATCCGCGCACCGTTGTCATGATGGGATGGGTATGGTAACGATGGCTCCTGAAAATGCTCAAATTTTCCGCCAACTTGAGCCTCCTCTTCCGCGAGCTGCCGCTTCTCGAGCGCATCAAGGCCGCACGCGAGGCAGGATTCGGCGCGGCGGAGATTCAGATTCCCTACGAGGCGCCCGCCGCGGCGCTTGCGCGCGAGTCCGCTGCCGCGGGGCTCCCTATCGTGCTGATCAATGCGCCGATGGGGCCGGACCGCGGCTCACCGGGCTTCGCGTGCCGGCGCGAGCATGCGGCCGCCTTCCGGGAATCGCTCGACCGCGCGGCAGAGTATGCCGATGCGCTGCGCAGCGATGCGCCGGGCAGCGATGCGCCGGGCGTGCCGTTCGTCAATGTCCTCGCCGGCCGCGCCGCTCTCGAGGAGCGCGGGGATTGCATCCGCCAGCTGACTGAACACCTCTCGCTCGCTGCGGAGGTGCTGGGCCGGGTCGGCGCGCGGCCGCTCCTCGAGCCGATCAATCCGTTCGATGCGCCGGACTACTGCGTGCCGAGCTTCGATCTCGCGGCGGGAATCCTCTCCCGCTGCGATCCGCGGGTTGGATTGCAGTTCGACATCTATCACGCTGTCCGGCTCGGCCTCGATCCCGAGGCGGCGTTCGCCGCCGTCAGCGGCCGCGTCGCGCACGTCCAGTTCGCGGACAGTCCCGGACGGCACGAGCCGGGCACCGGCACGCTCGACTTCGCGCGCATCTTCGCGGCGATCGAGCGCAGCGGCTACGGCGGATGGCTCGGTGCGGAGTACCACCCTTCGGGCCGCACGGCCGACAGCCTCGGCTGGCTGCGCGGGCCCGCAGCAGCACCGTGCAACGAGCCGGCAGCAGCACCTCGCAAGGGACCGGCGGCAGCACCGCTTAACGGGCCGGTGTCAGCCGACCGGCAGCGATAGCACCGTCCCGCCTAGCCGGGCCGGCACCACCCAGACGCGCCCCGGCTCCTCATGCAGCACGGCATCCCCCGGCCGGCACTCCGGGCACTTCGGCTTCTGCGTCAAGTCGGCGTAGCGCCGGCCCACGCTCTCGAGCGTGGCCGGCGTCATGAGCCGCGCGATGACCACGGCGAGCGCATGGCTCAAGTCGAGCGCCGCGGCGCTCACCTGCTCATCGAGCAGCCCGCCGGAACGGAACGCGGCCGCGTACTGCTTCGGACGGCCCCAATCGGCGGCGATGGGGCGCGCGTAATACCGGATGCCGAGCTGCGTGCGCGACTCCCGAGATGTGCCGGCATCGCGGATCCACCGCACGCTCGCGCGGGCGAGGAGCTGCACGGTGCGCAATTGATCCTCGAGCTCGCATTTGAACGTGACGATCGCCGCGTCCTGGCCCGCGAGCGATGCCAGCGCCGCATCGGCCTCGGCATTGGAAGCGACGATCCTGAGCGCGCGCCACGGCCAATTGGCCTGCTGCGAGGGATCGAGCGCCGCGGTGACCGCCGCGTCGAATCCCCTGTCGGACTGATCCGTCTGCCACGCGCGCGGCAGCGGGTCCCAGCCGTCGCGCGCGTGGCGGCGGATGATCGGCGCGGCAATGAAGAGCCCGAGCTTCAGCGCGAGCTGTTCCGCCTTGTTCGGCGGCAGCGGATGAGCATGGTGGACGATCGTGAGCTCGGAAGGAGCCGCGACGATGATGAGGGTCGGACGTTGATCGGGTGAGAGCGCAGTCGCCGCGGCCGGCGCCGATGCTCCGGCCCACTGTGCCGTCACGACGAACACGAGCGCCGCCCACGCGATGAAAAGGCGCCGAGCGGCGCTCCGTATGCGCATATCGGCCGCTATGATACGCCACCCCTGTCGCGGGCGAAGTATCGGAGGCGGCCGATGAAGATCGCTGAGCTGTTCAAAGTCGAAGGCTATGGAGTCGTCGTGACGGGCGGCGCGAGCGGCATCGGGCTCGGCTATGCCGAAGCGCTGGCCGAGAACGGCGCGCGCGTCACCCTGCTCGACGTGGACCGGCGGCGGATCGAGGAGGAGACCGGGCGGCTGCGCAAGGCTGGGTACGATGTCCGCGGCGAGGCCGTCGACGTGACCGATCACCCCGCGCTCGATAAGGCGATCGATGGCGCGGCGGCGTCCTATGGACGGCTCGACGTGGTGTTCGCGAATGCCGGCATCGATTCGGGCCCCGGCTTCGTGAGCGGATGGGTCGGCGAGTCGCGGCCCCGCAATCCCGAGGGCGCGCTCGAGAGCTATACCGACGAGCGCTGGAACCGCGTCATCGACGTGAATCTCAACGGCGTCTTCGCGACGCTGCGCGCGGCCGCGCGTCACATGAAGCCGCGCCGGAGCGGGCGGATCATCGTCACCACGTCGCTCGCCGCGGTGAAGTGCGAAGGCGTCATCGGCGCGGCCTACATGGCCGCCAAGGCCGGTGCGGCGCACCTCGTCGAGAACGTGGCGCTCGAGCTCGCCGCGTACAACATCACCGTCAATGCGATCGCGCCGGGCTTCTTCATCACGAACATCGGCGGCGGACACGCCAAGAACCCGGAGGTGCAGCGGACCGTCGCCAAATGGGTGCCGATGCACCGCGTCGGGTTCCCCGAGGACATCAAGGGCCTCGCCCTGTTCCTCGCCTCGCCCGCTTCGGCCTACATCACGGGCCAGCAGATCATCATCGATGGAGGCTGGGGGCTGGGGGTGGCGGATTAGAGAAAGATCGTCGCCGGATGCTCCAGGCGCTCTTTGAGCGCCTGGATCATCGCGGCTGCGTCGTACCCGTCGACGAAGCGGTGATCGAAGGAGGAGGAGAGATTCATCATCCGGCGCACCGCCACTGCGCCGCCTACGACGACCGGCCGCTCGACCGCCCGATTGACGCCGATGATCGCGAGCTCGGGCGCGTTGATGATGGGCGTCGAGGCGATGCCGCCGAGCTTGCCGAGGCTAGTCACGGTGATCGTCGAGCCTGACAGCTCCGCGCGCGTCGCCCGATTGGCTCTCGCCGCCTCGGACACGCGGCGGATCTCGCGCGCGAGGTCATCGAGCGAGCGCTGCTCGGCGTGACGGACGACGGGCACTTTGAGCCCGTCCGGCGTCTGAGTCGCGATGCCGACGTGCACTGCGCGATGCCGCACGATGACGCCGCGCGTCGAGTCGTAGAGCGCATTGCATTGCGGATGCTCGGCCAGCGTGCGCGTGAGCGCGAGGACGAGGAACGGCAGGTACGTGAGCGGCGCGGTGCCGGGCGCGCGCTTGGCATTGAGATGCGTGCGCAGGCGCTCGAGCTCGGTCACGTCCACCTCCTCGACATAGGAGAAGTGCGGGATCGTGCGCGCGCTCTCGCTCATCCGCTCCGCGATGACGCGGCGCAGGCCGATGACCCGGATTTCCTCCGTCTGCTCGGCCGTCTGAGGCGCGTGAGCGGCGCAGGCCGCGTGCCCCTGAGCGACGCCGGCGACGTGCCCCTGAGCGGTGCCGGCGACGTGCCCCTGAGCGGTGCCGGCGAGATAGGACTCGAAGTCCGCTCTGAGGATGCGCCCGTGTGGACCTGAGCCCTCAACACGGGTGAGGTCGACGCCCGCCTCGCGCGCCCTGCGGCGGATGGCCGGCGAGGTCAGCACGCGGCCGCCGCCTGCCGGGGCGCCCCGGTTCACATGCGCGACTTGGGCTCTCGATTCGGCGGCGCTCCCAGCCGCAGCCTCCGCCGCAGCGCCGGTCGTGCCGGCAGCTGCGCCATGCTTGGTCCCGCCCGCGATGCCCTGCGTCGTCCCGGCAGCGATGCCCTGCTCCGCCTCGGCCGTCTCAAACACCGCCAGCTCCGACCCCACGGGCACCTTGTCCCCCGGCGCGCCGCTCACCGAAACGACGCGGCCGGAAATCGGCGCGGGCACCTCCACGGTGGCCTTCTCGGTCATCATCTCAACGAGCGGATCATCCTCGGCAACCACATCTCCCGGCTTCACCCGCCAGGCGACGATCTCCGCATCCACGGTGCCCTCGCCGAGGTCCGGCAGCTTGAACACGTAGCGGCTCACGCCGCCTCCATCACCCGCCGGATCGCGGCCGCGATGCGGGCGGTGCCGGGGAAGTATTCCCATTCAAACGCATGCGGATACGGCGTATCCCATCCAGTCACCCGCTCGATCGGTGCCTCGAGATGCCAGAAGCACTCCTCCTGTACCGTCGCGGAGAGCTCGGCTCCGAAGCCGCTGAAACGCGTCGCCTCGTGGACGATCACGCAGCGCCCGGTGCGGCGTACGGACTCGCAGATCGTCTCGGTGTCGAGCGGCACGAGCGTGCGCAGGTCGATGATCTCGGCATCGGCTCCCGCGATCCGCACGGCTGCCTCCGCGACGTGCACCATCGTTCCGTAAGCGAGGATCGTGAGATCGGAGCCCGGCCGCACGATCTCCGCGCGCGCGAGCGGAACGGTGAAATGTCCCGCGGGCACCTCCCCCTTGGGGTGCGTGCTCCAGGGCACCGCTGGCTTGTGCCAATCGCCGTCGAAGGGGCCGTTGTAGAGCCGCTTCGGCTCGAAGAAGATCACCGGATCCTCGTCCTCGATCGACGCGATGAGCAGTCCCTTCGCGTCATACGGGTTGGAAGGCATCACGACCTTGATCCCGCACACGTGCGTGAAGATCCCCTCCGGGCTCTGCGAATGCGTCTGCCCACCGCGGATGCCGCCCCCGCAGGGCATGCGCACGGTCACCGCGGCGGAGAACTCTCCCGCCGTGCGATAGCGAAGCCGCGCAAGCTCACTGACGATCTGGTCGAAGGCGGGGTAGACATAATCCGCGAACTGCACCTCCGCGACGGGCCTCAAGCCGTTCACCCCCATGCCGATCGCCGCCGCGACGATGCCGCCCTCCGCTATGGGCGTGTCGATCACGCGATGCTCGCCGTACTTGCGCTGCAGGCCGTCGGTGCAGCGGAACACCCCGCCGAAATAGCCCACGTCCTCTCCCATCACGACGACGGAGGGGTCCCGCCCCAGCATCACATCGAGGGCGGAGTTGACCGCCTGCACCATGTTCATCTGAGGCATGGCGTCAGCCCTCGGGGGCTGCGGCGGGACTCGGCGCGCCGGACTGCTCTGCGCTGCCGCTCGCGCCGATTCCCCCGCTCGCGAGCAGCGCCGCGAGCTCGCGCTGCTGCCGCACGAGGTGCGGCGGCATCTCCTTGAACACGTCCTCGAACATCGTGAGCGGATCGAGCGTCGGTCCCTCGGTGAGCGTCCCGTAGCGCACCGCCTCCTTCCAGCACTCGACTACGTGCGCATCGAGCTCCTTCTCGAGCCCTGCCTGCCGCTCCTCGGACCATTCGCCGAGCGCGATCAAATGGCGGGCAAGCCGTTTGATGGGATCGCCGAGCGGCCACGCCTGCCACTCCTCCTGCGGCCGATAGCGAGAAGGGTCGTCGCTCGTCGAATGCGCCGCCGCTCGGTAGGTCACATGCTCGATGAGCGTCGGCCCGCCGCCGCGCCGCGCGCGCTCCGCCGCCCACTGCGTCACGGCGTAGACCGCCAGGAAATCGTTCCCGTCCACGCGGATGCCGGGGACGCCGTAGCCCGGCCCCCGCGCGGCGAACGTCCGATGCTCGCCGCCGGCGAACCCCTGGAACGTCGAGATCGCCCACTGATTGTTCACGATGTTGAGGATGACGGGCGCTTGATAGACCGCCGCAAAGGTGAGCGCATGATGGAAGTCCGCCTCCGCGCTCGAGCCCTCGCCGATCCAGCTCGCGGCGAGGCGGTCCTCGCCCTTGATCGCAGCGGCCATCGCCCAGCCGACCGCCTGCGGGAACTGCGTCGCGAGATTGCCGGAGATCGAGAAGATGTTCCCGCTCGAGGAGTGGTACATCACCGGCATCTGCCGGCCCTTGCACATGTCGCGGGTGTTCGAGAGGCACTGGCACATGAGATCGATGAGGCTCATCCCGCGCGCGATGTGCAGGCCCTGATTGCGATACGAGGGGAACAGCATGTCGCCCGGACGCAGCGCCATGGCCGCGGCGACCGAGACCGCCTCCTCGCCGGTCGATTTCATGTAGAACGAGATCCGCCCCTGGCGCTGATTGCGGAGCATCCGGTCGTCGAAACGGCGGGTAAGCATCATGTGGCGCAGGCCCACCTGGAGATCTTCCGCGTCGAGGCGGGGATTCCAGGGACCGACGGCATGGTCGTCATCGTCGAGCACCCGCACCATCTGCAAGGCGAGCGGCTCGATCTCGACGAGCGACGCCGTCGTGTCGGGCCGCGGCACGCTCCCCGCGGGGGAGATTTTCAAATAACTGAAGTCGGGGCGATCGCCGGGCCGCGCAGGCGGATGGGGGATGTGGAGCCGCGAGACGCCGCTCCGCGCCGCGGCGGCGCCGGTGCCGGCGCGCCCGGAGCTCGCGCCGCCCCCCCGCTCGGTGCCGCCGGTTTGCGGCCCGGCGCCGTCGCTGCGGGCGGCCATCAGCGGCCCGGCAGCTCTGCCGCCGAGGGGACGGGCGTCAGCCAGCCGAACTTGTCGGGCGCCTCTCCACGCTGAACCGCGATGAGCGCGGCGCGCAGCGCCCGAGTCTCCGGCCCTACTTCGCCATTGCCCACGCGATATTCGCGCCCCTCGTGGATGAGCGTGCCGACGCTCGCCAGCACCGCGGCGGTTCCCGCGAGCGCAGCCTCGCCGTCGGGACGCGCGATCCAGGCAAGCGTCTCGTCGAGCGTGACGATACGTTCGCTCACGTCGTAGCCGCGGTCGCGCGCGAGCGTGAGGAGCGAGTCGCGCGTGACCCCGTGAAGGAACGTCGAGTCGAGGCTGCGCGTGAGAATTTGCTTGCCTCGGATCAGCAGGAAATTCGCGGCGCCCGTCTCCTGCACCTCGCCCCCCGGACAGAACAGAACCTGGTCGGCGCGGAAGTCGCGCCGCGCCCTGAGGGTCGGGCCGAGCGCAGCGGCATAGTTGCCGCCCGTCTTGACCATGCCGAGATGCGGCGCGGTGCGCGAGGCCAGCTGGACATAGATGCGCAGCGGCTTCATCCCGCCCGCGAAGTAGTCCCACACGGGGCTCGCGAGCACTACGAGACAGGCTTCGGTAGTCGCAACGCCCGCGGCGCCGATGTTGGGCAGCGTGCCGAAGAGGACCGGCCGCAGATAGAGCGCGCCCGGCGCTTCCGGCACGTCGCCGCGGCAGCGATCGACGAGCGAGATGACCATGCGCGCGACCTGCGCGGCATCCGGTTCCGGCAGCTCGAGCAGCCGCGCGCTCTGCTTGAACCGCTCGATGTGCTTCTGCAGCCGGAAGATGTGGATCCCGCCGTCCGCGCGCCGGTAGGCCTTGAATCCTTCGAAGCAGGAGCTGCCGTAATGCAGCACGTGCGCGGCGGGATGGATGGGCAGAGGAGCCGTCGGCTCGAGCCGGTCCGCGAGCCACTTGCCGTCGCGAAACCAGGCAACCGCCATCGAGTCGGTCAAGACGCTGCCGAAGGGCGCCTGACGCGGAGCGCTCGTGTTCATGGATGGCCATTATAGAACCTATGCCCCCGGGGAACGCTCATTGCTCGCGCACAGGGCTTACAGGGAGGCCCGGGAGGACGCCATCATTTCTCAGGGGGGAGTCGACTTCTCACACGCAGCCGGCGTTCCGCGCCTCGCTCACGCACATCACGATTCCCGGCGATCTGCTCCACGACGCCGCGAAGTACACGCCGCCGGGCGGACAGATCAAGATCGCCGCAACGGTGCGCGATCGGGCTGCCGGGACCTGACGGCCATGCCGCCGCGCTCAGCGAACGAGTAGCATCGCGGCGCGATCGATCCGGTCGCTGTATTCGTCGAGCGCGTGCGCGGTGCGGACCACGTATTCGTTCGCGACATCCCATCGCCCGCCCTCGATCGCCTCGCGGATGCCGGGCAGCGTCTTCGCGCCATAGCCCGTCATTGCGCCGGGCGCATAGATGAGATGCACGTACCAGCTGCGGCCCGGCAATCCGCGCGGATCGGTGAGCGCGTGCTCCATGCTGCCGAGCAGATCGTTCAATTCCCGGCGCCGGCTCGCATCGAGCGGCGCGCCGGATGTCATGACGCGCTCGAGCGCAGCGTCATAGCGGCGCGCGGCCTCCCTGAGGCGGGCCACGGCGTTGTCGAGCGGCGCGAACTCGAGATACGGCACCTGCGCCTCGCGGGGTGGGGCGCTCAGCGGATGGCGCGGATCGGACGCGAGCGCGAAGGCGCCGCCGTCGAGCAGCTTCGCAAGCTCCGCGTTGCGCTCGCGGCGCGAGTCGGCGAGCCGGTGCAGGTCCTCGCGGTAGCCGTCGACTGCGTCGGCGAAGCCGCCGAATCTGAGCGGCAGCACGTCCGCGTCCGCCATGCGCAGCATCAAATGCCCGCCCATCTTCGACATGGCGATCCCATACACGAATCCGGGATCGCCGAAACGGATGTAGTGATCGAACGAGTCGTAGCGCGAGTGATAGACACCCTGCTGCTCCTCCTCGCCCGAGAACTCGAAATTGAGCGAGGCGATGCCGAGATGCTGCAGGAACGGCGTGTAGTCGGAGCCGGAGCCCAGCGCCTCGAGCGGGAGATCCGCGTCCGCGGCGGCGAGCGCGCCGGCCTTCTTCACTTCCGCCGACGCGCCGGGATCGTAGGCGTCCACTCTGAGCCGCGCGCGTAGCCGCGCCTCGACGCTCGCGTGCGTCTCGGGATCGTCGATGCCGGCCGCTACTTGGTTCACGAAGCGCTGCAGCGAATGGCTGCCGCCCACCTCGAGGAAGCCGCGCCCGTTGAGATCGGTGTTCACATAGAGCACGGCCTTCGCTTTGAGCTCCTCCGCATGCTCCTCGGCCCACTCCGTCGAGCCGAGCAGCCCGGGCTCCTCGCCGTCCCAGCTGGCATAGATGAGCGTCCGCCTCGGCCGCCAGCCGGACTTCGCGAGCTCGCCGATCGCCTTTGCTTCCTCGAGCTCGGCGACGGCGCCCGAGAGCGGATCCCAGGCCCCGAACACCCACCCGTCGTGATGGTTGCCGCGGATCACCCATTCGTCCGGACGCTCGGAGCCGGTGAGCGTCGCGATCACGTCGTACACCGGCTTCAGGCTCCAATCGGACTCGATGACGAGATGCGCCTGCGCCGGACCCGGTCCCAGGTGATACGTGATCGGCAAGGACCCGCGCCATGAGGGCGGCGCGACCGGCCCGCCGAGCGCTGCGAGGAGCGGCCGCGCATCGGCGTAAGAGATCGGCAGCACCGGGATCTTGAGAATCGTCTTCGCGTCCTCGATCGAGAGCCGTTTCGCGTTCTTCGTCGCGCCGATTCCCGGCGTGAGCGGATCGCCCGCGTAGAGCGTCATGTCCTCGACCGAGCCGCGCTGCACGCCCTCGGGGGGGCGCCATCCTCCTTGCGGATACACGTCGCCCGGCGCATAGCCGTCCTCATGGGGATCGGAGTAGATGAGGCAGCCCACCGCGCCATGCTCATAGGCGAGCTTCGGCTTCAAGCCCCGCCAGCCGCCGCCGTAGCGCGCGATGACGATCTTTCCGCGCACATCGACGCCGCGGCGCGCGAGCGCCTTGTAGTCCGCGTCCATCCCGTAGTTGACGTAGACCAGCTCCGCAGTGACATCTCCATCCGCCCCGTAGACGTTGTAGGGCGGCAGCGCGCCCGGCAGAGCGGACGTTCGATCGCCCGCCACCGGCGGCTCGTGCAGCGTCGCCTTGAAATGCGCCGGCGCGAGGAGCTCGAGCGATTCCTTCTTCGGCGTGGGATAGAGCACGTAGAAGGTCTCGATATGCGTGTTCCAGCCCCATGAGGCGAGCATCCGCTCGATGGCTCGCGCGTTCTCCGCGTCGTGGGGCGAGCCCACCTGGTTCGGCTCGGCGGAGAAGCGCCTCAACCAGTCGCGCAGGTCGCTCGTGCTGAGGGCCGCATCGAACCGCTGCTCGAGGGCGCGTTCGGCGAGCGCGCTCTCGGCCGTGTACCCGAGCATCGCGGGAAGCGGCTCGGCAGCGAGCCGTCCGCCAGCCTGCGCGGCCGGTGACTCGCCGGCTGTCGGCCCCGCCCAGGTCGGCATGAGCTGGATCGCGCCAGCCGCCGACGCGCACGTGACGATGAGCGAGGCAATCCTCGATTTCATGGAGAGTGCTCGTGCGGCGGCGCTGCGGCCGGTGCGCGCAATCTTAACCGAGAACGTACGCGCGGCGCTGGCGCTAGTCGTGTGCAACGACGCCCTGGAGCGCTCGTGCGACGGCTTCGTGCCGGATCTCCCCCTCGTGGACGTTGAGCCCGCGGGCGAGATGCGGATCGCGTTTGAACGCCGCCCGCCAGCCGTGATCCGCCAGCTCGCGGACGAAGGGCAGCGTCGCGTTCGTGAGCGCATACGTGGACGTGCGCGGCAGCGCGCCCGGCATGTTCGTCACACAGTAATGAATCACGCCATCGACGACATAGGTCGGCGCGGCGTGCGTCGTCGGCCGGCTCGTCTCGATGCAGCCGCCCTGATCGATCGCGATGTCCACGATGACAGACAGCGGCTTCATCTGCGCGACCATCGAGCGCGTGACGAGCCGCGGCGCGCGCGCGCCCGGAATCAACACGGCGCCGATCACGACATCCGCGTCGGCGACGCACTGCTCGATGGCGTCGGCCGTGGAGTACTGCGTCTTCAATCGGCTGCCGAACTGCGCCGCGAGCTCCCGCAGCCGCTTGACCGAACGGTCGATCACCGTCACGTCGGCCTGAAGACCGACGGCCATCTCGATCGCCTGTGTGCCCGCGACGCCGCCGCCGAGCACGACCACCTTGCAAGGCGGCACACCCGGCACTCCGCCGAGCAGCATGCCGCTGCCGCCGTTCGCCTTCTGCAGGCAGTTCGCGGCCACCTGAATCGACATGCGGCCGGCAACCTCGCTCATCGGCGTCAGGAGCGGCAGCGAGCCGTCGGGGGCGGTGACCGTCTCGTAGGCGATGGCCGTCACGCCCGAGTCCATGAGCGCGCGCGCCTGAGCGGGATCCGCCGCGAGGTGCAGGTACGTGAACAGCACCTGCCCCGGCCGCAGCATCCGGCACTCCTCGAGCTGCGGCTCCTTGACCTTCACGATGAGATCGGCGGAACGGAACACTTCAGACGCCGTCCGCGCGATCTTCGCGCCTGCCGCCTCGTAATGAAGATCGAGCAGACCCACTCCCTCCCCTGCGCGCGTCTCGATGATGACCTCATGGCCCGCCCCGACGAGCTCGCGCACCCCGGATGGCACGAGGCCGACCCGGTACTCATGGACCTTGATCTCGCGGGGGACTCCGATGCGCATGGCGGGCTCCGAGACGGTCTATGGCACAAGCGTATCCCGCCTTGCGCCGTAGATATTGCGAATTCCGGCGCCCATTGCGTCGCATTTAGCAGATCATTGCGTCAAATCGCCTTGATGCCGCATTATATGCTGGCGCAGCGAGACCCCCGGGATTTGCCGGTGCCGCACTGCCATGTCCCTCGACCGCATCGACCGCCGCATTCTCGAGATCCTGCAGCGCGACGCTCGCATCACGAACGCCGCGCTCGCCGCGGAGGTGAGCCTGTCCGAGTCCGCCTGCCTGCGCCGGGTCCGCGCGCTCGAAGCGTCCGGCCTCATTGCCGGGTACGGCGCACGGATCGACCAAGTGAAAGCCGGGCTGCCGGTGAACGTGTTCGTGAGCATCACGCTCGACCGTCAGGACCAGACCGATCTGCAGGCGTTCGAGGACGCCGTGCGCCGGATCCCGGAGGTGATGGAGTGCTACCTCATGACCGGCGATTACGATTATCTGCTGCGCGTCGTCGTCGCGGACACCGCGGATTTCGAGCGCGTGCACAGCCGGCACTTGACGCGCCTGCCGCGCGTCGCGCGGGTGCATTCGAGCTTCGCGCTGCGTGCCGTCGCGCGGCTCAACGTGCTGCCGATCCGGTGAAGGGTCGGAATCGCCAACCTTCGCCTGGCTACGGCCTTCGAATCCGCTGCCGCACCTCAGGAGGAGCCAAAGCCTGGGAATCCCGGTCGTTGAGCGTGTAGATGGCGTCGGCTCTGCCTTTGACCCCGCACTCCAGAATGAGCGCGTCGTAGAGCCGCCCGCCTGAGACTCCCGCCTCTGCGCTCTTGCATATCACTTTTACATGTGGGCATGGCATCCGTCGATGGCACCCTCGGCGACTGCTCTCGGACGCTGAGCGTTCGGTCGGCCTGCGCTGCCTCCGACCTCCGCTACCTCGCCGGCGTGCCCGCGGGGCGATTGAACGCGGTCACGCCCGATGCGGCGAACAGCTCGGTGAACGGATCGTCCGGCTGAGCGGGCGGCGCGCCCTCGCGGATCGTCGTACGCCGCATGTCGCGGCGGTATTTGAACTCGTCGTAGTCTCCGCCTCGGTGCATGCTGCACAGATTGTCCCAGATCACCATGTCGCCCGGCGCGTACTTCACACTGAAGACGTACTGTGGCTGCGTGGCAAATGCGATGAGCTCTTTGAGCAGCGCCCGGCCCTCCTCGCGCGGTATCCCGACGATATCCCGCGCATGCGCGGCGATGTAGAGCGCCTTGCGGCCGGAGCCCTGGTGGATGTGCACCAGCGGATGGATCGCATGCGGGCGGGCGTCGATCTCTTCCTCGGTGAGCGGATAGCCCGCCTGGCGTCGCGACCACCACAGCGAATGCCGCGCCTCGAGGCCTTCGATCCGGTCCTTCATCGACTGCGGCAAGTCCTCATACGCCGAGCGCGTGTCCGCGAACCAGGTCTCGCCGCCCTCCGGCGGCGCTTCGTGGCAGAGCAGCAGCGATTGCGCGGAGCGCATCGGCATGAACGAGGAGTCGGTGTGCCAGAGCCGATCGCCGCGCTTGTGCAGACGGATCAACTCGTCCTGGATGATGTTGCCGTCCGCATCGAGATTGCTGGCATCGAACAGCTCCCGGTGCGCGTGGCGGTAGCGCCGCCCTTCCATCCGCGGCGCGAGCTCGACGTGCCCGAAGATGCGGCTGAACGCGATGTGTGTCTCGTCGTTGAGCCCGGTGTTCCGCCACACCGTCACGCCCCAGGTGTTCTGGGCGGCGATGATCTCGCGGCGCGTAGCCTCATCGAGCGGCTTCGTGATGTCGACGCCGGATACTTCGGCGCCGAACCTGGGCAGAATCGGCTTGACGGTCAGCTGCATATCGCTGTCGCTCCCACTCGCATTCATGACGAAGTGACCAGGCGCTTACCTCGAGCTCGTCCGCGCCCTTGGCGACGAGCCGATATACTATGATCGATTACGGCCGGGATGGCCAATTCACCCGTCCACCGCACCCAACTTACTTTCCGCACATCGCCGAGGTGATTTCCGGGTAATCCAGGGGTGGCTCCGCTCGTTGAGACAGATTTCTGGTCGGGATAAGTGGGTCTGCCCGAGCGGTTGATGATGATCCTCTCCTGCGCTTCGTCCTTACGTCAATCGCCTTCCCACGCAGCGCAGTCGCACCGCCCGAAGGGCGGGGAGAAACTGCGGGCTGCATTGCCGTCACGCTGCCACCTGCGTGGTTGCGGCGAGCCCGCCGAAGTACACCTCATCGGGCGTGGCATACCGAGGGATTCGTGAACGCGCCGGCCGTTGTAGAAGGCGAAGTACTTGATCAGGCTCTGACGAGCCTTGCTCCCGGCGGCGTAGGCGTGCAGGTGGACGTCCTGGGACTTGACGCTCCTGCAGAGCCGTTCGACGAAGACGTTGTCGATCCAGCAACCCTTGCCGTCCATGCTGATGGCGACGCCGCGGGCCTTCAGCGGCGCCAGCCAGTCCTCGCTCGTGAACTGCGAGCCCTGATCGGTGTTGAAGATCTCCGGCGCACCGAACCTCCTGAGCGCCTCCTCAAGCGCCTCGACGCAGAACTCCGCGCTCATCGTGTTCGACGGCCGCCAAGCGAGCACTTTGCGGCTGGCAATGTCCAGGATCGCCATCAGGTACAAGAACCGGTGCGCCATCCGCAGGTACGTCAGGTCCGAAGCCCACACCTGGTTGGGCCGTTCGATCGCCACGTTCTCCAGCAAATACGGGTAGATCGTCGCCCCGCGTGCCGGAATGCTCGTGCGTGGCCGCCGGCAGAGCGTGCGGATGCCCATCTTGCGCATCATTGTGCGCACGTGCCGTCGGCCAACCGGCTCGCCCTCGCGATGCCGCTGCGCGGCGATCTTGCGAGAGCCGAAGAATGGCGCTTCAAGATGCAGCTCGTCGATCCGACGCATGAGCTTCAGGTCCCGCGCCGAGCTCGGCCGGCCTCGGTAGTACACGCTCGAGCGCGAAAGCTCCAAGCGCTCGGCTTGACGCTTCACCGCAAGCTTCCCACCCCGATCGATCAGCGCTTGCCGCTCAGGCCGGGGAATTTCCCGAGCGCACCTTCCAAAGAATCCCGCTCCACCGTCAGTTGCCGCGCACCGGATGGCTCGCCGGCACGCGCGACTCGAGCGATACGTAGCTGAACAGTCCCCTGCTGAACATCGGTCCCGCGCATCGCATCGGCCGCTGTGGCTCCGTTTGCACAACCTTGCCCGATGCGCGGCGTCTGTAAACAGCCTGTCAGATCAATGAGAGCGGCCGCTCTCGCCCCACCCTCCCCCCAGCGCCTTGTACAGCTCCACGAGATCGGTGGTCTCCGCCGTCGTCGCCTGCGCGAGCAAGAGCTGGTTTTGCTGCAGGCTCCGCTCCGCATCGAGCACTTCGATGAAGCTCGTGAGCCCGCTCTCGTACCGCTGCCGGGCGAGCGTCAAGGCGTTCCGGCTGGAATCGACCGACGAGGAGAGCGAGGTGCTGCGCGTCTGATCCGAGGCGTACGCCGCGAGCGCATTCTCCACCTCGTGGAGCGCGCCGAGCACCGTGCGCGCGTAGTCGATGGCCGCCTCCTTCTGCCGCGCGTCCTGCAGCCGGATCGCGGCGCGCCGCGCGCCGGCCTCGAAGATCGGCAGCTCGAGCGCCGGTCCGAGCGAGCCGAAGCGGCTCGCCGCCGCGATCAGCTGCGACAGCCCCTCGGACTGATAGCCGCCCGCGGCGGTGAGCGTCAGCCGCGGGAAGAGGTCCGCCACCGCGACGCCGACGCGCGCCGTCGCCGCGTGCAGACTCGCCTCCGCGCGGCGGACGTCCGGCCGCCGTCGGGCGAGGTCCGCCGGCAGGCCGATCGGCACCCGCGGGGGCACCGGCGGCACCGGTCGCGCCTCGGCGAGCTCGGCGCGCAGCGCGCCGGGCTCGCGATCGAGGAGGCGGCTCAGCTGATTGATGTCCTGCGTGATCTCGCGATCGAGCGGCGGCAGCTCCGCCTGCGTGGCGCTCACCTCGCTCGCGGCGTTCTCGACGTCGAGGTCCGACGTGAGGCCCGCGCGCCGGCGGTCACGCGTGAGCATAAGCACATCGCGCTGCGTGGCGAGGCTCTGCTCGAGGATCGAGCGCCGCAGCTGCGCCCCACGCAGGTCGATGTACGCCTCCGCGACATCGCTCGCGAGCGAGACCCGCACGTCGCGCTCGTTCTCGACGGCCGTCTGCACGTCGGCGTCGGCCGCCTCCACGGAGCGGCGCACCCGTCCGAAGAGATCGAGCTCCCACGACGCGGAGAGGCCCAGCTGGTACTGATTGAAGGGGTTGGAGATGCTGACGCCGGGCGGCAGCCCCGGAATGCGCCCCGAGCCCGCAAGGCCGAATACCGCGCCGTTCGGCGTATCGAGGCTGAAGCGCTGCCGCGTGAAGCTCGCGTTCGCCGCGAGGGTCGGCCAGAGCCCCGCAGTCGTAGCCTGACGCTGCGCGCGCGCCTCCTCGATGCGGACCACCGCCTCGCGAAGGTCGAGATTCGCGGCGAAGCTCCGTTCGATGAGCGACGTGAGCGCCGGATCATTGAAGCTCGCCCACCAGGCCTCGACTTGCGGCGCGCCGGTGTCGACGGCGCTTGCGCCGCCGGGGGCGCCGGGAGCGGCCTGCGACCAGTGGGCGGGCACGGCAGGCTGTGGGGGGAGGAAGCGCGGTCCGACCGCGCAGCCGGCGAGCAGCGCGGCGAGAGCGGCCATTTCGATTCTTCCGAGTCTCACTGCAATCGGCTCCTGAACATCCACGCGGCCCCCGTGAGCGTGAAGGCGGCGATGACGGCGAGCGGCCAGAGATCCGGGCCGAGCTCAATGAACGAGCTGCCCTCCAGATAGACGCGCTGCGCGATGTCGACCGCGTAGCGCAGCGGATTGATGACGGTGAAGTATCTGAGCGCGAGCGGCATGTTCTCGATGGGTGTCGTGAGCCCCGACAGAGTGGCGAAGGGCATGATCAGCAGGAACGAGAACAGCATCGCCTGCTGCATGGTGTAGGAGACGGCGGAGACCATGAGCCCTAGCCCGACGGAGGCGAGAACGAAGGAGGTCATCCCGAAATAGAGCGTCAAGTATGAGCCCGCGAACGGGATGTGGAACCAGAGCTGCGCGACGAGCAGCACGCCCGTCGCCTGCATCAGGCCGATGAGCATGGCGGGGACCGCCTTGCCGGCCATGATCTCGTAGGGCCGGTACGGCGTCACGAGCAGCTGATCGAACGTGCCCTGCTCCCGCTCGCGCGCCACGGACATCGCCGCGAGCATCATCGTCTGCAGCAGCGTCAGCTGGCCGATCATGCCCGGAATCATGTTCCAGCGGGTCTCGAGGTTGGGGTTGTACCAGGCGCGCTCCTCGGTCCTCACGGCAGGCCCCGGGAGATCGTGCTCGTTCCGCCAGTCGGCGTTGAAGTCCTCCACCACGGCGTTCGCGTAGCCCGTCGCCGTTCCTGCGGTGTTGGAGTTGCGCCCGTCGGCGATCACCTGCACGTCGGCCGGCTGACCCGACCCGAGCCGGCGCTCGAAATCCGGCGGGATCGTCAGGACGATCAGCGCCCGCCGGTCGTCGATCATCTCGCGGATTTGATCCGCGCTCGCAAGGCTTGCCACGCGCTCGAAGATGCCGCTGCCGTCGAGCTTCGCGACGAGCTCCCGCGAGGCGGCGCTGCGGTCCTCATCGAGGACGGCGTAGGGCACGTGATTGAGATCGTAGGTCGCCGCGTAGCCGAAGATCAGCGTCTGAATGATCGGCGGCAGCAGGAGGCTGTTGCGCGACCGCCGCTCCTTGAGCACGGCCAGTAGCTCCTTGCGGGTCAGGGCGAGGATGCGCAGCAGCGAGTCGAGCATGGCTTACGCGAGCCTCTTGTGCGTGATGAGGCGCGTGCCGGCGCCGATGAGGATCAGCATGACGGCGAGCACGGCGAGGTTCGGCAGCAGCACGGACCACAGGTCGCCGGCGAGGAACACCGTTTGCAGAAGCGATACGTAGTAGCGCGCGGGGAGCACGTAGGTGATCGCGCGAATCGCGGCGGGCATGCTGCGCAGGTCGAACAGGAAGCCGGAGAGCATGAACGCCGGCATGAATGTCGCAAGCATGGTGAGCTGGCTCGCAACGAGCTGATTCTTGACGGCGGAGGAGATGAGCAGGCCGATGCCGAGCCCGACGAGCACATAGAGCATGGAGGCGCCGGTCAGCACCGCGAGCGACCCGCGGACCGGCACGGCAAAGAGAAACTTCGCGGAGAGCACGCAGAGCGCAAGTCCGATCATCGCGAGCCCGAAGTAGGGAATGGTCTTGCCGAGAAGGATTTCGCCGCTCCGCACCGGCGTCACGAACAGCGCCTCGAACGTGCCGCGCTCCCATTCGCGCGCGACCACCATCGCCGTGAGGAAGGCGCCGATGAGCGTCATGACGAGAACGACCACGCCCGGCACCAGGAAGTAGTGACTGTCGTTCGCCTCGTTGAACCACATGCGCGTCTCGACCGATACCGGTCCGCCGCCCGCGACGGCGCGCCCCTCGGCCTGCTCGCGGGCGGACCAAGCGCCGATCGCGCCCTGCACGTAGGCCTCGATGAGCCGCGCCTGATTGGCATCCGTGCCGTGCACGATCACCTGCACCGCGGCATCCCCGGCGCTCACGCGCCGCGCGAAGTCCGAGGGAACGCGGATGATGCCGTCGACTGTCCGCGCCTGCATCAACCGCTCCGCGGCCTGCATCGAGTGAACGATCTGCGGATGGAAGTAGGGCGAGAGCTGAAAGCCCGCCGCGAGGCTCATCGCATCGGGCGAGGTGTCCTCGAGAGCGAGCGCGACGGGCACGTTCTTCACATCGAGCGACAGCCCGAACCCGAAGAGCAGGACGAGCACGAGCGGCAGGATCACGCCGATCGCGATGCTCGCGGGATCGCGGATGATCTGGCGCGACTCCTTCCTGACGAGCGTCCAGACGCGCCTTGCCCGCGGCTTCCACGCGCCAGCGTCGTACGGCGTCATGCGCGCCATGCAGACCTCGATCGCGTGATGCGAGTCCGGATCGCATCACGTAGTGTCGAGCGCCTCACGCGGCCCTCCCGGCGGCGTCGTTGCGCTCCCGCTCGCGCGCCTGCCCGACGATCGTGATGAACGCGTCCTCCATCGTCGGCTCGCGTCCCTCGGCGACGCGGGCGAGCTTGCGGATCTCGCCGGGGGCGCCCTGCGCCAGCACGCGGCCCGCCTCCATGATCGCGATGTGGTCGCAGTACTCCGCCTCCTGCATGAAATGCGTCGTGACGATCACGGTGACGCCCTGATCCGAGAGCGCGGTGATCCGCCGCCAGAACGCGCGCCGCGCGAGCGGATCGGCGCCGCTCGTGGGCTCGTCTAGGAACAGGATCTCCGGCTCGTGCAAGAGCGCCGCGCTCATCGCGAGACGCTGTTTGTAACCGCCCGGCAGCGCGCCGCTTGCCTGCGCCGCATAATCCGCGAGCTCGAACTGGCGCATGGCCCATTCGATGCGCTCGCGTCGGCGGCGGCCGCTCAAGCCGTAGGCGGCGGCGAAGAACTCGAGGTTCTCGGCAACGGTGAGCTGCCCGTAGAGGGAGAACTTCTGCGCCACGTAGCCGAGGCGCTGGCGCGCGGCGGCGCTCGCTCGGCGCACGTCGACGCCCACGATCTCGAGCACGCCGGCGGTCGGGGCGAGCAGCCCGCAGAGCATGCGGAAGGTCGTCGTCTTGCCTGCGCCGTTTGGACCGAGCAGGCCGAAGATCTCGCCGCGCCGGACCTCGAAGCCGACGTGATCGACCGCAGTGAACGCGCCGAAGCGTTTGACGAGATCGCGCACACGGACGACGACCTCGTCTGCATGCGCGGCAAGCGGGCGCTCGAGCTCGATCGCGGAGACTGCTTCGTGGGCCGCGGTCCGCCTGAGCAGCACCATGAAACCGTCCTCGAAGCGCGGCGGCACGGGCGTTCCCTCGATCCCGGGCAGCGCCCCGTGCGGGTCGGTACCCGCCGCACGCAGTCTCGGGTCCTCCGCACGCGGGCTCGGGCTCGCCGTGCCATGCTCCACTACCCATCGCACTCGTCCGCCATCGGGAACGGCGTCGACCACCTCGGGATCATCGAGCAGCCGCGCCTGCAGGCTGCGCGCCGACTCACCCATCGGTTGCGTGACGAATGCGCGCCCCTCGGCGTGCCGCGTGATATCGGCCGGCGTGCCCTGCGCGAGCACCCGCCCCTGATTGAGAACGATCACCCGGCCTGCCCGCTCGGCCTCATCGAGGTATGAGGTGCTCACGAGCACTGTCAGGCGCTCGACGTGCACGAGGTGATGCACGATCTCCCACAGCTCGCGGCGCGAGAGCGGATCGACGCCGACCGTGGGCTCATCGAGCAGCAACAGGTCCGGCGAACGCACGAGCGTGCATGCGAGCCCCAGCTTCTGCTTCATGCCGCCCGACAGCCGTCCGGCGAGCCGCCCGGTGAACGCGCCGAGGTTCGTCATCTGCATGAGCTGTGGATAGCGCTGCCGGCGCTCCTCCGCCGTCACCCCGTGCAGGTCCGCGTACAGGTCTAGGTTCTCCTCGACGGTCAGGTCCTCGTAGAGACCGAACTTCTGCGGCATGTACCCCACGCGGTCCTGAACCCCCTGCGGATCGGCTGCGGGATCGATGCCGAGCACGGAGAGCGTGCCCGAGTCCGGGACGAGCAGTCCTGCGAGCAGCCGGATCAACGTGGTCTTGCCGGCGCCGTCCGGACCGACGAGCGCCGTAAGATCGCCCGCCGCGACGTCGATCGAGACACCGTCGAGCGCCGCGCCGCGGCCGAACGTCTTGCGAACGTCGCGCGCGACGACGACCGCGCCGGAGCTCATGGAGCAGAACCCTCGGCCAGTACGCTCGCGCCGCACGGGGCGCCGCCTTGAGCGGGCACGGTGCCCGGCGGAGTCGAGGGGTTGGATTCCTCCGGCGGAGTCGAGGGGCTGGCCTCCTCCGGGACGCCTTCGGGCTCCGGTGCGCCGCCCGCCCCCGCCTGATTGCGGTCGAGGGCGCTGCCGGCTGACGAGCCGCCGGCAGCAGGCGCGCCACCTGCTGCGGGCTCCGGGGTCGTGAGCGGCAGATACACCGTCGCCGGCATGCCGAGTCTCAACGTATCCTCGGGATCCTTCACGAACACCCGCACCTCGTACACGAGGCTCGAGCGCAGCTCCTGGGTCTGCACCGTCTTCGGCGTGAACTCGGCGACCGAGGAGACGAACCCGACCCACCCGTCGAAGCGCCGCTTCGGGAACGCATCGACGGCGACGGTTGCACGCATGCCGGGCCGGACGTAGCCAAGATCGGGCTCGGACACATACGCCCGCACCCATTTGGGATCGGTGATGGCGAGCGTGAACGCCGTCTTCTGCGGCGAGGCCATGTCGCCCGGCTCGGCGATGCGCGAGCGGACGACCGCGTTCATCGGCGCCCTGAGCTCCGCGTCGGAGACCATCCGGCAGAGCAGCGCGACCTGCGCCTGCTCGCCGCGTAACTGCGCCTCCGCCTGCGCCACGTCCTCGCGGCGGGGGCCCGCAATGGCGAGCGCGAGCGCCTTGCGGTTCACGTTGAGGCGCGCCTCGGCCACGTCGGCGGCCGCGCGCGCATCGTCGAGATCCTGGCGGCTCACGGCGCGGCCGCTCGACGCCTTCGAGAGGGCGAGCAGGCGCTGATATTTCACAGCAGCTGCGCGGGCATCAGCCTCCGCGAGCGCGACGTTCGCCCGCGCCTGCGCGATCTCCTCCGGGCGGCTGCCGTGACGCATCCGCTCGACCACGTTCCGCTGCGCCGCCGCCGCCGCCTCCGCCTGCTCGAGCTGCGGCAGGAGCCGACTCTCATCGAGCTTCGCGAGGACTTGGCCGCGCCGGACGCGATCGCCCTCGCGGGCGTAGACTGCCGCGACGCGCTCGCTGTCGTTGAACGCGAGGTCGACCTGGCGCAGATCGATGTTGCCGTAGAGCACGATCGCGTCGCGCTCCGCGCGCCGGTGCGTGAGCCACAAGCCGAGCCCGACGGCCACCGCGACTCCGATCAAGACTGCAATCCAGCGCTTCATCGCCGCTCCTCCCGCGCGCGCCGCTCGACTTTGCGCGCGGAATTGTCTATCGTTCGACAGACATCTGTCAATCGATAGACTTTTGCCCATGCCCCGGCGCGCGCGCCGCCCCTCCTCCAGGCCACGCCGCTCCTCCTCGCGGCCGCGACGGCATCCGCCGGCCGGGGGCTATGCCCGGGGAGAGCGCACGCGCCGCAGGATCATCGAGACGGCGATCGACATGTTCGGAAGCTTAGGCTACGAGCGCACGTCGACCCGGGCGATCGCGCGGCGCGCGGCGGTGAGCCTGCCCGCGCTCACGTACTACTTCGGCGGCAAGGAGGGGCTGCACCGCGCCTGCGCTGAATACATGATCGCCGACGTGCACGCGCGGCTCGAGCCTGCCGCCGCCCGCGTCGCCGAGTTGCTGGGCGGACGCGAGCCTCTTTCGCGCGCGGCGCTGCTCGAGCTGCTGAGGCGTGTGCTCGAGCCGTTCATCGAGGGCATGGCGACCGAGCGGCCGGAGAGCTGGGTGCTGTTCTTCACGCGCGCGCAGAGCGAGGGGAGCGCGGCCTTCGACGTGCTCTTCGAGCGCGTGGCGGGACGCGTCATCGGGCTCACCGCCGAGATCATCGCGCGCTTGCTGCACCGCACCGCCCGCGACCCCGAGATCATGATCCGCGCCTTGAGCATCATCGGACACACGGCCCTCGTGCGCCGCGCGCGTCCGATCCTCCTGCGCGCCCTCGGCTGGCCCGACTTCAGCGGGAAGCGGCTCGAGCTGCTGAAGAGGACTCTGTGGCGCCAGATCCTCGAAGGATTGGCAGGAGATTGAGCTCCGGGTCGGCGGCGTAGCCGAGCCTTGGCACGCCGAAGATCGCCTCCACGGTGGCGAGCAGCGAATAATGATTGCACGGCACATCGGAGGCCGTGCCGGGCGCAATGAGGGGAGAGAGCGCGACGGCTCCGATACGCCCGCCGCCGGGACCGACGAGCCCCGCCGGGAAGCGTGCGCCGGGGAGCGGCTGCTCGTGGCAGCAGGCCTCCGCCATGTCCTCACCGAGCGCGCTCGATTCATCGAACGTCACGATGAGCAGACCATCCTCGCGGAACGCCGGCGAGCCCGTGATGACCGGCACCCAACGCCGCAGGAACTCGTCGGCCGACTCGAGCCCTCCCTGCTCCCCGTCCACGCACGGCCCATCATGCCCGTCGTGGCAGAGATTGGGCGTGACGAAGACATAGTTCGGCGTGGTATGCGCCGCGCGGAGATCGCGCGGCAGCTCATCGAGCGGCACCACATGCGCATCGCAGCGGGCGTGGTCGTCGATGATTGAATGGAAGTAGACGAACGGGTCGTGCTTCGAGGCGTACTGGTCCCCGGGCGCCGCGAACTGCAGCGGATCGGGCTCGCCGAGCGCGCCGTGGCCGCACGTGCGCCGCTCGCGCGACGGATCGTTGCCCATGTCCTCCATGTAGCCCTTCCACGTGAGGCCCGCTGCCTCGAGCTCATCGGGCAGCGACTTCACCGAGCGCGGATACACGCAGCCGTGTCCCAGCGCCTGCCCGTGCGGATCGAAGCGGGGATGCGCGGGCGTGAAGTCGCTGTACCGCAGGCAATCGCTCTGCGTGTCGTCGTTCGGCGCCTGGCCGCTCACGAGCGCGATGTAGTTCCCGAGGCTGTTGTGGCCGATCGCGTAATAGTGTGTGAGGAGCAGACCCTCGGCCGTAAGCGTGCGCGCGAGGTACGGCGCCGGCGACCGCGGCCCGAACGTCGTGGCAAACGACTGGTTCTCGAGGATGATGAGGAAGACGTGGCGGATGCGGTGCAAGTCCGCTGCCGCGGAGGGCGAGGCCGCGGCGGCCGGGGTGGCAGCGGCAGTGGCGGTCGCGGCGGCGGCCGGGACCGGGGCCGGGGCAACCTGAGCAGCCGCGCGCGCGCCGGCGACTTCCATCGCGGCGAGGCCAGCCGCGAGCGCGACGATCCGCCTCACCAGATGAGCACTCGCTTCTCAGGCGGCAGATACATCCCGTCGCCCGGCTTCACGTCGAACGCGGTATAGAACGCCGGCTGATTCTTGAGCGGCAGCGAGCCGCGCACCTGCGGCGGGGAATGCGGATCGCTCTTGAGGAGCAGCACGAGCATGGGATCGCGGATCTTGCTGCGCCACACCTGCGAGAACGCGAGGTAGAAGCGCTGATCGCCGGTGAAGCCGTCGATCACGGGCGGCGGCGCTCCGTGCAGCGCGATCTGGTACGCCTTGAACGCGATCGCGAGCCCCGAATTGTCCGCGATGTTCTCCCCGAGCGTGAGCTTGCCGTTCACGTGATAGCCCTTCAGGGGCTCGGCCGCGTCGTACTGCTCGACGAGCGCCGCGGTCTTCGCCGCGAAGCGCTCGTGATCGGCCTTCGTCCACCAGTCGCGCAGGTTGCCGTTCGCATCGTACTGGCTGCCCTGGTCGTCGAAGCCGTGGCTCATCTCGTGGCCGATGACCGCGCCGATCGCCCCGTAGTTCGCGGCGTCGTCGGCGCGCGGATCGAAGAAGGGCGGCTGCAGGATCGCGGCGGGGAAGACGATCTCGTTCAAATCCGGACGGTAGTAAGCGTTGATCGTCTGCGGCGTCATCTCCCACTCTTCGCGGTCGATGGGCTTGCCGAGCTTCGAGATCTGGCGGTGGTACTCGAACTCCCGCGCACGCATGACATCGCCGATCAGATCGCCGCGGACGATCGTGAGCGCGCCGTAATCGCGCCAGCGGTTCGGATAGCCGATCTTCGCCGCGAGCCGCGCGAGCTTCGCCTGCGCCTCCTTCTTCGTCTCGGGCCCCATCCAATCGAGCGTGTCGATGTCGCGCCGGTAGGCTGCGAGGAGGTTCCCGACCAGCGCTTCCATGCGCGCTTTCGATTGCGGGGGGAAGTACTTGGCGACGTAGAGCTTGCCCAGCCCCTCTCCCATCGCGCCCCCGACCAAGTGGACCCCGCGCTTCCAGCGCGGCTCGTTCTCCGGAGTCCCCCGCAGCACCCCGCCGTAGAACGCGAAGTCCTCATCGACGTACGCGCGCGGCAGGTAGGGCGCGAAAGACGAGAGCAGATGCCAGCGGAAGTAGCTCTTCCACACGGCAAGCGGGGTCTCCTCGATGATGCGGTCCAGCGCTTTGAAATAGCTCGGCTCTCCGACGATGAGGTAATCGACCTTGTGCGCGATGCCGGCGTCCTCGAGCCAGCGGCTCCAGCCGTAGCTCGGCATCAGCGCCGGCAGCTGCGAGAGCGGGGTCTTGTTGTACGTCTTGACCGGGTCGCGCAGCTCGACCTTCGTCCATTCGGCGCGCGCGAGGCTCGTCTCGAGCGCGAGGATGTCGGCCGCCTCGCGCTTCGCATCGGCCGGAGCGGCGCCTGCGAGCTCGAGCATCCGCGCGATGTGGCTCTGGTATTTCTCGCGCGTCTCCTTCAGGCGCGCATCGTCGTCGCGCAGATAGTAATCCCGGTCGGGCAGGCCGAGGCCGCCCTGGTCGATGCCGACCGCGTACTTGGTGGAGTCGCGCGCGTCGGGTCCGACGCCGATGTCGTAGGGCGTCGCCACGTCGATGCGCGAGAGGTGCGCGATGAGCGCGGGCAGCTCGGCCTTCGATTTCACGGCGTCGAGGCGCGCAAGCTCGGCGCGAAGCGGCTCGAGTCCGCGAGCCTCGATCGCCGCCTCGTCCATGAAGCTTGCATAGAGATCGCCCACCTTGCGCTCCTCGGATCCCGGCGCGGCCGTCGAGCGCGCCGCTTCCTCCACGATGCCGTGCAGCTGCTCGAGCGTGCGGTCGGCGAGCGCCGTGAAGGACGAGTAGGACGACTTGTCGGGCGGAATGGTCGTGTGCGCGAGCCAGCGGCCGTTCGCGTACCGGTAGAAGTCGTCCTGCGCCCGCACGCCGGGATCCATGCCCGCAACGTCGATGCCGGATAGATGCGCGGAATTCGAGGCGCCGGTGGCCGATTCCGCGGTGCCGGCTGCCGTGGCGATGAGTGTCATGGTCAGCAGAGATCCGAGTGTCCTGAGCACGATGAAGTCCTGTTGCAGCAAGCGGAGCCGCGAGCGCGCGCGGAGCCGCGGCATTATATCGAGCGCATGCTGCGGATACCCGCCGCGCCGCGGCCCTGGTACATTGATCCACATGCCTCAGCAGACTCAATGGGCCTTCCCCACGGCGCTGCAGCCGACGCCGGGGAAAGTGCGCTTCGATCTCGATGCGACGGTGCGCTCGGTGGTCATGGTGCATGCGGAGATTCCCGAGCGCGCGTTCACCGCTTCGATCCTCGGCACCGAGCGCATCGGCAGCGGAGTCGTCATCGGCGCGGACGGGCTCGTGCTCACGATCGGTTATTTGATCACCGAGGCGAGCTCGATTTGGCTCACGACGCACGACGGGCGCGTCGTGCCGGGCCACGCGCTCGCCTACGACCAGACGAGCGGCTTCGGGCTCGTGCTGCCGCTCGGCCGGCTCGATACGCCGTGTGTGGAGCGCGGCTCGAGCGCATCGCTCGCCGTGAGCGACGAGGTGATCGTCATGGGTCACGGAGGCCTGCCCCACTCTCTCAACGCGCGGGTGATCGCCCGCAGGGAGTTCGCGGGCTACTGGGAGTACGTGCTCGACGAGGCGATCTTCACCGCGCCGCCTCATCCGGAGTGGGGCGGCACCGCGCTCGTCGGCGCGGACGGGCGGCTCCTCGGCATCGGGTCGCTCCTCACCCAGGAGCGCACGAGCGGCGAAGCGTTCGATGCGAACATGTTCGTTCCCATCGACCTGCTCGAGCCGATTCTCGACGATATGGTGCGGCTCGGCCGGCCGGCGCGGCCTCCCCGCCCTTGGCTCGGCCTGTACGCGACCGAACTTCAAGACCGGATCGTCATCGGCGGCCTCACGCAGGGCGGCCCGGCGCATCGCGCGGGCGTGCGCGTGGGAGACGTCGTGCTCGAAGTGGCGGGCACGCCTGTCTCGAGCCTCCCGCAGCTGTTCCGCGGGATCTGGAGCGTCGGGCCCGCCGGAACGGATGTGCCTCTCGCGCTCGAGCGAGGCGAGGACACCATCCGCCTGCGGGTCCCGTCGGCCGATCGGAACGACTTCCTGCTCAAGCCGCGCCGGCACTGAGGCCGGCATCGAAGCGGCCGGCCATGCTGCTTGCGCCACTCATGCCGTCGGAAGCCCACCGCCAGTAGGATGGCGCCCGCCGCGTGGAGAGCGCGGCGACGGGTTCCGACAGCTTCCAGGGGCGCGGCAGCGCGTAGTTACGCGCAATTCTTACAAGGGGCCCCATATCGGCTGCGTCGGGATCGATTCGATCGTCCGTGCATGTCCATCGGTGAACGAACTCGGCGCGGGCGACGATCTCCTCCCGCAGGATGTCGAGATAGCGCCGTCCCCCGCCCGCCGCCGACAGCCTGCGCCGGGTTGCGGCCTCCGCGTCGTTCACCAGCTCATTGAGGCACCCTTCACTTAACGGGATCCGGACCCCGAGCTCGCTCAGCCGCTCCTTGAGCCAGCGCCGCCCGACCCAGACGCCGGGTACGCATCGTCGGATCGTCGAGTCGATGAGTCGCATGATCGCACCCCTCGAGCAGGTTCCCCGTACCTGCTCAGGTGACGCTTGCATGCCCTATGCCAGCGGCAGCCTCAGTTGACGTATTCTCGCAACAGTCCTGTCAGGGCATCGGCCACGCGGATCACGTCGCCATCGCGCATGGCGGGAAAGAGCGGCAGCGTGAGGATGTTGCGCCCGACATACTCGGCCCGGGGGAAGTCGCCCGGCCGCCAGCCGAGGCGGCGATAGAGCGCAAAGAGGTGGATGGCCGGGTAATGCACGCCCGTCCCGATCCCTAAGTCGTGCAGCCGTGCCATCACGTCGGCGCGGCGAATCGACAGACGCTCCTCGGGCAGCACGACCTGGAACATGTGCCAATTGCCGTGCTCGAAATCGGGGAGCGGCAGGCCGAGGCCGAGCGCCGCCGCGCCGCGCTCCGCAAATGCCCGGAAGTAGCCGCGCGCGAGTTCCCGCCGGCGCGCGTTGAATGACTCGAGACAGGCGAGCTGGCCGAGACCCACGCGCGCGGCCACGTCGGTGAGATTGAATTTGCCGCCCGCGACCTCGACCTCCATGCCGTCGAAGCCGCTGCGCACGACGCCTTGCAGCCGGTACTGCTCCGCGAGCGCAGCCTCGCGCTCGTCGTTCAATACGAGGCAGCCGCCCTCGATCGAGGTGATGTTTTTGTTGGGATGGAAGCTGAAGGACACAAAGTCCCCGAACGATCCGATGCGCTGCCCGCCCCACGTGCTGCCGAGCGACTGCGCCGCGTCTTCGACGACGCGGAGCCGGTGCTCGCTTGCGATCCGATACAAGCGGTCGCGATCGACGGGCAGCCCGGCGAGATCGACGGGGATGATCGCGCGCGTGGCGGGCGTGATCGCGGCTTCCACCCGCTCGAGGTCGATGTTGCGCGTCGCCGGGTCGATGTCCACGAAGACGGGCCGCGCGCCCACCGCGAGGATGACGTTGCTCGTCGCGACCCACGATAGCGGAGTCGTGATGACCTCGTGCCCCGGTCCGATGCCCGCGATGCGCAGCGCGATCTCCATCGTGCACGTGCCGGAGCTGAAGGCGCGCACGGGCCGGCCGCCGAAGTATTCCGAGAGACGCGCCTCGAACGCCTTCACCTGCGGGCCGGATGTGATCCAGCCCGAGCGCAGCACCTCGGCGACGCCGGCAATCGTCTCCTCGTCGATGCTCGGGCGCGTGAACGGGAGGAAATCATTGCGCGGCCCGCTCAATGCGACACCCTCGTCAGGAGCAGCACGCCGGCGATGATGAGCCCGATGCCCGCGAGCTTCGTGACCGAGAGCACTTCGCCGAACAGCGCGGCGGCCGCGAAGGCGTTCACGACGTACCCGATCGAGAGCAGCGGATAGGCAACGCTCACGGGCACGCGCGACAGCGCGCCCACCCATAGGAACACACTGACGCCATAGCACGCGAGCCCAGCCCACAGCGGCGGCGCGCGCACCAGATGGGCCGCGGCGGGCCAGGAGATGCCGCCCGCATCGGCGATGAGCACGCCGCTCGAGCGAGTCGCGGCCTTGAGGAGCAGCTGCGCGACCGCGTTGAGCGCGACTCCTCCTGAGAGCAGCATCCAGGTGAGGGCGGTCATGGCTGGCGCCTCGGAGATCGTGGCGATGGGTCGTTGCAATGTCATCGGCGGAAGCTGGGTCGATAGTCTCGTAACGTCCGACCGGGGCTCGAGCATCAGCGCCGGCTCACGATCAGCTCCTTCGGCGTTCGGGCGCGCACGATCATCGGCACGCCGTCGGCCGCGAGAGAGCGGTACGTGTCGGGCGCGAGGACGGCGAGCGCCTGCCCGCCGGCGCGCCAGCGGGCCTCGAACGCGGCGAGCGATGCGATTTCGCGCGCAGGCTCGCGCCGCAGGCCGAAATCGAGCTCGCCCCTATAGTCCACGAGCGTCACCGTGCGCCCGAGATAGAACGGCAGGCCCTGATCATACAGGCGGACGCTGTAGACGGTCGGCGTGCCGCGGAGCGATGGGGGGAGCTGCGCGACGAGCGGCTCGGCGGAATAGAGCGGCGCGAGCGCGCAGGCCGCCCAGGTGACGCCGACGAAGCTCACGTAGCTCGCCGCTCCAATGAGCGGCACGCGCGCCCGCTCCAGCCGGAGCGCCGTGCCGCCCCCGACGCAGGCCGCGAACGCGATCAGCACCAGCGGCCCGCGAATGCCGAGGAAGTACGGTGCCTTCGCCGGATCGTGCAGCAGCCGCGGCAGCAGGGCGGCGCCGGCCGCGAGCGCCACGCCGATCACGACGAGGCCACCGGCCGTCCAGCGCAGATCTGCCGTGAGCTGCCGCTCGTCCGCCGTGCCGACGAGGACCGCGAGCGCCGGGAACATCGGCAGGATGTACGGGATGAGCTTCGAGTCCGACGCGGAGAAGAACACGAGCACGACGACGCCCCACACCCAGAGGAGGCGCCGTGCATCGAACCGCCCGCGCGGCTCGCTCGCTCGCCAGCCGGTGAGGAGCGCTCGCGCGACCGGCACGATCCAGGGCAGCGAGCCCGCGGCCAGCACCTCGCCGAAGAACCACCACGGCTGGTAGCGCTGCTCGACGAGCGTCAAATAGCGCTCGAAGTGCTCGCGTACGAAGAAGAAATCGAAGAACGCGGGCAGACGATGCTGGATGAGCACGAGCCACGGCAGGCTCAACGCCAAAAAGACCGCGATGCCGCTCACCGGATGCAGCCGCCGCCAGGGGGTAAGATCGCGATGGAGCGCGCAATAGGCGATCAGCGTCAGTACCGGAATCGCCCCGGCCACGAGACCCTTCGTGAGGAAGGCGCAGGCGGCGCTCGCCCATGCGAGCAGCATCCAGCCGCGCCGCGCGGCCGGCGCCGTGCGATCGTGCTGCGCAATTGAGAACGCGGCGAGCGTCAGCGTCATGCAGAGCGTCAGGCTCATGTCCAGTGTCAGCTGATGGCTCATGAGGAGCACGAGCATCGAGCTCGCGAGCACGATCCCGCTGCGCCACGCCGCTCGCGAGCCCTTCAGGCGCCGGGCGAGCAGCATCGTGACGAGCACCGTGGCGAGGCCGCAGAGGCCCGTGTAGAGCCGCGCGGACCAGTCGCTCTCGCCGAAGATTTCGTAGCTCGCCGCGGTGGCCCAGTACTGAAGCGGCGGCTTTTCGATGTATACGAGGCCGTCGAGATGCGGGATCACCCAGTCGCCGCTCGAGAGCATTTCGCGTGGGATCTCGGCGTAGCGGCCCTCGTCGGGATTGTAGAGACCGCGGAAGCCGCAGAGCGCGATCCAGGAGGCGGCGACGAGCGCGATCACGCCCGAGAGCGCCACGCGGCGCGAGAGGCTCGTCCTCATCCTGCACGACACCGCCCCTGCACCGCGAGAACGCCCGAGCGGCCGGGGATCGAGCCCATCTGCACTTCGCAATGCGGCGTCCCGCGCGCATCGAGACTCGCCGCCAGATCGCGCATTGCGACGATGGCCCACCCCTCCTCCATCCAGCGCCTCACCAGCCACTCGAACTGCGGCAGGAGCCGGCCCCCTTCGAGCTCGGCATGCAGCGTGAAGACGTGGGCCGCGGCGGGCGCGGCGCGCGTGAGGCGCAGCACTTCCGCGGCCGCGCCGGCGGCATCCCGTCCATCGACGCCGATCAGCTCGTCGAACGTCGGCAGCGTCGTCGGCAGCTGTGGGCAGGCGCCCTCGATGCCTGCCATCGATGGATAGAACGGCATCGACCCGCGCGTGTCGCTCGCATAGGCGAAGCCCAGCTCCCCTTCGAGCGCGAGCGCATGCGCGTTCAACTGCCAGCCCGCGGCAGCATGCGAGCGCGGCGGCTCGCCGAATACGCGAGCGAATGCTTCGACCGCGCGCACGAGCTCGCGGCGCGTCCACGCCGCATCGGCGTGAGCAACGCCATCCTGCCAGCGCACGTGATCGTAGCAGTGCACGCCGACCTCGAAGCCCGCGTCCCGCACGGCGCGCATTGCATCGCCCGCCCGCGCGCCGATATGCGGCCCCGGCAGCAGCGTCCCGTAGAGGAGCGTGCGCACGCCGTAGTGCGCAGCGACCGAGGTCCGGCGCACCTTGCCGAGGAAGCCGCGGCGGAAGAGGCGCTTCAATGCCCGTCCCGTATGGTCGGGTCCGACGCTGAAATAGAACGTGGCCGAGGCGCCGAGCCGCCGGAGCAGCGCGGCGAGCGCCGGCACGCCTTCGCGCGTGCCGCGAAGTGTGTCCACGTCGACCTTGAGCGCGATGCGGCCGGGCATCGAGCGGCCTAACTCGCCTCGACCAGCGCGCGCGCCGCCGGCAGATTCGCGCGGTATGACTCGAAGATGCTGCGCACGGCCGCCGGCATGTCGATCCGCGGGGTCCAGCCCAGCTCCTCGGTCGTGTTCCTGATCCAGGGCACGCGGCTCCTTACGTCCTGATATCCCGTCCCGTAGTACCGCTCTGCCGACACCTCGACGAGCTTCACTCGGGCGGCCGTCTCCGCGTAGACGTCGATCGTCCTCGCGATCGTGAGCATCAGCTCCGCGAGCTCGCGGACGGACAGATCGTTGCGGGGATTGCCGATGTTGTAGATCTTCCCGGAGGCGATGCCGCCCGGATTCGCGATGATGCGCATCAGGCAGTCGATGCCCTCGGAGATGAACGTGAAGCAGCGCCGCTGCGTGCCGCCGTCGACGAGCTGGATGTTCTCGCCGCGCACGATGTTGCCGAGAAACTGCGTGAGCACGCGGGAGCTGCCCTCCTTCGGCGTCGTCATCCGGTCGAGGCCGGGGCCGATCCAGTTGAACGGGCGGAACAGCGTGAAATCGAGCTTCTCCTCGGCGCCGTATGCCCAGATCACGCGGTCGAGCAGCTGCTTGCTGCATGAGTAGATCCAGCGCGACTTCGGGACGGGCCCGAGCACGAGCGGCGACTCGTAGGGGTGGAACTCCGCGTCCGGGCACATGCCGTAGAGCTCGGAGGTCGAGGGGAAGATGACGCGCTTGCCGTGCTTCACGCAGGCGCGGATGAGCGGCAGGTTCGCCTCGAAGTCGAGCTCGAACACCCGCAGCGGATCGCTGATGTAGGTCGCCGGCGTCGCGATGGCGACGAGCGGCAACACCACGTCGCACTTGCGGATGTGGTACTCCACCCACTCGCGGTTGATCGTGATGTCGCCCTCGAAGAAGTGGAAGCGCGGATTGCCGATGAGGCCCGCGAGGCGGTCGCACTCGAGGTCCATGCCATAGACGTCCCAATCCGTTTCACGCATCACGGCCTCGGACAGATGATGGCCGATGAAGCCGTTGACGCCGAGGATGAGCAGCTTTTTCATACGCCGGGAGCCACCTTTCAAACGTTTCAGGATGCGAGCCGGATCGGCCCGGGACCGAGGACGCGGCGGACCGTCTCCGCGCCGGCCGGCCCGCCATCGAGCTCGACTCCCTTGAGGGCAAGCCGCACGCGGTCGGCGCAGTCGAGATAGAGCGCATCGCCCTCGGCATAGAGACAGGGCGCTAGCTCAGGATGACGCGCCGGCTCGCCGACCCAGCGCGACCCCTCGAACACCACGCGCCGCCCGCCGAGCTCCGTGAACGCTCCCGGGAAGGGCGGCGCGACGGCGCGAATCAAATTATGCACGCGCGCCGCGGGCTCGCCCCAGTTGATGCGGCCGTCCTCGGGCCTGCGCCCGCCGTAGTACGACCCCTGAGAGAGATCCATCACCCGCCCCGTCGGCGGACCCGCGGCAAGCATCGGCAGCGCACGTTCGAGGAGCCGCGCCGCGGCATCGGCGACAGCGAGCGAGACCGTAAGCGCCGTATCGTCACGGCCGATCGGCACGCGCTCCTGCGCGACGATCGGGCCGGCGTCGGGTTTTGCGACCATGTAGTGCAGCGTCACGCCCGTCTCGGTCTCGCCGTTCAGGATGGCCCAGTTGACCGGCGCGCGCCCGCGGTACTTGGGCAGAAGCGACCCATGCAGATTGAGCGCCGCCCAGCGCGCGCATGCCAGGAGGCGCCGCTCGAGCATGAGCCGGTAGTAGAACGAGAGCAGGTACTCCGGCGCGAGCGCCGCGACGCGCGCGATCCAGTCGGACGCGGCGGGGTCCGCCGGCGTGACGGCTTCGATGCCGCGCTCCGCCGCAAGGTGCGCCACGCTCCGGAACCACGGCCGTTCCCCAGGCGAATCCTGATGTGTGAAGACGAGCGGCACCTCGACCCCGGCGTCGAGGAGCGTCTGCAAGCACCGGAAGCCCACCTCGCTGTATGCGAAGACGACCGCCCTAAACACGCGCGGTCTCGGACACGGGGGATTGCACGGGGGCGGGCAAGTCCTCGGCATGCGCGCCGGTCTCATCGAGCACCGCGGCGATCATGTACCGCGGTCGGCCGCGCACCTGCTCGTAGATGCGGCCCACGTACTCGCCCATGAGCCCAATCCCCGAAAGCGCGATGCCGAGCAGAAAGAAGACGATGGCGAACAGCGTGAACACGCCCTGCACGTCGGGGCCGTAACGGATGCGGCGGTACATCAGATACGCGAACAGCACTCCCGACAGGAACGACACGATGAGCCCGAGCATCGAGAAGAGCTGCAGCGGCACGACGCTGAAGCCGGTCATGAGGTCGAAGTTGAGCCGGATCAGCTTGTACAGCGAGTACTTCGAGGCGCCCGCGTGCCGCGCCTCGTGCGCCACCTCGATCTCGACCGGGTCTCGCGCATAGAGATAGCCGAGCGCGGGGATGAAGGTGTGCACCTCGGGCGAGGCATTGATCGCGTCCACGATCCGGCGGGAATAAGCGCGCAGCATGCAGCCCTGATCGGTGATGCGGATGGGAGTCGTGCGCTCGCGGACGAGATTGATGAAGCGCGACATCCAGCGCCTCGCGATGGGGTCCTGACGGCCGCGGCGGATCGTGCCCACGTAATCGTGGCCCGCGCGCGCCGCCTCGACGAGGCGTGCGATCTCCTCCGGCGGATTCTGCAGGTCGGCGTCGATCGTCACGATGAGGTCGCCGGTCGAGTGCTCGAATCCGGCGAGAATCGCGGCATGCTGGCCGAAATTGCGCTGGAACAGCACGACGCGCGTCTCCCGCGGCCGGGCCTGCTGCTGCATGCGCAGCAGCGCCGCCGAGCGGTCGCGGCTGCCGTCATCGACGAAAATGCATTCGTACCGCACCCCGAGCCGGTCGAGCGCGGCGTAGAGCCGCCCGAACAGCGCCGGAAGCGAAGCTTCCTCGTTGAACACGGGCACGATCACGCTCAAGAACGGGCGGGATCTCTGCATAAGGGCGCGCATTCTACAGGCATTGACGCCCGCCCGCCGCGGGCGGAATCTCAGTGCATGGAGACCCTGGAGCACCGCCTCGAGCTCGCCCGCCTCGTCGATGCGCCGGCCATCGCCGCGATGTCGTGCCGCCTCATCGAGGCGGGGCTCACGCCGTCCTGGCCGGCCGAGCGGGTCGCGCGCCACATCCGGCATGCCGACAGCATCGTCCTCACGGCGAAGCGGGCGGGAAGGCTGATCGGCTTCGCGATCATGCACTTCGGCGAGGCGACCGCTCATCTCAATCTGCTGGCGGTAGACCCCGCGAGCCAGCGCCGCGGCGTCGGCCGAGCCCTTCTCGGCTGGCTCGAAGAGACGGCCGTCGTCGCCGGCACCTTCCTCATCCAGCTCGAGCTCAGAGCCTCGAACGGCAAGGCGCGCGCATTCTACGAGGCTCGGGGCTATCGCGAGTCGGGCCGCGTGCCCGGCTACTATCAGCGGCTCGAGGATGCGATCCGGATGGAGCGGAACCTGGCGGCGCGCTAGGAGCTGCGGCGGTGCGCCGCAACCGGGCGGTGCGCTAGAGATCGCGATCCCAGGCGAGGACCGCCTCGGTGTTGTCGCGGCCGTAGCCGAGCCGATCGCGCGCCTCGATCCAGCGCTCGGAGATGAGCCGCATGACGGGCGCATCGAGCTTCATGGCTGCCGCGAGATCGGCGGCGATCTTCACGTCCTTGGCGAGCAGGCCGAGCGCAAAGCCGCTCGAGTGGCGGCGCTCGATCACCTGCTCCTTCATGACGAGCTCCGTCACCCAGCTGCGGCCGCTCGAAGCATTGAGCACGTCGATCATCGTCGCGGGATCGAGGCCGAAGCGCTGCCCGGCGAGCAGCGCCTCGCAGGCGGCGGCGAAGGCAGTGCCCGCGAGGAAATTGTTGAGCGCCTTCATGGCGTGGCCGGCGCCGAGCGGCCCCACCTCGAACAGCCGCTCCCCCATCGCGAGAAGGATGGGACGCGCGCGCTCGATGACCGCGCGATCCGCGCAGCCGATCATGATCGCGAGCGTCCCGGTGCGGGCGCGCGGCACCGCGCCCGAGACCGGCGCGTCCATGAAGACGAGGCCGCGCGCCGCGAGCTGCGGGCCTAGCGCCCGCGTGCCGACCGGATCGGACGAGCTCATGTCAATGACAAGCGTGCCGCGCCGCAGATGCGAGGCGATGCCGTCCTCGAGCAGCGCCTGCCGCACGTCGGTGCCCGTCGGCAGCATGGTGATGAGCGCATCGACCGGCGCGAGATCCCGCGGAGTCGCCGCCGCCGCGCAGTCCGGTCCGTGCTCCCGCGCGAACCGCTCGGCCCGGCCGGCGTCCTTATCGTAGGCCACGACCGCGAAGCCCTTCTTCGCGAGGTTCGCGGCCATCGGCTCGCCCATGTTGCCGATGCCGACGAAGCCGACGCGCGTCACAGCGAGATACCGATCGCCTTCGTCTCCGTCAGGCTCTCGATGCCGTCGCGTCCGCGCTCCCGGCCCCAGCCGGATTGTTTGTATCCCCCGAACGGCACCGCGGGATCGAGGCCCACGCCTCCGTTCACCTGGATCGTGCCCGCCTTGATCCGCCGCGCGAGCTTGTGGACCACACTCACGTCGCGGCTCCAAATATATGCGGAGAGGCCGTACGTCGTGTCGTTCGCCACCTTGGCGATCTTGTCGAGGTCATCGTCGTCCATCGGCATCGCACAGATGACCGGCCCGAAGATCTCCTCGCGCATCACGCGCATGTTCCGGTGCGTCTCCGCGAGCACCGTGGGCGTGAGGAAGTAGCCCTCGCCCGCCTTGCGCTCGCCGCCCACGACGACCTGCGCGCCATCGGACCTGCCGGACTCGATATAGCCCGTGACGCGTTCGAGCTGCTTCTGCGAGATGAGCGGCCCCATCTGGCTGTCGGGATCGAGGCCGGGCCCGACCTTGAGCTGCTTCGCGAGGCCGCTCACGCCCTCGACGACCTTGTCGAAGACTTTCTTGTGAACATAGAGCCGCGAGCCGGCCACGCAGATCTGCCCGGCGTTCGCAAACACCGCCATCGCCGCGCCCGGAATCGCGCGCTCGAGATCGGCATCCGGGAAGATGAACGTCGGCGACTTGCCTCCGAGCTCGAGCGTCACGCGCTTGAGCGTCGCGGCGGCCGCCTGCACGATCCACTTGCCGGTCGCCGTCGAGCCGGTGAAGGTGATCTTGTCCACGTCGGGATGCTCGACGAGCGCCTTGCCCGCCGGGTCGCCATAGCCCGTCACGATGTTGATGACTCCGGGCGGCACGCCGACTTCCTGCACGAGACGGCCGAGCAGGATGGCCCCGAGCGGAGCGAGCTCCGCCGGCTTCAGGACGAGTGTGCACCCCGCTGCCATCGCCTGTCCGACCTTGTCCGCCTCCATCGCGAACGGGAAATTCCACGGCGTGATGGCGCCGACGACGCCGACCGGCTCCTTCAGCGTGTAGGCGAGCTTGTTGGGCTCCGAGCAGGTCGGCACGGCGCCGTCGATCTTGCCGCACCAGCCTGCCATGTAGCGCAGATTGCGCGCGGTGCCCAAGGCTCCGGCGAACTTCGCCATGCCGATCGGCATGCCGTTGTCGAGGCTCAGGATGTAGGCGATCTCATCGGCCGCGGCCTCGATTGCATCGGCGAGCTTCCAGATGAGCCGCGCGCGCTCGACCGGCGGCATGCTCGGCCAGGGTCCGCTCTCGAACGCCGCGCGCGCCGCGCGGACCGCCCGATCGACGTCGGCCGCGCCCCCGGCCGCCGCCTGCGCGAACACCTTGCCGGTCGCGGGATTCACCACATCGATCGTGCCGCCCGATTGAGGCTCGACCCACTCATTGTTGACGAAGAGCTTGTGCCGCTGCGCGAGGAAGGCGGCGGTGCGGGACTCGAGCTCAGGTTTGAGGACGGCGTTCATCAAAGTGCTCCTCGTGGGGGATCATTTCGGCAGATCGTGCAGGCGGACGTGCGTGACGCCGTTGTCGTCGACGTACTCGTGGTTGTTCTCGCACACGTACTCCTGCATTTGATAGCCCTTCATGCGCTGGTACGCGAAGCTGAAGTGCCACGGCTTCTCGAGCGTCACCGGGTCGGTGACGGTGATGTCATCGTGCAGGATGTCGGGCGCGACCAAGTGGAAGCGCTCGGTGATCCGCATCTCACCGCTGTGCGGCATCTCCTCGTGTCCCAGCACCGAATCTTTGATGCCGATCGTGTCGACGACGAGCGTATCCCCTTCCCAGCGCCCGACCGAGTGGCCGTAGTATCCGGGCGGCACATCGCCGATCTTCTTCTGCGGCTCGTTGAGATAAATGCGCCGCACCTGGCTGAACGCCTCCGCGATGATCGTGACCTGCCCTGGCGTCTGCAGGATCTCGAGCGGATAGATCGCGGACATCATCTCCGGCATGCCGTACGGCAGGCAGTCGACGCCGGGCGCGGCGATCGGCTTGCCCTCGGCATCCGAGATCTGCTCGGCCTTCGTGCGTTCGTCGTAGGCCTTGGCGTAGGCCGGCTTCAGCATCATCTTGCCCTCGGGGGGCGCCGCGTAGCGCGGATCGACCCCTGGGCGCGAGAAGAAGCCGTAGCGCTGCCATGTGCCGGTGATGTTGACGGGCTGCCCCGCCCAGGAAGCCGGCGACGGAGCCGCCGATGCCGCGTGCGGCAGCGCCGTCGCAGCGAGCAGCGCGGCAGCAGCCAGCAGCCCCGACAGCGCCGCCATTCCATGAGAGCCTGTGCGCATCGCTCGCCTCCTCTACTGCGCCTGCGGCTGCCGCTGCCGCGGGAAGACGCCGCCGGGCGGGTTGCCGTCGCCGAGCGTGCGGCCGTCGGCGAACGTCGCCTTCTCGAGCATGCCGCCCAACTGGCCGCTCTTGAAAGGATTGACGAGCAGCGTCACCTTGTCGCCTTGCTTGATGTCGTTCCATTTCCAGCCGACGCGCGTCAGCACGTTCGGGCTCGCGCACTCGACGGTGTAGTGCTTGACGGTTCCGCCCTCCGGAACGTCGAGATAGATATAGACGTGAGGATTGGTCCAGTCGAACTTCGAGACCGTGCCGGTCACGGTGACCCGGTTGACATGATCGAACAGAGCGAACGAATGATGCGCGGATGCCGCGCCGGCGAGCGCGAGCGCGCCCGCCCCGGCAATGGCGGCACAGGCCCCGGCGGGACCGCCCTTCTTCACGATCGTCATGGAATGTACCCCCTTTTCGGGCGAAGTCTTTTATGACACGAGAGATCGCGGGGGGCAATGGCCCGGCGCCCGCGCTGCGGGCATCGGGGGAGGTGTGTCCGCTCACGCCGCGGCTCGACTCGGCGCTGCCCATCGCGGCGCACCGCGAGGAGATCGTCTCCGCGCTCGCGCGTCATCCGGTCCTCATCGTCTGCGGCGCGACGGGCTCCGGGAAGTCCACGCAGCTTCCGCAGCTCTGCTTGAGCGCGGGACGCGGGACTGCTGGCGCCATCGGACACACTCAGCCCCGCCGCATCGCCGTGCGAGCGCTCGCGACGCGGCTCGCCGCGGAGCTCGGCGTGACCGTCGGCGGCGCGGTCGGCTACCAGGTGCGCTTCGAGGATCGCACCCGCCCCGACTGCCGCATCAAGGTCATGACCGACGGCATCCTGCTGCGCGAGCTCAAGAGCGACCCGGAGCTTCGCCGCTACGACACGCTCATCCTCGATGAGGTCCACGAACGCACCCTCAATATCGATCTGCTCCTCGGCGTCGCGAAGCGCCTCGTCGCGCGCCGGTCGGACCTGCGCGTCGTGATCACCTCCGCGACACTGGATGCAGACAAGCTCGCAAAGTTCTTCGACGATGCGCCCGTCGTCGAAGTTTCCGGGCGGAGCTTCCCGGTCGAAGTCCGCTATCGCCCGCTCACGGGCGAGGACGAAGACGCCGCCGAGCTCTCGCTGCCGGAGGGTATCGTCGCGGCGGTCCGCGAGCTCGCGGAAGATCCCCGCACCGCGCGCGGCGACGTGCTCGTGTTCCTGCCGGGCGAGAAACACATCCGCGAAGCGGCCGAAGCGCTGCGCTCCGCCCGGCTGCCGGAGCTCGACGTACTGCCGCTTCATGCACGGCTCACGGCGGCGGAGCAGGCGCGCATCTTCGAGCCGCATGCGCGGCGCCGCGTCGTGCTTGCGACGAACGTGGCGGAGACTTCGCTCACCGTGCCCGGCATCCGCGCCGTGATCGACTCGGGACTCGCCCGCTTGAGCCGCTACAGCGCGCGCGGCAAGGTGCAGCGGCTCGCGATCGAGCCCATCTCTCAGGCGAGCGCCGATCAGCGCAAGGGCCGCTGCGGCCGCGAGGCGCCCGGCGTCTGCGTCCGCCTGTACTCGCAGGAGGACTTCGAGCGGCGCGAGCCGTTCACGCCCCCCGAGATCCTGCGAACGCATCTGGCGGGCGTGATCCTGCATATGGCGGCCTGCCGGCTCGGCGAGCCGGAGGAGTTCCCCTTCGTCGATCCGCCCGACACGAGACTCGTGAACGACGGTGTGCGCGTGCTCCAGGAGCTCGGCGCGATGACGGCCGAGCGCCGGGTAACGCGCATCGGGCGGCAGCTCGCCGCGCTGCCCTGCGATCCGCGGCTGGGCCGCATGCTCATCGCCGCAGCCGATCGGCGCGCGCTCGCGGAAATGCTCGTGATCGCCTCGTTCCTCGCGATCCAGGACCCGCGCGAGCGGCCGGCGGACCAGGAAGCGCAGGCGGACGCGCGCCATGCCGCGGTTGCCGACCGCCGCTCGGATTTCATGACGGTGCTCAACCTCTGGCGAGCCTTCAGTGAGCAGGCGGCGGCGCTCTCGCGCGGCGAGCTGCGCAAGTGGTGCCGCGAGCAGTTCCTCTCGTTCGTGCGGATGCGCGAGTGGCAGGACCTGCATGCGCAGCTCGCCGAGGCGGTAAAGGAGATCGGTCTCGCGCGCCGCGGAATGGCGCTGCAGCTTGCGCCGGCCGGCGGCGCGCGCTACGCCGACATTCATCGTGCCGTCTTGTCCGGCCTGCTCGGGTCCATCGGCACGCTGCACGAGCGGCGCGAGTATCAGGGCGCGCGCGGCACGCGGTTCCTCATCGCCCCCGGCACCCCGCTCGCCGCGAAGCCTCCGAAATGGATCGTCGCAGCGAGCCTCACCGAGACCACGCGCCTCTATGCCCGCATGGTCGGGGCGATCGAGCCGGCCTGGATCGAGGCCGCCGCGCCGCATCTCTCGAGGCGCAGCTACTCTGGGGCGCACTGGGACCGCAAGCGCGGCGCCGTCGTTGCGTTCGAATCGGTCTCGCTGTACGGCCTCACCCTCGCTTCGCAGCGCCGCGTGAGCTACGGCCCCCTCGCGCCGGAGGAAGCGCACGAGATCTTCATCCGCGAAGGGCTCGTGGCGGACGGCGCCGGCATCCGTGCCCGCTTCCTCGATGCGAACCGCCGCCTGCGCGCCGAGCTCGAGCGGCTGGAAGCGAAAACCCGCCGCCGCGACATCGTCGCGGGCGAGGACGCCGAGGTGAGCTTCTATCGCGCGCGCATTCCGCGGCAGGTGAGCTCCACGGCCGCTTTCGAGCGCTGGTGGATCGATGCGGAACGGCGCGATCCGCGCTGCCTCGACATGTCGGCGTCCGATCTGCTCGCGCGCGAGGTGCCGGAGGCGATCTGCGAGCGCTTTCCAGACGCGCTCGACATCGGAGGGGACCGGCTGCCGCTCGAGTACGCCTTCGAGCCCGGCGCCGCGAACGATGGCATCACGCTCAATGTGCCGGCGTCTCTGCGCGGGCAGCTGGACGAGGGTCGGCTCGCGTGGCTCGTGCCCGGCCTGCGCGAGGAGAAGATCGCGGCACTGCTGCGCGCCCTGCCCAAGCCGATCCGCAAGCAGCTGGTTCCTGTGCCGGAGCACGCGCGCCTCGCCCTCGAAGACCTCGAGCGCGAGGAGTCGGCCTGCCGGGAATCCGCACCCGGCGGCCGAATCTCGGGCGCAGCGAACGAAGCCGGCGCGAACGAAGCCGGCGTGGCCCGCCTCCCGCGCGCCGACTTCTTTGAATGGATGGCGCGCTGGATCACCCGCCGCGCCGGCATCGAGGTGAGCGCCGCCGAGGTTGCCGCCTTGCCGCTGCCGGTGCATCTGCGGCTCCATATCCGGTTCGTCGAGACGCCCGCCGAAGAGCCGATCGGCGCGGATCGTCTGCATCGCCGCTGGGATTTCGGCGACCTGCCCGAGCGGCGGCTCGTCACGCGCGCCGGCATGCACTACCACGTCTATCCCGCGATCGCGGATCGCGGCCGCGGCGTCGAGCGCATCGAGGCGGCGAGCGCCGGCGAAGCCGAGGCGTGCTCGCGCGCCGGCGTAGCGCGGCTCGCGGTGCTCGCGCTGCCTCGGCAGGCGAAGGACTTGCGCCGGCGCATCGTCGAGGACCGCGAGCTGACGCTGCTCGTCCAGGGCCTCGAGCTCGCGCGGCCGCTGCGCGAGGCGATCGTCGATCGTGCCTTCGCCGAATGCTTTGCCCCGGTTGAGGCCCCGCTGCCGCGCTCGCGGGCGGATTTCGACGCAAGGATCGATGCGCGTCGAGCAGCGCTTCATGAGATGGCGGACCGCGTGACGGAAGAAATCCGGACCGTGCTGCGCGGATGGCGGCTCGTGTGCGCGGCGCGCGCACGGGCAGCCGCATTCGGCGCCGCCGTGGCGGACATCGAGGCGCAGCTCGCGCTGCTGCTGCCCCCGGACTTCATCGCCTCGACACCGGAGCCGTGGCTCGCGGAGCTGCCGCGCTATCTCGCAGCGATCGCGCGCCGGCTCGATCGGCTGCCGGGCAATGAGCGCCGCGATTCAGAGCTCGCCCGGCGCGTCGCGCCCTTCGCCGCCGCATGGCGGAAGCTTGCGCAGCAGCAGACCCCCCTCGGCCCCGCCGCGCAGCGGTTCCGCTGGATGGTCGAGGAGCTCCGCGTGTCGCTCTTCGCGCAGGACCTCGGCACGCGCATGCCGGTGTCGGAGAAGCGGCTCGCGGCGGAGCTCGAGGCGTTGCGATAGCAACGAAAATGGCGCAAATTCGACGCACGAGCTTCCGAGCTTGCGAGCCTTTTGGGGTGACTCCATGAGCGAATCGGCGACCCGGTATCCCTCGAAGGACGGCTGCGCCTACGGCCGCCCGCCGCAGCATCCGAACAAGCTCCTCACGGAGGTCGGTCCCGGCACGCCGCTCGGGGAGCTGATGCGCCGCTACTGGCATCCCGTCGGGCTGTCGGCGAAGCTGAAGGAGCTGCCCCAGAAGGTTCGGATCCTCGGCGAGGACTTGATCCTCTTTCGAGACCGCTCGGGCCGCCCCGGGCTGCTCTATCCGCGCTGCATGCACCGCGGCACCTCGCTTTTCTATGGGCGCACCGAGGAGCGCGGCATCCGCTGCTGCTATCACGGCTGGCTGTTCGACGTGGAGGGCCGCTGTCTCGATCAGCCCTGCGAGCCGGACGGCGGCCGTCATCGCGACGCGGCTCGCCAGCCGTGGTATCCGGTCGAGGAGCGCTACGGGTTCGTCTTCGCCTACATGGGACCGCCGCAGAAGAAGCCGGCGCTCCCGCGCTACGACAACCTCGAGAACATCGCACCCGGCGAGAAGCTGTGGTGCAGCCTCGGGGGCTTTGGCTCAACGGGCGACAACAGCCTGTCCGTCGTGCCCTACAGCTGGCTGCACATGAACGACAACGTGATGGATCCCTTCCACGTTCAGGTGCTGCACTCGACCTTCAGCGTCGTGCAGTTCGTGCCGCAGTTCGCGCTGATGCCGAAGGTCGATTTCTTCGAGACCGAGAACGGTGTCTGCTACAGCGCCGTCCGCCGGCTCGACAACGGCCAGGAGGTCGACCGCATTTCCTCGTGGATCCTGCCGAACATCATGAGCGTCCCGGACGTGCAGTTGAAGCCCGGGCCATCATCGGGCATTTCGTGGGTCGTCCCGGTCGACGATTCTCACTACGTGCAGGCGATGGTGAGCAAGGTCCCGGAGGGCGCGAGCTTCCGCGGGATGCTGCTCAACGGCAAGACCTGGGGTGAGATGACGGAGGAGGAGCACCAGCGCACGCCGGGCGACTACGAGGCGCAGGCGGGCCAGGGGCCGATCTCGCTACATTCCGAGGAGCACCTCGTCACGAGCGACCGCGGCATCATGATGCAGCGGCGCATGCTGATGCAGCAGATGGAAATCGTGGCGAAGGGCGGCGACCCGGCCGGCGTCGCGTTCGATCCCGCGCAGGCGCTCGTGAGGATCCGCTCCGGCAACTTCTATCGCGCGGCGCAGGCGACCGCCTGACCTCGCTCCGGCATTGAGGCTGCGGTTCTACACGCCCGGGGAGGGCACGGCCGATAGCATCGAGCCCGGCCCGTTCTTCCGGCTGATCGGCGGCATGCTCTGCCGCGGCGCGGGCAATGAGCCCGTCGCGACCTGGCACAAGCACTGGCGGCTCGCGGACGCCGAGTTCGCGCGCGCGCAAGCGCTCGATCCGGTCGTTATCTATTTCGAGAGCAATGCGGGCCTTGCCTCCTCGGCGTTCGGTCCCTTCGAGCAGTTCCACGTGACCGAAGCAGTCGCGGCCGGGGATACGCTCGCCGCCGGCGCGAACGGTCCGGGCGCATCAGCGAGCGCGCTCGTCGCCCGCGCGGGCCCGCGCCTGATTGCGCGCCTCGACGAGCGCTCGCTCCTCTGGTACCCGCCGCGGGCGCACGATGGCTGGGCGTCGCTCCTCATCGCCCCGCCAGGCACGTCGCGGTTCGATCTCGTCCGGGAGCGGCCATCGGCGAACGCTCGCGACGCGTGATCGTGCGGCGCTCGCAACGGGCAACCCTGGGGCGCTCGCGAGCCGCGCTTGCCGCGGGCGTGGTCGCCGCCTGCAGGGTCGCCACCTGCATGATCGCCGCCAGCTTGCTCACCGCCGGCATGGTAGCCGCCGGTATGGTAGCCGCGGACGCCGCGCCGATCGGCGCGCCACCGAGCGGCACCGCGACCATGTCGATCGCGGCCGCGCAGATTTACATCGCTCGCGCCCCAACCGCCGGCGTCCTCGCTCTCGCAAACGCGATCCGCTCCCGCGGCTGCGATGGGCGTCGCGGCGTCGGACCGCCCCTGCGCCGGCAGGCCCGCCTCGATGCCGCCGCCGAGCGGCTTGCCGCCGGAGCCGCGCTCGCGCAGGCGACGGATTCGGTGGGCTACCGCGCCGCGAGCTCCGTATCGCTTCAGATCTCGGGCGATCTGTCCGACGAGGCGATTGCGCGCATGCTGGCGAGCCGCTTCTGTGCGCAGTTGACCGATGCGGCGTTGCGCGACATCGGCTTCTACGAGCACGGTGATCATCTGTGGATCCTCGCCGCCGCGCCGTTCGCCGCGCCGGAGCTTTCAAATCCCGTGGAGGCGACCGAGCGTGCGCTCGCATTGGTGAACCAAGCTCGCGCCGCCGGCCGGCGCTGCGGCAATCGAGTCTTCGCCCCCGCCGCGCCGCTCAGTCCCTCAGCACGGCTGCGCGCGGCAGCGCTCGAGCACTCCCGAGACATGGCGGCTCACAGCTATCTCGATCATGCAGGCAGCGACGGCAGCACGCCGGCCATGCGGGTCGCTCGCGCCGGCTACGCTTGGCGCGCCGTCGGAGAGAACGTCGCCGCCGGCCTCGCGAGCGCGCAGGAGGCGGTCGCAGGCTGGCTCGCGAGCCCGGCGCACTGCGCGAACGTCATGGATCCCGACTTCACGGAGACGGGCATCGCTTACGCGATCGCTCCTAGCAGTCGCATGGGAGTGTACTGGACGGAGGTGTTCGCGGCGCCGCTGCGACGCAGCAAGAGCCGCGCGCACCATTGAATCGCCCCGCGCGCGCCTATCCCCACCGCGACGGCTCGGCGCCGGGAACGAACGCTTCGTGCGGCCGCGGCGTCCGCGCGTAGGCGAGCGCCTTCTGAACGGCCGGCCGCTCGCGCATACGGCGCAGGAATTCCGCGATGCGCGGCGTCGCCCGCTCGTTCACCACACCCGGCGCGAGGTCGGTGAGCGGCGCGACGAGCGCGAACGCATCGATATCGGCGATGGAGTACGCCTCTCCCGCGAGCCAGGTGCTCCTGCCGAGCGCATCCTCGATCCGCCTGACCGGCATGCCGAGCCCCTCCCGCATCTTCGCGAGCGCCGCCTCGTCGGCGCTGCCGTCGATCACGGCGAGCCACGCCGCCCGGCGCTCCAACGGCTCGATGCGCTCGATGCGCGCCCGGAGCTGCCCCTGGTCGCGCCCCTTCAGGACCGGCGCAAGATACTTCGCGCAACCGAGCGCGCAGACGGCGGGCGCGAGCTGCAGCGCATCGAACTGCCCCCAGGCGCGAGCGCGGTAGCGCTGGAATGCATCGCCCGGCAGCAGATTCGCCGCGGGGAACGCCTCCGCGATGTACTCCAGGATGAAGAACGAGCTCGAGAGGACCGTGCCGCCGTCGACGAGTACCGGGCCCTCGCGCTCGAGGTGCAGCGTCGATTCCGTATTCGCCGGGAAGCCCGGCGAATGCTGCTCGAAGCTCGTCGGATCGAAGTAGCGGCTCGTGAACGGCGCGCGCGCTTCTTCGAGCGCGACGAGCGGCTTGAGGTAGTAGACGTTCGGCTCCCAGTGGTAGAGCTCCAGCATGGCGGATCTCACTTGCGTTCCAGAATCTTCACGCGCTCGACCATCTGAGTGCGGCCCTTGGCCCACGTCGCCTTCGTCGCCGGGCGCTCGTAGATTTTGCGCAGCCATTCCATGAGGCGCGGCGTCTTCTGGTCGTTGCAGTGCTCGGGCTGCGAGAGCGGCAGCGCGTAGCCGAGATTGAAGCCGTTGATGTCCGCCAGAGAGAAGCTGTCGCCTGCGATCCACTCATGAGCCGCGAGGTGCTTCTCGAGCACGCCCGTCGCGAATACTGCGCGCCGCCGCGACTCGGCGAGCTCATCCGGGGAGAACTCGTTGAACATCGCCTTGCGCCAGGCGATGCGGCGCGACTCGAGAGGAATGCGCTCGATCGCCGCCTCGAGCTCCCGACGGTCGCGCTTCCGCACCGCGGGCCCGACGAAGACGCTCCAGCCGATCATGCTCAACGAAGGCGCGAAATACGCATCGAAGAACCGCATCCACCAGCGCATGCGCCAGCGCGCCTTCGGATCGGCCGGCCGCAGCGGTGGCCCGTCGAACGCCTCGTCGATGTACTCCATCATCGGCGTCGATTCCGTGAGGATCTTGTCGTCGTGCACCAGCGCCGGGATCGTGCCGTCCGGATTGATCCGCAGGTACTCCGGCTTGTGCTGATCGAAGTTGAGCAGATCGAGATAGTGGCTGCGATACTCGACGCCCTTCTCGGCGAGCGCGAGCATGGGCTTGCCGGAGTTCGCGTTCGGCTCCCAGTGATACAGCGTCAGCATGGTCGTCTCCTCGGCTCGCCGGGGCTGTCGACGCGGCGCCGGCTTCTACCCGCGGGCGCCGGAGTCACCCCGGCGCCAGCCCTCACCCGCGCCCGACGAAGGGCATCTTCGTCGCCATGAGGGTCATGAACAAGACATTCGCATCGAGCGGCAGGTTCGCCATTCTCAGCACCGCGTCCGCCACGTGCTTCACGTCGATCATCGGCTCGGGCTCGAGGTCTGCGGCGCGCGCCGCGGCGATGAGCCCATCGGCAAGCTCCGTGCGCGCGTTGCCGATGTCGATCTGGCCGCACGCGATGTCGAAATCGCGGCCGTCGAGCGCCGTCGCCTTCGTGAGCCCGGTGATCGCGTGCTTGCTCGCCGTGTACGGGGCCGATCTCGGCCGCGGCGTGTGCGCCGAGACCGAACCGTTGTTGATGATGCGCCCGCCGCGCGGCCGCTGGCGCTTCATGATCCGGAACGCCTCCTGCGTGCAGAGGAACGCGCCCGTGAGGTTCGTCGCGATCACGCGCGACCACTCGGCGAACGTCAGCTCCTCGAGCGGCACGGAAGCCCCGGTCACCCCGGCATTGTTGAAGAGCACGTCGACCCGGCCGAAGGCCTCCTCCGTGTGCCGAAAGAGCTCGTGGACCGACGTAGGGTCCGTCACGTCCGTGACGACAGCGAGCGCCGCACGCTTGCCCGCGGCGCCCGCCAGCTCGATCGTCCGCTCGAGGCTCGCGCGGTGCCGTCCGGCAAGCGCGACCCGGTAGCCGTCCGCGAGGAATGCGAGCGTCACGGCCCGTCCGATTCCGCTGCCGCCGCCGGTGACGATCGCCACTTTGCCGTTCGCGCTCATGGGAGCTCCGCGATCCGATCGACGGAGGATCGACCTGGGGGCCCGCCGGGTCAAGTCGGGCGCCGATGTGCGGCCGAGCGCCGGTTTGTCATGAGCGCCGGCTTGTCACGAGCGCCGGGTCGTCGCCAGTTGCGGCTACTCACCGGCGACGTGCTGCTCGCGCCGCTCGCGCTTGCCCCGAGCGCCCGCCGGGACGATACTTACGATGTTAAGCACTTCGTGCGCACTCCGCTGTCTCCCATTCGAGGCTCCTTATGGCGCATCTCGTCATCGAGCACTCCGCGAACCTCCGGGGCCGGCTCGACGTGCAGCAGCTCATCGAGGCGCTGCACCAAGCCGCGCTCGAGACCGGCATTTTCCCCGTCGGTGGGCTGAGGACCCGCGCGTACGAGGCGAGCGCGTATCGCATCGCAGACGGCCATCCGGACAATGCATTCGTGCACGTCTCCGTGCGCGTCGGCCACGGACGCGATCTGCCGACCCGGCGCGCCGCGTGCGAGCGCATCTTCGCCGCCGCATGCCATCAACTCGCGAGCCTGTTCGAGGCCGTGCCGCTCGCCATTTCCGTCGAGATGCAGGAGCTCGATCCCGAGTTGAGCTTCAAGCGGAACAATCTGCACGAGCATGTGAAGCGCCGGCGAGAGAGCGGGGCCGCACGATGAGCGCGGCGAGCACGATGAGCGCGGCCAGCACGGCGCTGCAGGCGAACCTCGACAAAGCCGCGCGCTGTCTCGAACGCTTCCGCGGCGCGCCGCTCGGGCATTTCATCAACGGCAGGCATGTGCGCGGCGCGAACGCGCACCTTTTCGACGACCTCTCGCCGATCGACGGGAGCCTGCTCTGCCAAGTCGTCTCCGGTAACGAGCAGGACGTCGATGCGGCCGCTCGTGCGGCGCAGGCTGCGTTCGCGGAATGGCGGCGGGTGCCCGGCGAGAAGCGGCGCGCGCTCCTCAACCGCGTGGCGGAGCTGATCGAGGCGCGCGCCGAGGAGATCGCCCTCGTCGAGTGCGTCGATACGGGTCAGGCGCTGCGTTTCATGAGCCAGGCCGCCGCGCGGGCGGCGGAGAACTTCCGCTTCTTCGCGGATCGCGCGCCGGGCGCCGCTGACGGGCTCGCGCTGCCGGCAACCCAGCATCTCAACTACACCGTGCGCGAGCCGATCGGGCCCGTCGCAGTCATCACACCGTGGAATACGCCGTTCATGCTCTCGACGTGGAAGATCGCGCCGGCGCTCGCGGCGGGCTGCACGGTGGTGCACAAGCCCGCGGAGTGGAGCCCGCTCACCGCGATGCTGCTCGCGGAGATCGTCGCGGAGGCCGGCGTGCCGCCCGGCGTGCTCAATCTCGTGAACGGCATCGGCGAGGAGACCGGGCGGCTCCTCACGGAGCATCCGCTCGTCCGCGCCACCGCGTTCATCGGCGAGTCGCGCACCGGCAGCCTCGTCATGAGCCAGGGCGCCCCGACGCTGAAGCGCGTGCATCTCGAACTCGGCGGCAAGAACCCGGTCATCGTGTTCGACGATGCGAACCTCGATCGCGCGCTCGATGCCGTGGTGTTCATGATCTACAGCTTGAACGGCGAGCGCTGCACCTCCTCGAGCCGGCTGCTCGTGCAGCGATCCATTCATGACCGCTTCGTCGCACGCATCGAGGAGCGGGTGAAGCAGCTGAGGCTCGGACACCCGCTCGATCCGGCGACGGAAATCGGGCCGCTGATCCATGCCCGCCACCTCTCGAAGGTCCTGGGCTACTTCGAGATCGCGCGCGAGGAAGGCGCCGAGATCCGCTGCGGCGGGCGGCGTGCGGAAGCGCTCGCACCCGGGAATTACGTCGAGCCGACGCTGCTTACCGGCGCGCGGAGCGGCATGCGTATCGCGCAGGAGGAGATCTTCGGGCCGGTGCTCACCGTGATCCCGTTCGAGGACGAGGCAGATGCGCTCCGTATCGCGAACGACGTGCGCTACGGCCTCACGGCGTACATTTGGACGGAGAATGCGGGTCGCGCGGTGAGGATGGCGCACGGCGTCGAGGCGGGAATGGTGTGGGTGAATTCAGAGAACAACCGCCACCTGCCGACGCCATTCGGCGGGATGAAGGCGAGCGGCATCGGCCGCGACGGCGGCGACTACAGCTTCGACTTCTACATGGAAACGAAGAATATCTGCATCGCCCACGGCACCCACCGCGTGCCGACGCTCGGCGTCTCGCAGCGCGGCGCGTGAGGTTTGGCGCATGACCACCCCGATCCCGGCCGACCGGCTCGACCGTCTGAAAGGCTCGATGCCGCCGCTCATCACGCCATTCCGCAACGGCGAGGTGGACTACGACACGTACGCGCGCCTCGTATCGTTCCAGATCGAGAACGGCACCCACGGCATTCTCGTCAACGGCACGACGGCGGAGCCTTCAACGCTCACCGTGGAGGAGCGCAACCGGCTCGTCGATGTCGCCGTCGAGATCGCGGCGAAACGTGTGCCGGTGGTCGCCGCTACGGGCAGCCAGTCGCTTGCGGACAGCCGCCGCTTGACGGAGCACGCCGCGCGCGCAGGAGCGGACGCGCTCCTCATCGTGACGCCGTACTTCATCAAGCCGCCTCAGCGCGGGCTCGTCGCCTACTATCTCGAGCTCGCGGCGATCTCGGACCTGCCGTGGATGGTCTACCACATCCCCGGCCGAGCGGCGGTGAGCGTCACGATCGACACGCTGAAGGCGCTCAAGGAGCGCTCGCCGACGTTCGCCGGCATGAAGCATGCGGTGAACGATCTCGGCTTCGTCTCCGAGTGCTTCGCGGCGCTCGGCCCGGACTTCAAAGTGTTCGTCGGTCTCGAGGAGCTTTCCTTTCCGATGATGGCCGTCGGCGCCTGCGGCCTCATGAACGCGGTCGGGAATCTGCAACCGCGCGTGCTCGCGGACCTGTGCGAGGCGGTCTGGCGCAGCGATCTCGCGCGCGCGCAAGCGCTTCACCATCGGCTGTTCGAGATCAATCAGGCGGTTTTCTTCGACACGAACCCGATCCCGGTGAAGTACATGATGAAGCGCCTCGGGCTCCTCGCGGCCAACGAGCACCGCCTGCCGATGATGCCCGCGACGCCCGAGCTCGAGCGGCGCCTCGATGCCGTGCTCGAGCGCGCGGGGCTCACGAGTCGCGGTCGATGCTGAGCTGCGTGCGATGAGACTCCTCAATTTCGCAGTCGGGACCCGCAGATCATTCGGCGCGCTGATGACGGAAGGACCCGCGGCGGGGGGAGTCGTCGATCTGCGGGAGCGGCTGCGCACGGAGGCGGCCGATCTCACCTCGTTCATCCGTGCCGTCGGCCCCATCACGGCGCGCGCGTTGGCCGAGCGGCTTGCTCCGGCGCTCGCCGGCGCCGCCGACTACCCGCTCGCGCAGGTGCGCATCCTCGCTCCCGCGGGCTTCACGCGGTACTTCTGCATCGGCGTCAACTACCCGGACCGCAACGAGGAATACAAGGACGGCAGCGAGCGCCCGAAATATCCGAGCATCTTCATGCGCACCCATACGTCGCTCGTGGCGCATGGCGAGCCGATCGTCCGGCCGCGCGAATCCCAACAGCTGGATTATGAGGGTGAGATCGTTGCCGTCATCGGCGGCGGCGGCCGCCGGATCCGAGAGAGCGATGCGCTCTCACACGTGCTCGGCTACACCTGCGGCAACGAGGGCTCGGTGCGCGACTGGCTGCGGCACGCGAAGTTCAACGTCACGCAGGGCAAGAACTTCGACCGCACGGGCGCGATGGGACCTTGGCTCGTCACCGCCGACGAGATCGGCGCGGCGCCGCTGCGAGTGACCACACGCGTGAACGGCGATGTGCGACAGGACGATACGAGCGAACGTATGATCTTCCCGCTTCCCTATCTCATCGCCTATCTTTCGACGTTCTGCACGCTCGAGCCCGGTGATGTGATCTTCACCGGCACGCCGAGCGGCGCCGGCGCGAGGTTCGATCCGCCGCGCTACCTCGTCCCCGGCGATGTCGTCGAAGTCGAGGTCTCCCGCGTCGGCACGCTGCGCAACGAGGTGGTCGACGATGCCGCGTAGCGGTCCGAAGGCTCTGGCGCGCAGCGCGCTCGCGGCGCCGGGCAGCGAGGCTTGGCTGCCGAGCGCTCGGCGGGAGCCTCCGCCAAGCGGCAGGCCGGCGGCGCCTCGGCGTGAGTCACCCATGCGCCCGTTCGCCAATTCCCTGCCGATGGCGCTGCTCAGAGCGCGCGAGGCGGTCATGCGGCGCTTCCGTCCCGGCCTGCGCGAGCACGGGGTGACGGAGCAGCAATGGCGCGTGCTGCGTGCGCTCTCGGGCTTCGGTGCGCTCGAGATCACCGATCTTGCCGCGCGCACGTGCCTGCTGCCCCCGAGCCTGTCGCGCATCCTTCCCGATCTGCAAGCGCGCGGCCTCATCGTGCGCCGCCCCGTCGCTGCGGACATGCGGCGCGCCACCGTCTCGCTGACCCCCGGGGGTTCACAGCTCATCGCCTCGCACGCTCCGCAGTCGGAGCGCGTCTATCGAGACATCGAGGAGCGCTTCGGAGCCGAGCGCCTGCGGCAGCTCTTTCAGCTGCTCGGGGAGCTCGAGACGGCGCTCGCTGCGCCGACGTCCGGCGAGGAACACAGCTCATGAGTCTCTACTACGTTCAGAAGCTCATCTATGAGCTCAATCGCGATCCCGCGGTGCGCAGGCAATACGAGCAGAATTTCGAGGAGCTGCTCCGCCGGTACGAGCTCACGGACGAGGAGTTGCGCGCGGTCCGCGAGCCGGACATCGGGCTGCTCTACGTGATGGGCGTGAACGGCCAGCTCCTCATGCACTACGCGGCGCTGCGCGGGTTCGAGTGGGACGCCTACCTCGAGGCCATGCGCGAGGGCGAGCGACGCTACGGTCCGGTGAGGACGGGCCTCTACAAGCGGGCAGGACGGTCATGAGCCTGGTATTCGCCGGCGCATGCAGCCACGCGCCGGGCATCACCGGCCGCGCGAGCCGCGCGGAACCTGCGCTGCGGGACGCCTTCTACGCGAATCTCGACCGCATGCGGCAGGCGCTCGAGGACTCCCGCCCCGACGCCCTCGTCGTCGTGAGCGCGGAGCACTTTGCGAACTTCTTCATGAACAACATGCCCTCGCTCTGCGTCGGCATGGCGGACTCATATGAGGGTCCGATCGAAGACGAGGAGTGGCTCGGCATCCGTCGCGCGCGCGTGCCCGGCAACGCCGAGCTGTCGCAGCGTCTCATCATCGAGATGATGAACGACGTGGATCTCGCCTACGCGCAGGAGTGGAAGTTCGACCACGGCATCATGGTGCCGCTCCACTTCCTCACTCCTCGCTACGATGTGCCGGTCATCCCCGTGAACATCAACTGCCAGGGCCCGCCGCTCATCCCGCTCAAACGCTGCTGGGCCTTCGGGCGCGCGTTGCGGCGCGCTTGCGACCTCGCGCCCGAGCGCATCGCGGTCGTCGCAGCGGGCGGCATCTCCCACTGGCCGGCCACACCCGATTCCGGCAGGATCAACGAGGCGTGGGACCGAGCGTTCCTCGAGAAGTTTCTCGCGAACCGCCGGGAGGAGCTCCTCGCCTATACCGACGAGGACACCTATCGCGAGGCCGGCCAGGGCGGCTTCGAGATCCGCACCTTCATCGCGCTTGCGGGCTGCACCGAGGGCAGCCGCGGGGAGCTGTGGTTCTACGCGCCGATTCCGATCTTCGCGGTGGGATGCACCGTCGCCGTCGTGCGCATCGCGCCGCTCGAGAAGGAACGTGAGTGAAGAGGAGATCGAGATGGGCAAGAAGATTCTGCTGCTGGCCGGCGACTTCGCCGAGGACTACGAGACGATGGTGCCCTTCCAGGCGTTGCAGATGGTGGGGCACTGCGTGCACGCCGTCTGCCCCGACAAGAAGGCCGGCGACTTCGTCATGACCGCCGTGCACGACTTCGAGGGACAACAGACCTATTCCGAGAAGCCTGGGCATCGCTTCACACTGAATGCGACGTTCAACGAGGTGAAGCCCGAGCAGTACGATGCCCTGGTGATTCCCGGCGGCCGCGCCCCGGAGTATCTGCGCATGAACTCAAGGGTGATTGCGCTCGTGCAGCACTTCGCGCGCGCGGGGAAGCCGATCGCGGCGATCTGCCACGGCGCGCAGCTCCTCGCCGCAGCCGGCGTGATCCGAGGCAAGCACGTCTCGGCCTATCCGGCTTGCGCCGCCGAGGTGAAGCTCGCCGGGGCGGACTATGCCGAGATCGGAATGGATCAGGCCGTGACGGACGGTAATCTGGTGACGGCGCCGGCCTGGCCTGCGCATCCGGCCTGGCTCGCGCAGTTCCTCGCAGTACTCGGCACCCGGATCACGAGCTGACGCCGGACGGTCGATATCCGGCGCGAATCACAACGCCGCCTGCAGGATCGCGAGCGCGTCGGCCTTGCCCACCTGCTTCGGGTTCTGCGCGATCCGTGGATTGGCCGGGCTCGCCGCCGCGACGGCTTCGATGTCCTCGCGGCGGACGCCGCATTCCCCGAGGTGCGCCGGCAGGCCGAGCCGCGCGCGCAGCTCATCGATCGCGGCGGCGGCATCGCCGTCGCGCCGGCCGAAGATCTCTGCCAGCCGTGCGACGACCTCGGGCACGGCATCCTGATTGAAGCGCACCGCATGCGCGAGAATCAGCGCGTTCGCGAGTCCGTGCGCGATTCCGGTGCGGCCGCCGAGCATCTGCGAGAGACCGTGATGGACGCCCATCGAGGCGTTCTGCAGGCACCGGCCCGCCAGCATAGCGCCGGCGAGCAACTCGGTGCGAGCGTCGAGGTCGTGCGGGTGATCGACCACCCGCGGCAGCGCGCGGTAAATGCGCGCAGCGCCGGCATAGGCGATCGCCTCCGCCTCGGGCGTGCGGACAGGCGACCATGCAGCTTCCACGCAGTGCGCGAGCGCGTTCATCCCCGTCTCCGCGCTCACGCGCGGCGGCAGATCGAGCGTCGCCTCGGGATCGTAGATCACGCCGGCCGGAGCGAGCGTCGGACCGGCGATGCCCGTCTTGCGATGCGTCGCCTCATCGAGCATGCCGAACGTCGCGGTGACCTCGGCGCCGGAGTACGTCGTCGGAACCGCGATATGCGCGAGCGCCGGCCGATCGAAGCACGACAGCCGCGGCGCCGTGGGTTCACCGCCGGCCCCGGCCCGTGCAGCGGTCCCGTTCTGCCCCCCTCCGCTCTGCGGCCCGCCTCCGCCCTGCTGTCCGCCTGCGCCCGGCTGCGTGCCTCCGCCGTGCCGCTCGCGCTCCGCGAACCAGCACACCGCCTTGCCGAGATCCGCGCAGGCGCCGCCGCCGAGGCTCACGATCGCCTCGACTCTCGCGGCGCGCGCCTGCTCGAACGCCCGCCGCGCGACGCTCTCCGGGACGTGCGGCCGCGCGCCGTCGAAGACTGCGCTCAAACGTTCGCCCAGCGCTTGCACTAGCCTGCCGGCAGCAGCCGAATCCCGGCCTCGGCGCGTCGTGATGAGCAGCACGCGCTGCGCGCGCAACCGCTCGATGATCTGCGGCGCATCCGCGATCGAGCCCCGTCCGAAATGGATCTCCTGCGCGTAGCCGATGTGAGTCCAGCTCATGGTCCGCTCCCGCCCTCGCGTCCGCACGCGCACCGCTGCGAGCCGGGGCCGAGCGAGTGTAGCTCGGCGCGGGAGGCAATGGACCCGCCACGACCGTCTCGGAGAGCCGCCTACTGCTCGGAGAGCGGTGGGGAATTCTTGACGATGCGGCGCACGCTGTGTGCGACGTAATCGGGCCTGCCGTAGGTGCCCGACCAAGCGAACGCATCGAGCTGCCACGACTCATACATCCCGCTCGTCAGGGTATGCAATGTCGGGCCGGTGCACGTCACTTGCACCGTGAAGCCGGCGAGCGCCGGCGCCGGCACGTTGATCGCACTACCGGTGCACGTGCCGTGCTTCGCGAGATTCGCTCCGTATTCGATTCCCGCATCCGCCGCCGCGAACGCTCTCAGCTCGAGCAAGGTGTAATCGGCGCTCCTCTCTTGAGTCTCCCCGATGCGCGCCGCGAAGACGATGATGCCCGCGAGCACGACGATGAGGAACACCGCGGCGACGAGCACGAAGCCTCCCTGCGCGTTGCGCGGCGCGCAGGTCATGGCACGTATGCCTCGGATACCTGCAGGAAGACGGGTAGCGTGTTCGTCCGGCTGTCCACGGAGTCCATGAGCTCGATGCTCGCGGAGACGACCCGGGGAGGCGAGCCTTGCGGGACGGGGCCCGTTCCGTTCGGCACGCTGAAGACACACGAGGCCACGTGCTCGGCGATGAGCGAGCTTTGCGCACCCGCGAGGGCGGCAGGGCTCACCGGCGGGTTGGGCGAGATCGGATAGTTCCAATACCGGCGCAGGGTTTGCGAGGTGGTGTCGCAGAGATAGGCCACCGGCCCCGAGACCACGAAGACGCTGTGGGAAGGCGAATCCCCGCCCGCGAAAGTGAACGGCCGGGAAAGCGTGACGCGCTCCTCGCCGGGCGGCATGCCGGCGACATCGATGGTGATCGTCGTACCTGTGAACGTAATGACGTTCGTCTGCTGATACGCGTCGTTGGTCGGCGTGCCCTCATGGTTCACGACCAGGTAGTCGCCGTTCAGCACGATGGGCGCTCCCGGCTTCGCCTGCAGCGTGTTGAAAGGGCCGATCGTGGCGAACGCCTGAGTGCTCCGTCCGACTTGCAGCTCCTTCCAGGCGCTGCCCGCTCCCTCTCCTGTCGCGAAGTATCGCGCCACATCCACGGTCGCCAGCATCTCGAGCGTGAAGAGCGTGCCGCTCGCGTTCTGACCCTTGCGGACGCTGAGCGGCAGCGCCGCGGGGATGTCCGCGCTCAGGTTGCGCACGATCGACTCCGCGGACTCGGCGAGCTCCGCCCGGCTCGATTGAGAGAAGTACGCTTCGGTGGGCGCCGCGAGGAACATGGCCATGAACCCCGCGACGATCGCGGTGAGGCCGAGCGCGACAACGAGCTCGACGAGCGTGAACCCCCTCGCGAATCCCGTCGCCCGCGCTCCACGCCGCGCCCGGTGGGACGCCCGTCCGCTCACGGGTGCCCGCTCCGGCTCACGGTTGCCCGCCCGCTCACGGATACCCGCCCGCTCATGGATACCCGCCGCTCATGGGTACAAGGTCCGATATGCGCTCACGCGGACCGTCACGCCGGAGGGGTGCGTCACCGTCACATCGATCTGCTTCGCCTCCCCGGCCGGCACGCTGCCCATGGCGACGGGTGCGACGCTCACGGCGATCGTGAATTCGGCAAACCCCGGCTGCGCGACCGGACTCCCGCATTGATCGCGCACGCCCGAATCGCGGATTCCGTCGTAGTCGCTCACGTCGTCGTAGTTGCATCGTGACGCTTCGACCGGATTGGCGGTGAACGACTTGCTCAGAATCTCCTCGAGGTAAGCCGCGCCGATCGAGACGGCCTCTCCGCGGATCATCGACTCGGCACTGCGCGCCGCGAACGCCGAGAGCCCGCCGAGCACCGCGGCGATCGCGATGCCCACGACCACGATCGCGACGATGAGCTCGACGAGCGTGAGGCCGGCAGCCGACCGGGGATGCGGGGGAGCCGGGCGAGCGCGCATCACGGCTCGGTGACGAGCCCGCTTCCCGCATCCACAGTGACCGAGAAGCCGCCGCAGGAGAGGACGATCGGCGCACCGCCGCCTGCGAGCGCCCCTCGAGGCAGGAAGGTCACGGACGCCTGCCTGCACGGCTTCGCGTTCGACGGCGGCGCCCCCGTGGCCGCCAGCGTCGTTCCGTCGCTCCAGACGACCGGTTGACTGAACGGACCGGCGGCGGCGCAGGTGATTCCGTTCCCGGCCGCCGCCCGCTGAGCCGCCGAGTAGGCCCCGGCGCCGTTCACGACGAAACTCACGTCGCAGCCGCTCGCGACGGCCACCTGCCGCGCATAGCGAAGGGCGGAGGCGACCTGATCGACGTATCCGCGCTGCACGAACGGCTGATCATCGAGCAGTCGCGGTCCCGCAAGCGCGGCGAGCACGCCGACGATCACGATACAGCACGTGACCTCGATCAGGCTGAACCCTCCGCATTCGCCCGCGCAGCCGTGAGATCGAGGCCGCAGCACGACCGTGCCTCCTCGGCCGCGCGAGCCTCAGCAGTTGTTCTGAAGGTAGGTCTCGATCTGGGCCGGAGTCCCAGCCACTGCATAACTGAGCGTGTAGTCGGTGCCCGCCACCGCCGGTTGCTGGTACCGGACGTAGCAGCCCGCATTGCGCGCGCCGTTCGGCGCGAACTGCTCGACGCCGCCCGCCGGGGATGACAGCGTGAATCCCGTCGTATCCTGCAGCAGGTTCTGAATGCTGCCATTGCCCGTCGCGACGGGGTACCCGTTCATCATGTTGATGATGGTCCCGTTCACCGTGATCGTCGCCGCCCCCGAGGTGCTTCCGCCGTTGGCGAGCAGGACCCCGTGCGCCATCGTCGCCGCGCTGCGCAGGCTTCCCGCCATCGCGTTGACCGCGGACACCCGCGCCTGATTCTCGAGCCCCATGTACCTCGGCACGGCGAACGCCGCGAGGATGCCAAGGATGACGATCACGACGATGAGCTCGATGAGCGTGAAGCCGCGTTGCCGGGAACGAGTCATGATCTGCCTCCGCAAGGGGAAATCGGTCATTCGTGCTCTGCCGGAAATGCTGAGATGCTAGCGTGCGCCTCTCGCCCGTCGCGAGCGCGCAGCGGTCGAGCTGTGATGTGCATCCGCACGAGCTCCCGAGCCTGCGAAGCGCTTCACGCCCCGCCTCCCACCTTCGCGATCATCTCCCACATCGGCAGGAATACGCCGAGCGCGAGCACCAGCACCATCGCTCCGATGACCACGATGAGGAGCGGCTCGATCGCGGCGCTCAGGCTCTCGAGGGTCGCATTCACCTCGCGCTCGTAGAACCCCGCGACTTCCGCCAGGAGCTCCGCGAGCTCGCCGGTCTCCTCGCCGATGGCGATCATCTGCAGCACCAGCGGCGGGAACAGGCCGGTCGCGGACGCCGCCCGGCTCAGGGGCTCTCCCCGTTCGACGGCTTCGCGCAGCTTGCCCGTCTGGGCGGCCATCACGTCGTTGCCGGCCGTTCTGCCGATGATCGCGAGCGCCTGAAGCATCGGCATGCCGGCGGCGAGCGTGACGGAGAGCGTGCGGGTGAGGCGCGCGAGGGCCGCCTGCTGCGCGAGAAGCCCGGTCACGGGGAGCCGGAGCTTCATCTCATGCCAGCGGTATCGGCCCGCCGGGGTGCTCACGTACTGCTGCACGGCGAGCGCAAGCGCCGCGAGGACGCCGAGCAGCGCGAACCCATCGTGCTGCGCGAACTGCGAGGCCCCCATGATCACGCGCGTGGGCCAGGGAATGTCGTTTCCCAGCACGCGGAAGAGCGGCGCGAAGCGCGGAATGACGTAAGTCGTGAGGATCCCGACCGCGATCGAGATCGCGAGGACGACGATCAACGGATAGCGCAGCGCGCCCGCCACACGCGATTGAATGTCGCGCTCCTGCGCCAGGTGCTCACCGAGCCGCTGGAATGCGCTCTCCAATGTGCCCGTCGCCTCGCCCACGGCCACGATGCTCACGAAGAGCGGCGGGAAGATACGCGGGTGGCGGCTCAAGCTCGAGGCGAGATCCCGCCCCGATTCGAGGCTTGCCACGACATCGCCGAGCGCATCGCGCAGCGCCGCGTTGTGCGTCGTCGCGACGAGCCCGTGCATGCCGCGCAGCAGCGGAATGCCCGACTTGGTGATCGTGTACATCTGCCGCGCGAAGTGGATGAGATCGGCGGTCTTCGGCCGGCCGATGCCGAGCCGCCGCGCGAGGAGCACGAGGTCCGCCGAAGCCCCCGACGCGCCGCGCTCGATGAACGCGGCGATGTCGACGGGAACGATTCCATCGTCGGCGAGCCGCGCCGCGACCGCCTCGGCGCTCTCACCGTCCATGCGGCCGCGCACGAGCTCGCCACGCGCCGTGCGGCCTTTGTACGTGTAGCGCGCCATCGAGCCTCGGGAGCGAGGTTTCAGCGTCCCTCACGAGCGCTCGACGGCGGCGCATCGCCCGCGAGCGCATCGCGCAGCAGCTCATCGGCGCTCGCGCCCGTCTCGCCCGCAAGGCCCGGCATGATCCTGAGCGCCCGCAGCCGCGTCTGCGTCTGTGAGAGCGCGATCGCGTTCTCCTGCTCCTCCTCGAGGCCGCTCGTCACCGCGATGGCCTCCGCGAGGCTCGTCACGCCACGCCGCGCGAGCTCGACGGCGCTCTCGACGAGTGAGACATGGCCTGAGTGTCGCACCGCAAGATCGAGCGCCTGCAGGTCGCCGCGGCGAATCGCTTCAGCCATGGCTCGATCGATCTCGAGAAGCTCGTAGACCGCGACCCGGCCCCGATAGCCCGTCATGTTGCAGTACGTGCAGCCGGCGCCGCACTTGAGGTCGATGTCTGCTGCCCGGTGGCCGAGGCGGCTCTCCAGCCAGTGCCTCTCGGACGCGCTCGGCTCGGCAGGCCGGCCGCAGCTCTCGCAGACTCGCCGCAGCAGGCGCTGCGCGACGATGCCGTGCACGGCGGCCGCGATCATGTAGCCCGGCGCTCCCATGTCGAGCAGGCGGTGGACCGTCGAGACGGCGCTCATCGTGTGCAGCGTCGAGAAGACGAGGTGCCCCGTGATGGCCGCGCGCAGGGCAATCTCGATCGTCTCGGCGTCGCGCATCTCGCCGATCAGGATGATGTCGGGGTCCTGCCGCAGCGTCGTGCGCAGCACGCGCGCGAAGTCGAGGCCGATCTTCGGGTTCACCTGCACCTGGCTCACCCGGTCGAGGCGGTACTCGACGGGATCCTCGACGGTGATGATCTTCGTGTCGGCCCGGTTCAAGTGATTGAGCGCCGAATAGAGCGTGGTCGTCTTGCCGCTGCCGGTCGGGCCGGTGACGAGCAGCATCCCGGCGCTGCGCTCGATGAGCGCGCGGAAGCGCGCGAGGGTCGCGGCGCTCATCCCCAGCCGCTCGAGCGGGAGGAGGTTGGCCGAGGGGTCGAGCAAACGCAGCACGACCGACTCGCCGTACTGCGTCGGCATCGTCGCGACCCGCACGTCGATCGAACGGTGTCCGACCTTCACCGAGAACCGCCCGTCCTGCGGCAGCCGCTTCTCGGCGATGTCGAGGCCGCTCATGAGCTTCAGGCGGGTGACGAGCGCGCCCGCGATGCGGCGGCCGTCGATGACCTGCTCCTGCAATTCCCCATCGATGCGCTGGCGCACCCGCAGCACGCCTTCGCCGGGCTCGATGTGCACGTCCGAAGCGCGCGCCTGCACCGCATCCTGGAACACGGTCTGGATGAGGCGGATCACGGGCGCATCCGGCGAGCCCTCCTCGGCCGCCAGCTGCTCGATGTCGATGTCGCCCTCGCGCAGCTCATCGCCCAACTCCTGGGCGATCGAGGCGATCTCGTCGGTGCGGCGGTAGACGGCGTCGATCGCCTTCAGCAGATCGAGCTCCTTGACGAGCGCAAGGCGGAGCGGCCGTTTGAGGCGCGCGGCGAGCTCGTCGTACGCGAGGAGGTCCGTGGGGTCCGCCATGCCCACCGTGAGCCCGTCCCGGTCGTCCGCGAGGACGAGCGCCCGGAACCGCCGCGCGTGCGCCTCCGGCAGCAGCCGCACCACTGCGGAGGACAGCCGCAGCGCGCGGATGTCGATGAAGGGAATCTGCAAGTGCCGGGCAAGCACCTCGTGGAAGACCTGCTCGCGCACGAAGCCGAGATCGATCAGCACCCGGCCGAGCTTGCGCCCCGAGCGCTTCTGCTCGGCGAGGGCCGCTGCAAGCTGTTCCTGCGTGATGATCCCCTGCTCGAGCAGCAGCTCCCCGACGCGCACCCGCCTGCGCCGCGAGACCTCGACCGAGGGCGGGCCGGAGGTGCCCGCCCTGTGCGGCCGGCCGCTCTCGTCGCCGCGCGACGGGCCCGCATCGGTCGTGGTGAGCTCGCTCATCGCGGTGGTCCTCCCGCATCCGGCAGGGGCGGCGCGGGCGGCGACGCGGCAGGCGCTGCGACGGTATGCCCCACGGCCTGCTCCGGCGATGAATCCGCCCGCCCGAGATCGCCCTGCTCCGCGAGCTCGTCGAGCCGCTCTGCGGGCGCGCGCACGAGCCGCGGCCAGTCGGCATCTCCCACCACCGTGGGCCGCAGCAGGATCACGAGCTCGGCGCGCTGCCTCTGATTCTGCTCGCTGCGGAAGAGCCGCCCGAGGCCCGGAATGTCCCCGAGCAGCGGCATCTTGTACCGCTGCTTCGTGACCGTCTCGCGCATCAGCCCGCCGATGATGATGAGCTGGCCGCTGCGCGCCTCGACGATGCTGTCGGACTCGCGAATCTGGCTCTGGGCGAGCGGCAGCACATCGACCTGCCCCTGCACCTGAAGCGTCTTGGTCTGATCGACGACCTCGCTCACGGTCGGATGCACGTGCAGGATCACCCTACCGTCCGCTCCCACCTCCGGCGTCACATCGAGCGCCACGCCGGAGAAGAACGGGGTGAGCAACACGTTGTTCGAGGTCGATGTCGCGGTTCCCGTGACGGTGTTGCTCTGCACGCCCGTCACGAAGAACTCGTCGGTCCCGGCCTTGATGATCGCCTTCTGATTGCTGAGCGTCGCCACCCGCGGACTCGACAGCACGCGCGTGTGTCCTTGCGTCGCCAGCAGCTCGATGAAAGTGTTGAAGTTCGCGAAGTTCGCGGCGACTGTGAACGCTCCCCCGAGCGTGCTCGAGGGCAGGCTCGAGATCACATTGCCAGGACCGATGGTGAGCGGATTGCCGGTCGGCGTCAGCGGGTTCTGAGCGAACCCGCCGGGCGGGGCGGTGACCCCGAAGAGGTACTGGCTGCGGCCGCTCGTGAGCACCGCCGCCCAATTGATGCCGGCCTGATTGGCGTCGTCGAGCTCGACCTCCACGATCCTCGCCTCGAGGATCACCTCGCGGCTCACGTTCTCCGTGATCTTCTCGAGATAGTCGGCCACCTCACGCAGCTCGTTCGGCATCGCGCGCACGACAATGACGCCGGACTCGCGATTGACGACGACGTTGCGGCCGGGCTTCGCGCCGATCAGCGCCTTCAAATCCGCTTCGATCGAGCTCCAAAAATCCGACTCCCCCGTCGTGTAGACGGAGGTCCCGGTCATGTCGAGCACCGGCTTGCCATTCTGTCCCACGGTCACGGCCGGGGTGTTGGAGGTGACCGTCCCGTTCTGGCCGTACTGGGCGTTCTCGTCTCCCTGCGTCACCTGGCCCGAGCTGATCCGGGTCCTCGAGGTGCCGTAGCGCGCGAGATCGAGATAGCTCAGATGGAACACGCGGGCCTCGATCGCGGCCGGCAGGATGAGATAGCCGGCCGACGTGCGCCGGAAGTCGTACCCGTACAGATCGCGCACCGCTTCGAGCACCTGCTCGAGGGTGACGTGTTTGAGCCGCAGCGTGATCCGGCCCGTCACCTCGGGCTGCACGAGCACGTTGTAGCGCGTGCCCTCGACGAGGCCTTCGAAGAATGCGCGCGCCGGGGCATCGGCGACATCGACGTCGAAATGCGAATCATCGCGCGCGATCAGATCGGCCGCCGGGTGCACGGCCGCGGACGCCGCAGGCGCGGTCTCGGAAGCGGGACGCGGCGCCTCGCCAGCCGCATGCGACATCACCCCCGCCGCAGGCGGCGCCTCGGAATCGAGCTGCGAGGGCGCCTGCGCGGCCCACGCCGTCCCAGGCAGTCCGGCGCCGCCGGCGAGGACGAGCAGCGCGCCCGCCAGCACTCTTTGACTGCTCACCGTTCGACCTCCGCGGCAAGCACCCGGCGTGGCGCCGGCCTGCGCACCGCGATCCTCTCGCCGGCGATGCGCGCGAACGCCGTGCGTCCGCCGCGTGAATAGAGAACGCCATCCGCATGAATGGCCTCGATGGTGACGCTCCCTACGCGATCGCCCGGCTTGACGAGCACGTCGTTGACGATCGCATAGCGCGCACGCTCGCGCCCGAGGATCGCCTGGACGCGAACCGGCTCGCCGCCGCGTGGCGCTCGCTGTCGAGCAGCGGACCCGACCGCCGCCGGGCGCGTGGGATCGGCGAGATGAGCGACGAGATGCTCCGCGCGCGCACCGTGTGCGGCCGGGCTCCCCGCGGCGCAGGCGAGCGCAATGCAGATCGCGGCCCTCACAGTCCCACCCATTCCGGCGCCATGCTGAGCGTTGCGAGCTCGACGCGAACGCGATTGGTCGGATAAGAGGTCGTCTCGAGCTCGAGCCGCCGCCAGTAGAACCGCCAGGGCAGCTTCTCGAGGCTCGAGAGATACTCGAGCACATCGAGATACGAGCCCTCGAGCACGACCTCCATCACGTGCAGATACGGTCCCTGCGTGCCGCCGAGCGCGGTGGGAGGCAGATTGCGGAGCTCGATGAGCCGCACCCCATGCCCGCGGCTCAGCACGTCCTCGATCACTTGCGCCATTCGGCGCGGCGGAATGAGGCCCGCCGACCGAGAAGCGAGCTGCGCATCGATCTGCGCCAGATGGCCCCTGAGCGCGTGCTCCTCCGCGAGCGCCGCGGAAGCCGGATCGGAAGCGTTCGCCTGCGCGAGCGCGCGCGCCGCCTCGTCCATCTGAGAGCCGATTTCGGCAAGCTCCTCCGCGAGGCGCTTGCGCCGGTCATCGAGCGGACCGAAGACCAGCGCCTGGAACGCCGCGACGGCAATCACTACCAGCGCCGCCCACACCAGCACCCGTTCGCGCAGCGCCAGCCGCTCGAAGCGCGCCGCGAGAGGCGCGACTCGCTCTGCCATCCTCATGATGGCCGCTCCGCCGACGATGTGGGCGCCGGGGTCGTCTCGGATGCCGCGCCGCCCGTGCGCTCATCCGCCGCGCGCGGCTCGATGCGGAATTTGAACGCCCTCGTATCGGGCGCTGCGGCCCTCGTGTCCGGTGTCGTGGCTCGCGTATCCCCCGCTGCGGCTCCCGTGTCGAGCGCGACGGCCCCGGCGCCCCACGCCGGCGCAGCGAGCGGGCGTTCGATGATCACACTATCGAACCGCGCGCCGGCGAGTGAACGCTCGGAGGCGAGCGCCTGCAACAGGCGCGGCACGAGATCCGCGTCGAACGTGCGCCCGCCGACGCTCAACGCGAGCCCCGACCCGGCAAGCACCAGATGATCGATCCAGAGCCCGTCGATGGGGTGCCGCGCAAGCGCGATGAGCTGTGGGGAGAATCCGGCGAGATCGCCGGCGGCGCCGCTGCGCAGCGCCTCGAGCGCGCGGGTATGCGCGGTGAGCGTGGCCTTCAGCGCCTCGACGCGCGCCTCGATCGCCTGGGGACTCGCCTGCGTGCGGCTTGCGCCCGCGCGAGCGAGCCCGTCCGCCTGTCGAGCCTGCCGCGACTCGAGCGCGACGACGTCCCGCGCCAGGCGGTGCACGCGCCAGGCCGCGAATCCGCCAAATGCCCCGAGGCAGGCGACGAGCGCTGCGAGCGCGAGCAGCGCCGATGCGAAGGAGAATGGCGCGGGCCCGGCGCTCGCGGCCGGCTGATAAAGATTGATCTGCTGGCGCAGCGCGCTCATGCGGTGCTCCCGCCGGCCCGCAGGGCCGCCCCGAGTGCGACGAGTCCGGGCCACGAGACGTTGGGCTCGATGCCGGCGCCGATCTCGAGCAGCTCCTGCACCGCGAGCGGCCGCGCTTCGAGCCCGGTCTCGGTCGCGAGCAGCGAGCTCAAACGCTCGGCGTGGCCGTCGCCCGAGGCAACCACGAGCGTCACGATCGGCTCCCGATCGTAGTGACTCTCGTAGTAATCGAGCGAGCGCTGCAGCTCGACGGCGAGCGCGGCTGCATCCGGCTCCGTGGGCTCGCCGGACCGCTCGGCGCGCCACGTAAGTTCGATGCGGCGCGCGAGATAGAGCACGCCCTGGCAGGTAAGCACGAGCTGCGCGAAGCCTTCACCGAGCGCTAGCAGCGCAACGCCCTGCTCGTCCTCGGGCAGCAGCGCGGCGAGATTCCGCAGGCACAGCTCCGGAATGTCGATCACGTCGAACCCCTTCGCGCGCGGCTGCACCAGCCCGACGACGCGCCGCACCGCATCGTCGCGGGCAGCGACGGCGAAGACCTTCCGCGTGGCGAGATGCCGCACCTGCTCGGGAACGTCGAACACGTCGATGACGGCCTCGGAGGCGGGAAAATCGATGAGATCTTTGATCCGCCACCGCAGCGCGCCGCGCAGCTCCGCCGGAGCGACTTCGGGCGCTTCGACCTGCAGGAGCTGGTAGTCCTCGGGAGAGAGCACGCCGCTCACGGCGGCGCGCGCGAGCTCGCGGCTGTGGTTGAGAGGTGCGAGCACGTGCTCGGCACGGATCTCGATCGCCGGATGCACGGCGCAGTGCTTGAGGAACGGCCGCTGCCCCCGCGAGCTGCGCACGATCGCGAGCGCGGTCTCCCGTTCGGCCGGAAGGATGCCGACCCGCCAGCCGTGACTCTCGGATGCTCTGAATAGCGCCAATCGGATCGCCCTGTTCGTTCTCGCCCAGACCACCGTCCCCGTTGCGCGTCCGTGCGAGCCGATCCCGCAGCCCGCGGCTCTTTTCGCATTCGGGCCTCTCGGCGCGGCGTGCGAGACTTAACGGAATCGCGAGCGAGTTGACCGAATGCGGGACGAATTGCGCACTGGCTCACAGGCGGCGGTCAGGCCCGCGAGCCGAGGGGCCGTAGACAGCCCGGACTGGCGGGCCGCAGACAGGCCGAGCGGGCGGGCCGGCGGATAGGCCGGCGAGCGGGGCCGGCATGGCTCTTTGACGCGGGCAGAATTGCGCTCGATACTCGGGGCATGACGCCGTTCGAGGTTTACGCCATTCGCTATGCGACGGTCGCGCGGCGGGGCGCGGAGAACTTCATCGGCGGCGATCCGCACGAGACCGCGCCGCGGATGGATTACTTCGTCTGGCTCGCCCGCCGCGGCGCCGAGGTGTACGTCATCGACACCGGCTTCAATGAGGCCGCGGCGCGGCGCCGCCGACGCGAGTTTCTACGCTCCCCGGTAGACGGGCTCGCCGCGCTGGGCGTGAGCGCTGCGGACGTTGAGGACGTGATCCTCACCCATCTGCACTACGATCACGTCGGCAACTTCGACCTCTTCCCGCGCGCCCGCTTCCACCTCCAGGATCGCGAGATGGCCTATGCGACCGGGCGCTACATGGGCACGGAGTTCTTCGCGGCGGCCTACGAGGTGGAGGAGATCGCGGCGATGGTGCGGCACGTATACGGCGGGCGGGTGCGCTTCCACGATGGGGATGCCGAGCTCGCACCGGGAGTCGGCATTCATCTGCTCGGCGGGCACACCAAGGGGCTGCAAGTCGTGCGGCTCTGGACGCGCGTCGGCTGGCTGGTCCTCGCCTCGGATGCGAGCCACTACACGGCGAACCGCGTGACCGCGCGCCCATTCCCGGTCGTCGCCGATGTCACGGCGATGGTCGATGGCTGGCGGCGGCTCGAGGAGCTGGCGTCGGCGCCGCGGTACATCGTGCCCGGGCACGACCCGGCCGTGATGCGGCTGTACCGTGCGCCGAGCCCGGCGCTCGAGGGAATCGCCGTGAGGCTCGACGCGGAGCCTGATGCGGAGCCTCACGATCGCGCGATGCACGAGCGGCTGGCGGAGTCGATGCCGGCCGGGAGGAGCCCATGACGAGCGAGCCTCGAGGTGCGGCGCCGCCGCAGGGTTTCAAACGCCACGAGTATTCCGTCAATGGCGTCCACACCGTCGTTCTCGTAGGCGGCCAGGGGCGGCCAGTCGTTTACTGGCACGGCGCGGGCGCCTGGCATGGAATCGATTTCGCCGAGTCCTGGACGGAGCGCATGAAGGTCTTCGCCCCCTACCATCCCGGTTGGGGCGAGTCGGCGGATGCCCCGGAGCTCGACTCGATGAACGAGTACCTGCTCCATTACCTCGACCTCTTCGATCAGCTCCATCTGGTGCAATTCGATCTCGTCGGCTTCTCGCTCGGCGGCTGGATGGCAGCGGAATTCGCGATCGCGCACACGCAGCGCGTGCGCAGGCTCGTGCTCGTTGCGCCGGCAGGGCTGCCGGACCCGGAGCATCCGGGACCGCCGATGGGGTCGTGGTCGCTCGAGGAGATGTATTCGTTCCTGGTGCACGACCGGTCCGTGCTCGCGCCGCACCTGCCGAGGAGCGTAGAGGAGCAGGCGCGCCACGCGGAGATCATCGCCCGCGAGATGCGCTCCGCTCGCCGCCTCGCGGGTCAGGGGCCCTTCAATCCGCGCCTTGCGCGCTGGCTCCACCGCCTCACGATGCCGACGCTCCTCGTTTGGTCGAAGGACGACCGGCTCGCGCCCGTCTCCCGCTCGGCCCAATGGATGGAGCGGCTGCCGAATGCGAAGCTCGCTCTGTTCGAGAAGGCGGGCCATCTCGTGCTCGACGAGCTGCCCGAGGCGCGCGACTGCGTCGCAAAGTTCCTGGCGTAGACTCACGGCGCGACGAGCGCGACGAGGAGGCCTATGAGGCTCTACTCCCAGGACGGCAGCGAGCTCATGCGCATCGAGTCGATCGGGCGCGACGGCAATCGGCTCGTGATCCGCGGCAAGGTGTTCGGGGCCATGCCCATGACCGCGCGGCTCGAGCCGGAGGAGGCGCGGCGGGGCATGAGGCTCCTCAGCCCGCGTCTTTTGCTCTTCCTGCTCACTTTTCTCCTCCGCAGGTCGCGGACTGATTGAGCCTGCGGGAGCGGCGCTCAGGCCTCACGCGGAGGCGGGCTCGCGCCCGAGAGCCGCATGCCCGGCGGGTGTCCAATGCGCGGACGGAAGCGTTGCTGATGGGCAACATGCAGCGGCAGGCAACGAATTTTACCGCTAACAGTAGCCGCCTACCTTGAGCAATGGGCGTGGCGCGAGTACGACAGCAGCGTTGACAACGCTTCCGGGGCGCGACTAGGCTCGCGCGGCGGCGTTCGCCCGCGAGGGACGGGCTGCCGCCGATAACTTTCCACTGAGGGCACGTGAGGGGATGGCGATGCGGAGATCAGAGCTCCTGATTCGTCGCGCAGGGCGCGGGGTTGCTGCGCGGCGCGTGGGCAGTCTTCTTGGCGCGGGGGCGCTCGGGGCACTCGCGCTCCTCGGCGGCTCGGCCGCACTCGCTCAGAATGCGCCTGCCGCCGGCGAGACGGCGCAGAACACCGCGGCTGCAGGCGGCAATCAGCTGCAGGAGGTCGTGGTGACCGCGCAGTTCCGCAGCGAAAGCGCGCAGCAGACGCCCCTGGCGATCACCGCCATCAACGCCGATTCGCTCTCCGAGCGCGGGCAGACCAGTCTCACCCAGGTCACCGCAGACGTGCCGAGCGTCAATCTGATGGCCGACGAGACTGCGTTCGGCCCGACGATGGCGGCGTTCATCCGCGGCATCGGCCAGTACGACCTCGACCCGGCGCTCGAGCCCGGCGTCGGCATCTACATCGACGACGTGTATTTCGGGACGACCACGGGCACGCTCCTCGACCTGCTCGATCTCGATCGCGTCGAGGTGCTGCGCGGGCCGCAGGGCACGCTCGCGGGCATGAACTCGGAGGGCGGCGCGGTAAAGCTCTTCTCCAGGCCGGCGAGCGCCACTCCGGAGGTCACTTTCGATGCGCTCTACGGCAGCCGCAACCACGTCGAGCTGCGGGCGAACGCCAACTTCGTCCTGATTCCGGACCGGCTGTTCGTCCGCTTCTCGGGCGTCGGCAACCACCAGGACGGCTATGTGAACGTGTACGACTTCGGCTGCGCGAATCCGAGCTTCACCGCGACGGCGACGAACGGCGTCACCGGCACCTACTCGGTCGCACCCGAGTTCAACACGCACGCGGGCAGCTGTCTCATCGGCCAGGAGGGCGGCAAGGGCTACGCCGCCGGGCGGATGTTCCTGCGCTGGGTGGTCAACGACAACGTCACGAACGACCTGATCGGCGACCTGTCCAACCAGGACCAGGAGAATCCGGCAACGACGCTGCTCTTCGCCGGTCCCGGCGGCCCGACGAACACGTGCACGCCCGGGGCCGCCTCGTGCGTGGAGAACGTCACGATCCCGACGACGAGCGGCGCGCTGCTGCCGTACGACAGCACCAAGGTACCGGCGATGATTCCGCAGAGCCGCTTTGCGAGCTACGCGAACTTCTGCCTGCCGGCGATCACGGACCCCATCACGATACCAGGCCTCGGCTCGAACGCGAACGAGCCCGCCTACTGCGGCCAGGACCGGCAGCTCCTGAAGAGCTGGGGCGTGTCCGACACGCTCAACTGGACGATCAACGACAGCATGTCGGTGAAGAACATCGTCGCGCAGCGCGGCTACTCGAGCAGCTGGTGGGAGGACAACGATGCCTCGGCCTGGCCCGTGGGCCTCGGCGGGGAGTGGCTGGAGCACCATCAGACGAGCGAGGAGCTGCGCTTCAACGGGAAGGCGGGGTCGCTGATGGACTTCACGCTCGGCGGGTTCTACTTCCGCGAGCTCTCCGTGTACGGGACGCACCAGGATCTCTGGTATGCGACCTCGGGCATCGTGATTCCGGGCTACGGCCCTCTCGTGGGATTCCTCAACTTCCTCGGCGAGGACCCGATTCTGGCCCATGACAAGGCGGGCTATCTGCACACCGTCTGGCATCTCACCTCGAAGCTCGACTTCACAGCCGGGGTGCGCTACACGAGCCAGGACAAGGAGTACACCTACACGCGCTTGAACCCGCAGGGCACGACGGGCGGCTCCGCGAGCCTCGTGAGCGCGCTCAACGGCGTCACGGGCATCTATTCTGCGAACCGGTGGGACTACCGCGCCGATTTCGATTACCGCTTCACCGATCAGCTGATGGGCTACGCGCAGGTGTCGACCGGATTCAAAGGAGGCGGCGTCAACCCGCGGCCCTTCTACGCGGCACAGGCGATCCACTTCAACCCGGAGACGCTCACGAACTATGAGCTCGGGGTGAAGAGCACCTGGCTCGACAACCGCCTACGCCTCAATCTCGACGGCTACTTCGCGCAGTACCGCGACATCCAGGAGACGCTCCTCACCTGCGCAGGCGTGGGCGGCATCCCGGCGGCGCTCGGCACCCCCTGCGCTCTGCCCTACAACGCGGGCACCGCGCACGAGAAGGGGCTCGAGCTCGAAACCGAGGCCCGGTTCGGCGGCTTGCAATTCGACGCTTCCCTGAGTTATCTCAACTTCAATTACGTCAATCTCGCCGGCCTCGATCCCGCCACCGGCTTCAGCCCGGTGACCGGGCTCACGCTCGACATGGTCACGCCGCTTACCTCGAAGTGGCAGGGCAATGCAGGCGTGCAGTACACCCTGCCGATCGGCAACGCGGGCGCGCTCACGGCGCGCATCGACGGAAACACCCGCAGCGGGTTCTATACCAACGCCGTGAACGCTCCGACGAACCACGTCGGCGGCTACACCCTCTATAACGCGCGCCTCACCTGGGAGCCGCCGCAGGGCAACTGGCAGCTCGCCGCTCAGGTGCTCAACCTGACGGACAAGTTCTACTATCTGAACGTATTCGATCTCACCGCGGTGGGCGGCGGCTCGGTCACGGCGACGCCGGGCGCGCCGCTCGAGGCGGATCTCGAGGTCAAGTTTACGATGCACTGAGCATCGCATCCGCTCGGCGCGCCGGTGCCCGGGACCGAGGGAATTCCCGAGCATCGGCGCGCCGCCCTCCGTCGACAGGCACCGTTGTTGACAGCCCATCATCACTGCCGTTACGATCCGGTAGGCTCTTCGGCCGACCCGTAACCTCACCGCCGAGCGGGAGGGACACGCGCCAGGGGGAGGTTGCACCGCTACATGGGGGGATAGCGATGCGAATCTCGCGTGATCGACTCGACTGCCGTACCTCTTGCCGCTCTTGCCGGGCCGCGGCGGCCCGTGCGCACCGGCTCACTGCGCTCAATGTCGCGGCGTTGAGCGGCGCGTTCGGGCTCATCGCCGGGACGGCCGCACTGGCGCAGACCGCGCCGCAAACGACGGCGCAGAATCCGGGCGGCGCAGCGGTGGCGGGCGGCGCCAACCAGCTGCAGGAGGTAGTGGTCACGGCGCAGTTCCGCGCCGAGAACGTGCAGCAGACGCCGCTCGCCATCACTGCGATAAACGGCGACGCCCTCGCCGAGCGCGGGCAAACCAGCCTCACGCAGATCACTCAGGATGCGCCGAGCGTGCAACTGACCTCGGAGGCCGGCGCATTCGGGCCTTCGATGGCCGCATTCATCCGCGGCATCGGGCAGGCCGATCTCGATCCCGCCCTCGAGCCCGGCGTCGGCATCTACATCGACGATGTGTACTTCGGCACCCTCACCGGATCGCTGCTCGACCTGCTCGATCTCGATCGCGTCGAGGTGCTTCGCGGCCCGCAGGGCACGCTGGAGGGAATGAACTCGGAAGGCGGCGCGGTGAAGCTGTTCTCGAAGAAGCCGACCGCCACGGACGGCTCGAGCTTCGACCTGCTCGGCGGCAGCCGCAATCACGTCGAGCTCAGGGCCTCGGCCAACTTCGCCGTGACGGATAACCTCTTCGTGCGGCTCACGGGCGTCGGCAATCACCAGGATGGCTATGTCACCCGGTACGACTTCGGGTGCGCGAATCCGACGTTCACCGCCACCGACATCAACGGTGTGACCGGAACGTACTCCGTGCAGCCGGGATTCCTGTCGCATACCTCGAGCTGTGTGCTCGGCCGGGAAGGCGGCATCGGGTACGCCGGAGGCCGCGTGGCGATACGCTATGTGCCGAATGATCGCCTGGAGTTCAACCTGCTCGGCGATCTCACCAACACGAATCAGGAGGCGCCGGCCGAGACGCTGGGCTATGCAGGGCCGGGGCCGCTCGCGACTCCACCCAACCCGTCGGCGGCCGCCGTGAACTCACCGGCGCTCGCCATCGCCGCGACGGATGCACAGGGGAACACGCACCTGCTGCCGTACGACATGACGCGGGTTCCCGCGATGATCCCGCCGAGCTTCTATGCGACGTACGCCTCGTTCTGCGTGCCCGCCGTCTCGAACCCGCCGGCGCTCACCAATCCTCCGCCGCCGATTCCTCCGAACGGTGGCTTCGGCCCGGCCTTCGCGTTCCACGATCCGGCGGCCTGCGTCGAGCCGCGGCAGACCATCCGCAACTGGGGCGCGCAGTTGACGACGGACTGGAAGATCGCCGACAGCCTGTCGCTGAAGAACATCGTCGCGCAGCGCGGCTACAGCGCGGACTGGGTGCACGACAACGACGAGTCGATCTGGGCCCTGGACCTCGGCGCCGAATCGATGGGCCACCATCAGTTCAGCGAGGAGCTGCGCTTGAACGGGAGCGCGGGCAAGCTCCTCGATTACACCATCGGCGGGTTCTATTTCCGCGAGGAGACGGTGTACTTCGGACACGAGGATCTGCGCTATGCCACGGCCGGTCCGCCGTTCTTCGCCCCGGGCCTGCTGGACTTCTATCAGAACGACCCGATCGATGCGCACGACAAGGCCGGCTTCCTGCACACGACGTGGCATCTCACCTCGAAGCTCGATGCGATCCTCGGGACTCGCTACACCAAGCAGGACAAGGAGTATCACTACGTCCGCCTGGCTCCGGGCCCACAGCCCTTCCCGCCCGGCTCCCTGACGACCGGCTCGGCGATCCTCGTCGGCGCATTGAACGGAGCTTCCTCGACTTATGCGGCGCACCGCTGGGACTGGCGCGCGGACCTCGACTATCACCTGACGGATCAGGTCATGGTGTATGGCCAGTACTCCACCGGCTTCAAGGGCGGCGGCGTGGACCCGAGACCCTTCTACCTGGCGCAGGCGATTCAGTTCAACCCCGAGACCCTCGCCACCTTCGAGCTCGGACTGAAGAGCACTTGGCTCGACGACCACCTGCGAGTCAACGTCGACGGCTACTTCTCGCAGTATCGCGACATCCAGCTCACCCTCCTCAATTGCAGCAATGTTCCGTCGATCGCGGCCGCCTCGGCCCGACTGGGATCGAACCAGGGCTCCCCCTGCGCGCTGCCGTTCAATTCAGGCTCGGCGCATCAGAAGGGAATTGAAGTCGAGTCGCAGGTGCGCTTCGGCGGCTTTGCCGCGGATTTGAATGTGAGCTGGCTCAAGTTCGACTATGTGTCCGTCGACACCGCGGACACCGGCGTGCTGCCGAGCATGGTGACGCCGTGGACGCCGCGGTGGTCGGGCGGAGCGGGCGCCCAATACACCCTGCCGCTCGGCGACAGAGGGTCGGTGACAGCGCGCCTGGACGCGAGCACGCGGAGCGTCATCTACACGGCTCCGGTGAACGATCCCTACAATCGCCTCGGCGGATACACGCTGTACAACGCCCATTTGAGCTGGGAGTCCGCCAAGGGGAACTGGCAGGCGATCGTGCAGGCGCTGAACCTCACAGGCAAGAGGTACTATTTGAATGAGTTCGACCTCGTGGAGGCTGGGCAGGGCACTGTCGGGTACAATCCCGGCCCTCCGCTCGAGCTCGACCTCGAGATCAAGCACAGCATGTGATCCGGGCTGCTGCGGCGCCGGGATGGCGCGTGGCGGCTCGCGTTACCTTGCCGAGTCGCGCCCGCCGCGGAAGCTCGCCGGCTCGCTGTAGCGTCGGCCCGCCGCGGCACCGGGCGCCGGCCCTCAATCGGCGCCCAGCCGCTCCTCCAGATACTCCACCGCCCGATCGATGGCGATGCGCTCCTGCCGCGCGGTGTCCCGGTCGCGCACCGTCACCGTCTGATCCTGCAAGGTCTGACCGTCGATCGTGAAGCAGAAGGGGCAGCCCGCCTCGTCCATGCGCGCATAGCGCTTGCCGATCGACTGCTTCACGTCGTGCTCGATGAGCCCGCGACGCCAGAACCGGCGCTTGAGCGCCGTGTACAGCTTCTCGCTCACCGCGGGCATGTCCTCCTTGTTCACGAGCGGAAACACCGCCGCTTTGATCGGGGCGAGGCGCCGCGAGAGCAGCAGCAGCTCCGGGCTCGCGCGTGCGGGGTCTTCGGTGTAGGCCTCGCAGAGCACCGCAAGCACGCCCCGGTCGAGCCCCGCCGAGGGCTCGATCACGTGCGGCAGGTACTTCTCGCCCTTGCGCGCACCGTTCGGCAGCAGCTCGCCGCGCTCGGGATCGAAGTATTCGAGGGAGGCTCTCGCGTACTGCTGATGCTGAGAGAGATCGAAATTCGAGCGGTGCGCAATGCCCTCGAGCTCGCCGAACCCCGGCGCGGTGAACGGGAAGCGGTACTCCACGTCACTCGTGCCGGCGCCCTCGCGGGCGTAGTGGGCGAGCTCCTCGCGCCCGTGCTCGCGGAGCTGCAGGTTCTCGTCCGACAGCCCGAGCGAGCGCCACCACTCGATCCGGGCCGCGCGCCAGAACGCGTACCACTCGTGCGCCTCGCTCGGATGGCAGAAGAACTCGATCTCCATCTGCTCGAACTCGCGGCTCCGGAACGTGAAATTGCGCGGCGTCACCTCGTTGCGGAACGCCTTGCCGACCTGCGCGATGCCGAACGGCACCTTCACGCGCGTGGTATCGACGACGTTCTTGAACTGGACGAAGATGCCCTGCGCGGTTTCGGGCCTCAGATACGCGATGTCGTCCTCGGATGCCGTCGCCCCTACGTAGGTCCTGAACATGAGATTGAACGCCCGTGGCTCGGTGAGGCTGCCGGGCTTCTCCGCCTCCGGCGCGAGCACGCGGCTCCACTCGCGCTGCGGAACCGAGGCGAGCGGCACGACGCGCGCCTCGCCGAAGGCCTTCTCGGCCTTCTTGCGCTGCTTCGCCTCGCTCGGTGTGTCGGGCATGAAGGCGTACAGCACGGGCGCCCGGTCACGCTCACCCGCCGCGCCGGTTCCGGCCTCCGCGTCCGCAGCCGGCACGTACACCATCAGATGATCGAATCGATACCGCTGCTTCGTCTCGCGGCAGTCCACCATCGGGTCGGAGAAGCCCGCCACATGGCCGCTCGCCTCCCAGACGCGCGGATGCTGGATGATGCTCGTGTCGAGCGGCACGATGCGCACCGGCTCGCCATGAGGTCCCGGCCGCCCGCCGCAGGGATTGAGCACGACATCCTCCCACCAGGCATCGCGCAGGTTCTTCTTGAGCTGCGCGCCGAGCGGACCGTAGTCCCAGAATCCATTGATCCCGCCGTAGAGCTCCGAGGCGGGATAGATGAAGCCGCGGCGCTTGGCGAGCGCCATGATCTTGTCCATCGGTTTCATGCGCGCCCTCCATCTTGCGCCCGCCCAGCATCGAACGCCCGCGCCGCGAGGCTCGGATCCGCCTTGAGGATGTGCTTCGCCACGCGGTGCGAGGGCGTGTGCGGCAGCGAGTCGGCGATCAGGACGTATCTCGGCACCTTCATCGGCGCGAGCCGCGCGCTGCACCAGTCGACGATGTCTCGCGGCGCGAGCCGCTCGCCGGGCCTCGGCACCACGACGACCAGGATCTCCTCCTCGCCGAGCTCTGAGGGCACGCCGACGGCGGCCGCTTCGAGCACGCGCGGGTGATCGCCGACGACGCGATCGAGCTCGGCGCCGGCGATGTTCTCGCCGCGCCGGCGGATGATGTCCTTCTTGCGCGCGACGAAGTAGAAGTAGCCGTCCGCGTCGCGGCGCACGAGATCGCCCGTCAAGAACCAGCCATCGCGGAACGCAGCGGCAGTCTGCGCCGGATCGTCGAGATATTCCTTGAACATCATCGGCGTACGCACCACGAGCTCGCCGACCTCGCCCGGCGGCAGATCGCGCCCTGCGTCGTCCACGACTCTGAGCTCCGAGAACGCGCCGGGATGCAGCGGATGCACCGCGGGCACGCCGATGCTCCCGGACTTGTGCGGCCCCAGGAAGGGATTGCAGCAGGCGCCGGGGATCTCGCTCATGCCGTAGCCCTCGATCAGCGCCGGCACGTGGAACTCCTCGCGGAACACCTGCGCCATGCGCTCGCTGATCGGCCCGCCGTAGATCTTCACGATGCGATGGCTCGGATCGAGCTCCGCGCGCGGGCGATTGATGAGGATGTTGCCCACGGCGGCGAGGAAGTTGAACTCGGTCGCGCCGCTCTCGGCGGCGAGCCGCCAGAACCGCGACGCGCTGAAGCGCGGCGTCGTGATCAACGTGCCGCCGCACGCGATCGCGCCGCCGAGCGAGTAGAACAAGGCGTTGATGTGGAAGAACGGCATGACGGTGAGCAGCCGCTCGTCCGGCTGCAGGCGCATGCGCGAGACGAAGCCCTCCGCCGCGAGGATGTACGTGCGATGGGTGTGCACCACCCCTTTCGGGAATCCGGTCGTGCCGGAGGTGTAGATGACCACGACGGCGTCGTCCGGCTGCACGGACGCCTCGGAGCTCGCCGCATCGCCCGCTGCGGGTGCGCCTCGGACTGCCGTTGTGCCTCGGGCCGCCGCTCCGCCGGCCGACACCGGCGCATCGCCTGCCAGCTCCCGCAGCCGCTCGACAACCTCCCGCGCCGACCGCGCCTCCGCGCCCCACTCCGCGAGGGAGACGAGCGGCCGTCCTGGCGCCGCCTCGCCGGCGACTTCGCGCACTCTCTCGATCTCCGCGGCCTGCGCCACGATGAGCTCGGCGCGCGAGTGCCGCAGCAGATATTCGAGATCGGCGCGGCTCGCTGCCGGATTGAGGGGGATGAACACCGCGCCGAGCCTCGCAGCCGCGAGGAACAGCACGACGCTCAAATCGGAATTGAGCGCGATGAGCGCGATCCGCGAGCCGCGCGAGATGCCGCGACCTGCGAGCGCGTGCGCCAGGAGCCTGCCGGCTGCATCGAGCTCGCGGTATGTCCATTCGCGCTGCTCGATGCGCAGCGCCGGCTTGTCCGGCTGCACGGCCGCGCGGGCCGCCAGGAAGGAAGGAATCGTTCCGGCGTGCGGCTGGAATCGCGCCAGCACGGCGGCCGGCGCGACCGGCGCAAGATCCTCGTACACGGGGCCCGGCGGACGTCAGGCGGCTCGGCGCAGACGGAAGTCGTACTGCGCGGTGTAGTACGGCGTCGTCATCTGCTCGCCGGTCGGCGCGCGCCCCGGCGGGCAGCGCTCGAACTTCACGATGAGCGAGTCCTTCGTGCCGAAGACCGCGTCGGAATCGAGATATGGGCTGTCGGCGACGAAGAGGTGCGTCGTCACGGGCTCGTAGCCCGGCGCGGACACGATCATGTGGATGTGCCCCGGCCGATACGGATGCCGGCCCATCGCCCGCAGCATCCGCCCCACCGGCCCGTCCGTCGGCACCGGATAGTAGCTCGGCCGGATGGAGCGGAACCAGTATCGGCCCTCGGCATCCGTGCGGATCTTGCCGCGCGCGCGCATCTCGGTCTCGCCCATCTGCATGTCGTAGTTGCCGTCGCCGTCGCCGGACCAGATATCGAGCAGCGCCCCGGCGATCGGGCGGCCTTCGACATCGAGGACGCGGCCCGAGTAGAAGGCCGGCTCGCCCTTGACGCCTTCGGCGAGATTGCTGCCGAGTGGCCGCTCGGGCGCGCCTTCCCAGTAGTACGGGCCGAGCACCGTCGACTCGACCGAGCCGCGCTCGGTCGGATGATTGAGCGAGATCGTGAGGATCGAGACGCCGAGCGTGTCGGAGAGCAGGATGAACTCCTGCCGCTTGTCGGTGCAGGTCTTGCCCACCTCCGTCAGGAACTGGATCGCGGCCATCCATTCCTGCTCGGTGAGCCTCACCTCGCGGATGAAGTCGTGCAGATGCGTGATGAGCGCGGTCATCAGTTGTTTGAAGCGCGGATCGGGGCTCCCCGCGAGCCGATCGATGACGGCCTGGGTGATGGTGTTCTCATCGAACTGAGGCATGCTGTCTCCCCTTGTCAATGCTCGGCCCGCCGGCGGCACGGTTCGGCTCGGCAGCGGTTCGGAGCCCTCAGGGCACCGTGAAGCCCCCATCCATGACGAGCGTATGGCCCGTTACGTATGAGGCGGCATCCGAGGCGAGCCATAGGATGCCCTCGGCGATCTCCTCCGGGCGCGAGATGCGCCCCATTGGCACGCCCTGCGCAATCGCCGCGAGATCGACGTGCCCGCCGACCATGCGGTGCAGGAGTCCCGTATCGACGGGTCCCGGCGCGACCGCGTTCACGCGGATGTTCGCGCGCGCGACCTCGAGCGCCGCCGCCTTCGTGAGGCCCACGACGCCATGCTTGCTCGCCGTGTAGAGCGCGATGTTCGCCATGCCCGCGACGCCCGCGCACGAGGCCGTGTTGACGATTGCGCCGCCGCCGTGCGCGATCATGTGAGGGATCTCGTGTTTCAGGCCGTGCCAGACGCCGCGGAGGTTCGTGCCGATCAGACGCTCGAAATCGTCCGCGGTCGTCTCGTGCACGGGACCGTAGCGGCCCTCCGTGCCGGCGTTGTTCACCGCGACGTGGATGCGGCCGTACCGCTCGGCCGCGCGCTCGATGACGCCGCGCACGGCGGCTTCATCGCGCACGTCCGCCTCGACGAAGAAACCTTCCGCGCCGGCCCGCCGTACCTCGGCCTCGACCGCCTGACCCTCCTGCGATCCGAGCCCGGAGATGACCACTCGGGCGCCGGCGGCGGCGAACGCGAGCGCCGTCGCGCGGCCGATTCCCGCCGTCGCGCCGAACACGACGGCCGTCTTGCCGGAGAAATCGCTGGCTGTCATGAGTCGAATCCTGAGCGCGGAAGTGCGCCTAGGACTCTAGTCGCACCCCACACCGCCGGCAAGCCGCTTCACTACGCCGCATCACCGCGCCGGCCGCGGTCGGCTGCCGCGCGGGCGGACGCCCTGGCATAATCAATCGTCTCAGCTGTTACGATTGCCTGCGAGGAGCTTCGCGATGTCCCCGCCCTTCCGCGCCGACCACGTCGGCAGCCTCCTGCGCCCGCCCTCCCTCATCGAGGCCCGCCATGCGGCACGGCACGGCGCGCTCACCTTAGCGGAACTGAGAGCGCGCGAGGACGAGGCGATCCGGGAAGTGGTCGCGCGGCAGGAGTCGATCGGCCTCGAATCGATCACCGATGGGGAGTTCCGCCGCGAGTTCTGGCATCTCGACTTCCTGTCGCGGCTCGAAGGTGTCGAGCTCAGGGAGAATCCCGGCCCGAAGTTCGGGGGCACGGAAGTGCAGCCGCCGATCGCGACCGTGACGGGCCGGGTGCGATATGCCCGGCCGATCATGGTCGAGGACTTCGCGTTCCTGAAGGGCGCGACGCGCCGCACGGCGAAGCTCACCGTCCCCTCCCCTTCGATGCTCCACCTGCGCGGCGGACGCAACGCCATCTCGCGCGAGGCGTACCCCGATCTCGAGGAGTTCTGGAGCGACGTGGCCGCAGCATATCGAGCGGCGATCGCAGCATTCGCCGCGGCGGGCTGCACGTACCTGCAGCTCGACGATGTGGCGTTCGCCTACCTCTGCGATGCGAAGTTCCGCGAGAGCTGCCGGCGGAACGGCGATGATCCGGCGACGCTCCCGCGGCGCTACGCAGAGACGATCAACGCGGCGCTCGCGGACCGGCCGGCCGGCCTCTCCGTGACGATGCACACGTGTCACGGCAACTTCCGCAGCTCATGGGCCACGGAGGGCGGCTACGACTTCGTCGCGGAGGCGATGTTTTCGACCCACGTCGATGGATACTTCATGGAGTTCGATTCGGCGCGCTCGGGCACGTTCGAGCCCCTGAGGCGCCTCCCGCGGGGCAAGCGCGTGGTCCTCGGGCTCGTCACGACGAAGGTCGGCGCGCTCGAGAGCGAGGAGCAAATCCTGCGCCGCATCGACGAGGCCGCGAGGCTGGCGCCGCTCGAGAATCTGTGCCTGTCGCCTCAGTGCGGCTTCGCGAGCGACGAGCAGGGCAACAAGCTCTCGCACGATGATCAGTGGCGCAAGCTCGAGCTCATCGTGCGCGTGGCGCGCAAGGTGTGGGGCACGGCAGCCTAGCTAGCCGCTGCGCGCCGCCGCGCAGCGCGGCTCCCAGCCGCTCTGCTGCGCGGACCTGCTCCTGCATCGCACGCCGATAGGCCGTACGAACCCGCCGCAGGCGCTCCCTGTCGCAGCGCTGCCGCCCATTCTGGAACGAGAGGACGGTCTTGCCGGGAATGTCGGTCATGGCGGGCGCGATCACGCCTGACGGCGGCGCCGTTGCGAAGCGATTCCGCCGCCTCAGCGCGCTGCCGACGCGAGCCGCACGGCGATCCGTCCGTGCGTGACCGGCACGTGGTGGCGCAGGTGCACGGCGCGCCACGCGTCGAAGTCCGCGAGTCTCAAGTCAGCCGGCGGCTGAGCGGCCCAGGACGGTTGCTTCAGGTAACGCCAGACGTACTCGCGCAGGAACCCCGCGGCCTCGACCCGATCGAGGTCGTCGAAGTATCGCGAGCCGAAATCGGGATCCGTCTGCTCGAGCTCGCGAAAGAGCCCGAGGGCGACGCGACGTGCCCTGACCTCGCCCTCGAACGTCGGCGCGCGAACGCCGAGCGGAAGCGGCTCGGCATCGTTCTCGCTCGCAAGCGCCGCCGCGCGCGTATACAGATAGATCGTCCAGAGCTTGCGCTCGCCCGGAGGCGTTGCGGGATCCCAGAGAATGGCCACGTAGCGGTCCGCTGCACGCGCGGAAGCGCCGGCCTGTGCGGCAGATGAGGGCGCCGTCGCACCGAGCACGACTGAGGGCGCCGCACCAAGCACGACGACGGGGATCAGAATGAGCGCGAGGAGCCGCACGCGCGCAGTCGCTGCAACGACTGTGCCGTGCCCGAGATCTCGGCGGGCGGCAGCGACTTACGCGATCGTGCGCAATCGCTGCGCGCCACTGCTGTCAAGCTTTCCGACGAGCTCGGAGGGGCGCGCGGTGCGCGCCGACACCTGCGCCTTGCCGGTGCCGGGATTGGGATAATGGAACGGGACGATCGGCGTCTCCGGCCAGACGGGCGGCGGCATCGGCAGCACCTCGTCGGGGCCGAGCGGGTCGTCCGGGTAGACCTTGCGCGGCCCGTCGTCCGTGATGACCCGCGTGTGCGCCCAGCCGGTCTCGTAGGGCGCCTGATAGACCGTCCGGTAGCTCAGGACCTTGAACCGCCAACGTCCGTCATCCTCCTTGGCGTAGGTGTTCTCGTAGATCCCGCCTTCCCACCACTGGCGTGGATTGCCCACGCTCGCACCGCGCCTCGAATCATGCGAGCCACCCTGCACGAAGGTGCGAAACCTCGCCTTGGCCGTTCGCCGATCGGGCGCCACGTCGATCACGTCCTGCAGCATCAGATGATCGAGCAGCAGGCCGAACACCGGGCCCTCGCCGCCGCCTGCGACATCGCGCTCGAGCCGCCCCGTGTAGTAGCGCTTCTGCCCCGCCTTGCCGCGATAGATGCCGCCGTCGATGTGGACATCGCCGTCTTCGGCGAAGAGATCGACGATCTCGCCGTACAGACACTTGTCGAGATAGTAGCCGTAGGCGTGTTGGAGCCTGCGGATCGCTTCCACGTCCTCGAGCATGCCGAGCCGCGCGGCCATGAGCTCCATCTCGCGCTCCATCGCGAGGACCCGCTCGTCGTGGGTTACCGGCACATCGCGGCGCTTCGTGGATCGCGCGAGCGCGATGGTGGTCGTGAAGGCAATCGGTACCAGTGCGAGATAGGCGCCCATCGTGCCGATGAAGGAGCGCCGTTTGAGCTCGTGCATTCCATCCCCCGTCGAACGTCGAGCGCGGGACTTTACAAGCTCCGGCACGGCGCGGTCTCGGCGCGCTGCGCACATAGTGATGCAGGTCACTCTATTTGGATGCGCACGCTGCGGGGACGTATACTGCCGAGCTGCGAGCGCCGCCCGATTGCACGCCCATGCTCTGGCTCAAAGCTTTCCACGTCATCTTCGTGGTCGCCTGGTTCGCGGGCCTGTTCTACCTGCCGCGGCTGTTCGTCTATCACGCGGCCGCGGCGCGGGCCGGAGAGAACCTGCTCGCCGAGCGCTTCACCGTCATGGAGCGGCGGCTCTACGTGATGATGACGATCGGGGGGGCGCTCGCGGTCGCCTTTGGGATCGCCATGCTGGCGGCCGCTCCGGCGTACCTCGAGCTCGGCTGGCTGCACGCGAAGCTCGGGCTCGTCCTCCTCCTCGTGATCTACCACCTCTGGTGCCGGAGCCTGATGCGCGGCCTCGCCGCCGGCCGCCCCGCGCACTCCGACCGCTGGTACCGCCTCTTCAACGAGGCCCCCGGCATTCTCCTCATCGCGATCGTCATCCTCGCCGTCGTCAAGCCGCTTTGACGCGCTTGCGGGGCGGCGCGGGAGCGAGCGCGCTCAAAACAGCCCGGTGATCCGTCCGTCCTCGTCGACGTCGATATTGGCGGCCGCGGGAATTCTGGGCAGCCCCGGCATGGTCATCACGTCGCCGCAGATCATGACGACGAACTCCGCGCCGGCGGCGAGCCGCACCTCGCGGATGTTGACGACGTGCCCGGAGGGGGCGCCCCGCAGCTTCGGATCGGTCGAGAAGGAGTACTGGGTCTTCGCGACGCACACCGGGTAGTGCCCGTAGCCCGACTCCTGCAACTGCCGGATCTGGGCGCGCACCTTCGTATCCGCAGTGATGTCGGAGGCGTGGTAGATCTTCGTCGCGATCGCCTTCATCTTGTCCCAGAGCGTCTCGCTCTCGTCGTACACGAACTTGAAGTAGCTCGGATGCTCCATGAGGCGCAACACCTCCTGTGCGATCTCGGTCGCCCCCGCGCCTCCTTCCGCGAAATGGCGGCCCAGGATCACTTTCGCCCCGTGGTGGCCGGCGCGCTCGATGAGGAGCCGGATCTCCGCGTCGGTGTCCTCCGCCCGGTGATTGATCGCGACGAGGCACGGCAGGCCGTAGTTGTCGCGCACATTGTCGATGTGGCGCTCGAGATTGACGATTCCCTTCTCGAGCGCCGCCAGGTTCTCGCGGCCCACGTCGGCGACCTCGACGCCGCCGTGATATTTGAGCGCGCGCACCGTCGCGACGATGACGGCCGCGGCGGGGCGCAGGCCCGCCTTGCGGCATTTGATGTCCACGAACTTCTCGGCCCCGAGATCGGCCCCGAATCCGGCCTCGGTGACGACATAATCCGCGAGCTTGAGCGCGGTCTGCGTGGCCATGACGGAATTGCAGCCGTGCGCGATGTTCGCGAACGGGCCGCCGTGAATGAAGGCGGGATTGTTCTCGAGGGTTTGCACGAGGTTCGGCGCAAGCGCATCGCGCAGCAGCGCCGCCATTGCGCCGTGCGCCTGCAAGTCGCGGGCGAGGATGGGCTTGCCCGCGGCGGTGTAGCCGACCACGATCTTCCCGAGCCGCGCCTTCAGGTCCGCGATGCTCGTCGCGAGGCAGAAGATCGCCATCACTTCCGAGGCGACGACGATGTCGAACCCGTCCTCGCGCGGGTAGCCGTTCGCTGCGCCGCCGAGCCCGACGACGATCTCGCGCAGCGCGCGGTCGTTCATGTCCACGACGCGTCGCCACGCGATACGGCGTACGTCGAAGCCGAGCCCGTTCCCGTGATGGATGTGGTTGTCGATGAGCGCGGCGAGGAGGTTGTTCGCGGCGGCGATCGCCGCGAAGTCGCCCGTGAAGTGAAGATTGATGTCCTCCATCGGCACGACCTGGGAGTAGCCGCCGCCCGCCGCCCCGCCCTTCACGCCGAAGACCGGTCCGAGGGCCGGCTCGCGCAGGCAGATGATCGTTTTCTTCCCGAGACGATTGAGCGCATCCCCGAGCCCCACCGTCGTCGTGGTCTTGCCCTCGCCTGCCGGCGTCGGCGAGATGGCGGTGACCAGGATGAGCTTGCCGTTCGGACGGTCCTTGAGACTCGCGATGTAGTCGAGGGATATCTTCGCTTTGTAGCGCCCGTAGGGCGACAAGCTCTCCTCGGGAATGCCGAGGCGGTCCCGCGCGATGTCGACGATGGGCCGCACCTTGGCTTGCTGGGCGATTTCGATGTTCGTGAGAGCCATGCAGAACGTCCCGACTGGTTTGCGTCCGGTGGCCGCGAATGTAGCATGGCCGTCGCGGCGCCCACATTGACGTGCCGGATAGCAGATATTCGGAGAGACGATATGGCCCAGGTGTCAGGTGGAGAGCTCTTGGTCCGCACGCTCGTCCATGCGGGAGTTGAGACCGTCTTCGGCCTGCACGGGGCCCATCTCGAGACGATCTTCCAGTCGTGCGCTGCGCATCGCATCCCCATCGTCGACACGCGCCACGAGGCGGCGGCCGGCCATGCGGCGGAAGGGTACGCGCGCGCCGCGCGCCGGCTCGGCGTTGCGCTCGTGACGGCCGGCCCGGGCTTCACGAACTGTCTCACCTCCCTCGCGAACGCCTATCTCGACCGCACGCCCGTGCTGTATGTGAGCGGCGCCGCCGCGCTGCGCGACGCCGAGACGAACACGCTGCAGGCCGGCATCGATCAGGTCGCCGTCGCGCGCCCGATCGCGAAGTGGGCTCACGCCATCACCGTCCCGCGCGATATCCCGCGGCTCGTGGCGCACGCCGTCCGCATCGCCACCTCGCCGCCGACCGGCCCGGTGCTGCTCGATGCACCGATGGACGTGCTCACGGCCACCGTCGACGAGGAGACCGTCCGCATCCCATGCACGATCGCGGTAGAGGCTCGGCCCGCTCCGGCCGACTCGGACATCGAGGCCGCGCTCGATCTGCTCGCGGCCGCCGAGCGGCCGGTGATCCTCGCAGGCGCCGGCGCCTGGCAATCCGATTGCGCTGCGGAGCTGCGCGAATTCGCCGAGCTCGCGGGAATTCCCGTGTTCTCCGACTTCCAGGCACATGGCCTCTTGCCGAGCGATCATGCGCTCTACGGAGGCACGTTCCACAAGCTCGCCGATCTGTCCGAGCCCGGCTCGCGCCCCGATGTGGCGCTCGCGCTCGGCGTGCGCTTCGGCCTGTTCACGCTCGGCGCCAGCGACAAGCTGGTGCCGGCCTCCGCGAGGATCATTCACGTCGAGATCGATCCGCGCGAGATCGGCAAGCTGCGCGATGTGGCCGTCGCGATCGCCGCCGACAGCCGCGAGACGCTGCGCGCGCTCATCGCGAAGGCGCGTATGCGGAGTCGGTGCAGCGAGACGCCAGCACCGGGCGCGCCGGCCGGGCGGCTGACACCCGGCACGCAAGCCGGACCATCGCATGCCCGGGAGGCCTGGCAGCAGGTGGTCCGCGCCGCGCGCGCCGCGCGCCGGGAGCGATTGAGCGCCGCGCTCGCGGATCCCACGCCGCCGATCCATCCCTACCAAGCCGTGGCGGCGATCGCCGATCACATGCCCGCCGACACCATCGTGATCGGCGATGGGGCGGAGGCGTATCACTGGATGAACGAGACGATCCGCCAGAATCGCCCCGGCAGCTACATCACGCACGGCTTTCTCGGCGCCGTGGGCTTCGGGCTCGGTCTGGCGATCGGCGCGCAGACGGCGCACCCCGACCGGCCCGTGCTCTGCCTCGCCGGCGACGGGGCGGTGGGCTTCACGATCGCGGAATTCGACACGCTGGCGCGCCATCGCTTGCCGGTCGTCGTCGTCGTGATGAACAACCGCAGCTGGGCCGCTTCGCAGCACTTTCAGGAGCTCATCGGCAACCCGGTCACCGGCACGCGGCTCTCGGATGCACGCTACGATCAGGTCGCCGCGGCCTTCGGCTGCGAAGGGCGGCGCATCACACGCATCGAGGAGCTGGGTCCGGCGATTCGTCAGGCGTTCGCGAACCGGCGACCGGCGTGCCTCAATGTGGAGATCGACGTGAAGCCCATGCCTCCCGAGCTCGCGCTGCTCGCCTCGCGGCACTCGTGAGGGGGGCCTCAGTCACGCGGGCCTGACACGGGCGCGCCTGGGGCACGCGCTCGCGTCACGACTGCTCCGGCGCGCTCGCCTCATCGAGCGCCTTCAGTACGTCGGCGCCGAGCTCGAGACGCACGCTGCCGGCCAACTCCTCCATCTGCTCCACGCTCGTCGCGCTCGCGATCGGAGCCGTCACGCCGCGCGCGATGAGCCATGCAAGCGAGACCTGCGCAGGCGTTGCGCCGAGGTCGCGCGCCACACCATCGAGCGCGGCGAGGATGCGGAACCCGCGCTCGTTCATCATGTCCTTCACGCGGTACGCGCGCGCGCGTCCGGCGAGGTCCGCCTCCGTGCGGTACTTGCCCGTGAGGAAGCCGCTCGCGAGCGAGAAGTACGAGAGGACGCCGAGCCGTTCGCGCCGGCAGAGCTCGGCGAGCTCGCCCTCGTAGTTGGCGCGATCATAGAGGTTGTACCAGGGCTGCAAGGACTCGTAGCGCGGCAGCCCGTGCGCCGCGCTCGCGGCGAGGGCGGCGGAGAGGCGTTCCGCCGTGAAATTCGATGCGCCGATGGCGCGCACCTTCCCCTGGCGGATGAGATCGGCGTACGCGCCAAGCGTCTCCTCGATCGGCGTCTCGCGATCGTCTCGATGCGACTGATAGAGATCGATGTAGTCCGTCTGCAAGCGCTCGAGCGAGCGCTCCACCGCACGCAGAATGTACGCGCGCGACAGACCCTGCTCGCCCGGTCCCATCTCGACCCCGACCTTCGTCGCGATGATCACCTGCGAGCGATTGCCGCGGCTCTTCATCCACTTGCCGAGGATCGTCTCGGACTCCCCGCCCTGGTGCCCCGGAATCCAGCGCGAATACACGTCGGCCGTGTCGATGAGATTGAATCCGGCCGCGACGAACGCATCGAGCACCCGGAAAGACGTCGCCTCATCCGCGGTCCAGCCGAGCACGTTGCCGCCGAACGCCAGCGGCGCTACGGTGAGGCCCGACTTGCCGAGCTGCCGCATGATCACGGGAATGCTCCTTTTCGCCTTCGAGGGGCGCGAAGTGTAAGCCCAACGCGGCGCGGCGCAAGCTGCGGCGCCCGCGTCGCATTGCAGCAAACCGCAGAACGGCCGGACGCCGCAGCCGGACGGCCCACATAGGGGCGAGAGCATCCGTGAGGCTCCGGCCTGAGCGTCCCAGCATGGCGAGCGCCGGCACACAACTTGCGGGATGGAGTCCTTCAGCGCAGGCGGCAAGGAGCTCCCTTGGCTCTCGAGTCCCATCCCATGCCTTCCTCCGCGCGGATGCCTACTTCCGCGCCGCACGATGCCGTTGTCCTCGATCTAGCGCTCGCGCCGGGCACAGAGGCCTCCCCGCGGATCTCCACGCTGCTCGAGTCTTACAGCAAGGTCCGTCGGGCGACGGAGGCGCTGTGCGCCCCGCTCGCCATCGAGGACTACGTCGTGCAGTCGATGCCCGACGCGAGCCCGGCCAAATGGCATCTCGCGCATACCAGCTGGTTCTTCGAGGAATTCGTCCTGCAGCGCTTCGCGGACGAGTATCGCTTCCACGACGAGAGCTACCGCTACCTCTTCAACTCGTACTACGAGGCCGTCGGCCCGCAGCTCCCTCGGCCGCAGCGCGGGCTCCTCTCGCGCCCGACCGTGGAGCAGACGTTCGCCTACCGGGCCCACGTCGATGAACAGATGTGGCGCCTGCTCGATCGCGAAGACGAGTCAGATGCGCTCTGGCGCGTGGTGACGCTCGGCCTGCACCACGAGCAGCAGCACCAGGAGCTGCTGCTCACCGATATCAAACACGCCTTCTCGCGCAACCCGCTGCTGCCGGCGTACGCGCGCCCGCACCGCGGACCGCCGCGCGAGGCGCCGCCGCTCGCTTTCATCGACTTCGAGGGCGGGCTCGTCGAGATCGGGCACGACGGGCGCGGGTTCTGCTTCGACAACGAGCAGCCGAGCCACCGCGCGTATCTCGCGCCGTTCCGCATCGCCAACCGGCTCATCACCAACGAGGAGTTCCGCGGATTCATCGCGAGCGGCGGCTACGCCTCGCCGGAGCACTGGCTCTCGGACGGCTGGGCGGTCGTGCAGCGCGAGGGCTGGGAGCGGCCGCTCTACTGGGGCGAGTCCCTGGACCACGAATTCACGCTCACCAGCGTGCGCGAGCTCGATCCGCACGCGCCGGTCTGCCACCTGAGCTACTACGAGGCCGACGCCTTCGCACGCTGGGCCGGCGCGCGTCTACCGACCGAATTCGAATGGGAGCTCGCCGCCTCGGAGCTTCCGGTCCGCGGCAACTTCGTCGAGGAGGAGCATTGGCGCCCGCTGCCCGCTGCGTCGGGCGAGGCCGGCGGAAGTCCGCTCCTCGAGCAGATGTTCGGCGACGCCTGGGAGTGGACCCGTTCCGCCTATGCGCCGTATCCCGGCTACGCGGCGCCGGGCGGTGCGCTCGGGGAATACAACGGCAAATTCATGGTGAGCCAGCTCGTGCTGCGCGGCGGCTCGTGCCTCTCGGCCCGCTCCCACATCCGCGCGACCTACCGGAATTTCTTCCCCCCCGGCGCGCGCTGGCAGATGAGCGGGCTCAGGCTCGCGATGGATGTTTGAGCTCGGGGGAGCGGCCGCCCGCGCGCGAGCCTGAAGACGCGTACCCTGCTCGATCACCTGCCCGACCTCGCCGCGTATGTGCCGGTCGACATCTCGCGCACGGCTCTCATCGACGCCGCACGCTCGATCCGCGAGTCCTATCCGCGGCTCGAAGTGCTGCCTCTGGAAGCCGACTTCACGCGGCCGTTTGCACTGCCGGCCGCGGGCCGCGCGGCGGCGCGCATGGTCGTCTACTTTCCGGGCTCGACGATCGGCAACTTCGACGAGGAGCCCGCTGTCGATCTGGAATGCCGCCGCGAGCCGCATCGAAATGCACTTGGGGAGCCTAGCCCGCCAGAGCGTCCGGCTCGCGGGCGAGAGGATCGACTTCGAGCCCGGAGAGCCGATCGTGACGGAGCACTGCCACAAGTGCACCCCGGCGTCCTTCGCCGCGCCCGCGACCCGCGCCGGCTGGCAGGCGCGCGCGTCCTGGTCGGACGAGCGGGCGCTCGTCAGCGTCCTGTACCTCGATCGGAGCTGAGCTCCGCCCGCGCCTCTGCTATCGTGTCGGCTCGAGAGAGGTGCGCCCATCATGCAGCCGAGCGAGCCGGCCGATCTGAAGTCGTTCGTGCGGACGATTCCGGACTATCCCCGGCCGGGCATTCAATTCCGCGACATCACGACGCTGCTCGGCGATGCGGGCGCGTTCCGGCGCGCCGTCGACGCGCTCGTGCGGCCGTGGAGCGGAGCGAAGATCGACCGCGTCGCCGGCATCGAGGCGCGCGGGTTCATTCTGGGGGGGGCGATGGCGCATCAGCTGTCTGCCGGCTTCGTCCCCATCAGGAAGCGGGGCAAGCTCCCGCACTCGACCGTGCGCGTCGCGTACTCGCTCGAATACGGCATCGACGAGATGGAGATGCACACGGATGCCATCGCGCCGGGCGAGCGCATCATTCTCGTGGACGATCTCATCGCGACGGGCGGGACCGCCGAGGCGGCCGTGAAGCTCCTGCGCGCCCTCGGCGGCGAGCCCCTCGCGGCCTGCTTCATCATCGACCTGCCCGATCTCGGCGGCGCCCGCAAGCTCGAAGCGCTCGGCGTGCCGGTTCGTACGCTCCTCGCCTTCGAGGGCCACTGAGGATCGCCGGACATCCGGGCGACCGAGGTCTGAAATGGGAATGATTGTTGCTCTATCCCCGGGGGCCAGCTTGTTAGAGCCGCGCTCGTGAGCCAAACTTCCGATAACGTCGCAGCGCTGGGGGAGGCGCTGCGCAACATCGTCGACCACGCGGAAGCTCTGCTCGGGGCGCTCTCCGACGAGGGTAATCCCGACTTGGGCTCGCTGCGCGAGCGGGTATCGCGCAGCATCGAGACGGCGCGGGCCCACCTCGACGAGATGCAGAGCGATGCCGAGCGCGCGAGCGAGAAGGCCGTCGCGGCCTTCGAGCAGTGGATCGTGGACAACCCGTGGACGGCGGTGGCGATCGGCGCGGGCGTGGGGCTCGCGATCGGCGTCCTGCTCGCCGCGCGCCGCCGCCCGGCAGGCGATGCCGCCCCGAGATGAGCGACGAGTCGCAGAACATCTTCGCTCGCGGCAGATCCATGCTCGTCGAGGCGCTGCGCATGGCGCAGACGCGGCTCGAGCTCGCGGCGCTCGAGATCGAGCAGGAGAAGCTGCGCATCGGGCGCGACTTGAGGCTCGCGATCTTCGCGGCCGTCTGCCTGTGGCTCTCGGGCTTCTCGCTCGTCCTCTGGGTGGCGCTCGCGTTGGGTCCCGAGGCCCGCTTCATCTTCCTCGGAAGCTTCTTCTTCGTCTTCCTGATCGCCGCGCTCGCCTGCTGGATCGCGCTGCGGCGATCGATGCGCCGCGAGCCGCTGTTCAGCCGACTGATCGGACAGCTGCGCCTCGATCGGGCGTCGCTCGGCGGAGAGTCGTGAGCGCGAGTCGGGCCCGCCACATCGCGCGGCGCCAGGAACTGCTCGAGCTCGAAGCCGAAGTACAGCGCGCGGCGCTCGCCGCGACGTTCGCGCGCCTCGAGCAGCGGCGGGCGATCTCCTGGGCCGCGGCCGCGGGGCGCACGCTGCTGCGCGTGCTCACGATGCCGCGCGTGCGCTGGCTGCTGGTCGCGGCGGTGCTGCGCCGGCTGCGGCGCAAATCGTGATCGCGCGAGGCGCCGCCCATGTCGTGGTGGTCGAGACGACGACCGGAAGGGGAACGCTCCAGGGACGCGCATGCCGGGAAGGCGCATGCGTGCGAGATCGAGCGGCTCGTCGAGGAGCGCACGCGGGAGCTTTCCGCTCTCTCGACGCATCTGCAGGATCTCACCGAGAAGGAGAAGGCGGCGCTCGCCCGCAATCTCCACGATGAGCTCGGGGGGCTCCTCACTGCTGCAAAGATGGATCTCTCGTGGCTGCAGAGCCGCGTGACCGGCGACCCGGACGTTGAACGGCGCCTGCAGCAGCTCGGCGCAGTGCTCGACGAGGCGATGGACGTGAAGCGGCGCGTCGTCGAGGACTTGCGGCCGTCGCTGCTCGATCACTTCGGCCTGCCCACGGCGCTCAGAGCCCACGTGGAATCCGTGTGCGCCAATTCGGGCCTGCGTGCGGACATCGTGATCACGGCGGAGGAGGACTTCCCGAAGGATGTCGCGATCGGCCTGTTCCGGGTCGTGCAGGAAGGGATGACGAACATCGTCCGGCACGCCCATGCGCGCGCGGTGCGCCTCGAGCTCGCGAGCGACGGCCAGCTCTACTGCCTCAAGCTGATCGACGACGGCTTGGGGATCGACCTCGCGCACCCGGCGTTCCGCTGGTCGCGCGGCCTGACCGGTATGCGCCAGCGCGTGCGCGCGCTCGGCGGACGCTTCGTGCTGCAATCCGAGCGCGGCCGCGGAACGACGCTGCGCGTCGAGCTGCCGCGGCGCGCCGGGTGAGAGCGGCGCTTCAATCGCGGCGAGCCCACTTCGACCGCCCGTCGGCGACGATCGGTTTCAAACACGCGATGTCGCGCATCTTGTCGAGGAAGTAGTCCGCGCCCGCGGCGAAGCAGTGATCGCGGACGAAGTCCGAGGCGTAATCGGTGAGCACGACGATGAGCGGCTGCAGCTCGCACTGATTGAGCTGGCGCGCCTGCCAGATGACGGCGACGCCGTTGCCCTCGGCGAGCTCGATGTCCACCACCAGCACGTCGTACGGCGTCTCATGCAGGCGCAGCAGCGCCTACGACCATGTGGCGGCCTGCGCGGCGACCGTGAGCCGGTCGGGCTCGGAGAGCAGATCGACCGGCCGGCCGGAGAGCGCCGCCGAGTCCTCGATGATGAAGAATGCGCGCGCGCCTCCCGCTCCGTCGAGCCCCCGAGGCCGTGTCTCCTCGCGAATCGTGGCGGCGGTCGGCGGCGGCGGTCACTGCACCAGATTGTTCTTTATCGCGTAGTACGTGATGTCCGCGTTGGTCCTCATGCCCATCTTCTCCAGGATGCGCGCGCGGTAGGTGCTCACCGTCTTGACGCTGAGGAAGAGCTTCGCCGCGATCTCCGACACGCTCTTGCCCTCGGCGAGCTTGCAGAAGATCTGGAACTCCCGCTCCGACAGCACGCTGTGCCGCGGCTCGCTCGGCTTGCCCTGCATCCCGCTCACCAGGACTTCCGCGAGCTCCGGGCTCACGTACCGCCCGCCGCGCACGGCGGCCCGGATCGCGCGGCAGAGCTCGCTCTCGTCGGCCGTCTTGCTCACGAAGCCGCTCGCTCCGGCGCGCAGCACGTTGAGTCCGTACTGCATCTCCGGATAGGCGGAGAGCACGAGCGTCGCGACGGACTCGTGGTGCGCCCTCACCTGGCGCAGCACGTCGAGGCCGGAGATATCGGGCAGCGAGAGATCGAGCAGGAGCACGTCGACCGGCGCGCTGCGCAGCAGCGCGAGCGCTTCGCGGCCCGTGCCCGCCTCGCCCGCCCATGCGAAGTCCGCCTGCGCTTCGACGATCTGCTTGAGCCCGATGCGGACCAGCCGGTGATCGTCGACGACTGCGATGCGTGTGGCTGGCATGGCCCCGCCTCGCGGCCGGCCTCAGTGCGCCGCGCCGCCCCGCGAAGCGTCGCCGGGCTCGGCGCCTGCGCTCGCGTCGTCCTTGCCGTTGTACGCCTCGAGCCGGTTGTACAGCGTCTTCAGGCTGACGCCGAGGATCTCGGCCGCCTTCCGCTTGACGTGGCCGCAATATGCGAGCGTCGCCATCGTCACGCGGCGCTCGACTTCCTCGAGAGGCGTGCCGACCCGGATCGTGATGGTCGTGCCGTCGTCCGGCTTCGGAGCGGCGTCCGCTGCCCCGAGGTCGCATTCGATCTGATCGTCCGCCATGATGTACGCGCGCTGCACGTAGTTCTTGAGCTCGCGGACGTTGCCCGGCCAGTTGTGTTGATAGAGCCGCGCCAGCGTCTCGCGCGAGAACGACTTGTGCGTGCCTTCGATGCGGTTCAGCTCGTCGAGGAAGTACTGCGCCAGCTGCTCGATGTCGGAGCCCCGCTCGCGCAGCGGCGGCAGCCGGATCGGGAAGACGTTGAGGCGGTGGTAGAGGTCCTCGCGCAGCTTCCCGTCGGCGACCGCCTTCTCCGGCTCGCGGTTGGTCGCAGCGATGACGCGCACGTCGCTCGCGATCTGCTGCGTGCCGCCGACGCGGGTGAACGAGCCCGTCTCGAGCACGCGGAGCAGCTTCACCTGCAGCTCCTGCGGCATCTCGGTGATCTCGTCGAGGAAGATGCTCCCGCCGTTCGCGCGCTCGAAGAAGCCCTTGTGCTGGCGGTCGGCGCCGGTGAAGCTGCCGCGCTCGTGGCCGAACAGCTCGCTCTCGATGAGCTGGGGGGCGACCGCGCCGCAGTTGAGCGGCAGGAACGGCGCATCGCGCCGCCGGGACAGCTCGTGCAGCGTCTGGGCCGCGAGCTCCTTGCCGGTGCCGCTCTCACCGATCAGCAGCACCGTCGCCGAGGTCGGCGCGACGCGCGAGAGCTGGTCGTAGAGCGATTGCATGCGCGGCGAGCTGCCGAGAATGCGGCCGAAGCGGCCGAGCCGGCGCAGCTCGTCGCGCAGCTCGACGATTTCATGCTGCAGCGCTGCGGCCTTCTTCGCGTGGCGCAGCACGGCCTGCACGCGCTCGAGATCGGCCGGCTTCACGAGGTAATCGCTCGCGCCGGCGCGCAGCGCGGCGACCGCGCTGTCGACGGTGGCATGCCCCGTCACGACGATCACTTCCGTCGCGTCGGGCTTCTCGAGCTCGCGCATGAGCTCGATGCCCTCCCCGTCCGGAAGCCTCAGGTCTGTGAGCAGCACGTCGGGACGCTGGCGGCCGAGCTCGATGCGCGCCTCGCGCAGCGAGTGGGCCCGCGCGATCGTGAATCCCTCCATGCGCGCCACTTCCTGCAGCCACTCCACCACGTCCGGATCGTCGTCGACTATCAGCGCATGTGCCATGTCAGCCTCACGATATTCCGAGCGCGCATCTTAACGCGATCCCTGCACGCCCGCCGGACGCTTGCCGAGCGGCAGCGCGGTAAGCCCGTGCAGCGCGATCGACGTGGCGAGCACGGCGAGCACCGCCGCAGTGAGCTCACTTGCGTTTGCCACCGCTGCATCGTCGAGCGGCAGCGAAAGATAGTACAGGGATGCAATCCCGCGGACGCCGAACCATGCGAGCGTCTGACGGTCTGCTTCGCCGATCGGTGCGGCGCCCATGCCGAGCCGTGCGGCGAGCGGACGCACGGCGACGAGCATGAGCAGCGCAAAGAGGATGAGCGCCGGCCGCTCCGCCGAGCTGGCGAACAGCACTCCGATGAGCACGGCCGCCGCCATCTCGACCCAGCGCGCGATCCGATCCGCGCCGGCCGCCAAGCGCCGCGCGAGTCGGGCGGCGCGCGCGCTGCCGGTCGAGGCGAAGCCGCCTCGCCACGCGATTCCTCCGCGCGCAAACGTCGCGCCGGCCGCGAGGGCCGCTGCGAGGCCATTGACCTCGAGGACGAGCGCTGCGCCGTAGGTCGAGGCGAGCACGCTTGCTGCCACGAGCAGCACGAGCCAGCCCGCCTCCCCGCGCGCATCGAGACGCGCGAGCGCGCGCGCGCCGAGCGTCCCCGCCAGCGCGCCGAGCAGCACGCCACCGGCAACGGCCCAGGCGACATCGAGCGCGAGCCATCGCGACCCGAGCGGGCCGAGATCGCGCTCGCCGGTGAAGCCGATGGCGAGCAGCACGAGCGGCAGCGCGAGACTCGACGTGAGCGCCCCCTCGGCCGTGAGCGCAAGCCGCGCGGAAGACGGGTGCTCTGCCTCCGGCAGATCGAGACGCGATACGAGACCGGCATCGGTCGGCGCGAGCACCGCCCCGAGCACGAGCGCTTCTTCGATCGGCAAGCCGAGCAGGACCCGCGCCGCGCCGGCCGTGAGGGCCGCTGTCACAGGCATGGTGATGAGCGTGAGCCGCAGGGGCACGCGCCAAGTCGCCAGATCGAGGGCCGCCGTGAGCTTCAAGCCCGCGCAATAGAGGCTCGCCACCAACGCAGCCTCGGCGAGCACCTGGGCCGAGCGGGCATGCTCGAGCTCGAGCGGCGGCATGACGCCGAGCCTCGCCGCCGAGACTCCCGCGGCGACACCCGCGCCGAGGCCGAGCACGGCTCTCAAGATCAACCCCGCTGCGCGTCGGCGGTCGCGCGCGCTTCCCGCACATTCCGCTCGAGCGCCGGCAGCTCGGTTGCGGCGAGCCTGATCCGGCGATCGTTCGTCGTGCTCGCTGCGGCTTGCTCGAAGCGCCTCACATTGCGGCGGTTTTCCTCGCGCGCCGCGCGCGTGAGCGCTCTGACTTCGCGGCTCGTTGCCTTGCACCCTGCGAGGCTCGCCGCATCCATCTGGAACACGTCGGACTGGGCGATGCCGAGCAGGAAGCTCTTCTCATCGGTCGTGAGCGGCGTCGAGATCTGCATCGGCGTGCTCGATCCGGGAGCGGGCTGCGGATTGCCGCTCTGCCGGCCGAGCTCGCCTTCATAGGTGCTCGGCGCCATGACGGGTGCGCTGACCACGCGCGAAGGGCTCGTGCCCGGCTGCACGGCCGAGGTGTTCTGGGCGCATGCCGCGCCGCCGGCTCCGATTGCGGCAGCGACGACCACCGCCCCGGCCAGGCGCCGGAGCGTCCGGGAGCACCACATTTTACGCAAAATTGTAAGTTTTACCTAATCTAGGAGCTCGGCGAGTGCATCGCTACTTCCCCGAGGAGGCTCCCGATGCGCTCCGCCCGATTCACCACATGGTCCGCTTGGAGGCTCACCGTCCGCCGGATGCGCTCGGGGAGATACCCTCCGATCGCCTCCGCGTAGCGTTCCTCAGCTTGCCGCTCGATGCTCCGCCACGCCGCAATGACGGTAGCATCGGCCGGTCCCGCGAGCAGCCTCTTGACGACGAGCGCCCAGTGTCGCACGCGCGCCGCAAGCGTTTCGGACGTGGCCGGCGTGCCGCCGAGCAACAAAACAAGCGCTTGCAGCTCATCGCCGAGGCGGCCCCATTCCTCACTTCGATGGCGCAACATCATGCCGAGGTCCGTGCTCGCCACGCGGCCGCCTGCAGCGCGGCAGAAGTCCTCCGCGTCGCGGCAGATGCGGATGAGCCGATTCAAGGTGCGGATCGTCTCTTGCGTGCGCATGACCTTCCCGCCGACTCAAAAAGTACCGGTCGAGGTCGAGCACGAACTGTGCCAGTGCAACGCGCCTCGGCTCGCGCGCGAGCACGACGGTGCAGCCTGGCACGTCGGTTGCAGCCCCTTCGCGCAGGAACGCGCTGTGCGTCCTCGAGCGATGTCAGATTTGGAGCGCGCGGCGGAAACTCGCCGGGCGCTCGAGCCGAAGACCCCCCGTTTGGCGGGCTGTGGTGCGACCAGCCCGCTTTTTTTTGCGTCTTGCCAGCGGGCGCCGGTCGGCGCTCTAATGAGCGCATGAACGGGGAGCACCTGGACTCGATACACCAGGCCCTGACCGTGGTTCAACAGGCCGTCCTCACGATGACCTTCCCGAGCTGCGATCAGGAGGATGTCGTGGAGCTGATCGATCGCGTCGAGGCGGAGCTGCACACGGGCCATCCCAACACCGCCCTCGTGTGCACCTTCCTCAACTCGATCGCGAGGAGCTTGCGGGCGCAGCCCGAGGCGCGGGACGCCTGCCTCGCGATCGAGAACGCGATCGGCGCCGCAGGCATGCCGAGCACCTGGCAATCGGGTATTTGATTCGAGGCGCCCGCCTCGATCCCATCAATGATCGCGCGCGCCGCGCGTCGCCCGCGTCATGCGCGCGATGAGCGGCACGAAATCGTCGAAATCCACGGGCTTCGCGACGTGCACGTCGAAGCCCGCCTGCATCGCGGCATCGCGGTCGCCCTGGGAGGCGTAGCCGGTGAGCGCGATCGCGACCACTCGCTCCCCGAACGGCGCCCGCCGGAGCTTGCGAACCAGCGAGTACCCGTCTTCCACCGGCATGCCGATGTCGGTCACCACGACATCGTAGCGCTCCGTGCCGTTGCGGAGCGCTTCGAGCGCCGCGGCCGCAGAGTCGGTCACGGTGACGCGCGCTCCCTCGAGCCGCAGGGTCTCGGCGACGACTGCACGCGCATCCGGCTCGTCGTCCACGACCAGGATCGAAAGGCCCGTGAGTGCTCGCTCGAGCGTGCGTGGGCGAGCCGAGCGGCGGTCGTCGCCCGCGCTCCCGTGCGCGCGTAACGCCGGCAAGCACACGGTGAACGTCGCGCCGCGGCCGGCTCCTTCGCTCGCCGCGCTCACTGTCCCGCCGTGCAGCGCCACGATCTCGCGCACGAGCGCGAGCCCGAGCCCCAGGCCGGAACTGTGGCGCGTGGTCGAGCTGTCGCCCTGACGGAAACGATCAAAGACATGCGGCAGCAGCTCGGGCGCGATGCCCTGGCCGGTATCGGCGATGCTGAGCGTCGTCAAGCCCCCGGCCGTTGCCAGCGTCACCTCGATGCGGCCGCCGCTTTCGGTGAATTTGATGGCGTTCGAGAGCAGGTTCCAGACGACTTGCTGCAGCCGGTCGGGATCGCCGTACACCTCGCTCCCCTCGCGATCGATCAGGCTCACGAGCTCGATGCCCTTCGCCGCCGCGGCGGGCCGGGAGGCATCGAGCGCGGCGGCCACGACGCTCGCGAGCCGGGTGGGACGCGCGTCGATCTTGAGCTTCCCCGTGCTGATGCGGCCGAGATCGAGGAGATCGTTGACCATTTTGAGCTGCGCCTTTGCGCTCCGCTCGATGCGAGCCGTCATCGCGGCCACTTCCGCATCGCCCGCGCGCTTGACGGCGAGGATGCGATTCCAGCCGAGGATGGCATTGAGCGGCGAGCGCAGCTCGTGCGAGAACATGGAGAGGAATTCATCCTTGGACCGGTTCGCCTGCTCCGCCGCTGCGCGGAGCGCGCGCTCGCGGCGCACGAGCGCGGCACGCTCGACTTCGGCCTCCCGCTCGCGGGTCACATCCTCCGCGAAGCCGAAGACGCGCTCTCCAACGGGATCCCCGAATACGGCCGCGCGCACTCGCAGCCAGCGGGCGCTCGCCCGCCCGCTCACGACGCGCAGCTCGGCGTGCGCCGCGCGGCGCGCTGCGACGGCGGCGCGCAACTCCCGCTCGAATGCGCCGCGGTCATCCTCGTGCGCTCGCGCAAGGAATTCGCCGAGCGTGCGCAGCCTCTCTGAAGGGTCGCAGCCGAGGAGCGCCGCAAGCGCCTCGGAACCCGTGAATACATCCGCAGCCGGATCCCATTCGAACGTGCCAAGGCCGACGGCCGCGAGCGCACGCGCGTAGCGCTCGTGCGCCCAAGCCTCGGACGCGAGCGAGGTTTGAGACTGCGCATCGTGCGGATCGCGTGCCTCATGCGCGCGCGGGGAACTCGCGCCGCCGTCGGGTGAACTCGCGTCGCCGTCGGGTGTTGATGCCATGTCGTCCGTATCGATTCCGCCGTCTCGACGAGCGCCGCTGACGTTGTTACACGATGGCGCGGGTTCTTTCGGGAGCGGCGGTCTCACCTTCGCACCGCGTTCCGCGGACTTTCCTCTGCGCGGGCGCGCGTGAGGCGCTTGGCATAGCTGTTGCTTTAATCGGGTCGGCCCGCTCAAAAGGACCTCGAGGCACAATGACCAATGCCGTTCTGGGGCTGCGCCTGCGGCAGCAGCTCACCTTGACACCACGGCTGCAGCAGTCGGTGAAATTACTGCAGCTCTCCGCGCTCGAATGCGTGCAAGAACTGCACCAGGCTATCGCGCAGAATCCGTTCCTGGAAGAGGCGCCCGAGAACGCGGACTCGGGGGCGCAGGGGGATGAGACCGAGACCACCACGGGCGAGGACCTCGACTTTTCGGGCGTGGGCGCCGGCTCGATGAGCGAGGACGCTCCGGACTGGACCGAGTGGACCGCCTCGCCTTCCACCCTGCGCGACGAGCTGCGCGAGCAGCTCCTGCTGCTCGGACTCACGGAGCGCGATTTCGCTCTCGCGAATCTCGTCGTGGACGCGCTCGACGATGACGGATTCCTGCGGCAGCCGCTCGCCGAGCTCGCGCCCACGGCGGCGGACGACCCCAACATCGGCAGCGTCGCGCCGGGCGAGCTCGAGACGGCGCTGCGCATCGTGCAGACGCTCGAGCCGACCGGCATTGCGGCGCGCGATCTCGGCGAATGCCTCGCGCTGCAGCTCAATGCGCTGGAGCCGCGAACGCCCGGCCGCGCGCTCGCGCTGGAAGTCGTGCACGGCAAGCTCGAGCTCGTCGCCGCGCGCGACCACGAGCGGCTGCAGGAAGCGCTCGGCTGCACGGAGCAGGAGCTGCGGGTCGCGCTCGACCTCATCCGCAGCCTCGATCCGCGGCCGGGATCCAAGCTAGGCGCATTCGAGCCGCGCGCCATCGTTCCGGACGTGATCGTGCGCAAAGAGAAGAAGCGCTGGGTGGTCTCGATCAACTCGGCCATCTATCCGCGCATCCGCGTCAATCAGCAGTACGCCGAGCAATTCCGGCAGGTGCGCGCGGGCGCGACCGCGCTGCTTGCCCAGCACCTGCAGGAGGCGCGCTGGCTGGTGCGCAACCTCGAGCAGCGCTTCCTCACGATCCAGCGCGTCGCCGAGGCGGTCGTCGCCCGGCAGCGCAATTTCTTCGAGTATGGCGACCTCGCCATGCGGCCGCTCACGCTGCGCGAGATCGCCGACGAGCTCGGGCTGCATGAGTCGACCGTCTCGCGCGCGACGAGCCACAAGTACATGGCGACTCCGCGCGGCGTGGTTGCATTCAAGCGATTCTTCTCGCGCCAGCTCGCGACGACGAGTGGCGGCTCGTGTTCCGCGACCGCGATCCGCGCGCTGCTGCGCGAGTTCATCGCGGCCGAGGACCGGCGCAATCCGCTCTCCGACGTTCAGCTGACGGAGCTTCTGGCCGACCGGGGCGTCAAGGTCGCGCGGCGCACCGTCACGAAGTACCGCCGCTCGATGCAGCTGCCGGCCGTCGATTTCCGCCGCGCGTGAGGCACGGCGCGAGCGCAGCTCAGGCACCCTCTTGAAGTCCGACGGCCGCCGGCTGCGCAGCCCTACCGCACGTCGGGGCAGCCTTACCGCACGACCGGAGCCTGCGTCGCCCCCTGTGCGAAGTGTCCTGACGTATCCGAGAGGATGATGTCCACGCGGCGATTCTGCTGCCGCCCGGCGGTGGTGGCATTGCTCGCCACCGGGTAGTTCTCCCCGCGGCCGATCGTCTGGATGCGACCGGCGGCGATGCCCTGGGCCTGCTCGCGGGCGCTGGCGGCCTGCAGGTCGGCGGCCGCGTACTGCTGCGCCCCGCTCCCTTCAGCCGAAGCAACGAGAGTCTGGGCGCGCGTCAGGTCGATGGTGGTCTGGCGCGGCGGCCCGCTCGAGCAGCTGGCGAGCAGCACTGCGCCGGTCGCCAGGATCAGCATCAACATCGGTTTACTTGCCGGCATGTTCGTACCTCGCGCCGGAAGCGGGCGCGGCGGGCGGATGCCAGCGCGCCTCTCCGTGCGCCAAAGACAGAGCGAAGCGCACGGCGGCGCTCTTGTCATTGAAGGAGGCGATCGCGCCCTCGGCGCCGATCGAGACCCGCCATGTGTCCGCGGGACCCGGAGAGACCCGGTAGACGGTCGCTTCCATCTGCTTGCGAATTCTCACTCTCGAGCCCTCTGCTCATCCTCAAGCCCTTGGGCGCGTCACAGAGCAAGAACTGCGCCCGCTGGCCCGGGCACGCCGACTGCTTCAGCCGGGGTAGGAGGCGTCCGACGCCAGGATCGGCGTAGCCGCCGCGGCTCGCGACCGGGCGGCCGACTCTAACGAATCGCGACGGCGTGTAGCTTGGCAGTAGCTCAACCGGAATTCGAGGCCGACCCTCGCGAGGACTTCGCGGATATGGACTTGGGCGAAAGCGACCACAATGTGACCGACCACGACGTGACCGAGGAGATGGTGTCCTTGGTGCCGCAGCTGCACACCTTCGCCCGCTCCCTCTGCCGCGACGGCGTCCGGGCGGACGATCTGGTGCAGGAAGCGCTGCTGCGGGCTTTCAACAACATCGATCGTTTCAAACCGGGCACGAATCTGAAGGCATGGCTCTTCACGATCATGCGCAACGAGCACTATTCGCAGCTGCGGCGCCGGAAATTCGAGGCGCACGACATTCCGAGCGAGCGGCTCCCCGAGCCGAGCGTGCCCCCCGACCACGACGGGGAGCTCGATCTCAGGGACTTGAACCGGGCGCTCACCGCGCTTTCGCCGGGCCAGCGCGCGGCGCTCATGCTGGTGAGCGCGAGCGGATTCTCCTACGACGAGGCCGCGTCGATCTGCGGCTGCGCGGTCGGCACGATCAAGAGCCGTGTGGCGCGCGCGCGGAGCAGCCTGCTCGCGATGCTCGAAGGGGGGATGCCGGCGACATCACGCGATGAGCAGGACCGCGGGCAGGAGGGGCAGCCGCCTCTCGTGCGGTTGCGCGTCGACCACTCGCGTCCCGACCATTCGCTCCTCGACCACTCGCGCCGCGATCGTCCGAGGCTCGATCATTCGCCGGTCCGGCCGCCGCGCCCGCCCGAGCGGTCCTTGCGCTCTCCCGAGGCCGCGAGGCGGCGCAGCGCATCGCTCGAGAGGCGGTACGTCGTCCAGTCGTCGTTCGGCGAGGCGCCGAGGCTGCGATAGAAACGGATCGCGGGCTCGTTCCAGTCGAGCACCGCCCACTCCATGCGCCCGCAGCCGCGTGCGACCGCGATGCGCGCGAGATGGGCGAGCAGGCGCCGTCCGACGCCGCGGCCGCGCGCGGCGGGCCGTACGTACAGGTCCTCCAGATACAGCCCCGGCCTGCCGACGAAGGTCGAGTAGCTGAAGAAGTAGACCGCGAAGCCGATCGGATCCTCGTCGAGGCAGGCGATGAGCGCGTGCGCGCAGGCTTCGGGCCCGAACAGCGTGCAGCGCAGGTCCTCCTCCGTCGCCGACACTGCGTGCGCCAAGCGCTCATATTCCGCGAGCTCGCGGATGAAGCCGAGGACGAGCGCGGCGTCATCGGGGGCGGCCGGGCGGATCGAGATCATTGACGTACTCCCAAGCAGCCGGGCTCCCAAGCAGCCGGGCGCGAGCCCGGCACTCACCCGGTGCTCTGCAATCCTCGCGCGATGCCGCTCACGCTCGCGAGCAGCGCCTCGAACAAGTCCCGGTCCTCGCGGTCTCCGGCGCGCCAGCGCGCGAGCAGATCGATCTGCATGAGATTCATCGGATCGACGTAGGGGTTGCGCAGCTCGATCGCGCGCTGCAGCGTCGCATCGCCGTCGAGCAGCCGCCGCGCGCGCTTGACTTCGAGGACACGCTCGACCGCGAGACCGTACTCCGCGCGGATGTCGTCGAAGAAGCGATGCAGTGCGGGCGCCGCGAGCACGTTGTATGCCGCGGCGATGTCGAGATCGGTCCGCGCGAGCATCGCCTCCACGTCGTCGATGAGACCGCGCAGGAACAGGTCGCGCTCGTAGGCGGCGCGCACCGTATCGATGCCGTGCCGCGCGACCGCCTCCGCGAGCCCGCTGCCTGCGCCGTACCACGCCGGCAGCAGGAGGCGCGACTGCGTCCACGCAAACGCCCACGGGACCGGCCGCAGCGACGCGAGCGACGGAGGCATCGAGCGATACGCCGGCCGCGACCCGATCTGCATGCGCTCGATCACGTCGATTGGCGTTACGCTGCGGAAGTATTCGTAGAGCTCGGCATCGCCGTACACGAGCCGCCGGTAGGCAGCGCGTCCCGCGGCCGCGAGCGTCGCCGCGCATTCGATGTGCGCCGGCTCCTCGGAACGGCCCGGGCCCACGGCGGCGCGGGCGCTCAATGCGAGCGCGTTGAACGCCCGCTCGAGCGTGCGCAGCGCGATCGGCTGCAAGCCGTAGCTCTGATTGACGCCCTCGCCCTGTTCCGTCACTCGCAGCACGCCGTTCAAGGCCTCGCGCGGCGCCGCGCGCAGGGGCGCGTCGATCCGGCCGCCGCCGAGCGCGGCGCTCCCTCCGCGCGCATGGAAGATGATGTGGCGCTCGCCGGCCTCCTTCAGGGCGAGAGCGAGCTGCCGCTGCGCGCGCTGCGCTGCGAGCCGGGAAGCGGGTAGGCCTGCGTCCTTGTTGCCCTCCGCGTAGCCGATCACCACGCACTGACACCTGCCGCGGCTCTCGAGATGCCGCCGGTAGAGCGGATCGGCGAGCAGCCGGCGCAGGATATCGCCGCTCGCTTCCAACGCTTCAATGGAATCGAACATTGGCGCTACGTCGAGCGCGACCTCGCCGCTGCGCCGGTCCCACGCCTCGGCCCAGCGGGCGAGCAGCAGCACCGCGAGCACGTCGTCCGTATCGGCCGCGCCGCTCACGATGTAATACCCGACGGCGTCGGGACCGTACCGGTGCCGCGCCTGCATGATCGCCTCGAACACGCCGAGAGCGCGCTTGCCGAGCGGCTCGAGCTCGACGCTCGGACCGCGGTCGCGTTCCAGCGCTTCCGCGAGCAGCCGATGACGCTCGGCCGCCGGCCGCTCGCGCCACGAGGGATCGTCGAGCCCCTGCGCGAGGATCGCATGGTGCACGGCGCTCTCCTGCCGCACATCGAGCGCCGCCAGGTGGAAGCCGAAGGTGTCGATCCTTCTCAATAGGCGCCGCACCGAGTGGTGCCCCGCGTTCCAACCCTTGTTGGCGCGCAGGCTGTCGGCAATGAGCTTCACGTCGGCGGCGAAATGAGCGGCGCTCTCATAGCCGCTCGCCCGGCCCTCGAAGGTGTGCCGCAGCCGCGTGGCGATCTGCGCGAGAAACACACGATAGGGCATGCGGTCGTGCCGCGCCGGCGTGATCGCCCGCGATCCGGGCAGCAGCGTCGCGTACTCGTCGATCCGCTTCGCGAGCGCCGAGGAGACGCTGATGCGGCTCGCGCTCTGAGAGAGCCGCTGCGCGAGCGCCTGGCATTCCTCGTGATATGCCGTGAGGATCACCTGATGCTGGCGCGCGAGGGTCTCGCGGATCGTCTTGCCGTGCACGTCCGGGTGGCCGTCCATGTCGCCGCCGACCCAGGTGCCGAAGCGGAGAATGGACGGCAGCTCGATCGAGTCCGCGTCCACGCCGTAAAGCCTGGCGAGCGCTTCGGCGATCTCCTCGTAGAATTCCGGCACGACCCGGTAGAGCACTTCGCTCAGATAGTAGAGAACGTGCTCGCGCTCGTCCGCGACCGTCAGCCGCTCGCGCGGGTGTTCCTCGGTCTGCCAGCCGGCGGTGATCTCCTGCCGGATGCGCCCCCAGACATCGCGCGTCTCGCGCGGCGTGAGGGTCGGATCGAGCCGGGTGAGCAGCAGCCGCGCGACACGCTGCTGGCTGCGCAGGACCGTGCGGCGCATCGACTCGGTCGGATGCGCCGCGAACACGGGCTCGATCGCGAAGCTGCCGATGAGCCGCAGCGCCGCCTCGAAGGAGACGCCCTCCGCCTTGAGAGTCGCGAGCGCGTCCTCGATGCCGCCGGGCTGTGGGCGGCCGCTGTCGGCGAGGAAGTACTGGCGCCGCCGCCGCACGCGATGTACCTTCTCCGCGAGATTGACGGCCTGGAACCATGTCGAGAAGGCGCGCACGAGGTCGCGCGCCTCGCCGGGCGGGCGCCCGCGCACGCGCGCCATCAGCTGCGCGGCAGCGGCCTCGTCGCCCTCGCGCCGGCGGATGGCGAGCACGCGGTCCTGCTCGACGGTCTCGAGGAGCCGCACGCCGCCCTGCTCGCGCAGCATTTCGCCGATCAGCTCGCCGAGCGCGTGCACGTCCTCGCGCAGCGCTTCGTGCTTCGGCGGGAAATGGATTTCGGTTCGCTTCATTGCGTCAGTCGCAAGCAGTCGACCCTAAAGCGTACGCCGGCCCGCCCATCCGTGGGCCGTCGTTCGCGCCGATTGGCGACACGTCCGAGTGTCGCCAATCGGCGCTCACCCCGCCAACAAGACCCCTTCCGCGTGCTCCAGCGCCTCGGGCAGGCCGTACACGATGACGATGTCGCCTTCCCGGATACGCGTGTCGTCTGTCGGCTCGCGCCCGAGGATCCCATGCCGGCGGATGGCCGTGATCGCGACTTGCGCGCCCCGCGCGCGCAGATCGCTCACCGTGCGGCCGACGGCCCAAGCTCCTGGCGGAATGACGATCGACTTCAGCTCCTCGCGATAGGGCTGCGACTCGTCCGGCGAGGGACGCGGGTCCTCCCGCCGATGGATGCTGCGCAGGAGCTCATACCGGCTCGCGCGCACGGCGCCGATCGTGTGCACCACCCGGCTCACCGGCACGTGCAGCAGCATGAGCACCTGGGAGACGAGCATCAAGCTCGCCTCGAACGTCTCCGGCACGACCTCGGTCGCGCCCGCCTCTTTCAGCTCCTTGAGCCTTGCATCGTCGGCCGTGCGGACGAGCACGGGCACGTCGGCCCGCAGGCGGCGCACGCTGCGCACGATGCCGAGCGCGACGGCAGGATTCGAGAAGCTGACGACGACCGCGCTCGCCCGGTCGATGCCGGCCTTCACGAGCATTTCCTCGTCCGCCGAATCGCCGAAGAGCACCGGCTCGCCCGCCTGCCGGGCGGCCCGGATGCGCGCCGGATCGAGGTCGAGCGCGATGTACTCGAAGCCCTGCGCTTCGAGGACGCGGGCGACGTTCTGACCGACGCGGCCATAGCCGCAGAGAATGACGTGCTCGCGCTGCGCGATGGCGCCGGTCGCGGCGCTCTCGGGCGCAGGCGGCGCGATGCGCGGTCCCCGCTCGCGCAGCACGGCGCGCGCGATCACCCGGTTCTGGCTGATGAGAAGCGGCGAGAGGACCATGGAGAGCACGACGGCGACGAGCAGGGCCTCATCGAGAGGCGAGCTCGCCCCGCTCTCGATGAGGAGCGTGAGCAGCGCAATGCCGAACTCACCGCCGATCGCAATCACGACGGCCGTGCGCACTGCCTTGAACGTCGAATCGACGAACAGGCGCGCCGCGAGCGCGGCGATCACGGTCTTCGTAAGGAGCATGCCCGCGAGCAGCGCGGAGACGAGGACGAACTCTCTCCCGAGCAGCCGCACATCGAGCAGCATGCCGACCGAGATGAAGAAAAGGCCGAGGAGGATGTCGCGGAACGGGCGGATCACCGCCTCGACCTGGTAGCGATACTCCGTCTCCGCGAGCATCATCCCCGCGAGGAATGCGCCGAGCGCAAGCGAAAGTCCCGCAACGTACGATATCCATGCCGCGGCGAGCACGACGAAGAGCGCCGTGAGCGTGAACAGCTCCCGCAGCCGGCTGTGCGCGATCTCGTGGAACAGCGGGCGCAGCAGCCACCGGCCCGCGGCGAGCACGACGACCACCGCGATGATGCCGGCCGCGGTGGTGAGCAGGGCGGACTTGAGCGAGAAGGTCTCGACCCCGCGCTCGAGCCCGGTCGCGAGCGCGAGCAGCGGCACGAACGCGAGGTCCTGGAACAGCAGCATGGCGAACGCGAGCCGTCCGTGCGTGCGATTGATCTCCGCGCGCTCGGTGAGCTGCTGCAGGATGATGGCCGTGGAGCTCATCGCGACGGCGCCGCCGATGAGCGCCGCGACCAGCCACGGCGCGCCGGTGAGATGCGCGAGGAGCGCCGCGGCCGCGATGGTGGCGCACACTTGCAGCGCGCCGAGGCCGAACACCTCGCGCCGCATCGCGATCATGCGGGGCAGCGAGAACTCGAGGCCGAGCGTGAAGACGAGGAAGACCACGCCAAGCTCGGGCACCACCCGCATGACGCTGTTCATGGGGATGACCGCGAGCGCATGCGGCCCGAGCGCCATGCCGACGACGAGGTACCCGAGGATCGGCGGCCAGCCGAGCCGCCGCGCGAGCGTCACGACGAACACGGACGCCGCGAGCAGGATGAGGACTTGAGTGAGCGGCTGCTCGATCATCGGGCGCGGAAGCTCCGGAGGCTCCGCGCCACTCTACCATCAACGCATCAGCCCATGAGCACAGTGGTATCGAAGCTCTCGAAGCCCTGGATCGCGCGGCGGTAGGCGTTGAAGACCAGCCGCTCGGCGACCTTGTCGGCGCGCGGCGAGAGCAGCATGCGCATCAGGACGTCATCTGCCGGGCGCGCGGCGTCCTCCGCCATCAGCTGCTCGATCACGCGCGTCAGGCGGTGCACCAGCTCGTTGGTGAAGCGCAGGTGCGCCCCGTCGTGCACCTGATCGGCGCCCGGTCCGTACGTCCCGCGAGCCTCCTCGGCCAGCTCGTGCAGGAAGAGATTGAGCAGGCGAGCCTTGTCGATGAGCCTCAGCTCGCTGAAATAGTCGATCTCCGACTTGAGGTTCATGAAGGCGGCCCTTTGATGCCGAGCGCTCGCGGAGCTAGGCCGGGAAGAAGTCGATCGGCTTGGTCGTCGTGATCGGCGCCACGTCCTTCGGCTCGAAGCGGAACAGGCGCACGCGCGCGACGATCTTGCGCTCGAGCTCGGGATCGTTGAGATCGCTCGCGACCACTCGGCACATCGTGACCTCGCCGGAAGGCGAGATCGTGAACTCTAGCACCAGCTTGCCCTGCAGCTCAGGGCGCTGGCGCAGCTCCCGGCTGTAGAGCGCGTAGATGGCGCCCTTGTTGCGGTCAAAGACAAGCTCGATCTCCTCGCGGCTGCGCGCGGCCTTGCCGCTCGAGCCGGTGCGGGTGGGACCGCGGCTGTCCAGTCCTTCGCGCGCGATCGCCGAGGTTACCGCCGTCATCTGATGTCCGGTGAGCGAGCCCGCACCGGAACCGAAGCCCCGGCTCACGCTCGCGGCCGTGATGCCGCCGCTTCCGGCGCCGATGTTCGAGGTGATGAGCGAGCGCTCCGCGTGGGAGTCGGCGCCGACCGCGCCCGTCAGATTGCGCGTCTCGCCCACGTCGACGTTCAAGTCCTGCCGCAGGTCCGCAAGCTCGTCCTGGTATTTGAGAAGCCCCGACTTCTGCGCCTTGCGGCGCGCCAGCTCGGGGCGCTCCTCCCGATGCGGAACGGACTGAGGCTTCTCGACCGGCCGGGGCTTCTCCTCGACCTTCGGCGGCGGCGGAGGCGGCTTCGGCTGCTCCTCGATCATGATCCGCGCAAGGCGCTGCGGGACGGCGACCTCGTTCTCGACGACCCGCGGCCGCGGCAAGAGCGCGAACGTGAGAGCGAGCAGCAGCAGGATCGCCACCGCCGCGCGGAGGATCTTGCGGAAGCGACCCTCGGTCTCCGGGTCGATCTCCCAGGGCAGCTCGTAGTTGCGGTGGAACGGCGCAAGCATCGCGGGCGAGCCTCAGAGCCTCACACCGAGGGACGTCGCCCGGCGGCGACCGGCTGGTCCTTCTGCAGGACGGCAAGCGAGATGCGGCCGAAATTGGCATCGGTGCAGGTCGCCATCACCTTCTTGAGCACCTCGTACGGGAGGGACTTGTCGGCCATGATGGTGATCTCCCGGGAGGCGATGTCGCGCTCGCTCATCTGCTGTCCGACGAGCAGCGGCCGCTCGAGCGCCGCGCGCAGCGGCGCCACGATCTCGCCGCCCGCGCGCACGTCGCTCACCGAGGCGATGCGCTCGCCCTGCACGAAGAGATCGGTCTTCGTGACCATGACGACGACGGAGCGGTGCGGCGCCGCCTCCGCGATCGACTGCGGGATGTCGATTCCCTTGGTGTTCTGGATGACCTCCACCTCCGTCGAATAGACGAGCAGGAAGGAGACCATGACCGAGAGGATGTCGATGAGCGGAATGAGGTTGAGCTGCGCGTCCGCGCGGTGGCGGGCGTGGTGCTCGGCCATGCGGCGCGCGCGGTTCGACATCATGTGGGCGCATCTCCGATCGAAATGTTCGGGAACAGCTCCGCCTGCCGCGTGCCGAGCCCGTCGGGCACGACGAACACGCGCACGTGATCCATCACCTGCACGAGCGTGTCGTAGGAGATGCCCGGCTCGAGGAGCAGCGTCGCGTCGGTCTTCTCGGGGAACTTGGCCTTCACCCGCTTCAAATACGCGGTGAGCGTGTCGAGATCGTAGCCCTGCGCGGTGTTCGGCATCGTCGCGAGTGGACCGACGTTGCGGTCGGCAACCTGGATCGAATCCTTGCGCACCAGCACTTCGAGCTGCAGCCCGGGCGGCGGCTCGCGGAACTGCGCCACGCGCGCCGGCAGATCGAGCTCGAGCACCACGGTCCTCGAGAACACCGCCGTCATCAGCAGGAATGTCACGAGCACCGTGAAGATGTCGATCATCGGCACGAGCAGCAGCTCCGCCGGCTGCCGGCGCCGGCGGGCGAGCTTCTTGATCTCGTAGGAGCGGCGCATGGCTTACGAGCGGCGCATCAAGCGCAGCGCGCGCCGAGGCTTGCGAGAGACTTGCGTGGAGCCGCGCATTTGCGCATCAGGCCGCCGCCGCGGGCGCCGGGGCTTCCGGCCGGCGCTCGGTGATCGCGTTCAGGAATTTCACGGAGGCCATCTCGAGGCTGTCGATCAGCTCCGTCGTCTTCGTTTGCAGCCAGGCGTGCGTGAACAGGATCGGCACCGCGGTCATGAGGCCGAACGCGGTGCAGTTCATCGCGACCGAGATGCTCGCAGAGAGCAGATTCGCCTTCTCCGCGGGATTGACCGTGGCGACCGCGGCGAATGCATTGATGAGGCCGATCACGGTGCCGAGCAGCCCCAGCAGTGTCGCGAGGTTGGCGAACGTCGCAAGATAGTGCGTGCGCTTCTCGAGCCGCGGCACGACTTCCATCAGGCTCTCCTCCATCGCCTTCTCGATGTCGTCGCGGCGGCGCGCGGCCTGGATGCGCGCAAGCCCGTAGCTCAGGATCTGCCCGATTGCGGAGTCCGATCGCGAGGTGATCTGCACGACCTGCCGGAAATTGCCCTGCGCGAGCAGCGGCACGATCTCGTTCCACAGCCGCCGGTTGCGCGAGGCGACGAGCTGTAGATAGATGTAGCGCTCGACGGCGATCGCGATGCCGAGCGCCAGCACGACGGCGATCGGGAACATGAAGATTCCCCCGCCCTGGAAGAAGCGAACGATCATGTGCCAGAAGTTCATTGTCCAACCTCGACCCGCTCCGGAGAGCGCAACCTGAATGACATATACCGAAAAAGCTGCGATCTATCTCTCATCCCGCGCCGCGGGGCTCGAGCTCCCGGCGGGCCTGCGATTCGCGTCGCCAGTAGGGCGAGCCGCATCGCTCGCGGGGCGGGTTGCATCGTCTGTCCGCCTGTCCGTGCTGGCACCCGTGGCGGTCTGCGTCCCGCCGGCGGGGCTCTGCCCGGCATCGCCCGCCGCGGTGCCACGAGCCGCGCCGGATGAGGCGCCGCCGGTCACCGCCCGGTAGTACCGGTTCTCGCGCCGGAACACATCGCGATCCACGGGCTCGAGCGTCTGATCGATCAGACTCACCAACGGTTTGCCGGTCAGATCACCGAGATCCGACCGCTTCCACGGCACGATGTACATGACCTTCGGCAGCTCGCGGTTGCCCGTGATGTCGGTGGTGCCGAGCTCGAGACGGTCCATGGCCTTGCCCGGTGCCGCGCCGCGCTGCGCCTTGCCGCGCCCCGCCTCTCGGTTCCGCGCTTCCTCGGCCGCTCGCTCGCCGCGCGAGCTGCCCCGTGCCGAGGATTGCCCCCCGGCCGGCGCGCGCGTCACATCATGCGGCGTATCCGCCGTATCGACCGCCGGCTCGGGATCGTCCGCGCTCGGGGCGCGTGCAGCGCCGGCGCCGCTTCGCGCATCGGGAGCGCGTGCGACCGTATCGCCTGCCGGGGTCGTTCCGCGCTGCTGTGCGAGCGCCGCGCACGGCAGGAGGACGCACGGCAGGAGGATGAGAGCGGCGCTGAGCCATTCAACCGTTCGGCGCCGTGGAATTCGCTTGCGAAAGGTCGTTCGTTTGCGCAGGGTCGTTCGTTCGCGCATGGTCATGCTCCCCTGTTGCCTGCCGCAGCGGCGGCGCTCGCCGGCGCGTTTCCGGCCGGGCGCTTGCCCGCCCGCCGCTTGATCTCCGCAATCCAACCCCGCACCGGCTCCGTCTCGCCGGTCAGTGTTTGATAGCGTTCGAGCGCCTCGAGCGCGCCCGGCGCGTCTCCGAGATACAGATCGCGCAGCACTCCGAGATTGCGGTAGGCCGGCGCGAAGCCCGGATCGGCGGCGATCGCCTTCTCGTAGGCGTCCTCCGCATCGTGGAACCGGCCCCGCATGCGCAGCGTCACGCCGAGCTCGCACCAGGCCACGGCGCTTCCGGCATCGCGCGCCACGGCCTCCCGCAAGGCGCGTTCCGACCGGTCGAGATCGCCTGCCCGCCGATACAGGATGCCGAGATCGATCTCGGGAGCGGCAAGGCGCGGATAGGTCGCTGCGATCTGCTCGAATTCGAGCTCGGCTTCCTGAGCATTGCCGGCCTTCATCACGCTCACCGCGCGATCGAAGTCCGCAACCGCGCGCGCAGGCGGCGGAGTCGCCGGAGATGCATCGCTCGCAGCGCGGCCGCCCACTCCCGATGAGCCGGCAGCGCCGGACGCGCGAGGCGATTCGGCCGCGGCTGCCGCGCCTGCCGCGGTGGACGAGCCCGGCGCCTCGTGCCGAGCCATCGGCGCCTCCTCTGTCGCCGGCGGCCTCGCGGCGCGCTGTGCGCCGCTTGCACATGCGACGAGCGCGAGCAGCACGGCGGCCGGGGCGAGCCGCACGCCGGGCGCTCCGAACCGCGCCGTTTCAATAGAGCGTCGCAACGACATCCTGCGTCAGCTCCGTCTTCCCATACCGGCCCGGGTCGAGCTCCGCAAGCGCGGCGAAGCTCTTCTTGACCCACTCGTCGTACAGCCCATCGCGCGCCCGGGCAGCGTTCGCCTCGTGCAGCGCGATCGCCTGCTCCTCGAACGGGTTCGCCTGATCCTCGAGCAGCGTTTCGTATTGTTCCAGCTCGTCCTTCGACAGGCCCTTCGGGCGCTCGGAGGCGAGAAGGTCCTTCGCGAGCGTCCGATAGAGCTCGGCCATTTGATAGGTCGCGGCAGTCGTCACATCGGCGATCCGGTAGGCGAGCGCCGCCTTGTAGTCCGCGAGCGCCCGCTCGAGCGCCTTGCGCTTCGCAACGAGGCTGCGCTTGAGCGGCGCGACGAGGCGGATGCGCCGGAACTCATCGCTCGCGGGCGCGGCGAGCGCGAGCTCGGCGTGAGCAGCCAGATAGCGGGTGCGATCGGTGCGCGCGGCGCCCGCCTCCGCATCCGCCTTGACGATCTCGCGATACCACGCGAGCGCGCGCCGCTCGTCCCCCGCTTGCTCCGCAGTCGTCGCCAGCCTCTCCCGCGCCTCCATCGCGTCTGCGATCGGCACGGGATAATCCCTCACGAACTGCTCGAGCAGCGACGTCGACTTCGCCTCCGCATGCGCCTGCTCGTACAGGTCCGCCGCGCGCAGCAGCGCCTCGCGGCGCACTTCGCGATTCTCGGAGGCGGTGGAGGCGATGCGCTCGAACTCCGCAGCCGCCTCGCCCGGATGCTTCGCCTCGGCGTACGCCACCGCAAGCTTGCGGGTCACCTCCGGCGCCCGCGAGTCCAGCGGAAACTTGCGCCGGTAGTCTTCGAGCACCGCGGCCGCGCGATCCCATTGTTTGAGCTGAATGAGCGCGGCCGCTGCGTCGTACTGCGCCGTCGCGCGGATCGCCGACGACGGCGCCACCTGGCCGACCCGCAGGAAATCGTCGATCGCGCCCGCGGCATCGCCGCTCTTCTGCTTCGCGGCGCCCTGCTCGTACACCGAGGCGGCGATGCGGTCCGTCAGGTCGGCGCGCATCTTCGCATCCCCGGCCGCGAGATCGCGCGCGCGGGAGTATGCGTTCTCGGCCTCGACGTAAGCGCCCCGGTCGAAGCTCGCCTGACCGATGATCGTCCATGCGATCCGCTGCTTCTCGGCATCGACGGGCGGTCTATGAACGAGCACGAGTTGCGCGACCTCCGTCGCGCGCTGCGCATCGTGCGCGCTGAAGAGGTCCTCGGCCGCCCTGGTGAGCACCCCGCCGCTGTCGGGATGCTCCGGGAACGTCCGCGCGAAGCGGATGCCCGAATCGATCGCGCGTGCATGCAGCCCCGCCTTCGCGCCGCCGGAGAGCTCTGCCTCCGCCTTCTGATAGGCGACGAGCGCTGCATGGCCCGCCGCCGCGGAATTCGGCCCGCGCGGATATCGATAGGCGGTCCGCTCGTACTGCTCGGCAGCCTCGACATACTGGCCGCTCGCAAGGAGCGCATCGGCGAGCCGGTAGCTCGTCAGGGCCGAGTCGGGGTCTTCCGGAAAGTCCTTGAGGTACGCCCGGTACCAGCGCGCGGCTTCGCGGTAATCGTCCGCGCGGTGAGTGGACTGGCCCATCGCGTGGTAGTACGTCGCCACGTCCTGGAGGTTCTTCTTCAGCTCCGCGACGACTGCCGGATATTCCGCGGGCTTGCGGCCGCGCCAGAATGGCGCCCCGAGGTCATAGCGCTCGACGTACTCGCGCTTGCCGTCGAGAACCAGCTGCGTGAAGCCGCCCTTGCGGTATGCCTCGATCGCCTGCATGGCGAGCTCCGGCGCATGATCGCTCGCCGGCGAGCGCGCGACGTACGCGCGATACGCCGCGGCGGCGTCCTGATAGCGCTCCTTAGCGACGTAGAGATCGCCGAGCCGCGAGTAGAGCAGGTAGTCGTACGGCCGCTCCCCGTGGCGCTGCACGAATTCATCGATCGACTTCGGCCCGTCGAGATACGAGAACGTGATGCTCATCGCGCGCAGCGTGTCATCGACCAGCTCACGGTTCGCGCGCGATAGGCGGTCGAGCGGCGCGGGGCTCGCGCCGGACGGACCGTTGAGCAGCGCCTGATCGAGCACTCCGGCGAATGACGTCAAGCTCTCCTCGTTCCTCGACTCTTTGAAGAGCGACCAGCCGTGCTTGTAGAGGCTTTGGACATAGAACCCCGACGCCGGCCCGTGCGCGATCACGCTCGCATAGGCTGCCTCGGCCTCGGCGTAGCGCTTTGCCGAGAACAGCAGCTCTCCACGCCGGAACTGCACCTCGTCGATCAGCCGGGTCCGCGGATAGCGGCTCGCGAGCCGGTCGAGCGTGGCGAGCGCCTGGTCCGGCTGCCCCGTCGTCTCGTACGCGCGCGCGAGCTGGTACAGCACCTCGTCGTTGCGCGGGTAGTCCGGATAGACCCTGAGCAGCACCGTGTAGAGCCGGATCGCCTCGGCGCCGAGCGGATCGACCGTGCCGAGCTCCTTCTCCATGCGCTCGAGCTGACCGGATTCGAGCGAGAGGTCGCCGAGCCGGCGCATCGCCTCGGCGCGCAGCTTCGGGTCCGTGTTCTGCAGCTCGAGGAAGCGGCGGTAGCTCTCCATCGCCTTCGTCTCGCTCGCATCGGCGGGGCTGTCGGGCGATACGTCGGGCGGATGGGCGATGAGATCGCCGATGGTCTGAGCACGATGAGGCGCGGAGGCCCCGACCACCGCGACATGCACTGCGGCCGCGAGGCCGAACGCGGCGGCCAGCCCGTACGCCAGCGTGCAGGTCCGAGCCCAGGCCGGCACCCAGGTCCCGGAGCAGGCCGGCGCAAACGACAGACCGGACGAGGCTGCGGACCGCCTCATCGCTCCGGCTCCGGGTGGCCCGGCGGTGCGCTCTCGGATTCTTGCCGGCTCGATTCCTGCCGGCTCGCGGCGCGATCATAGAGAGAGGCGAGATCGAAGCGCGCCTGCACCTGATACGCAGCGAGTCGCGCCTTCTGCTCCGAGAGCTCGCCGGCCGCGAGGCGCGCCAGATACTCGCCCTGCTTGCGGCGCGTCGCCGCGAGCCGGACCTGCAATGCGGCGATGCGGCTCTGAAGCGCCGTCACCCGTGCGGCGAATTCGCCGGTGTTCGCCGGCACGTTCCGGCGCGCATGCTCGACCCGAATCCAGCGCTCCACGCCCTCGTGCAGTGCGAGGTCGAGGTCCTTCAACGTGCGCCGCTCCCGCCAGACGCGCGCCTTGAACGCCCCATCCATCTCGAAATACAGCACGCCCTTGACCAGGCGCGCCCGGTCGCGCAAAGCTTCCGTCGCCGCATCGTGCGGCGCCGCCGCGAGCGCGGCCTCGATGGCGCGAATTCGCGCCCACTTGGCGCGCTGATCCGGCGAGCCGAGCGCCGCCACGTCGTGCTCCCGCACGATCCGATCGAGCCGCGAGGCGAGCTCGTCGCGGCGGCGCTGCAGCCGGTCGAGCACGCCCGAGGCGAGCAGCCGGTCCACGCGCGGCAGCCGCTCCGCGTACGCGCGCCGTCGCGCATCGATCATGTCGCCGAACGCATCCATGCTGGATGCCCACTCGGTGAGCGTCTGCTGCATGGCGCCGAGCTCGCCGTAGTTCGCGAGGCCCGCCTGAAAGGCGTCGCCCGCGAAAACATCATAGAGATACCGCGACTCCGGCGCCCTCGGCACAGTCTTCAGTTGCTGGAACCAGCCGTAGCGCACGGCGCCATCGTTCGCGGTCAGGAGCGGCTGAAGGAGCTTCCCCCCCTCGACCCTGGCGAGCGCCGCATCGAGCGCCTGACCCTCCGCGGCATATGAGGCGAGTGCGTTCTCATAGCTCGATGCCGCCTCCTTCTCGGCGCCGAGCTTGCCGTAGGCATACGGCACCGCCAGATAGGACTCCTGCACGGCCGCATCGACGAGGCTGCGGCGTTGCAGCTCGAGCCACGGCACGAGCGCGCCGCGATAGTCGCCGAGCGCGGCGTCCGCCCAGCCCATCCCGAGCAGCGCCTTGTTCGAGTAGGGTCCCTCGAGACGCACCCGCTCGAGCGCCGAACGCGCCTCGGCCGGCCGGTTCGCCTGCAAATCCGCATAGCCGATCGCGAGATTCGCTCGGTCGCGCAGCGCGGCGAGCTCGGGATCGCTCGTTTGGAGCGTGCCGACGGCCTCGAGAGACCGGTCCGCTTCCGCGAGCCGATGCTCCCGGATGAGAGCAATACCGAGATTGAAGCGGGCGTAGGCCGTCCAGTCGGGCGGCCCCTGCCATGCGCCGAGCAGCCGCACCGCATCGTCGTACCGGCCGCGCCGGATCAGCACATTGCTCAGCAAGTGCGTGCGCCGGGCCTCGAGCTCGAGCGGGAGTTTGCCCTCGATGCGGCCGAGCGCCTGCTCGGCCTTCTCGAGATAGCCGCGCTCGTACCACACCTGCGCGACGTAGAACCACGCACGGTTGCGCACGGGGAGGGGGATGTCCGAGGTGAGGAGACGCGCGAAGATCTCCCCCGCCTCGTTGTGCAGGCCGAGATCGAGATAGAGGCTGCCGAGCAGCAGATCGGCTTCCGGGCGGTGGTGCGGCAGGAGGCCCCAATGTTCGTAGGCCTCGATGCGCGTGATGGTCTCGAGATCCTTATCGGGTCCCTGGAAGTAGTAGAAGAGCACGTCCCCGAAGGCGAGGTCGCGCACGCGCGTCGGCGGCAGCTTGTCTGATTCCTGGCGCGCGGCGCCGGACGGGAAAGCGGCGGCAAGCCCCGCGAGCGCGGCGAACGACGCGAGAAAAGCGCGGACGCGACGCATCGCGGCCTCTCACTCCCCCCAGTCCTTGATCTCGAATTCCGGCTGCAGCCGGTGCTGGCGGTCGTTGATCTTGAGCTCGATGTAGTGGGCGCCGATGCTCTTGTCGAATTTGATGGAGGCCCCGCGCTTGTAGTCGCGGTCGTTGGGACCCTTGCCCGTGAAGAACGCGACGAGCTCGTGCGAGCCGGTCTTGAGGTTGCCGACGTAGAGCCGCTGCACGCCGCCCTTCATCAGCGCATCGACCTCGCGCGGAGTATAGAGATAGTTCGCCACCTCCTTGCGATCGATCTTGAGCTCGACCGAATCGAGCGCGAAGAACGACCCCACGTCCATCGAGACGAATACGGCGACTTGCGTGTTCGCCGGATAGAGCAGCTCCTCCTCGAGCACATACAGGTCGCGGTTGAGGTCCACCACGTCCTTCTTGAGCGCCTGGGTCTCCTCGTCGAGCGCGCGCGTTTCGGCTGCCGAAGGCGCGGGGTTGGGGGCGCCAGCCGGCAGCGCCCCTGTGCCGGCCGCGGGCGATTGTGCGGCGGACGCTTGGGAGGTGGCCGACGCTTGGGTGGCGGCTGAAGTGTGGGCGGCGGCCGACGGAGAGGAAGGTGCGGACGTCGCAGCTTCACCGGGCGCCGGGGCCGCTATGGAAGCCGCCGTCGCGGAGAGCGCCCAGGCGGCGAGCAGCAGAACGCTGAACAGGGAAAGCTTCACTCGCGTGTCACTCCGATCGAGACTCGAGGGGCTCGAGTCCACCCTCTTACTCATCCAGCAAACGGCGCAGCTCGAGGAGGTAGCGTGCCTCATCCCGCGGGCCGAAATCATGGTGCACGTCGCGGATCGTTCCACTGCGGTCGATGAGGACCAGCATCGGGAGGCTGTCCACTTCGTAGAGCCGGCTCACGTCCTCGCCGGGATCGTCGAGCATTTGGAACCCGACGCGGTGAGCCTGCACGAACTCGCGCGCATGGCGCCGGGAATCCTCGACGCTGATGCCGAGCACCGTGAGTCCCGCCGTGCGATACGTAGCGTAGCTGCGATTCAACGCCGCGAGCTGCGCGCCGCACGTCGAGCAGCGGCTGCTCCAGAACTCGAGTACGACCACCTCCCCGCGGTGCTCGGACAGGCGCACGTTCCCGCCGGCGAATGCGCGCAGCGCGAAGTCCGGCGCCGGGCGCCCGATCAGCGGATGGTCCGCGGCGTCCGCGCCCGCAGCCGAGCCCGCCGCGAGCAGCCCGAGCGCGAGGACACGGCGCCAGCTGGAGTTGTGCACGCTCATCGCAGTCGCATTGAACACTCGCACAGCTCGCGCGAGAGTGTCAACGAATCGCGTCGGTGAATCGCGGGCTTATCCGGCGAGCGCGCGCCGCGCTCCACGGCGCCCTCAACTGCCGATCGTGCCGTTCACGATCGGCGCGAAGGCGATGAGCGGATCGAGCTGCGCCGCGGTCGTCCCGAGCCCGAGGCCGGGCGACGTGCCGGCGAGGCTCGGAAAGTTGGTCGCGTTGCTCGGGCTGAACACCGTGGCGTAGCTGCCCGTCTCGCCGTGCAGAGCCATGTAGTTGAGGATGACCGTCTGCACGAGCAGATTGACCGCGTTTGCCGCGGGGCTCGAGGAGGTATTCACCGAGCCGTCGGAGTTGTAGTACCCGATCTGATTGCCGGGACCGCCGGGGGCGAGCTGGGGGCGGCCGTTCGGGCTGTACACGAGGAAGAACGTGTTCGCGCTCGTCGAGCTGTCGCCCTGCCAGCCGTACTTGCCCCGCCCTGCCGTCGAGTTGTCGACCATGCCGGTCGAGACGAGCGAGCCGTCGCTGAAGACGTAGATCATGAGCGGCTTGCCCAGCCTGCGCGCATACTCGAGGCAGGCCCCGATGCACACACCGGCGTGGAAGTTCTTGGTCTCCCCCGTCGCCCGGGTGCTGTCGTGATAGTCGTACCCGGAGAGGGTGATCGTGCCGGCGCCGGCGAAGCCGCTCACGACCATCTTCATCACCGCCGCCGTCGCCTTGATGTCCGGGTCCTGATAGTCGGTCGCGGTGAAGATGCTGTTTGCGGCGCCGACGATGTTCGTGTCGAGGTCCGGATTGAGCGCCGCAGGGCTTCCGAAGGTGTTGACGAGATCGGCGGCCTTCACGTCGCCGCAGAGCATCGCCGTCTTCAGGCTCGCGTCCTGGGAGGCATCGCCCGGGAAGACCTGGACCGCGCCGAGCTTGCCGCCGAAGGGCGAGAGCGAGCTGCCGCCGGAGAGACGTGCCGTCGATTCGATCACGGCGACAGACGCGTCGATCCCGGCTTGGCCTGTCCCGAACATCGTGCCGAGCTGTCCCGTGCTGACGAGGCCCGTGCAGTCGCTCGATTGGCGGACGACCGACGGGGCCGCGGAAAGATTGATGAGCGCGGCGGGCGCCATGGAGTTGCCGCCCGAGGTCGACGCCTCGGTTCCGATGAGCGTCAGGAGCTGGCCGTTCGCGCCGGCCATCCAGATGCCGTACATCGGGTTGTGGGGATTGCTCTGCGTGTCGGTCTGCGAGACGGCCGCGATCGCAGCGCCGTTCGTGCCGGCCTGCGCGGCGGTCGAAGCCTTCGATTTGATGCCGCGCAGGATCGCGCCGTCGGAATGCCAGGCAAGCCCCAGCGAGGTATCGATGAAGTTGCTGCCCGGCGCGCCGGGGTTGGGGGAATTGGGCAGCATGTCGCCCGGAAGGCCGAGCTTGTCGTAGCCGGCGGTGGAGAGGAAATCGAGCTGGCCGCCCGCCCCGCCGATCAGGACCTCCGAGCCGGTGAGATTCGCGCCGCCGGCGAGATCGAAGCAGATGAAGGGGATCTTGCCCGCGCCGTTCGAGATGCCACAGGCGGCAACGAGCTGCGATGTGGGCCCGTCGAGGCCGGCGCGCGCGGTGCGCGGCTTCATGAGCAGTCCCACCAGCGCCGATGGCATGAGGACGCTCGCCTGGGCGCCGAGGAGCCCCGCGGCGAGCAGCTGGCGCCGCGTGATCGGGCGCGGATGATCGGGATGCAGCAGCGGCTCGTGGAGCCCGCGGCCGCGCGGCAGCTTCTTGCGGATGATCATGGCTGACTCCCAGGGAATCCGTTTGCGCTTCAGTTCACGACGGTAGAGGCGCTCGCCAGCACGGCGGCACACGCCGCAGTGGCGATCATGCCTGCGCCGCCGCTCTGGCTCCCGGCCGAGCCGGAGGCGAGGTTGTTGATGAGATTCGACAGCTCCGTCTGGACTTGCGCCGGCGTCGGCTGAGTCGCGATCGGCGTGCCGCCCGGCAGGGCTCCTACGAGGTTGTCGTAGAGCGCGTTGATCACCTGGCTGCCGAGCGGAGTACCGTTGAGCTGCGAGCCCGTCTGGGAGGCATTGAAGCCCGAGCCGAAGAAGGCGGGTCCGAGATTCGGATCGCTCGTGAGCGCGCTGCAGTAGGCCGCGGCGAGCTGCGCGACGGCCATCTGATTGGAATAGGAGTACGCGGAGAAGTCCGGGACGGAGGGGAGCGACTGCTGCACGGTGGCATATGTGGACGCCACGGTCGTGTTGAGCGGACTGACGCCCGTGAGCTTCGCCATGCTCTGATTGATGCGCTCGAACGTGCGCACGCCGAGGTTGGCCGCGGCAGGTCCCGGAGTCGGCGGCGGCGCCGTCACCACCGGATCGGCGTAGGTGTGCGTGTGCGAGCCGATCTGGGCGAAGGAGAGGAAGAACTGGTCGGCTGCGGGCCCGTTCTCCATCGGCACGACGGCGCCGACGGTCGACATCAGCTGCCCCGTCTGGTTGTTGTACGCGCTCGAGGTGATCGTCGTCGACAGGGGGATGTACGTCTGCCCCACCGGAGCCTCGGCGCCGTTGATCCCGATGCGGATCCCGGAGATCGGGATGCCGTTCGGCGTCTGCGTCGGGTCGAGACTGATGAACGTCGGGTTCGTGAACAGATACGAGTACGAGTCGTTCACGCTCGCCGTCATCATGATGTAGCTCTGCGGGACGTTTGTGAGGCTCGACACGTCGAACAGCAGGTAGTACTTCTGCCCGACCCCGGCGTTGAAGTTCTGCTGGATCTGCGCCGGCGTCAGCGCGCGGTTGTGGATCGCAACCATGCTCAGAACGCCGGTCCACTGGCTCGCCGCGCTGCCCGAGGGATCATCTCCGAGCACAAGCGCGAAAGTGTTGTCCCAGTTGGCGAGCGCGCCGCCGCCCTTGGTGTCCACGTCGCCGGTGTATTGCCCGTTCACGTAGAGCTTGCGACCGTTGACCGGATCGTAGGTGAGCACGATGTGCTGCAGGGCCGCCTGCGCGGTCTCGTTCGTGGGGCTCGTCGCAAGCGGTGGCATCCCGTTCGCGTCCGTCACGCTGCTGCGCGTCATCGCCTCGTACTGGAATGCGTTTTGCTGCAGGGCAAAGTCGCTCGTCGTCGGTCCGCCCGAGTAGGTGACGATGTCGGCAGTCTTCTGCGCGACGTTCGCCGGCGTCGCCCAAACCTCGATCGAGAACTCGCCCGTCGACTGGATGAGGTTCGCGAGCTTCGCGCTCGCGGTGGTCGTGCCCTGAGCCTTGCCGCCCGCGCCGATATAGAGGCCCCAGGTGTTCGGCAGCAGGTTCGCGTTGCCGGAGATCGTGAGATCGAGCTCCGGCTCAACGCCGCTCGTGTCGTAGGCGATGTTGCCGGTCTGTGTCTTGAACTCGTAGAGCGCGATCTGCGCGTCGGTGTAGCGGCCTTGCCCGGAGGCGACGGTTCCCTCGTACAGATGCAGCGCCTTCGAGACGACGAGGCTCGGGTCGATGGGCGTCAGCGGGATCTGGTTCGCCATCGCCTCGATCTGAGTGAGCATGTCAATGCCGGCCTGCGTGCAGTCCTCCCAGCAATTGTGGTGGTCGCTCACCATGCGCTGCACGAATCGCGACAGGCAGGTCGTCGATGCCGCGGCGCTCCCGGTGGCGGGCGTGATGGTGCACGCCGGGACCGGAGGGCTCGCCGTCGCGATTCCCGCGTCCGCGAGGACGATCTTCGGCTGCGCGGCGGTGTACGCGATGTCGATATCGCTGCTCGCGAAGTAGGGCTGCTGCGGCGTGCCCGCGGTGTCCGAGTGGCAGCGCGAGCACCACTGCGAGACGATCTTGTACACCGTGTTCTGATAGAGCGTCGGGTCCGCGGGGAAGCTCTTGCTCGCCCCCACGGTCTCGGAAGGCGGCGCCACCAGCTTCACCTGCTGGGCGCCCGTTGCCGTTGCGCCCGCCCATGCCGTGATCCACGCGGTGAGGTCATCGGCGCAGGCCTGCGGGGAGGCGAGCCAGCAGTTGTGGCCCCCTCCGACCTTCTGCACCATCAGGGATTGGTTCGGCTGCTGCAGGTTCACGACCCCGTTCGCCGCCTGGTACGCGAGGTTCACGTCGTCGGAGCGCGCGAACTGCGGCGACTGTCCGCCCTGCGTGTGGCAGCCGCCGCAGCGGTTCGTCGCCTTGATGTTCGCCCAGAGATTGACCTCGAACGACTGCACGTCCGCGTTCGCCGGCGCGGGGCCGGTGTAGGTCTGCACCGCGGCCGCCGCCGTCTGGGGATTCTGCACCGTCGCCGCGCCGCCGCCGCACGCCGCGAGCGCGCCCCCGAGCGCGAGGACGAGAGCCAGGGCTCTGAGGCGCCGGGCTGCATCGAGACCGATCACGAGATGCTCCCTCAACATGACGAGACCTCTGTTGCTGGCGCGCGACCGCGGCTATTGACCCTGGCTGCAGTAGACCGCGGCCTCGGCGAACATCTGCTTCAGCTTGTAGCCGCTCGAGACGAAGTCGCTCTGCATCTGCGCGACCTGCTGCAGGTCCGCGCTCGAGGCGGGCGCTCGGTAGCACACCGCCTTGAACACCTTCTGCACCTGGCATGAGGCGAACTGGGTGCTCGACTCGAGCTCCTCACCGAGCGACTTCGCGCCGTTGCCGCTGCCCGGCAGGCTCGGCGACCAGCCGAGGATCTGGTTCGGGCCGTGCCGCCAGTAGTTGATCCAGCTGTCGTCGGTCGTGTAGTAGCCCTGCGGGAAGTTGGTGGAGTTGATGTGGTACTTCGGCTGCACCTGCCCGGGGGTATACTGGAGCGAGCCGGTATTGAGACCATCGCCGACCACCGTGCCCACGAAGTTGTAGTACGCAAAGGCCCCCGCCATCGGGTCCATGCCGCTGTGGCAGCCGATGCAGGTATTGAGGAAGACCCGGCTGTCGCCGCCCGGCGAGCGGCTCACGTCCTGGCGGATCCGGTCGGGCGGGCGGGTGATGTCCTCGACCTGATTGAGATCGAGGCACATCTGCGCGATCATCGTGAAGCGGAACATCGCGCGGTTCGTCCCATTGATGAAGAACGAGGATGCCGCCGCACGCGTCGTCATGAGACCTGCGGTCGCCGCGGCAGGCAGGCCGTACGTGCCGGACTGGGTCGTCTGCTGAAGCGTCGAGGACAGATCGACGTTCTGAGCTTCCGCCTGAGCGTAGTGGTCGTTGTTGGCCGGAGAAGGCGCCGGTAGGTTGGCGGACGGCGCGTTCACCACGTAGAGAATGTCGGCCGAGAGCGCAGTGTTGAACGGCACGTCGTCGCGCACCATTCCGATCACCGTCGCCACGTAGTCGTTGAGCGGCGCGAAGACGGTCTGGTCGCGGTTGGTCCACGGCATCGCCCAGTTCTTGAGCACCGTGTTGTAGAACGACGGAGATTGTAGCGCGACGCCCGCCGCGGCCATCGCGTTGCCCTGCTGAATGTCCTGCGACATCTGCTGCAGCTCGGTCTGCGACGGCGGAACGCCCGCGATGCGGTCGTAGATGAACTTCGCCTGCTCGGTCGGCCCGGCGAGCGCCGAGGCCGAGGCGAGCGCGACCGCGCAGGCCGATGCGACTTTCAAACTGTTCATGCTCATGGCAGCCGTTCTCTCCAGCCGAACCGCTCCGTTCGGCGCACTATACGCACGAGAAATCGGCGTCGATGCTGTCTCGAGAGGCCGACGTCTCCTGCTGCAGACAGCGCAGCGCGCGAGCCCGCTGGAACACGCCTTGCCCGTCGAACTGCGAGGGATTTCACAGCACGCTCGTGCGCGCGCTGCATGATCCGGCGGCGGCGCATTGGACCGTCGCGCTCACGAGCCCGACCCGCGCGCACGAGCCTGACGCTCGCGGCGCAAGAGCGGGGATCAGCCGCGGCGCAAGAGCGGGATCATCGCGGCGGTGAGCGCGCAGCGGGCATGACCGAAGCCCGCCTGGAGCGCCTCGCCCCGTGACGAACTCGGCAGAACCCGCCGATGCCGTTGCGGGAGCCGGGATTAAGTAAGATATCGTTGGGCGAGGCAGCCCTCCACGGGGCGCCGGGCATTGATAGAGACTCGAGAATGGCGATGCAGCGTGAATCGGGGAGCAATCGGGCGGCGCATCGCCTCGCGCCCGCGCTCGCCTGCCTCATTGCATGGGCCCTCGCGGCCTGCTCGAGCGGCGGCGGCCACGTCCAGACGGCAGGGGGACAGGAGGCCGATCCCGAAACCACCGACTTTCCGATCTTCTACGTGAAACGCTACTCGGTCCCGAAGACGCAGGACGATCTGCGCCTGCTGCGCTTCGCGCAGCCCTCCGCGGACCTCTTCATGCGCACGCGCGCCGCGCCCGACGGGACCGAGATCAACATCACCCAGCGCGTCACCGGCACGGGATCGGCGAGCGCGGCGAGCTACGACATCAAGGACGTGAGCGTCTCGGCCGACGGCAAGACGATCCTCTTTGCGATGCGCGGACCGCTTGCGGCGAAGCAGGAGCAGGACAAGCCGCCGTACTGGCGGCTCTGGCAGTACGTGATCGCGACCGACACGCTGAGTCAGGTCGTCGATCCCTCGCTCGACCCCGACGCGGGCGTCGCGGACGTGAACGATGTCGGGCCGCAGTTCCTGCCCGACGGGCGCATCGTGTTCACCTCGACGCGCCAGGTGAATGCCCGTGCGGCCATGATCGATGCGAACCTCGATGGCGGCCCGTACATCGCGAACGACGAGGACGGCACCGAGCCCGCCTTCGTGCTGCACGTGATGAACGGCGACGGCACGAACATCCACGAGATCTCCTTCAACGCGAGCCACGACCGCGATCCCACGGTGCTCTCGAACGGCCGGGTGATGTGGAGCCGCTGGGACGATGCGCCCGGCAACACGCACGCCGGCATGAGCCTCTACACGGCGAATCCGGACGGGACGGACGTGGAGCTGCTCTATGGCGCGAACAGCCACCAGACGGGCCCGAACGGCACGGCGAACGCCAATGCGACCGTCGAGTTCGTGAAGACGCACGAAATGCAGGACGGACGCATCCTCGCGCTCATCCGGCCGTTCACCGGAACGGAGAGCACGACGGCGCCGCTCGGGGAGGACTTCGGCGGCGACCTCGTGATCATCGACACGAAGGACTACGTGGAGAACACGCAGCCGACGCTCGCCGGCGCCGGCCTCTCAGGGCCTGCGCAGACGCCGGCCACCTCGAACGACGTGATCACCATCCCCGGACCCTCGCCCGGCGGGCGCTTCTATGCCGGCTACCCGCTCTGGGACGGCACGAACCGCATCCTCGTCAGCTGGTCGCAATGCCGGCTCATGGACACCTCGGTCACGCCGAGCACGCTCCTGCCCTGCACGGCGGCGAATCTCGCCAACCCCCAGCTCGTCGTCGCCCCGCCGATCTACAGCGTGTGGATGTTCGATCCGACCACGAACACGATGCAGCCGATCATGCAGCCGACCGACGGCATCATGATCACCGATCTCGTGGCGGCGCAGCCGCGCGCGCTGCCGAACGTGATCCTCGACGGCTCGACCTCCTCGACCCTCGCGAGCAGCGCCTATGACGGCAACGTCGGCACGGTGGGCGTCATCGACATCCGCAGCGTGTACGACTTCGACGGCGTCGACAGGGCTCCGGGCGGCATTGCGGCCGTGGCCGATCCCGCGAAGACCTCACTGGCAAGCTGCCAGCAGTGCGCGCGGTTCGTCCGTCTCGAGACCGCCGTGCCGCTGCCCGACCCCGGTTTCCTCAAGCTCAATGTGCCCCGGGCCGCGTTCGGCGTGGCGAGCGCCATGCGCCGCATCCTCGCCTACGCGCCGGTGCAGCCGGACGGCTCCGTGCGCATCGAGGTGCCTGCGCAAGTCCCCTTCCAGGTGAGCGTTCTCGACCAGAACGCCCAGCGGATCCTTCCCGCGCACACCGCGTGGCTGCAAGTCGAGCCGGGCGAGGAGCTGAAGTGCAACGGCTGCCACACGCCGGCCGCGCAGCAGAATCCGCCGCCGGGTCAGACCGCCCATTCACATGGGCGCTCCGGCCTCTTCGACTCGGCCTACCCCGGCGCGGCCACGACGGGAGTGCCGTTCCCCAACACGAACCCGACATACATGCCGAACGCCGGCGAGACGATGGCCGAGACGCTCGCCCGCTGGAGCTGCTCGCAGTCGCCTCCATGCCTCGCGCTCGTGCCGAGCACCGAGGTGCTGTACACCGACATCTGGACGAACACGAGTGCCGGGCTCACGGCGAACCCGCCGATCACTTTGAGCTATCTCACCACGAATGCGCCGCCCGGCAAGCCGTACTATGCGATGACGACGGCCTTTCCGACGAGCAACACCTGCGCGATCGCGGGCGGCTGGCAGGCCGGCTGCCGGATCACCATCAACTACGAGGACCACATTCAGCCGCTGTGGAGCAAGAAGCGGCAGGACATCGATGTGACGACCGGCGCGGTGGTCGCCGACCACACGTGCACCAATTGCCACAGCCCACGGAACGCGGCGGGCAACCCCCAGGTGCCAGCCGGCCAGCTCGACCTCTCGGCCACCCCGTCAATGGGCGCGAACGCCCCGGAATTCGTCTCCTACGTCGACCTGCTGACCACCCATGATCAATTGCAGCTCGTAAACGGCGTGCTCGAGCCCGTGACGGAGCCCGGCCCTCCGGATGCCAATGGCAATCCGACGACGATCACCCTTACGAGCCCTCCCGCGCTCATCGCCGGCGACGCGCACGACTCGACCGTCTTCTTCGGCCTGCTCGGTCCCGCCTCGACAGACTCGACGCATGCGGGCATCCTCAGTCCCTCCGAGCTGCGCTTGATCTCCGAGTGGCTGGACATAGGGGCACAGTATTACAACGATCCGTTTGAAGCGGCCCAGAAGCTCAACTGACGGGGGCTCGTTCCTGCGAGGGTCGCACGCTCGGCCGTGGAGGTCGCACACTCGGCTGCGGGGGGGACTCGCTCTGCTGCGGGGATCGCTCGCACGGCTGCGGGAATTGCTCGCACGGCCGCTTCTGCTCCTGCTGCCTCTGCCGCTCGCTCTGTCCGGCCCGGCGCACGCGCGCGAGCGCCTGCAAGTCTTCGTGAACGCGCCGTATCTCGAGCTGCATACGGGGCCGGGCCGCGGCTACCCGGTCTTCAACGTCGTCGAGCGCGGCGGGAGCGTCGATGTGCTGAAGCGATTCACCGACTGGTACAAGGTGCGCACCGAGCGCGGCATCGAGGGCTGGGTCGCGCAGCGCGACATGCTGCAGACGGTGCTCGCGGACGGCACGCCATTCACGTTCAACCTGGGCGATCGGGCGGGTTTCACCTCGCACCGCTTCGAGGCGGGCGTGTTCCTCTACGGCGACTACGGAGGGGCCTCGGAGCTCGGCGGCTACGGCTCCTTCTCGCTCACTTCGAGCCTCGCCGTCGAGCTGTCGGTCGGCGAATTCCTGGGCAAGGCGTCGAACGGCACCCTGGGCGACATCGGGCTCGAGCACGTGTTCCTGCCCGAGAAGCGCTTCTCCCCGTTCGTGACGCTCGGCACCGGCATCGTGTACACGCAGCCGAAGGCGACGCTGGTGCAGCCGTCCGACCGGACCGATCAGTCGGCCTACGCCGGCGCCGGCTTCCGCTTCTATCTGACGCGTCGGTTCTTCGTGCGGGGCGAGTACAGGAACCACATCGTGTTCACGAAGAGCAACCAGAACGAGCAGGTGGACGAATGGAAATTCGGTTTCGCGTTCTTCTTGTAATCGCCCTCGCGAGCCTCACGGGCTGCGCCTCGGTGCGCCACCTCTTCGGGCACCACGGCGCGAGCGGCGGGGATACCGTCGCGGATGCGCGGGGCGGAGCCGACGAAGGCGCGATCCCCGACCGCGAAGATGGCGGTCCGGGGAGCGGGGGCGAGCGGGGTGCGGGCAGCGGTGAGGCGCCGGCGTCCGGCTCGTCGCAGAACGGCGACGAGTCCGCTCCCGATCAGTCCTCCCCCCGCGTCATCGAGCCGCAGGTCGAGCGGCGGAAGATCAAGGTGCCGCGCATCCGCTCCCAGAACATCGAGGTGGGCGGCTACTACGGCACGCTCAACATCGAGGACTTCGGCGCGCATCCGGTCTACGGCGTGCAGGCGGCGTACCACATCACCGAGGATATCTTCTTCCAGGCGGAGGCCGGGCGCTCGAAGGGCGGGTACACGAGCTTCGAGAAATTGAGCAACGTGCAGCTCCTTACCACAGGTGAGAGATGGTTCAAGTACTACGATCTCTCCGTGGGCTACAACCTCTTTCCTGGCGAGGTGTTCCTCGGCCGCAATTTCGCCCTGCGGAGCACTTTCTATCTGCTGGGAGGCCTCGGCGGCACCGAGTTCGGCGGCGATCAGAAGTTCACCGTCAATTTCGGCGCCGGGTACAAGGTCCTGCCGGCCGACTGGCTCGCCGTGCACGTGGCGGTGGAGGATCGCGTGTTCAACACCGACCTGCTCGGAGTCACCAAGCTCGCGAGCAACCTCGAGGCGCACCTCGGCGTCACCTTCTTCTTCGGATTCTGAGCTTCAAGGGAGCATCGATATGAATCCTGACACGTCACGCGGCCGCGCACCGCTTCTCACGATCGCCGCCGCGCTGCTCACGACCCTGCCCGCGCTCGCCACCTCGCCTGCGCTCGCCGGCGGCGACAGTGGACCGGCGCCGGACTTCTCCCTGCCCGCGCGCAGCGGCAAGACGCTGAGCCTCGATGCGTTCAAGGGGCAGGTGGTGATGATCAACTTCTGGGCGAGCTGGTGCGGACCGTGCCGGCAGGAGATGCCGCTGCTCGATGACATCTATCACCGCTACGGGAAGATGGGCTTCACCCTGCTCGGCGTGAATGTCGAGCCGGACCGCGGCGCGGCGCTCGAGTGGCTGAAGCAGACGCCCGTGAGCTTCCCGATCCTTTTCGATGCCGACAGCAAGGTGAGCAAGCTCTACGGCGTCGCGGGCATGCCGACCACGGTCTTCATCGATCGCAAGGGCAACGTGCGTCTGATCCACGAGAGCTACAAGCCGGGCGACGAGAATCTCTATCTCAATGAGATCCGCGCCCTGATCCAGGAGTAGCCATGCGCTCGTTGCTGCCGCTCGCCGTGGCGGCGGGCTCGCTTCTCGCTGCGGCGCTCGCCGGATGCTCGCCCGTCCAACCGTGGGTGAAGCCCTACCAGCGCGAGCATCTGGCCGATCCAATCATGTCGTTCGATCCGCACCCGGCCTCGGCCGCCTATATGGACCACGTCTACGCGGTGCGCCAGGCCGCCCGCGGCGGCACGGGCGCGGTGGGCGGCGGCTGCGGATGCAATTGATGCCGCGGGTCAAGACGCTCGTCGGCTTGAGCCTCGCACTCGCCGCGCTCTACGGCACGCGGACGCTCACGGCGGTGCTGCCCGAGGATACCGCCGAGGCGCTGTGGGACCACTACAGCGGCGACGACCAGGTCATCAACGGCAAGACCTGGCTCATCCGCAAGAAGTTCGCCGACCAGTTCGACGTGCAGTACAGCCGGGTCACGGACGTGGTTTCCGGCGCCTCCGTCGACGTGCGGATCACCGGCGCGAGCCCCTATATCGAGCGGCGCACCGAGAACGATGTCTCGCTGCAATACTTGCGGGGCAAGACGACTTACACCGTGGGGTTCGTCGGCAGCTACGAGCCCGATTACCGCTCGAACTCGATGAACTACTCCGTGAGCCAGGACATGTTCGGCGACCTGACCACGGTCTCGATGACCTACAAGCGGCAGTGGGACGACATCTACAAGATGCTCTGCGCCACGTATGACGCGAACCACGTGTGCGTGGACAAGATCCGCGACCCGGCGTTCGGCATGAAGCGCATGGACGAGCGCTCGTACGGCTTCGGGCTCACCCAGATCCTCTCGCGCAATGCCATCCTCGCCATCAACTACGACCTGATCACCGACCAGGGCTTCCTCAGCAACCCTTATCGTGAGGCGCGCTACCTCGACCCGACCGTCTCGCGCGGGTGGAGCCTCGAGCCCGAGGTATACCCCGGCACGCGCACGAGCAACGCGATCGGCACGGACTTCAAGTACTACCTGCCCTACCGGGCAGCGCTCGATCTGCAGTACCGGTACTACCAGGACACCTTCGGCATCCATGCACACACGGCGCAGCTCGGCTACACGCAGCCCTGGCGCCGCTTCACGTTCGATGCGAGCTTCCGCTACTACGTGCAGAGCCAGGCGGACTTCTACAGCGACCTGTATCCGTATCTCGGTTCGCAGAACTTCCTGTCGGGCAACCAGGATCTCGCCGCCTATCACAGCTACTCGTTCGGCGCCGGCGCGGCCTACGAATTCCCCATTCCGCACGTGCACTGGATCGAGCGCAGCACGGCGAACGTCCGCTACGACCGGCTGATGACCGACTACGAGAACTTCCGCTACTGGCTGCTCACGAACCCCGCGGCCGGCATCGCCCCAGGGGAGGAGCCCCTGTTCTCCCTGCGCGCCGACATCTGGCAGCTCTACATCTCGCTCTATTTCTGATCCTGATTCGGCGGACGTGACGCGCCGTCCCGATCGGGCGGTGGCTCGAGCCCCTTCGAGTACCAGATGCGCTTGTCGGGCGTGATGGCGACGGCGTCCACGTCCTCGAGGGTGTCGATGAACGCGAGGCCGTCCTTCACGCCCATGACGAACACGCTCTTCGTGAGCGCGTCCGTGCGCGTCGCCGTCGGCCCGATGATCGTGACGCTGCGCACTCCGTGAGGCGACTTGCCGGTCTTCGGGTCGAGGATGTGGTAGTAGCGCGTGCCGTTCTCGAAGAAGTAGCGCTCGTAGTCTCCGGAAGTCGAGACGGCCGCATCCGCGAGCGGGATCTTCACGAGCACGTTCTTCCCGTCATCGGGATCGCGGATGCCGATGATCCAGGGCTTGCCGAACCGGTCGCCGAGGATGCGCGTGTCTCCGCCGGCGTTCACCATCGCGTGGGTGAATCCTTCCGCCTTCAGCAGCTCCGCGCCGCGATCGACGACGTAGCCCTTCAACCCCCCGAAGTCGATCCGCATGCCCGGCTTGTCGAAGAAGATCGTGCGCGCCCGGGGATCGAGGTGCACATGGCGATAGCCGATGTCCGGCAGGCCCGCGGCGATCGCCTGATCGCTCGGATGGATGTGCCGGTGATAGTCGTAGAGATATCCGACGCTGGCATAGGTGATGTCGAATGCGCCGTGGGTGATCTCGGAGTACTGAAGCGCGGTCGCGGTGAGGTCGTAGAGCTCCGCGGAGACAGGGACCGGCGCGCTCGCCGCGTGCGCGTTCACGTACGACACTTCGCTCGACGGCTTGAACGTGCTCATCCGGGCGTCGAACTGCCGGAACAGGTCGAACACGCGCTCGATCGCCATCTCGCCCTTCGCGCGATCGTCGGCCCACAGCTCCACGTCGCAGCGCGTGCCCATGATCGGCGCCTCGCGATATATCCATTCGGCGCGCGCAGGAGCGGAGAAGCCCCCGGCAAGCGCTGCAAGTGAGATCAGCGCCGCGAAGGCGCGAGCCGCCGCACCCGTGCATCGGATCATTTGGACGTCCTCGCTTTCCGTGGCCAATCATAACCTTCCCGGGGCAAGCTCGAACTTACGTTTGAAACGGCGGTCATCTGGAGTAAGCTTGGCTCCCGGGGACAGTCTACCGGCGCGCGAGCGTCGGCATTTACCGACAGGGGATCATCGAATGATCAATCGCCTCACTCTCGGTCTCGTTTCCGTCGCACTCGCCCTCGGCACGGCGACCGTCCATGCGCAGGCGCGGGAGGAAGCCCGCCTGCTCGAGGCCCAGCAGGTGCTGAAGGAGCTGCGCGCCGCGCCGGATCAGTTCGTCCCGCAGGCCCTGCTCGAGCGAGCCTACGGCATCGCCATCATTCCCAACGTGACGAAGGCCGCCTTCTTCCTCGGCGGCTCGCGCGGTAACGGCGTGCTCGTCGTCCGCGACAAGGAGGGCCGCTTCAGCGATCCCATCTTCATCAATCTCACGGGCGGCAGCTTCGGCTTCCAGTGGGGCATCCAGTCGACCGACGTGGTGCTCGTCTTCACGAGCGAGCGCAGCATCGAGAGGATCACGAGCGGCAAGCTCACGCTCGGCGCGGATGCATCGATCGCCGCGGGGCCGGTCGGGCGCCAGGCATCCGCCGCGACGGATCCGACATTCCACTCGGAGGTGTACTCCTACTCCCGCAGTCGGGGTTTGTTCCTCGGTGTTGCGCTCAACGGCGCCGCGATCACGATCGACAACGTGGCGGACGCGCGCTTCTATGATCGCGGCACCGTCGATGCGGTCGCCATCGCGAACGGCACGGTCCGCACGCACGACGACATCGCCCGGCGCTTTCTGACGGCGATCGACACCGCGACCGGAACGGCCCTGCCGGCCTCGGCGTCGGCGGCGCCCGTGAGCGCCCCGAGAGGCTATTCGAGCGATGGTGCGGAGAGCGGCGCGAGCGCTCCGGCATCAGCGAGCGGCCCGTCCGACGCGGGTGCGGCCGCAACCGGAGCGGGCTCGGGAGCCTCGCAAGGCGCTTCTCAGGGCGCCACGACGTTCCCGATGGCCGACCCGCATCCAGGCGCCGAGCCGCCGCGATGACCGCATGCGCCTCGTCGTCACCGGAGCCTCTGGAAACTATGGCCGGAAGCTGACCGAGCTGCTGCTCGCGCGGGTGCCGGCCGGCGATCTGATCCTCGTCACGCGCCGGCCGGAGCGTCTGCGAGAGGCGGCGGATCGAGGCGCCGAGGTCCGGCGCGGCGACTTCGATCGTCCGGCGGAGCTCAGGGACGCCTTCGCCGGCGGTGATCGGCTGCTCCTCATCAGCACCCTCGCAGTCGGCCCGCGCCGGCGCCGCCAGCATCAGGCGGCGATCGAGGCAGCTGCCGCCGCCGGCATCCGGCACTTGGTGTACACCTCGAGCACGGGCATCCACCCTCGCACCCCGTCGCTCGCGGTGCAGGACCATGTCTTCACCGAGGACGCCATCCGCCGCGCCGGCATTCCCTTCACCTTCCTGCGCGATGCGCAGTACGCCGAGGTCATTGCGACGATGCTCGCGCCGCAGGCCGTGGCCTCGGGCAGGTGGGCCATGAGCACCGGAAACGGTTGCATGGCCTTCGTATCGAAGCAGGACTGCGTCGCCTCCGCAGCCGCCGTACTCACCACCGACGGCCACGAGGGCGCGGTCTACGAGATCACCGGGCCGCAGCTCCATACGTTCGCGGATGCCGCGGCGCTCGCTGCCGAGATCTCAGGGCGTCCTGTGAAGTACGTGGACGTGTCCCACGAGGAGCGCCTGGCGCAGTTCGATGCGCTCGGCTTCCCCCGCGAGTATGTCGAGGGCATGGTCAACGCCGACGACACGGGGGTGTGGGGCAGCGAGGAGATGGTCTCCTACGAGCGCGCCGTCCGGCTGGGCTACTTCTCCATCTGCTCGCATCACGTCGAAATGCTCACGGGCCGCCCGGCGAAATCGCTGCGAGAAGTCCTCCTCGAGCATCGGGATACGCTCATCGGCGCGACTCGACCGCCCTGAGGGTGCCGCGGCCCCGGTCGTCCTGAGGGTGCCACGACCGGTCGTCCTGTGCCGCGGCCCCGGTCGTCCTGCGAGCGCCTTGGCGCCTGCGCCGGATGGACAGCCGCGCGCGGCAATGGTAACTCGGGACGATGCATGGCAGCTCGGCCGCCGTCTTCCTGGCCCAGATCACGGTTCTGCTGCTCGTCGGGCGATTGCTCGGCGAGCTGATGCAGCGCGTCCGCCAGCCGCCCGTCATGGGCCAGCTGCTCGCGGGCGTCCTGCTCGGCCCTTCGGTCTTCGGCGCGCTGCTCCCCTCGCTGCAACACCGCCTCTTTCCACCGATGGCGGCGCAGCAGGGCATGCTCGAGGGCGTCGCGCAGCTCGGGGTGCTGATGCTGCTGCTCATCACCGGTATGGAGATGGACTTCGCGCGCGTCAAGAACGCCCGGCGGGCGGCGCTCTTTGCCTCGAGCTGCGGGATCATCGTGCCGTTCGCGCTCGGGTTCGGGCTCGGCGCGGTCGTGCCGCACTGGCTCATCCCGAGCGAGCACCGCCGCACGATCACCGCGCTGTTCCTCGGCACGGCGCTCGCGATCTCCTCCGTGAAGATCGTCGCGAGCGTCATCCGCGACCTCGATTTCATGCGGCGCAACGTCGGCCAGATCATCGTCGCCGCCGCGATCGTGGACGACACGATCGGCTGGATCATCCTCTCGATGATCGTCGGTTTCGCTCGCACGGGTGAGCTCAATGCGGTGGATGTCGCGAAGACGGCTTTGAGCACCGCCGTCTTCCTCGCCGTGAGCTTCACGGTCGGCCGGCGAGTCGTGTACTTCCTCATCCGTTGGACGAACGATCACCTGCTCACGGAGATGCCGGTCATCACGACGACGCTCGTGGTGATGGGTGTGTTCGCGCTCGTGACTCAGGGGCTCGGCGTGCAGACGGTGCTCGGCGCATTCGTGGCCGGCATGCTGATCGGCCAGTCGCCCATCCTCACGCGGCACATCGAGGAGCAGCTGCGCGGGATGATCGTCGCCCTGTTCATGCCGGTCTTTTTCGGCCTCGCGGGTCTCTCCGCCGATCTGCGCGTGATCTCGACCCCGATGATGGGTGTCATCACGCTCGCCTTCATCGTCATCGCGAGCGTCGGCAAGTTCGCGGGCGCGTTCGCCGGTGGCGCGCTGGGGGGACTCACCCGCGCCGAATCCCTGGCGCTGGCCTGCGGCATGAACGCGCGCGGCTCGACCGAGGTCATCGTGGCGACGATCGGGCTCGCGGTCGGCGCGCTCGACACCATGCTCTTCACCATGATCGTCGCAATGGCGGTCGTGACGACGCTGCTCATGCCGCCGATGCTGCGCTGGGCGTTCTCGCGCATCCCGGTCGAGGAAGGCGAGCGCAAGCTCCTCGAGCACGCCGAGTTCGAGGAGCGGGGCTTCGTCTCGCAGCTCGAGCGGGTGCTCCTCGCGACCGACGAGAGCCCTAGCGGGCGCCTCGCCTCGTACCTCGTGGGCCTCATCACGGCGCCGCGCGGCATGCCCGTCACGGCGCTCGCGCCGGATAAGCCGTCAGCGGACTTCGCGGCCATCCGTCATCTGCAAGGTGTCCGCGACGCGATGGAACAGGCTGCGGTGCGCACCCAGGCCGAGGCCGTTCCGGGCGATGCGCCGCCCGAGATCGATCTCATCGCGCGCCAGAGCGCCGACCCGCCTGAGGATGCCGTGGCCCGCGAGGCGCGAAAGGGCTACGACCTGCTCGTGATCGGCATGGAGCCCCTGATGCGCGGCGACTCCGAGCTGAGCCCGACGCTGACCCGGGTCGCGAAGGGATTCGGGCGCGCAGTATGCCTCGTGAGCGCGCGGGGGCGGGATACGCAGGATCCCGCGAGCGCCGGCCGGCGCATTCTCGTGCCGGTGATCGGCTCGGCGTATTCCCGCGAAGCGGCCGATCTTGCCCTGGCACTCGCCCAGACGAGCGGCGCGTACGTGACGGCCCTCTACGTCGCGACGGCCAGCGACCGGACGAGCTGGCGGCGCCGGTTTTCGCGCTCCTGGAGCCTCGCCGACGCAGCGGACACCGTGCTGCGCGACGTGCTCGACCTGTCGCGGCATTACTCCGTGCGCGTCCACACCGCGATCGACTCCCGCGCCATGCCGGAGGAAGCCATTCTCGCGGAGCAGCGCGCCGGCCGGCACGATCTCATCGTGATGGGCGTCGTGGGATCGCGGCCCGGCGATGCCGTGTTTCCCGGCAGCACGCCCGCGGCGCTCCTCGAGCGCGCGCCATGCTCGATCCTGCTCCTCGCGAGCTGAAGAAAATAACCGACCAGCATGATCATCGAACCGGCGCGCATTGGTCGCGCGGCGCCCGCGGTGCTACATTCGAGCTCCCGAATCGGGCCGGCCGGGCTCGCCCGACTCCGCCCCGAGAGAACGCTTCACGCGCCACGGACGGTAACTTCCAGGAGACTTTCACATGTCACTTCGCATCGGTGATCGCGCGCCGGACTTCGAGGCCGACACGACCCAGGGCCACATCCGCTTCCACGAGTGGATCGGCAATTCCTGGTGCGTGCTGTTCTCGCACCCCAAGGACTTCACGCCCATTTGCACGACGGAGCTCGGCTACCTCGCCAAGCTCGAGCCGGAATTCAAGAAGCGCAACTGCAAGATCATCGGGCTCTCGGTCGATCCGGTCTCGGACCACGAGCGCTGGAAGAGCGACATCGCCAAGGCGACCGGCGGTAACGTGAGCTATCCGCTGATCGGCGACCATGACTTGAAGGTCGCGAAGCTCTACGAGATGCTGCCCGCGAGCGCCGGCACGTCGAGCCAGGGCCGCACGGCGGCGGACAACCAGACGGTCCGCACGGTGTTCCTCATCGGGCCGGACAAGCTCATCAAGGCCATGCTCATCTATCCGATGGCCTCCGGGCGCAACTTCGACGAAGTGCTGCGCCTGCTCGACTCGCTGCAGCTCACGGCGAAGCACAAGGTGGCAACGCCGGTGAACTGGAAGCCGGGCGAGGACGTGGTCATTGCGCCGTCGGTCTCGGACGAGGAGGCCCGCAAGCTCCATCCGCAAGGCTGGAAGACGTTGACGCCCTATCTGCGCCTCACGCCACAGCCGCGGGATTGATGATCTGAAGCGCGCGCCGGCGGGCACGGCAGTGCCCGCTTCGGCGAACGTGGCCGGGCCTGCCCCGGCAGAGGCGGTAGTGCCCGATTCTGCGCCGCCGCGCGGCGGCCAGGCTGGGCGCCGTTGCGATCAGGCGGCGCCCGCCTTACCCTTTCCCGCACCTGTCCGGCCGCACCGCGGGGCCGCGGCCGGTCTTCCCATTCCCCAAGCGAGCCGGAGAACGACGTGAGCGAGACGGCGCAGCGCCTCGCGAGAACCCATGCTGCCGGAGGGACCGTCTTCGCGGTCCTCGGCGCCATCAGCTTCTGCCATCTGCTCAACGACATGATGCAGTCGCTGCTGCCGGCGATCTATCCGATGCTGAAGCGCTCCTACGCGCTCTCGTTCCTCCAGATCGGCGTGCTCACCTTCACGTACCAGATCACGGCCTCGCTCCTGCAGCCGCTCGTCGGTTCCTACACCGACCGCAAGCCGCGCCCCTACTCGCTCGCGGTCGGCATGGGATTCACCCTCACCGGCATGCTGCTGCTCGGCTTCGCATCGAGCTATCCGCTGCTGCTCCTCGCCGCGGCGCTGGTCGGCACAGGCTCGTCGGTCTTCCACCCGGAATCCTCCCGCGTCGCGCGGATGGCCTCCGGCGGCCAACACGGCCTCGCCCAGTCCGTCTTCCAGGTCGGAGGGAACCTCGGCTCCTCGATCGGGCCACTCCTCGCCGCGTTCATCGTGCTGCCGCACGGACAATCGAGCGTTGCCTGGTTCGCGTGCGCCGCGCTCCTCGGCATGGTGGTGCTCACGCAGGTCGGGCACTGGTACAAGGAACACGGGATGGCCCGGCTCGCGCCGCGCAAGGCGCGCGGCGGTGCGGCGGCGGAGGTGCCCACGCGGCGCATCGTCGGCGCGATCGCCGTCCTGCTCGTGCTCATCTTCTCGAAGTACTTCTATCTCGCGAGCCTCACGAGCTACTACACGTTCTATCTCATCCACCACTTCGACGTGTCGGTGCGGACTTCGCAGCTGTACCTGTTCGTGTTCCTCGGCGCCGTGGCGCTCGGCACGATCGTGGGCGGCCCCCTCGGCGACCGCTTCGGCCGTAAATACATCATCTGGGCCTCGATCCTCGGCGTCCTGCCTTTCACGCTGCTTCTGCCGCACGCGAGCCTCGCCTGGACGGCCGTCCTCACGGTGCCGATCGGGCTCGTCCTCGCGTCGGCGTTTCCGGCGATCGTCGTCTATGCCCAGGAGCTCATGCCGGGCCGCACCGGCACGATCGCGGGACTGTTCTTCGGGTTCGCGTTCGGCATGGGCGGCGTGGGCGCCGCGGTGCTCGGCGTCATCGCGGATCACACGAGCATCGAATTCGTGTACCGGATCTGCGCCTTCCTGCCGGCGCTCGGGCTGCTCGCGGGCCTGCTGCCGAACGTCGGCGAAGGGCGCGCCGCGCATGCCGCGGCTCATTAACAGAAGTTAATCATTCGCTCACCTCGGGTGAATCCACAGGCCGTCAGCATGGCGGCTCGTTGCGTCGATTCGCACCTAGAGGGCGTGCCATTCCGCTCCTTGCTCATCATGTGCCGCGAGGGAAAGCCCGCGTGTTCGCGCTGGCTCTCGCGCTCGCCCTGCCCGCGTGCAGCCTCGGCCCGGCCTACCGGCGGCCGAACATTCCCCCACCGCAGGCGTGGCGCACGCCGGCCGGGGCAGCCGCAGTGCCCGCGGCGCCCACGTGGCCCTCGGCCGACTGGTGGCGCGACTTCCATTCCCCCGAGCTCGAGCGACTGATCGCAGCGGGCCGGCGCGCCAACGACGACCTTGCGGCTGCGATCGCGCGGGTGCGGCAGGCGGACGCCGAAGTGCGCGTCGCGGCCGCGCCGCTCCTTCCATCGCTCGATGCGAGCGCGGCCGGATCACGGCAGCGCACGATCAGCCCGCTCGGCAACGGCGCGCTGCTGTACAACCAGTTCACCGCGGAGCTTTCCGCCGCGTACGAGCTCGATTTTTGGGGAAAGGACCGCGCGGCCCGCTCGGCCGCTCGCGCCACGGCGGCCGCGAGCCGCTACGATCGCGAGACCATCGAGCTCTCGGTGATGGCGAGCATCGCGGATACTTATTTCACCGTGCTCGCGCTGCGCGACCGGCTGCGCATCGCGCGCGAGAATCTCGCGAGCGCGCAGGACATCCTCCACGGGCTCGAGACGGACGAGTCCGCCGGGACGACCACGGCGCTCGATGTGGCTCAGCAGGCGACCGTCGTCGCCACGCTCGCGTCCGCCATTCCGCCGCTCGCGCAGCAGGAACGCCAGGCGACCGACGCGCTCGCCATCCTGATCGGCGCGGCGCCGCAGTCCTTCGAGGTGGCGGCGACGACGCTCGCCGGAGTCTCCGCGCCGCCGCTCGGCGCGGGCCTTCCCTCCGAGCTGCTGACGCGGCGACCGGACGTGGCGCGCGCCGAGGCGCAGCTCATCGCGGCGAATGCCGACATCCAGGCCGCGCGGGCCGCCTTCCTGCCGAGCATCGCGCTCACGGCGGCGGGCGGCCTCGAGAGCCGCGACCTCGCGACGCTGTTCGAGCCCGGCAGCCGCATCTTCGCGCTCTCAGCGGGCCTCACCCAGCCGATCTTTCATGGCGGCGCCCTCCTCGGGCAGTATCGCCTCACCAAAGCCCGGTACGATGAGCTGCTCGCGGACTATCACAAGGCGGTGATCTCCGCGTTCGGGAACGTGGAAGACGCACTCGCGGCCGTGCGCGACACCCGCGAGCAGCTGGCGCGCGAGCAGAATGCCGCGGACAAGGCGCGGAGCGCCTACGAGCTGTCGCAGGAGCAGTTCCACGCCGGCACGGTCAACATCCTCACGGTGCTCAACACGGAGACCGCCCTCTTCACGGCCGAGGATGCGCTCGCGCAGGTGAGGCTCGCGCACTTGCAGGCGCTCGTCGGGCTGTTCAGTGCGCTCGGCGGAGGCTGGCAGAGAAGTGGGAGAGAGGACGAATGACGATCAATAACGGCCGGTCGAGCCTCACCCGTCTCTGCATGGCGGGAGCCGGCGTCCTCGCGCTTGCGCTGTCGGCGTGGCTGCTTGCTCCGGGGCGGCAGAGCTCCGCGGCCTCGAAGCGATCGGAACCCGCCGCGATCGCCGTGGACGCCGCGACGGCTGTCCGCCGCGACGTGCCCGTCTATCTCGACGGCCTCGGCACGGTGCAGGCGTTCTACACCGTCAAGGTGACCGCGCGCGTGGACGGCGAGCTCACGAAGGTCGCGTTCGTCGAGGGCCAGCGGGTGAGGCGCGGCGACCTACTCGCTCAGATCGATCCGCGTCCCTATCAGGCCGCGCTCGATCAGGCGCGGGCCACGCTCGCGAAGGATCGGGCGCAGCTCGCGAACGCCCGCAAGGACCTCGCGCGGTACACGCTGCTTGCGCCGAAGAAGCTCACGAGTGAGCAGACGCTCGACACCCAGCGCGCGCTCGTCGCGCAGGTCGAAGCGCAGATCGAAGCCGACCAAGCGGCGATCGAGAGCGCCGCGACCGAGCTCTCCTACACCCGGATCACCTCGCCGATCGACGGGCGCACGGGGATCCGGCTCGTCGATCCCGGCAACATCGTGCACGCCTCGGATACGACCGGAATCGTCGTCATCACTCAGACCCAGCCGATCGCCGCGATCATCACACTGCCCGAGAAGGCGCTCGGCGCGGTCGCCGAAGCGATGTCGGGCGGCACGGTGAACGTTTCGGTCCTGCCCCGCGACGGCGCGCAAGCGGCGGCCGTGGAGGGCGCGGCCGGCGAACCCGAGCGCGGGACGGTGCAGCTCATCGACAATCAGATCGATCCCTCGACGGGGACGGTGCGCCTGAAGGCGATTTTCCCGAATCCGCGCGAGCGGCTGTGGCCGGGTGAGTTCGTTGAGGCCCGCGTGCTCGTGCGGACCGAGCGCCGGGTGCTCACGATTCCCGCTGTTGCACTGCAGCGCGGCCCGGATGGCCTGTATGCCTACGTGATCGGTCCCGACTCGAGAGTCGAGGCGCGCCCCCTCACGGTCGGCTACGACGACGAGGATGTCGCCGTGATCGAGGGTGGGCTTACCGAAGGCGAGCGGGTCGCCACGAGCAACTTCTACCGCCTGCAGCCGGGCGCGCTCGTGCAGGTCATCCGTTCGACACAGGCGCAGTCTTCCGAGCAGGCGGCCGGACGCGAGCGCCCATCCGGCCGGCGCGCGACATGAGTCTCTCGACCCCGTTCATCAACCGGCCGATCGCCACCTCGCTGCTGATGGCGGGGCTCCTGCTCGTCGGGCTCGTCGCCTTTCCGCTGCTTCCCGTCGCCCCGCTCCCGCAGGTTGACTTCCCGACCATCCAGGTCTCTGCCAGTCTCCCGGGTGCGAGCCCCGAGACGATGGCCTCCTCCGTCGCGACGCCGCTCGAATACCAGTTCTCGCAGATCCCCGGGGTCACGGAGCTCACCTCCACGAGCGTGCTCGGCGCCACTCAGATCACGGTGCAATTCGACCTCGATCGCAACATCGACGCGGCCGCGGGGGACATCCAGTCAGCGATCGATGCCGCCGGCGGGCAGCTGCCGAAGAACCTTCCCGCACCGCCGTCCTACAAGAAGGTAAATCCCGCCGACTCGCCGATTCTCATCTACGCGCTGCACTCCGACGTGCTGCCGGTGACGACCGTGAACGACTACGCCGAGACAGTGCTCGCGCAGCAAATCTCGCGCATCCCGGGCGTCGGTCAGGTCAACATCTGGGGCCAGCAGAAGCCCGCGATCCGGGTGCAGATCGATCCGGCGAAGATCGCCGCGCTCGGGATCCAGCTCGAGGACATCGCGGGAGTCATGGCACAGGCGACCGTGGATGCCCCGAAGGGCTTCATCAACGGGAAGCTGCATGCCTACACGATCTACGACAACGACCAGCTGCTCGACGCGAAGCCCTGGAACGACGTGATCATCGCCTACAAGAACGGCGCGCCCGTGCGCATCCGCGACATCGGCGTGGCCGTCGACGGACCCGAGGACTCGCAACGCACGGCGTACGAGAACGGCAGGCGCGGCGCCATGATCGCGATCATGAAGCAGCCCGGAGCGAACGTCATCGACACCGTGCGGCGGGTCGAGGCGCTGCTGCCCCACATCATGACCGCGGTGCCGCCCGCGATCAAAGTCGACAAGCTCGCCGACCGTACCCTCACGATCGATGCCTCGGTCCACGACGTCGAGTTCACTCTGGTGATCACGATCGCCCTCGTCGTGCTCGTTATCTTCCTGTTTCTGCGCAACGTCTGGGCGACGGTCATTCCCGGCATCACGGTGCCGCTCGCGCTATTCGGCGCCGCCGCGGCGATGTACGTCATCGGCTACAGCCTCGACAATCTCTCGCTCATGGCGCTCACCATCGCCGTCGGCTTCGTGGTGGACGATGCGATCGTGATGCTCGAGAACTGCTACCGGCACGTCGAGGCCGGGATGAGCGCCCGCGAAGCCGCGATCCGGGGCGCAGGCGAGATCGGGTTCACCATCCTCTCGATCAGCCTCTCGCTGATCGCCGTGTTCATCCCGCTCCTCTTGATGGGCGGCATCGTCGGGCGGCTTTTCCACGAATTTGCGATCACCGTGACCGCGACGATCGTGATCTCCGCGTTCGTGTCGCTCACGCTCTCCCCGACCATGTGCGCGCTCTTCCTGCGCAACGAGAAGGCAGAGCGGCACGGCCGCGCGTATCTCGCGATCGAGCGGGCCTTCGACCGCTCGCGCGCGCTCTACGCGCGCGGCCTCGATTTTGTGCTCCGCCATCAGCGCGCGACGCTCGCCGTGTTCCTCGGGACCGTGGCGCTCTCCATCGCACTCTACGTGCTCGTCCCGAAGGGCTTCTTCCCTCAGGAGGACACCGGCCTGCTCAACGGCGTCTCCGATGCCCCTGAGGACGTGTCGTTCGGACAGATGGACGCGCTCGAACGGCGCCTCGGGAAGGTGATCACCGCCGATCCTGCCGTCGCCGGGTGGGTCGTCGCCTTCGGGGGCGGCTCGCGGCCGGTCAACAATGGCTTTGCGATGATCGCCCTGAAGCCGCACGGCGAGCGACACGCGACCGCCGACGAGGTCATCCGGCGATTGCGGGCGAAATTCGCGCACATCCCGGGCGGCACGCTCTTCCTGCAGGTGGTGCAGGACGTGAGCATGGGCGGCAAGGCGACGCGCACGCAATACCAGTACACGCTCACCGACGCGAATCTCGACGAGCTCGACAGCTGGGCCCCCAGGGTGCTCGCGGCGCTGCAGAAGCTGCCGCAGCTTGCGGACGTGGCCTCCGATCAGCAGATGCACAGCACGAGGCTCTCGGTCGTCATCGACCGCGATCAAGCGGCGCGCTTCGGCATCCAGCCCGCGCTCATCGACCAGACGCTCTACGATGCGTTCGGCCAGCGGCAGGTCACGCAGTACTTCACTCAGCTCAATGCCTACCACGTGATCCTCGAGGTCACACCGGCCCTGCAGGCCGACCCGAGGACTCTCGAGGAGCTGTACCTGAGATCACCCCTCACCGGGCAGCTGGTGCCGCTCTCGGAGCTGGTCCGCTTCGACACACGCCACACGGCCGCACTCTCGATCAATCATCAGAGCCAGTTCCCGGCGGTCACGCTGTCGTTCAATCTTGCGCCCGGCGCCGCGCTCGGTGAGGCGGTCGATGCGATCACGCGGACGACCGCCGCGATGCACCTGCCTGCGGGGCTCACCGGCAGCTTCCAGGGCACCGCCCAAGCGTTCCAGGACTCGCTGCGCACGGAGCCCTACCTCATCGCCGCAGCGATCATCGTCGTGTACATCATCCTCGGCATGCTCTACGAGAGCTACATCCATCCGCTCACGATCCTCTCGACGCTGCCCTCCGCGGGCGTCGGCGCGCTCGCCATGCTGATGGCCTTCCACTTCGATCTGACGGTCATTGCGCTCGTCGGCATCCTCCTGCTCATCGGGATCGTGAAGAAAAACGGCATCATGATGGTGGACTTTGCCATCCAGGCGGAGCGTGAGGAGCACCTCTCCCCGACGGAGTCGATCCGCAAGGCGTGCCTGCTGCGCTTCCGTCCGATCATGATGACGACGATGGCGGCGCTCCTCGGCGCCCTGCCGCTCGCGCTCGGCAACGGCACTGGCTCGGAGCTGCGCCAGCCGCTCGGCTACACGATGGTCGGGGGACTCCTGCTCAGCCAGACTCTCACGCTCTTCACGACTCCGGTGATCTACCTGTACCTCGACCGGCTCAACAACCGGCTCGCCGCCCGCTGGCGGCGCAAGCACCACGAGGCGCCTGCCGGAGAGGTCGCGGCCGGCGCGCCGGCCATCGGGCCGCAGCCATGAAGATCCTGGTCGTCGAGGACAACGAGCGCGTCGCGCGGTTCGTCACCAAGGGGCTCAAGGAGGCGGGGCACACGACGGATCATGCCGAGAACGGCCGCGACGGCCTGTTCCTCGCCGCGAGCGAGCGGTACGACGTGATCGTCATGGACCGCATGCTTCCGGGGAACATCGACGGGCTCGCCATCATCGACGCTTTGCGCAAGGCCGGCAATCACACGCCGATCCTGATCCTCTCCGCGCTCTCCGACGTGGACGAGCGCATCAAAGGCCTGCGCGCGGGCGGGGACGACTACCTCACGAAGCCGTTCGCGTTCGGCGAGCTGCTCGCCCGGCTCGATGCACTGAGCCGCCGCGGACGGCAGGATGCCGCCGAGACCACGCTCGAAGTGGGCGATCTGCGCATGGACCTGCTCTCGCGCAGGGTGTGCCGGGGCGCCCGCACCATTCAGCTGCAGCCGCGCGAGTTCAAGCTGCTCGAATACCTCATGCGGCACGCGGGCCAGGTGGTCACGCGCACCATGCTGCTCGAGAACGTGTGGGACTATCACTTCGACCCGCAGACGAACGTGGTGGACGTGCACATCAGCAAGCTGCGGCAGAAGATCGACGCCGCCGCGGAGCAGCCGCTCCTCAAGACCGTGCGCTGCGCAGGGTATATGATCAGCGCCGACCCCGCGCTCGCTCCGGCGGCCGAACGCTGAGCCGGGAGCGCTCGACGAGAGTGAACGCCGCCTCCATCCCTCGACTGCGGCCGCGGCGTTCGCCGCTCGGCGCCGGCGCCTGGTCGATCAACGCTCGCATGACCCGCGTCATCCGCTCCTCCGCCGTCACGCTCGCGATCGGGTACGTCCTGCTCGGCATCGCGGCGCTGGTGCTATTCGCCGCGCCGCTGCGCTACGCGTGGCAGGCGACGGTCGAGGACTTTCGCATCGAGCTCCTCGAGGAGGACTCGCAGCGCCTCGCGGAAGTTTTCCGGCTGCGCGGCCCGCAGGGGCTCGCCGACTTCATCAAGGAGCGCGTCGGCATGCAGATCGCTGGCGAGCGCATCCTGCTTCTCACCGATCCTTCCGGCCGCGTGCTCGCGGGCAACGTGCCCTCGTGGCCGCGCGGCATTCCCGCCCGGCCGGGCACCTATACCCTCCCCGTCGATCTCGACGGCCGCCGCTCGATGGCTTCGATCGATCGGACCGTCCTGCCCGGCGGCTACAACCTGCTCGTCGGCCGCAACGTCGAGCGGTTCGCGCCGCTCGAGCGGCGCTTCTGGTTCGGCCTCGGCGCGGCGCTCGCGGTGATCCTCGCCGCCGGCCTGCTCGGGGCCATTCTCATCCGCCGCGCGCTGCTCGCACGCATTCAGAGCATTCAGCAGACGGTCGCCGCGATCGTGCGCGGCGATCTGAGCCATCGCCTCGCCGTGCGCTCGAGCGGAGATGAGCTCGACACGCTCTCGCAGACGATCAACCGCCTCCTCGAACAGATCGAGCAGCTGGTGCACGGGGTCGCCAACGTCTCCAATTCCATCGCCCACGACCTGCGCACGCCGCTCGCCGAGCTGCGCTCGCGGCTCGAGGAGCTGTCGCTCACCCGGCCGCCGGCCGAGGAGGCGTTCGCGGAGATCGACGCCGCCGTCGCGGACGTGGACGGCGTCATCCGGATCTTCGACGCGCTGCTGCGGCTCGCCGAGATCGACGCGGGCATGCGCCGCTCCGGCTTCGTCGAGGTGGACATCGCCGACTTGGCGGCGAAGGCGGTCGAGTTCTATCTCCCGGCGGCCGAGCTCCAGAACCTGAGCACTTCGTTCCGCGATCAGGGACCGGTGCTCGTGCGCGGCGATCGCGTGCTGCTCGCGCAGGCGATCAACAATCTCATCGACAATGCGCTCAAATACGTGGCGAGCGGCGGTCACATCACGGTCGAGGTGACGCGCCGGGCCGACGGCTCGGTCGCCGTCATCGTGGCCGACGACGGCCCGGGGATTCCAGATGCGGAGAAGCCTAAAGCGACGCAGCGCTTCTTCCGCGGCGATGCGAGCCGGGGAACGCCGGGAGTCGGACTCGGTCTGAGCCTCGTCGAGGCCGTCTGCAAGCTGCACGGCGGGGCGCTCGAGCTCGCCGACAATCATCCCGGCCTGCGCGCGCAGATGATCATCCAGCCGGCCGCGGCCGCGGCACGCGAGAGCGCGGGAGAGCGGGAGAGGCAGATCGCGAGAGCCGCTGCCGCGGCGGGTTGACGCCGCGGGCCAAGAGGCGTGCCCGTATGAGCGCCGCGCGGCGCTCTGTGCGGCGGCCGACCCCGCGAGGCGTCGCTGCCGCGGCGGCCAGGCTCAGCGCTTCGGGCGCTGGATCATCTCGATGAGGTTGCCCGCGGGATCGACCGCGATGCCGATGACGATCCCGGTCTTGCCGAACGGGCGCGGCGAGCCGCGCATCGATCCGCCAGCCGCCTTCACCGCCTCGGCCGTCGCATTGATGTCCGTCACGTCGAGGATCAGGTGCGGAACCGCGTCGTTGAGCGGTTGCGCGCGGCGCATGACGACGATCTGCGCGGCGTGATTCGCCTTCGCCGCCTCGACCGTGTCGCCGAAGTTCATCATGATCTCGACCGCGCCTGGCAGCTGGATGCGGTTGACCTCCTTCAGCCCGAACGCCGACTCGTAGAACTTCGCGAGCGCCGGCACGTCCGGCCCGCCGACGCGGGCGGCATCGAGGCTCACATCGGCGCGCGCGGCGCCGGCGAAGATGAGCACGGCGGCTGCGAAGGCGAGCGCGGCGGCTTTCTCGGCGCCTGTTGCGGCAAGGATCGATCTGCTGCGGCCCATCGGCGTTCTGTTCCGCCCCATTGGCGTTCCCCTTTACTGTCGTTGTTCGTCGGTCGATCGTCGATCGCTCGATCGCTCGATCGCTCGATCGCTCGATCGACCCCGGCGATCATAGCCCGCCCCTCGGGTGGGGGGTCAACCCGTCGGGCTCCCCCTCAACTGCCGTCGGGCTTGCCCGCGCGCTTCACCCCGCGACCTGCTCCCCGTTCTGCAGCCGCCCGATGAGCGTGCGCAGGAACACGCGGTTGAACCGCAGCTGGCACGACGCGGAGACCTGTTCGAGGAGGGTCGAGCTCACCTTGAGCACCGTGACGGCGCTCAGTGCGCGGATGGTCGCCGTGCGCTTCGCTCCGGGGACGTAGCTCGTCTCGCCGAAGCAGTCCCCGCTCTCGAGCGCGCCGAGGCGCCGTCCGTGGCGCTCCACGGCGCAGGCCCCGGAGACGATGATGTAGAAGCGGTCGTCCATCTCGCCCTCTTTGACGATCTCCTCGCCGGCCGCGTAGTTCTGCCACTGGCTCGCGCGCAGCACCTCCCAGATTTCCGCGTGCGAGAACTCGTGGAAGAACTTCAGCCGCCGCAGAACGCCGAACTGCTCCTGCCGGTCGATGCGCGCGTTCTGCTCCCGCAGCTTCTGATGAACGCGGGTGAGCTCGGCCGCGAAATCGAGCCCGCTCTTGTAGCGCTTCGCGGGATCCTTCTGCAGCGCGGTCGCGACGACGTTCTCGAGCTCCTCGGGCACTTCCTCGCGCAGAGTGTGAATCGGCGCAGGCGTCGCATAGACGATCTGATGCAGCAGCTTCTGCAGATTGCCGGCGCGGAACGGGCGCGCGCCGGTCAGCAGCTCGTACATGACGGCCCCGAGCGAGTAGAGGTCCGAGCGGTTCGTGAGCTCGAGGCTCTGCACCTGCTCCGGCGACATGTACGAGGGGCTGCCCGCGATGCCCTCGATGCGCGAGATGTCGGAGTCGGCGACGAGCGCAATGCCGAAATCGATGATGCGCACGTCGCGATCCTGAGTCAGCATGACGTTCGACGGCTTCACGTCGCGGTGGATGACGCCGCGCGAGTGCGCGTAATGCAGCGCCTTCGCGCATTTGTAGATGATCTCGACGGTATCGTCGATGCGCAGCAGATTGTCGGGGCGACAGTACGCCGCGAGCGTGCGCGCGCCGTGCACGTGCTCCGTCACGACGTAGCAGTACTCGTTCTCCTCGCCCGCGTCGTAGATCGGCAGGATGTTCGGATGCTGGAGCATGCCGACGAGATGCGCTTCCGACAGAAACATCTTGCGCGCGATCCGCGCGCGCTCCTCATCGCCGCCGGCGTCGATGTTGTACACCTTGATCGCCACGTCGCGGCCGTAGTAGGCGTCGTGCGAGAGGTAGACCGTGCCGGTGCTGCCCCGTCCGACCTCTTTGATGACCGAGTACTTGCCGATCTTCTCTGGGATCCGGCGCGAGGGGGCGAGCGGCGAAGCCTGGGATGGCATGGTGCGAACGGCGACAGGAGAAGCCGCGGCAGAATACGAGAGAGACTGGAGGGTGACTGTGATGCAGCCCTCACCCGTTTGCGGGCGGCGCGCAGCGCTCGCCGCCGGCGCAGCTGCGCGCGGAGGCGGCTCAGTGGAAGTGATCGAATCCCCGATGCGAGAAATCGATCACAGACCCGCCGCGCACGACGACCGCGCCGGGCTCGCTGCGCAGCACGCCGATGCGCGCATAGCGCCATTCCTCGGGCGGCAGAGCGGCGAGCAGCGCATCGACGCGACCGGCGGGCACGCTGAACAGCAGCTCGTAATCATCACCGCCTGTGAGAGCCAGCTCGCGCGCGCGCTCATCGCCCACCGCGAGAGTGAGCGCGCGCGATACCGGCAATTGGTCATAATGCAGCTCCGCTCCGCAACCGCTTGCACGCGCGAGCTTGCCAGCGTCACCGAGCAGGCCATCGGACACGTCGATGCAGGCGCTGGCGAGCCCGCGCAGCCGCCGCCCGAGCGCGACTCTCGGCGCCGGAAAGAGGAACCGCTCGGCGAGCTCGCGCGCCGCTTCCGCATCCGCGACGGAGAGCCGCGCCTGCTCTATCCCGAGACCGGCCGCCGCGTCCCCCGGCGTGCCGCTCACGAACAGCACGTCTCCCGCCGAGCCGCCGGCGCGCGTGAGCGCCGTCCCGCGTTCGACCGTGCCGAGAATTTGCAGGCTCGCCGTGAGGGGTCCCGAAGTCGTGTCGCCGCCCACGATTGCGACACCGAAGCTCCGCGCGAGCGCGTCGAGGCCGCGGCTGAACTCGGCCAGCCAGCACTCATCCGCCCGCGGCAGCGTCAGAGCGAGCAGCGCCCAGGCGGGCTCCGCGCCCATCGCCGCCATGTCGCTCAGATTGACCGCAAGCGCGCGATGGCCGATCGAGGCGGCGGGCGAACCGGCGGGGAAGTGCACGCCCTCGACGAGCGTATCGATGGCGGCGACGAGGTCGCGGCCTGCAGGACAGTCGATGAGCGCGGCGTCGTCGCCGACACTCAAACGCACGTCCCCGCGCGCCGCACCGCAGCTGCGGAAGAAACGATCGATCAGCTCGAATTCGCCGAGCGGCATGGGCTCGACCCGCTCAATGCTCGTGCGGCCGCAGCGCCTTCGCAGCCCGATCGAGCACGGCGTTCACGAACTTGTATCCGTCCGTCGCGCCGAAGCGCTTCGCGAGCCCCACGGCCTCGTTGAGGACCACGCGGTACGGCACTTCCGGGCAGGATTTGAGCTCGTGCGTGCCGATGAGGAGCACCGCGTGCTCGATCGGATCGAGCTCGCCCGGGGGCCGGTCAGTCCACGCAGCGAGCGCTGCGTCGAGCTCCGCGTGCGACTCGCACACGGTCCGCACGAGATTGCGGAAGTACTCGCGGTCGGCTCGCGGCATGTCCTCCGAGGTCTCGATCTCCTGGATCACGTCCTGCCAGGGTCCGTGATTGATCTGCCAGCGGTAAAGCCCCTGCAGCGCGAGCTTGCGCGCGACGGAGCGCCGGATCGACTCGGACGGAATGCCGCGTGCCACGTCAAACGCCGCAAGCCATGCCAATGCTGCGAGCCATGTCAATGCCGCGAGCCACGGTCACGCGAGCCGCGCCATGAGCCCCGCCATCTCGAGCGCGGCCAGCATCGCTTCGGCGCCCTTGTTGCTGCCGCCGGTCGTCGCCGCGCGCTCGAGCGCCTGCTCGGTCGTGTTCACCGTGAGCACGCCGAACGCGATCGGCACGCCGGTCTCGAGGCTCGCGGCCGAGAGTCCTCTGGCGCACTCGCCCGCCACGTAATCGAAATGCGGCGTGTCCCCGCGGATCACGCAGCCCAAAGCGATGACGGCGTCGTATCGGCCGCTCGCGCAGAGCTTGCGCGCGGCGACCGGCAGCTCGAAGGCTCCCGGCACCCACGCCACGGTCAGCTCCTCGGCGTCGCCGCCGCGCTCGCACCAGGCTTCGATCGCGCCGTTGAGCAGGCGCGCGACGATGAAGTCGTTGAAACGCGAGGCGACGATGGCGATGCGCCGTCCGCGCGCCGTCGGCTCGCCCGATAGGATCGTGCCGGCCCGCGCTTCCGGCGCGGACGAACTGTCCGGCCGCTCGCCGCTCGATCGCGCCTCGTTCGCAGCGTCACGCCTCATCGACGTAGGACTCGACCTCGAGATCGAACGCGGAGAGGCCGTGCATCTGCTTCGGCGCCGAGAGCACGCGCATGCGGCGCACACCGAGGTCCTTCAGGATCTGCGCGCCGATGCCATAGGTCCGCAGGACCGGCCGGTCGGCGGCCGGCCCCGTGGCTGCCGGCGCACTGGCGGCTGTGGAGGGCGCGCCAAGGCCGCGCAGCGCTTCGACGAGATCGGCGGAGGACTCCTGTTCCCGCAGCAGCACGACGACGCCGTTCTGCGCGCGCGCGATCCGCTCGAGCGCCGCATGCAGCGTCCATGCGCGCGGATCGCCGCGCACGCCGAGCACGTCGCGCAGCGTGTCAGCGACATGAACACGCACGAGCGGCACTTCGACTCCATCGAGGCGTCCGCGCGCGAGCGCGAGATGGACGAATCCATCGACCCGATCCCGATAGGCGTACAGCCGGAACTCGCCGAGGTGAGTCTGGACGACCTGATCGGCGATCCGCTCGATCGAGCGCTCGTTGCGCAGGCGGTAGCGGATGAGGTCCGCTATCGTGCCGATCTTGAGGCGATGCTGCCGGGCGAACCGCTCGATCTCGGGCCGGCGCGCCATCGTGCCGTCGTCGTTCATCAGCTCGCAGATGACGCCGACCGGGTTGAGGCCTGCGAGATTGCAGAGATCGACGGCAGCCTCGGTGTGGCCCGCGCGCACGAGCACGCCGCCGCGCCGCGGGCGCAGCGGGAAGATATGGCCCGGCCGCGCGAAATCCGACGGCAGCGACCCGGGATCCGCGAGCGCACGGATGGTCGCGGCGCGATCGGCGGAGGAGACGCCGGTCGTGGTGCCGAAACGGTAGTCCACCGACACGGTGAACGCAGTGCGATGGCTTTCCGAGTTCGCCGGGACCATTTGCGGCAGCTCGAGCCGCGCCAGGCGCTCCTCCTCCATCGGCACGCAGATGATCCCGCTCGTATGCCGGATCATGAACGCAACAGCCTCCGGCGTCACGTGCTCCGCGGCCATGATGAGGTCGCCCTCGTTCTCGCGATCCTCGTCGTCGAGAATGATGACCATGCGCCCGGCGGCAAGCTCTGCGACGAGCTCATCGACGCTTGCCATGCCGGCCGAGCACGGCTCGCCGGCAGCGCGCGTGCCGCCCTCGGCAGCCCGCGGCGGCAACGTAACGATGTTGTTCGACATGGCCCCTATGGTACTCGGACGCCGGAGCGTCCGCTCTCCGCGTTGCACGGATGGTCGCTTTCGACCTGCCCCCTCGCGGAGCACCCCGAGCGCGTGTGAACCGCGGTTGAGAGCGCGTGAACCATGGTTTACACTACGGGCGTACTCGAAATCCGGAAGTCCGCGACCTTCGAGAACTGGTTCAACGGCCGTCGGGACCGCGAGGCACGTGCGCGCATCAATGCCCGCATACGCCGGCTTTCCCTCGGCAATCCGGGCGATGTGAAGTCGGTCGGCTCGGGCGTGAGCGAGCTGCGGATCGACTACGGACCGGGATACCGCGTGTACGTCGAGCAGCGCGGAGCGGCCCTCGCGCTGCGGCTGGCGGGCGGGGACAAGCGCACGCAGGCGGCGGACATCAAGCGCGCGGCGCCGATCGCAAGGGACCGGAAGGGGTGAATCATGGCACGCAAGCGACGCACGAAAGAGACCTTCTCCCGATCGGATGCAGCCGATTACTTGAACTGCGAAGCCGACATGGTGGCCTACCTCGAGGCCTGCCTCGAGGAGGCAGCCGATGATCCGGGCCTGATTGCCGCGGCGCTCGGTGACATCGCCCGTGCACGCGGCATGATGAACCTTGCGAGGGAAACCGGCCTCACGCGCGAGGGCCTGTACAAGGCGCTCTCGAAGGACGGGAACCCCAGCTTCGGGACCGTGCTCAAGGTCCTGCGCGCGCTCGGCCTGAAGCTCACCCCGCAGGTTGCCGCGAAGCGAGCCGCCTGAGAGCGGGGCGCAGCCGGATGTCAGGGCGTCGATCATGTGGGGCGCGCCGAGGTCGGACGCCAGGTGTCGAGGAACCGCGCGGGACCGAACCGCTCGCGCGGGACCTGAAGCCCGGTCGAGACGCGGCTTTCGCCGGATTTAACCCAATCGCGCCGAATCGAGCAGCAGCCGCTCGACGTAGCGCGCGATGGCGTCCACTTCCAGGTTCACCTCCGAGCCCGCCTCGAGTCGTCCGAGCGTCGTCACCGCCTGAGTGTGGGGGATCAGATTCACGCCGAAGCGGGCGCCTTCCACCTCGTTCACCGTGAGGCTCACGCCGTCCACGCTGACGGAGCCCTTACGCGCGATGTAGCGCGCGAGCGCCGCGGGCGCCTCGAACGTCAGCCGCAGCGAGCGGGCATCGCCGGTCCGCCCGACGACGCGCGCGACACCGTCCACGTGGCCGGAGACGAGATGGCCGCCGAGCGGATCGCCCGCGCGCAGGGAAGGCTCGAGATTGACCGGCGAGCCGGGCCGCAGCTTCCCGAGCGTCGTGAGCGCGAGAGTTTCGCGCGAGAGGTCCGCGTCGAATGTCCGCGCGCGCGCATCGATCGCGAGCGCGGTCACGCAGCATCCCTGCACACAGATGCTGTCGCCCTCGACGATGCGGCCGAGGTCGAGCCGGTCGATGACGATCTTGAGTCGCGTGTCTCCGCCCCGCGGCTCGAGCGCCGCGACCCGTCCGACATCCTGAACGATACCCGTGAACATGCCTGAACCTCGATGACGCGTTCGCAGCGCGGGATACCGCCTCCGGCCCGGCGCGGCGCCTGCGGCGTCATGGCGCCGGGCACTGCGCCGTGCCTGCGAGCTCGCGGCGCGGGCGCAGCCGTATCCGCAGATCGGGCCCGACGGCGGCACTCTCCACGATCTCGAGCCGCGGAGCCTGCTCAAGCTCATCGAGCCGCGGCAGCTCGACGAGCGGCCGCGCGTGCGGCCCGAGCAGCATCGGCGCAGCATAGAGCAGCAGCTCGTCCGCGAGCCCCGCGCGAATCAATGCACCCGAGAGCGTGGGTCCCGCCTCGACGTGCACCTCGTTCATTTGCTCATCCGCGAGACGGCCCAGCACGCGAACCAGGTCGACCCGCCCCGCTGCATCCGGAGCGACGCGCCCGGATGCCGCCAGCGGCTGCCCCTCGCCTTCCAGGCGCTCCACGCGCGCACCTCGCGCTTCGAGCGCGGCGCGCCGCGCCCGATCCGCCGACGCCGTGAAGATCCACACTTCCCCGGGATGCTCGAACAGACGCGCGCCGGGCGGGGTGCGCAATCCACTGTCGAGGACCACGCGCAGCGGGCGCCGCGGCCTCGCCATCGGCAGCCGCACGTCGAGGCGCGGATCGTCCGCGAGAATCGTTCCGATTCCGGTGAGCACCGCCGAGCTGCGCGCGCGCCAGCGCTGCACGTCTTCGCGGGCGGCCTCCCCCGTGATCCAGCGGCTCGCGCCGTTGGCGAGCGCCGTGCGGCCATCGAGGCTCATCGCGAGCTTCACCCGCACCCAGGGCCTGCCCGCGGTGAAGCGTTTGATGAAGCCGGCGTTGAGCTCTGCCGCTTCACGTCCCATCAAGCCGCTCTCGACCTCGATGCCGGCCGCGCGCAGGCGTTCCGCCCCGCGGCCGTTCACGCGCGGATCGGGATCGTGGATGGCGAACACCACCCGCTTCACGCGCGCCGCGACGAGCGCTTCAACACAAGGCGGCGTGCGGCCGTGATGGCAGCAGGGCTCGAGCGTGACATACGCCGTGGCGTCGTGAGCCTCCGAGCCCGCAGCGCGGAGCGCCATGATCTCCGCGTGCGGCTCGCCCGCCCACTCGTGCCAACCCTCCCCGACCGTGCGGCCATCCTTCTCGAGCACACAGCCGACTCGCGGATTGGGATGCGTCGTCGCGAGGCCCCGCTCCGCAAGCTCGAGCGCGCGGCGCATCGCGAGCCGGTCGCGCTCGCTGAAGCGGGAACCGCCGGTTTCTGCGCTCATCGGCGGGCCTTCGCGCCGGACTCCTCCGGCGCCTCCGCGCCGGGCAGCAGCGACAGCTGATCGCGATTTTCCTCCCGCCGGCGGCCATGCGGCCGCAGCCGCTCGATCTCCTCGCGGAATGCATCGAGGTCCTGAAAGCTGCGGTACACGGATGCGAAGCGGACATACGCCACTTCATCGAGGCGCCGCAGTTCCTCCATAGCAAGCTCGCCGATCTCGCGCGAGGAGACTTCGCGCTCCCCGAGGCTGCGCAGCTCGTGGCAGATGCGGCTCACGGCCTCCTCGACCGCTTCCTGGCTCACCGGCCGCTTCTCGAGCGCTTTGCCCATGCCCGTCCTCAACTTCGCTTCGTCGAACGGCTCGCGCGTCCGATCGCTCTTCACGACGAGCGGCATGGTGAGCTCCGCGGTCTCGAACGTCGTGAAGCGCTCGCCGCAGGCCAGGCACTCGCGCCGGCGCCGGATCTGCCGGCCCTCGCCCGCCAGGCGAGAATCGATCACTTTCGTCTCGATGTGGCCGCAGAAGGGGCAGTACATGCGGCGCTCCGGGTCAGGCTCTCGGGGGCGAGCCGCTGCCGGTCACGACCCTCCGGTCGCGGCGCGCAAAGCTTCGGAGCGATCGGCGTGCCGCGCCGATGCACGCGCGAGCCGCGGCTCGTAGACGGGGAACTGCCGGCAGAGCTCGAGCGCCTTCGAGCGCACGCGCGCGACGACGCTCTCCTCGCCTTCCGCGTCGAGCACGTCGGCGATGAGGTCCGCCGTGAGCTCGATCTCGCGTTCCCTGAAGCCGCGCGTCGTCGCGGCCGGCGTGCCGATGCGCAGGCCGCTCGCAACGGCGGGCGGGCGCGGATCGTTCGGCACCGCATTCTTGTTGACGGTGATGTTGGCGCGGCCGAGCGCGGCGTCCGCCTCCTTGCCCGTGATGCGGCGCTGTTTGAGATCGACCAGGAACAGATGATTGTCGGTGCCGCCCGAGACGATCTCGAGCCCGCGCGCCATGAGCCGGGCGCACATGGCCCGCGCGTTGCGCAGCACCTGCTCCTGATAGGCCCTGAACTCCGGCTGCAGCGCTTCGAGGAACGCCACGGCCTTCGCGGCGATGACGTGCATCAGCGGACCGCCCTGCGTGCCGGGGAAGATCGACGAATTGAGCCGGCGCGCGATCTCCTCGTTCTCCCGCGCGAGGATCAGTCCGCCACGCGGCCCGCGCAGCGTCTTGTGCGTCGTCGTCGTGACCACGTCCGCATGGGGAATCGGATCCGGATACAGCCCCATCGCGACGAGGCCCGCAACGTGCGCCATGTCGACGACGAAGTACGCGCCGACCTCGCGAGCAATGGCGGCGAAGCGCGCCCAGTCGATCGCGCGCGAATACGCGGAGAAGCCGGCGACGATCAGCTTCGGCCGCTCGCGCTCGGCGAGACGCCGCACTTCCTCATAGTCGATCTCCCCCGTGTCCGGGCGTACCCCGTACTGGACCGCGCGAAAGAGCTTGCCGGAGAAGTTGACACGGGCGCCGTGGGTGAGATGCCCGCCGTGATCGAGGCTCATGCCGAGGATCGTGTCGCCGGGATCGAGCAGCGCGAGGTAGACGGCCGCATTGGCCTGCGAGCCCGAGTGGGGCTGGACGTTCGCGTATGCCGCGCCGAACAGGCGCTTCGCGCGATCGATCGCAAGCTGCTCGACGGCATCCACGTGCTCGCAGCCGCCGTAGTAGCGCTTGCCGGGGTAGCCCTCGGCGTATTTGTTCGTGAGCACGGAGCCCTGCGCCTCGAGCACGCGCGGGCTCGTGTAGTTCTCCGAGGCGATGAGCTCGATGTGATCCTCCTGCCGGCGCCGCTCGCCTTCGAGCGCTCGAGCGAGCTCCGGATCGAAGCCGTCGATCGTCAATGTCGGGAACATACGACTCGCTCAATCTTGGGGATGGAAGCGCGCTCGAGCCCCCATTCCGGGCCCTGCCCGCGCTCGCGCGAGCGCCGACCTGCGCGCCGGCCATTCTACTCCAACAGGCCCTCGATCACCGCGCACCAGGCGTGCGCGAGGTTCGTCCGGTTGTAGCCCCCGCCGCCGAGCGCGAGCACTCGTCCGTGTCCCAGACGCTCCGCAAGCGCCGCGAGATCCTTCGCGGCTCGCCCGTGCGACCGCGCCGAGTATCGCAGGTGCGTGATGGGATCCCCCTCCAGGCTGTCGGCGCCGCATTGCAGGAGGATGAGCTGCGGCTCGAAGCGCGCGAGATGATCGAGCACGGCCGGCCAGACGCGCGCAAACGTTTCATCGTCCGATCCCGCGGGCAGCGGAATATTGAGCTTGGTTCCCTCCGCGGCCCCGCGGCCGCGCTCCGTGGCCGCCCCCGTTCCCGGGTAGAGCGTGCGGCCGTCCTCGTGGATGTCCGCGAAGATCACTCCAGAATCATCCTCGAACGCATAGAAGACCCCGTCTCCATGATGCGCATCGATATCCACGTAGCCGATGCGCGTGAGCTCGTGCCGCCGGCGCGCGAGCTCGATCACAACACCGCAATCGTTGAAGACACAGAATCCGGCCGCGTGCTCCCGGCCGGCGTGGTGCAGACCCGCGATAGGGACGAATCCGCGCCGTGCAGCGCCGGAGAGAATGGCCTCCGACGCCAGGAGCGAGGCTCCGACGACCGTGGCCGCCGCTTCATAGACCCCGCGGAACGCAGGCGTGTCCCCCGCATCGAGGAAGCCCTGTCCCGTCGCCGACCGTTCGCGGACGAAGTCGATGTAGGCGCGCGAGTGGAACGCGGTCAACTCCTCGTAGGAAGCCTCGCAGGGCTCGAGCAGCTGCGTGCGTGCCGCGAGCCCGCGAGCCTCGAATTCCCGGAGGAAGGCGGCATGCCGGTCCGGCCCGAAGGGATGTCCGGCCGGGAAGCCGTAGCGCGCCAGACGCTCTCCGGCGACCACGACGACGGCGGAACCGTTGAGCGCGCGCGTTTCCATCGGGGCTCGAGCTCCCGTAGAAGGTGCCGGGAGCCTAGCACACTCCGCGGCGCGGCCGTGGCGCGCACGTGGATGCGGTGGGGGTGGATGCGGTGCGAGTGGACCCCGACGCGCGCTAGGCCCCGCGCCCTCGGCACCTGCCCAAGCGGCGGCGAGTCGAAGATAATGCGCGGCCGATGCATGGTGTACCTTCCCCGCGGCGGCCTTCACCGCGGCCTCGTTGAACATCCGAGATGGCCCAATACATTTTTACGATGAGCGGCGTGTCGAAGACGGTGCCGCCGAAGCGCGTCATCCTGCGCGACATCAGCCTCTCCTTCTTCCCCGGCGCCAAGATCGGCGTCCTCGGCTTGAACGGCGCCGGCAAATCGACGCTCCTTAAGATCATGGCCGGGGTCGACCGCGACTTCGACGGCGAGGCGCGGCCCCAGAGCGGCATCCGCATCGGCTACCTGCCGCAGGAGCCGCAGCTCGATGCGGAGAAGGACGTGCGCGCGGTCGTCCTGGAAAGCGTTGGCGGCACGCTCGAGCTCGTCGAGCGCTTCAATCAGGTCTCGGAGCGCTTCGCCGAGCCGATGTCGGACGAGGAGATGAACGCGCTGCTAGCCGAGCAGGCGAAGCTTCAGGATGCCATCGACGCAGCAGGCGGCTGGGAACTGCAGCGCAAGCTCGACATCGCGGCGGATGCGCTGCGGCTGCCGCCCTGGGATGCACGGATCGCCACGCTCTCGGGCGGCGAGCGCCGCCGAGTCGCGCTCTGCCGACTGCTCCTCTCCGCGCCGGACATGCTGCTGCTCGATGAGCCGACCAATCATCTCGACGCCGAATCGATCGCCTGGCTCGAGCGCTACCTCGAGGAGTATCCGGGCACCGTCATCGCGGTGACGCACGACCGCTACTTTCTCGACAACGTCGCCGAGTGGATTCTCGAGCTCGATCGGGGGCACGGCATCCCGTGGCACGGCAACTACTCCTCCTGGCTCGAGCAGAAGGAGAAGCGGCTCGCCGTCGAGGAGCGCGAGCGCGAGGCGCTGCGCAAGACGCTGCAGCGCGAGCTCGAATGGGTCCGCCAGAATCCCAAGGCCCGCCAGGCGAAGAGCAAGGCGCGGCTCGCGCGCTACGAGGAGCTGGCCTCGCGCGAGTTCCAGCAGCGCAACGAGACGAACGAGATCTACATCCCGCCCGGCGAGCGGCTGGGCGATGTGGTGATCGAGGTCGAGGGGCTGCGCAAGGGCTATGGCGACCGGCTGCTCATCGACGGGCTCTCCTTCAAGCTGCCGCGCGGCGGCATCGTCGGCATCATCGGCCCGAACGGCGCCGGCAAGACGACGCTCTTTCGCATGCTCACGGGCGCGGAGAAGCCCGACGCCGGGACGATCCGCATCGGCCCCACCGTGCAGCTCGCATACGTCGATCAATCGCGCCACGCCCTCGATGACAAGAAGACGGTGTGGGAGGAGATCTCGGGCGGCCTCGATACGATCAAGGTCGGCAGCTACGAGACCCCTTCGCGCAGCTACGTGGGGCGCTTCAACTTCCGCGGCGCCCAGCAGCAGCAGACGATCGGCGAGCTCTCGGGCGGCGAGCGCAACCGCGTCCACCTCGCGAAGGTGCTGAAGTCCGGCGGCAACGTGTTGCTGCTCGATGAGCCGACGAACGATCTCGACGTGGAGACGCTGCGAGCGCTCGAGGAAGCGCTGCTCAATTTTCCGGGGTGCGCGGTCGTCATCTCGCACGACCGCTGGTTCCTCGATCGCATCGCCACGCACATCCTCGCCTTCGAGGGCAACTCCGAGGTGGTGTGGTTCGAGGGGAACTATCAGGAGTACGTCGAGGACTTCAAGCGGCGGCGCGGCGAGGATGCCGCCCAGCCGCACCGCATTCGCTACAAGCCCCTCACTCGATAGTGAGCAGGCCGGCCGAGGCGGGGCGCCCGCGCTGGATAGGACCGCTCGCGGCCCTCGTCGTCTTCGCGCTCGCCGCCTACTTCCTGCACGGGGAGCTCGCGCGCCTGCGCGTGCGCAACGTCCTCGGCGCGCTGCACGCGATCCCCGCGAGCGCGCTGCGGCTCGCGTATGCGTTCACCGGGGCGAGCTACCTCGCGCTCTGCTGCTACGATGTCCTCGCCCTCGCCTACCTGCGGGCGCTTCGCATCCAGGCGCCGCCGCGGATCTCGCCGCTGCGGATTCTGTCGGCGAGCTTCATCGCGAACGCCTTCGGCCACAATCTCGGCTTCGCGGCGTTCACCGGCGCCGCGTTCCGGCTGCGCCTGTACGCCTCATCCCGCCTCACCGCGACCGACGTGGCGATGGTGACGGGCTATACCAGCGTCACGACGGCGCTCGGGATCGCCTTGCTCGCCGGACTGTCGTTCGCGGCCGATCCCGCTCGCGCGTCGGTCACCCTGCACACCGAGCCCGGCTGGTGCCTCATCATCGCGGCTGCGCTGTTGGCGTTCGTCGCTGCGTATGCCATCTGGTCCGCGGCGCGTGGCATGCAGCTCGAGGTGCGCGGGTGGCTGCTGCGGCCCCCGGGCGCCACGCTCGGCCTTGCGCAGATCGCGCTCGGCTCCGTCGATCTCGCGTTCACCGGCGCGGTGCTCTGGGTGCTGCTGCCGCCCGCCGCTCACATCGGATACCTGAGCTTCCTCGGCATTTTTGCGGCAGCGATCGCCGCCGGCCTCACCACGCACCTGCCGGGGGGCATCGGCGTCTTCGAGGCGATCGTGGTGCTCGCCGTGCCCGAGGCGCGGCCGGACGCGCTGCTCGGCTCGCTGCTCGCCTATCGCATCGTGTACTACCTCACGCCGCTCGCCGTCGCGGCGCTCGCCTTCGGCGGCGAGGAGCTGAGCGCGCAGCTCGCCCGGCTCGCGACGGTGCGCAGGCGCGCCGCTGCGTTCGTGGCGCCGGTCGTGCCAGCCGTCGCGGGCGCGCTGACGTTCGTCGCCGGCACGGTGCTGCTCGTCTCCGGCGCCACGCCGGAGCTCGACACGCGCCTCGCGCCGCTCAACCGCTTCCTGCCGCTCGCGGTCGTCGAGATCTCGCACCTTGCGGCGAGCATCATCGGCCTCGGGCTCGTCACGCTCGCGCGCGCGCTGTTCCAGCGCATCCGCGCGGCGTACACCGCCGCGGTGTGGTTGCTCGCAGCAGGCGCGGCCGCCTCGATGCTCAAGGGGCTCGACTACGGGGAGGCCGCAATCCTCGCCGGGGTGCTCGGGGTGCTCGTGCTCGGCCGCGGCGCATTCCATCGTCCCGCCTCGGTTCTGCAGGAGCGCTTCACGCCCGCCTGGGCCGCGAGCATCGCCGGCGTCGTCCTAGCGAGCGTCTGGGTCGGCTTCTTCGCGTACCGCCACGTCGAGTATTCAAACGATCTGTGGTGGCGGTTCGCGCTCGATGCCAACGCGCCGCGCATGCTGCGCGCCTCGCTCGTCGTGTCCATCCTCGCAGCGGGCTTCCTGGTGCGCGCGCTGCTGCGCCCCGCGGCCCGGATGTCGCGCGAGGGCGAGATCAGTCTCGCGGACATCGAGCGGGCCGTCGCGCGCTCCGCCTCCACCCTCGCGTGCGCGGCGCTCACCGGCGACAAGCGCTTCGTCGCGAGCGACAGCCGCGAGTCGTTCATCATGTACCAGGTCCAGGGCCGCAGCTGGATCGCGCTCGGCGATCCGGTGGGCTCCGCGGTGGAGGCCGAGGAGCTCGTGTGGCGCTTCCGCGAGCTCTCGGATCAGCACGGCGGCCGGGCCGCGTTCTATCAGGCGAGCGCCGATCGCATTCCGCTCTACCTCGATCTCGGCCTGGCGGCGCTCAAGATCGGCGAGGAGGCGCGCGTGCCGCTCGCAACGTTCTCGCTCGAACGCGGCGATAGCGGGGAGCTGCGCCTTGCGCGCTGGCGGGCCGGGCGCGATCGGGCGACCTTCGAGGTCGTGCCGAGGGAGGATGTACCCGCGTGGCTGCCCGCGCTCGCCGATATCTCCGCAGCATGGCTCGCCGAGCGGGCCGCCGCCGAGAAGCGCTTCGCCGCCGGAGCGTTCTCGGAGAGCTATCTCAGCCGCTTCCCGCTCGCCATCGTGCAGCGGGACGGCGAGCCGGTCGCGTTCGCGAGTCTCTGGACGACTTCAGGGCGCACGGAGTGCGCCGTGGACATCATGCGCTTCGGGCCGGACGCGCCGGCGGCCGCGATGGATTACCTGCTGGTCGAGCTCGCGCTCTGGGCGCAAGCGAGCGGATATCGATGGCTCAATCTCGGCCTCGCGCCGCTCGCCGGCCTCGACCGCGATCCGCTGGCGCCGGCCTGGCACCGGTTCGGCCACGTCGCCTTCACCCACGGCGAGCATTTCCACAACTTCGAGAGCCTGCGCCGCTACAAGGCGAAGTTCCGCCCCGTTTGGGAGCCGAAATACCTCATGGCGCCGGGCGGCGCCGCGCTGCCGCACATCCTCGTCGATGTGGCCCGGCTCATCACCGGAGGCTCGCCGGAGCCCGTCACGAGATGACATCGCATCCGCCTCGAAGTGACATAACGTGGCTCGAGACGGCTCCGCGCAGGCACACCGGGTGGAATACGCACACGCTTGGTGGGGCACGCACACGCCGGGTGGGATAGAATGAGCCGCGTCACGCGCGCTGCATAGTTAAGACCAATAAGGCGCTCCCGCATGTCCGTCTACATCGATTCCTCGAACCGGCTGATCAACGAGCAGGAGCCGAGCCTCGCGCTCAACTGCCCGCACTGCGAGGTCACGGCCCACGTGACGCCGAGCGCGGTCCCGCGCTTCGACGACTTGCAGACGTACAAGCCGGCTGCCGTCGGCGTGGTCTACCGGTGCGATGCCTGCCATGCGCCGGTGTTCCTGCGCTATCCGGTGCGCGTGTACCGAGCGAACCGGGTGGAGCTCTCCCCGCAGTTCGTCGAGGTGGAGCGGCCGCGGGAGAAGTTCACGTTCACGCACCTGCCGGAGGAAGTGGAGCTGCTGTTCCGCGAGGCGCTGACGTGCTTCTCGAGCGGCGCATTCAATGCGTTCGCGTCGATGTGCCGCCGGACGGCGCAGGCAGTCTTCGCCGATCTCGGCGAGGCGGGGAAGCTGCGCCTGTTCGCTGAGCTCAACGAAGTGCGCGAGATGGCGGACATCGACTCGCAGACGTTCGCCACGCTCCGCAACGTGATCTTCGGCGCGCAGTCCGACGCGCGCGCGGAGCCGCCGCGCCTCGATGCGGCGAGCGCCTCGGTCGTGCTCGAAGTGATGAAGGATCTGCTCTACGAGGCGTACGTCCGCAAGGGCCGCCTGCAACAGGCCCTCATGGTGCGGCGCTTCTTCGTCGAGGAGACTCAGGACGACCTCACCCCTGTTGCAGCGCGTCAGCCGCCGCGGCAGGCGGGGTGAGGGCGCAGCGGGCGGGCCTCCAAGCGCGCAGCGGGCGTCAAAGCGCCGCAGGCGGTCTCAAGGGCGAGGCACGCGGGCCCGAAGCGCCCCCTGCCGCTCTCAAGTTACACTTGCTCCCGCCGTTAACCGCTTCAGAGGTTACACTGCCCGGCACCCCCGCTGCGGGGGGCCGCGTGGGTTGTGCGGGAATGCTCGCATGTTTGACGGCGCGGACACAGTCATTCTTTACGAGGAGCTCGCCTACCAGGACGTGCTCCCCGTGCTCTGGCGCGCGCTCCCCGGCACGGTCGATCAGGCGGTCGCGGCGAGCTTCAGCGACCGCAACGTGCGGCTGCTTCAGGCGTGCGCGGCGCTCGAGGACCATGCCGGCAGCGAGAAGCCGGACGAGGACTCCCCGGAGCTGCAGCGGCTCGAGTTCAAGATCAACCTACTGCTCGACCTCGTCGGCCAGCTCTTGGTGGCGAACCGGCCGCGTCCACCCGCCGTGCCGATCCGCTTCAACGCGCTCGGCGCCGTGTGGCGCGCAGCCCCTCCGCTGCCCGAGGCGGGCACGCAAGGCGTCGCCGAGATCTATCTGCGCGACTTCCTTGCCGAGCCGCTGCGATTGATCGGCCGGATCACGAACGTGACGCCCGACGGTCAGGTCAAGGCGCGCTTCGCGCCGACCGGAGAAGTGGTCGCCGATCTCATCGAGAAACTCACCTTCCGCCGCCACCGCCGGCAGATCGCCGAAAGCCGCCAGCCGCGCCGCGCGTAACGACATCCGCCGGAGATTTGACGACGCTGTGACCCCGGTCACGCGGTCGTCGCGGTGCGCGGACCGAGTTAGGAGGCGCTTCACACCCCCGCTCGCGAATTTTGTGAACAATGGCTGCCACGGTTCGGGTCTCGCCGGAGAATCGATGTCGGCAAGCGAAATGGCCATCGTCCCCACCGCAGAAAGGGACGAGGCGCGCGGAGCGGGCGTGCGGCTCGATGAGCGCAGCCGGGTCCGCTTACCGACGGGCACCTCGCCCGCGATCCGCGGCGTCATCGCCCTCATCCGCCAGGTGGCGGAGCACGATTCCACCGTTCTGATCCTCGGAGAGTCCGGCACCGGCAAGGAAGTCGTCGCGCGCGCCATTCACGATCTCTCGCCGCGCCGGCAGCGGCCGTTCGTCGCCGTCAACTGCGGCGCGATCCCCGCGGAGCTGCTGGAATCGGAGCTGTTCGGCCACGAGAAGGGCGCGTTCACCGGCGCGGTGGCGGCGCGCAAAGGGCGCTTCGAGATCGCCGAGGGCGGCACGCTGTTTCTCGACGAGATCGGCGACATGAGCCCGACCATGCAGGTGAAGCTGCTCAGGGTGCTGCAGGAGCGCGTCTTCGAGCGCGTCGGCAACCACGTCCCGATCCGCTGCAACGTGCGCATCATCGCCGCCACGCACCGCAATCTCGAGGACGCCATCGCGCGCTCGGCATTCCGCGAGGACTTGTATCACCGTCTCAATGTCTTCCCTATCGAGACGCCGCCGCTCAGGGACCGCATCGAGGATCTGCCGCTCCTCGTCCGTGACTTCATCGCGCACAACATCGCCGAAGGGCGCCAGCACGTGGAGCTCTCGCCGCGCGCGCTCGCGGCGCTCGCGCGCCACCGCTGGCCCGGCAACGTCCGCGAGCTCGCGAATCTGATCGAGCGCTTGTCGATCGTCTGCGGCGGCCGCATCGCGCGCGTCGCGGATCTCCCGGCGAAATATCGGCCCGCGGACTGGACGCCGGCGCTCGAGCCCCGCCAGGGCGGCGCGCCGACCGTCGAGGAAGCGCAGGCGATCGTCGCCGCCTCGACCGCGGCGGAAATCGAGCCGCCTTCGAGCGATGAGCGCCCGGACACGGCGGCGGGGGTGGCCGAGGAGGCGTCTCATGGTCTCGACGGCCACACGGCGCTTGCGGCTCCGCCGAACGGCGACATCGATGGACATGCGGCGCTCGCTGCTCTCCCGAGCGGCGGCAATGGCGGCAACACGGACCTTGCGGTCCTGCCGAGCGGTGGCATCGATCTGCGCGCGCATCTCGCGGCGATCGAGCGGCGGCTCATCGAGCAGGCGCTGGAACGCTCCGGTGGCACGGTGGCGCACGCTGCACGGCTCCTCGGCCTGCGGCGCACGACTCTCGTCGAGAAGCTGCGCAAGCTCGGCATGGCGGGTGGCGATCTCGTGACGGAAGATTGACGTCGGCGGCAAGCTCGTGCCGCCCCGCGTGAACCGCTTCACGCTTTTTCCCGCTGTTTGAGACTCGGCACGGCTCTTGCACCCTCATCTCCCGAAGTCTTCGGGACGGGGTATTGAATGAGCACAGACGGCGAGCTCTCGGGCGCTGCGCAGCCCGCGGCCATCGCGCCGCGCGGGCGCGAGGAGATCGATCCCGTCGCGTGCGCGGCGAGCTCGCGGCGCCTCGTCGATCTCGCGCGCCGCGTGGCGGCGACGGACTGCACGGTGCTCATCGTCGGAGAGTCCGGCACCGGCAAGGAAGTCCTCGCGCGCTTCATCCATCGGCAGTCGCCTCGCGCCCGCGCGCCGTTCGTCGCGGTCAACTGCGCCGCGATTCCCGAGAGCATGCTCGAAGCCGTGCTCTTCGGCCACGAGCGCGGCGCGTTCACGGGTGCCGTTGCCGCACACGCCGGCAAGTTCGAGCAGGCGCAGCGGGGCACGCTGCTGCTCGATGAGATCACCGAGATGCCGCTCGGGCTGCAGGCGAAGCTCCTGCGCGTGCTGCAGGAGCGCGAGGTGGAGCGGCTGGGCGGACGCGGTCCGCTGCCGCTCGATGTACGCGTGATCGCGACGACGAACCGACGCCTGCGCGAGGAGGTCGCCGCGGGCCGTTTCCGCGAAGATCTCTACTATCGGCTCAATGTCTTTCCCCTCGCCATTGCGCCGCTGCGCGCGCGCCGCGACGACATCCTGCCGATCGCGATGGAGCTCCTCGGCCGGCGCTGCCCGCCGGGCAGCCGCATCCCCGCTCTCTCGGCGGACGCGGCGCATCTGCTGCTCACGTACCCGTGGCCTGGCAACGTGCGCGAGCTCGACAACCTGCTGCAGCGCGCGCTCATTCTCGTGAACGGCCCGGTGATCGGTCCCGAGCACGTTCAATTCGAGCTCACAGGCGATCCGGTCGACGCAGCGCCGCTTCCGCGGCCGCTGCCTGCCTCCCGCGAGGCGTCCGCGCGGCGCGACACACCAGCCGGGCGCGCAGCGCCGCCGGGCTCGCTCGCCGAATCGCTCGATGAGGTCGAGCGCGATCTGATCCGCGACGCGCTGCGGGCAGGCAGCGGCAGCCGCCGCGAAGCGGCCGAGAGGCTGGGCATCAGCGCACGCACGCTGCGCTACAAGCTCGCGCGGCTGCGCGCCGCAGGCTTCGATGTGGGAAGCGAGGAGTCGGCATGAGCGACATGCAGGTGAGTCAGGTGCTCGCGCAGATTCGCGCGCTGTCCCGCGAGATCCGCCCGCCGGCGGCCGGCCCTCTGGCGCCGGCAGCGGCGGGAGCGCCGGGAGCCCCGGCGGCTCCTGGCGGGCTCGGGGGGGTGGGTCCGGCATCCGGCGGCTTGGGCGCCTTGGGCGCGCCCGCGGCCGGTTCCGCGGGGAGCTCCGGCGTTTCGAGCTTCGCAACGCTGCTCAAAGCCGGCATCGACCAGGTGAGCCAGGCGCAGCAGCGGGCCGGCGACCTCGCGGATGCCTTCCAGCGCGGCGTGCCCGGCGTCGATCTGCCGCAGGTCATGATCGAGACGCAGAAGGCAACCGTCTCCTTCCGCGCGCTCGCCGAGGTGCGCAACCGCCTCGTGAGCGCGTACCAGGAAATCATGAACATGACGATGTGAGCGCCGCCCGCTCGAACCGCCGCAATCTCATCCACGATGTTTGAACGCCGAGCATGAACGCCACTGTCGCGACCGTCTATCCGCGATGGGCCGCGGGACTGAAGCCGCTGCTGCTGCTCGTCGGCATTGCGGCCGCCGTCGCAGCAGGCGTGAGCGTCGTGCTCTGGTCGCGCGGCCCGAGCTACAGCCTGCTCTACGCGAACCTCGGCACGGAGGATCAGGCGCAGATCACACAGGCGCTCGATGCCGCCGGCATTCCGTACCGCCTCACGCCCGGATCGAACGCGATCGAGGTACCGACCGACCGCGTGAGCGAGGCGCGCCTGAAGCTCGCCGGGCAGGGACTTCCGGAGGGCGACGGCGGCTTCTCGATGCTCACCAAGGATCCGGGGCTCGGCGTCAGCCAGTTCATCGAGAATGCCCGCTACCAGCATGCGCTCGAAATCGAGCTCGCTCATACCATCGCGAGCCTGCGTCCGGTTGACGGCGCACGCGTGCACATCGCGGCGGCTGCCGACTCCGCCTTCGTGCGCGACCGCCGGCCCGCCAGCGCTTCCGTGTTCGTGCAGCTGAAGCCGGGGCGTATGCTCTCGCAGGAGCAGGTGCAGGCGATCGTGAACCTCGTCGCCTCGAGCGTGCCCGGCCTCGAGGCGGGCCAGGTCACGGTCGTCGACCAGCAGGGCCGGCTCCTGTCCGCTCCGCAGGGCTCGGACGATCTCTCGCTCCGCGATGCGCACTATCAGCTCGTCCGCCAGATCGAGGACGACTATGTCCAGCGGATCGAGGCGCTGCTCACGCCGCTCGTCGGCCCGGGCCGGGTCCGCGCTCAGGTCGTCGCGGAGCTCGACACGGCCGTCACCGAGGAGGCCCGCGAGCAGTATCAACCCGGCAGCCAGATCGTCCGCAGCGAGCAGCTGTCGGAGCAGACGACACGCGACGGATCGAGCGCGGGAGGCGTGCCCGGCGCGCTCACCAACCAGCCGCCTCCCGCGGGCGTTGCGCAACCGCCGCCGGCGCAGCGCGCTGCGGCGCGCAGCGGGAACGGCTCCGGCTCGCCCGGCGCTGCCGGTCCCAATGGAGGCGCGCGGACCGGCGTTCCGGGGGCCGCGGACGGCGCTCAAGGCGCAGAGGCGGCGCCGGAAAGCGTGTCGAAAGAGAGCACGCGCAACTATGAGATCGACCGTACGCTCGACTACACGCGCCAACCTGCGGGGCGCATCAAGCGGCTCACCGTCGCCGTGCTCCTAGACGACGTGCGCACGGTCGACAAGGACGGCAAGACGCACGAGCACCCGCTGCCTCAAACTGAGCTCGATCGCGTCACGCAGCTGGTCAAGGACGCGGTCGGCTTCGATGCGAAGCGCGGCGACAGCGTGAACGTCTTGAATTCCTCGTTCCAGAACGAGGCGCAGCCGGGCGACGCGCCACTCGAGCAGGTGCCCTTCTGGGAGCGGCCGCTGTTCACGGAGCTGGCGAAGCTCGCAGCCGGCCTCATCGTGCTCGTCGTCCTGGCGCTTGCCGTGCTGCGCCCCCTCGTGCGCGGCCTCATCGGACCTGCGCGGGCCGCGCTCCATGCCCCTCCGCCGCCGGTAGCCGTGGAGGCGGGGCCCGCCTCCGCCGCACCCGCTGCGCCCGGGCCGCCGGCCGTGGTGACGCCGCAGGGCTACGAGCAGCAGGTCTCGAACGCGCGCGCGCTCGTCAATCAGGACCCGAAGCGCGTCGCGCAGGTCGTGCGCACCTGGGTGGCCACCGATGAGTGAGCGGGCCGGGAAAGGCGCGGAGAAGCGCACGGGCACCGAGCGCGCCGCCATCCTGCTCCTCACGCTCGGCGAGCAGGAGGCGGCCCAGGTCTTGAAGCACATGGGCGCCAAGGAGGTGCAGCGGGTCGGCGCGGCGATGGCGCATCTCAAATACGTCTCGCGCGAGGAGGTGAGCGCCATCCTCTCCGACTTCTCCTCGACCGTGGAGAGCCAGACCTCCGTGGGCGTGGGCGTCGACGAGTTCCTGCGGAAGGTGCTCGTCGATGCGCTGGGCGAGGACAAGGCCGCGAACGTCATCGAGCGCATCAACATCGGCCGCTCGAGCAAGGGGCTCGAAGCGCTGAAGTGGATGGACCCGCGAGCCGTCGCCGAGCTGATCCGGCTCGAGCATCCGCAGATCATCGCGATCGTGCTCGCCTATCTCGATGCGGACCATTCGGCCGAGATCCTGCAGCAGCTGCCGGGCGCGGTCCGCGCCGACGTCATCATGCGGATCGCGACGCTCGACGGCGTGCAGCCGTCGGCCTTGTCGGAGCTAGATGACGTGATGGAGAAGCAGTTCGCGGGCAAGTCGGCCGGCAAGACCTCGGTGCTCGGCGGCGCCAAGGCCGCCGCGAACATCGTGAACTTCCTCGATCCGAGCCAGGAGGCCGCGCTCATGGAGCAGATCACCGCCGCGGATCAGGCGCTCGCCGCGCGCATCCAGGACCTCGTGTTCGTATTCGACAATCTGATCGAGCTCGACGATCGCAGCATGCAGGAGCTGCTGCGCAATGTTCCGAGCGACAAGCTGCTCATCGCGCTCAAGGGGACCGACGACGAGCTCAAGCAAAAGATCTTCAAGAACATGTCCCAGCGCGCCGCTGAGATGCTGCGCGACGACCTCGAAGCGCGCGGCCCGGTGCGGCTCTCCGAAGTGGAGGCGGCGCAGAAGGAAATCCTCGCGACGGCGCGCAAGCTCGCGGAGGCCGGCACCATCGCGCTCGGCGGCAAGGGCGAGGAGTATGTCTGAGGCGGCCAGGCTGCGAGCCATCGCGGCCGCGGCCGCGGCGGCAGCCGAACGCTGGTCGCTCCCGACGGTGGAGGGCCCCATCGTCGGCGGGCGCCGGCGCGAGCCGGACTCCGCGCAGGCGGCGCGCCTCACGGCAGCCGAACAGGCAGCGAGAGAGGCGGGCCTCGCCGCCGCCCGCGCCGAGATCGACCGCCTCAAATCGGAGCTCGATGCGCGCGTGAAGCGGCTCGACTCGCTGCTTGCCCTGCTCGCAGCGCCGCTCGCGGCGCTCGATGAGGAGGTCCAGCGCCAGCTCACGCTCCTTGCGCTCGCCGTCGGCAAGCAGCTCGCGCGGCGCGAGATCGCCGCGCACCCGGACGACATCATTCCGCTCATCCGCGAGTGCGTCGGGAGGCTGCCGGCTGCCGCCCGCGGCGTGCGGATCCATCTTCATCCGGAGGATGCAGCGCTCGTACGCGAGCATCTGGCCGCGCCGGCGGGAGAGCGGGCGTGGACGCTCGTCGAGGATCCCACGCTCTCGCGCGGCGGCTGCCTGGTCCGCGCCGAGGCGTCGCTGATCGACGCGCGGCTCGAGAGCCGGATCGCCGCCGTCGCGGCGAGCCTGCTCGGCGAGGAGCGGACGGGCCCTCGCGCCGCGTCCAACTCGGAGAGCGCCTGATGCAGGCCGAGCTGGCGCGCGCGTGGAGCGATCGGCTCGCGCGGAGCCTGCGGCAGGTCGAGCGCCTGAGGCCACCGCCGGTCGAAGGGAGTCTCACCCGCATGGTCGGTCTTGCGCTCGAAGCCGTCGGCTGCCGCGCCTCGATCGGCGATACCTGCGATGTGTCGACGACGGACGGCGGGCGCATCGAGGCGGAGGTCGTCGGCTTCGCGGGCGACCGGCTGTATTTGATGCCGACGGGCGATCCGCACGGGCTCGGGCCCGGCGCGCGCGTCGTGCCGCGAGAGCGGTCCGGTCTGATCGGCGTCGGCCCGCAGCTCCTCGGCCGGATCATCGATGGCGCCGGCCAGCCGCTCGACGGGCTCGGGCCGATCGACTGCGAGGACCGCGTGCGCCTCGTCGGCACGCCGATCAATCCGCTCGCGCGGCGGCCGATCTCCGAGCCGCTCGACGTGGGCGTGCGTGCGATCAATGGCCTGCTCACCGTGGGCCGCGGCCAGCGCATCGGCCTCTTCGCCGGCAGCGGCGTCGGCAAGAGCGTGCTGCTCGGCATGATGGCCCGCTACACGAGCGCCGATGTGATCGTCGTCGGCCTGATCGGCGAGCGCGGCCGCGAGGTCAAGGAGTTCGTCGAGCGCATCCTCACACAGGAGGATCGGCGGCGCGCGGTGGTGGTCGCCGCGCCGGCCGACGCGCCGCCGCTCGTGCGGCTGCGCGGCGCGTGGCACGCCAGCGCAGTCGCCGAATATTTTCGCGATCGGGGCGCGAGCGTGTTGCTCATCATGGATTCGCTGACGCGCTTCGCGCAGGCGCAGCGCGAGATCGGGCTCGCGATCGGCGAGGCGCCGGCGACGAAGGGCTATCCACCCTCCGTCTTCGCGCGCCTGCCGCAGCTCGTCGAGCGTGCCGGCAACGGCGCGGGACGCGCAGGCTCCGTCACCGCGTTCTACACGGTGCTCGTCGAGGGCGACGATCAGAACGATCCCATCGCGGATGCCGCGCGCGCGATCCTCGACGGGCACGTCGTGCTCTCGCGCCGCATCGCCGAGAGCGGCCGCTATCCAGCGATAGACGTGGAAGCCTCGGTGAGCCGCGTCATGCACGAGATCGCCCCGCCCGATCACCTCGAGCTCGCGCGGCGCTTCCGCCAGCTGGTGGCGACCTACGAGCACAACCGGGATCTGATCTCGATCGGCGCCTATCAGCGCGGCAGCGATCCGCGCACCGACGCCGCGATCGCGGCGTGGCCGCACCTGACGGGCTATCTCGCGCAGGACATGCGCGAGCGCGTCGACTTCGCATCGAGCCTCGCGGCGCTGCGCGGACTGTTCGCCGAGGGCGGCGGGAGCGCCTGAGCGCTCTGCGAGTCCCCATGCCGAGAACCCAGCAGCTCGAGGTCGTTCAGCGCGTCGCCGACGACGAGGAGCGGCGCTTCGCCCAACGGCTCGCCGCCGCCGAGCGGCGCGTCAAGGAGAGCGAGGCGAAGCTCGCGGAGCTCACCGCGTATCAGGCCGGCTACGCGGGCGATTTCGCGCGCCGTGCGAGCGGCGGGCTGGATGGCGCGCGCGTCCGGCATTTCCAGACTTTTCTCGCGCGCCTCGGCGAGGCGGTGCGCCAGCAGAGCGAGATTGTCGATCGCGCCCGCACAGAGCGCGACGCGGAGCTCGAGCGTTGGCGCCGGGCTGCGCAGCGCTCCCAGATGGTCGGCCGCGTCGTGCAGAGCCGGCGCGACGAGGCGCGCGGCGAAAGCGACCGGCGCGAGCAGCGCGAAGCGGATGAAAGAACCCTCGTGAGACGCCGTGATCGGGAGGAACCCTCGACGTGAGCAGCCATCTTCAGCTCGGGAGCGACGGCCGTGAGTAGCCGAGGTCCCTCCCCCGCCGGCTTGTCCGCGCTCCTCGGCCGGCCGGCCGCTGCGCAGCATGGCGGCGCGGGAAGCGGCCGCCCCGGCGTCGATTCGGCATCGAGCGCAGCCGCAGAGTTTCAATCGTTGCTCTCTGGCGGCCTCGGCGCGAATGCGCCCGGCGCAGGCGGAGCGTCCGATACTGCGGCAGACTCCGGCGGCCCCGCGGCTCACGCGCGTGGCGCTCGAGAGTCGGGACCGCAGGATCACTCGCGCAGCGCGGCCGCGCACCGGCGCAAGGCGCGCGATGAGGCGGGCGAATCGAGTACGTCTCCAGCCGCCATGGCCACGGCCGCAGCGGGCACCACTAGGCCGGCGACGGCCTCAGCAGCAGCGCCCGCGGCAAACGGCGCTCAATTGGCGGTAGGTCCGGCACGGCAGGCGACAGGTGCTGCGACTCAAACAACCGCGCAGTCCGGTGCTCCCGATGGAGCCGGCTCCTCTGGCGCGCCGGGCGCATCCGGTGGCGCATTGGGCACGTCCGGGGCACCCGGCACGTCCGGCGCATCCGACCCATCTGCTGCATCAGACCTATCCCGGGCGAAAGCGGCCCTGTCCCCAGCAGGCACAGCGGACGTGGGAGGTACGATGACCCGCTCGGGACCGCTGTCCTCGCCGCCGGAGGGGCTCGATCCTGGTGCGGCCGGCTCGGCAGCACCGGACGCGAGGGCGAACGGCACAGCCGCCCCGAGCTCGTTCGCCTCGCAGACCGATTCGACTTACGCGATTGCCCTTGCCGGCTCGGCCTCCGCGGCTCCCAGCGCGACGAGCGCCGCATCGCCGAGTGACGGACCGGCTCCGGATGCGGGAGCGGCTGCAAGCGCGGGAGATGCGGGAACGGCTCCGGATGCAGGAGCGGCTGCGGAAGCGGGAACGACCCCGGGCGCGGAGCAGCGGCTCTTGGCCTGGCTGGCGGCGCCCGGCGCCGCAGCTGCGCCATTTGAGACCCGCGCGTCAGTGGCCGGCTCGGACCCCCGGACTAGCGGATCGCCGGTTTCAACTCCGAGCAGATCGCCCGATGGCTCCCTGCTCGGCTCGACGCTGCCCGACCCTTCGCAGAGTGCGAGCGCCGCACTTTCCGCCGGCGGCGCGCTCGCTCATCTCGCCCCGCCCTCCCACGCTGCCGCCAGCCACTCGACCGCGACGCTGCAATCGCCGCTCGGGACGCCCCAATGGATCGACGAGCTCGGCGCGCAGCTCACCTGGATGGCCCACCGAGGCATCGAGTCTGCCTCGCTGCACGTCTCGCCGGCTGAGCTTGGTCCGATCGAGGCCCGCATTGCCGTTCATGGCACCGCCGCCAGCGTCTGGTTCGGCGCCGCGCAGGCCGGCACGCGTGCTGCGCTCGAGCACGCCCTCCCGCAGCTGCGCCAGCTGTTCGCCTCGCAAGGTCTTGCGCTCGCCGACGCCGGCGTGTTCCGCGAGCCGCCGCGGCAATCCGCACGCCAGATGTCTCCGCCCTCTCCTGCGGCGATCGCCGCCGTCCGCAACGAGACGAGCGACCCCTCCGCAAGCGGCTCCGCAGCGCGGCGCGGCCTCCTCGATCTCTACGCCTGACGCACGATCTCCGCGCCTGACGCGCGCGCCGACTCGAGCGCGCGCCCACTCGAGCGCGCGCCAATTTTTTGTCGCCGCACATCATCCCCCGCGCGCTGCGACGCGCTTCACACTTGCTCCGCGGCCGGAAATTCTTTGGCCGCTCTCCACTTAGCGGCGCTTCACTCCCCGTGGCACACTCGTTGCACCGGCACGGGCAGCCATTTTGATCGTATTTTCAACGATGGCCGACATTCCCACTCTGGAGCCGGCGCGGGACGTACCGCTCGCGGACGACGAGGCGCCGCGCAAGTCATCAAAGCTTTGGATCGTCCTCGCCCTCGTCGTGCTGATCGCAGGCGGCGCGGCGGCGGGCGGCTGGTATTACCTCGGCGCCCGCAAGGCGTCGGCAAAGGCCCCAAAGGCTGCCCCGGAGCAAGCCCCTGCGCTCTACATCGCGCTCGATCCGCCGTTCGTCACGAACTTCGAGGCGAACGAGGCGGTGCGCTTCCTGCAGATCAGCGTCGAGGTGATGACGCACGATCCGGCGACGGTGGACGTGATCAAGGCGAACGACCCCGTCGTGCGCAACGATCTGCTCTTGCTCTTCGCCAATCAGAAGTACGCGGACATCGCGACGCGCGAAGGCAAGGAGCGCCTGCGCGCCGCGGCGCTCGCCGCCGTGCGCAAGGACGTGGCGGCGAACGGCGGGCATCCCGAGAGAGTGGACGCCGTGTACTTCACCAGCTTCGTGATGCAGTAGCTCGAGCGAGGGGTGGGAGAGCCGTGTCCGCCGACAAGATCCTGAGCCAGGAGGAGATCGACGCGCTGATCCACGGGGTCGACTCCGGAGCCGTCAACACCGACGCGCCGCCCGCGCCGGGCGAGGTGCGCCGGTACGACTTCCGCAATCAGATGCGGATCGTGCGCGGCCGGATGCCGACGCTCGAGATGATCAACGAGCGCTTCGCGCGCCTCTTTCGCGTGAGCCTGTACAACCTCCTGCGCCGCGCGCCCGAGGTGAGCGTGGGCCCGGTGCAGATGAAGAAGTTCGCCGAGTACGTGCACACGCTGCACGTGCCGACGAGCCTCAATCTGGTGAAGATCAATCCCTTCCGCGGCACCGCGCTCATGGTGCTCGATCCGAAGCTCGTCTTCTGCGTCGTCGACAACTTCTTCGGCGGCACCGGCCGGCACGCGAAGATCGAGGGCCGCGACTTCACGGCGACGGAGCAGCGCGTCATCCACATGCTGCTGCGCAACGCCTTCGCGGACCTGCGCGAGGCGTGGTCGCACGTCGCGAGCATCGAAGTCGAGTACTTGCAGTCCGAGATCAACCCGCACTTCGCGAACATCGTAAGCCCGTCCGAGATCGTCGTCGTCACGAGCTTCCACCTCGAGCTCGACGGCGGCGGCGGCGATCTGCACGTCACCATGCCCTACGCGATGATCGAGCCGCTGCGGGATGTGCTCGATTCCGGCATGCAGAGCGACCGGGTCGAGCACGACGAGCGCTGGATGCACGCCTTGCGGGAGGAGATCGACGATGCGGAGATCGAAATCTCGACGCTGCTCGGCCGCGCCTCTCTCACGCTCGCCGAAGTGCTGAACCTCAAGGCGGGCGATGTGATTCCGTGCGATTTCAACGGCAAGGTCACCCTGCTCGCCGAGGCCGTCCCGATCTTCCGCGGCGGCTTCGGCATCTCCCGCGGGCAGCAGGCCGTGAAGATCGAGGAGCGCGTCCGCCGCAGGCCGATCCCGGCCTCCGTAGATAACCTGAGCCTGAAACGAGCCTGAGGACCCGTCCCATGAATGCGAAGACCAGCGAAGCCCGCGCCGCGGAGTTTGAGAACCTGCGGGACGATGGCGCGGCGGATCCCGCCAAGGACGTGAACCTCGAAGTCATTCTCGACGTGCCCGTCACGCTCTCGATGGAAGTCGGGCGCACGCGCATCCCGATCCGGAACCTCCTGCAGCTCAACCAGGGCTCCGTGGTCGAGCTCGACCGGGAGGCGGGCGAACCGCTCGATGTCTTTGTGAACGGGACGCTCATCGCGCACGGCGAGGTCGTCGTGGTGAACGAGAAGTTCGGCATCCGGCTCACGGACGTGATCAGTCCCGCGGAGCGGATCCGCAAGCTCAAATGATCGCCATTGCGGCACATACCTTCGCGGCGCCGGACATGGCCTCCGGCGCGCCGGTGACGGGCGTCAGTGGGCTCGGCGAAGTGACGCTCGCGCTCGCCGTCGTGCTCGCGGCCATCTTCGCGCTCGCCTGGCTCGTCCGCAGAGTGCGCGGCGTTGCCGGGTCCGTCTCCGCGCTCGGCGTGCTCGCCGAGGTGCGGCTCGGCCCGAAGGAGCGCGCCGTTCTCTTGAAGGTCGGCGGCGAGCAGTTGCTCATCGGCGTCGCGCCCGGCCGGGTCAACACCCTGCACGTGCTCGCTCAGCCGGTCGAGATCAATCCCAGCGCCCCGCCCGCGCCCGGCGGACCGTCGGGCTCAGCGGATGCCCGCCCGAGTTTTCGTGCGCTGCTCGCCAAGAGCCTCGGCGTGAGAAGCCCCGGCGCCGGCGGCGGCGGCAAGTCGTGAGGCGCCGAACGAGACCATGATCGACCCCGGCCTCACCGCGCTCACCGTCCATGCCGCCCCCGGCGGCGGGCAGACCTACACGCTCACCGTGCAGGTCCTCCTGCTGATGACGGCGATCACGCTGCTGCCCGCCATCCTGCTCATGATGACGGCTTTCACGCGCATCGTGATCGTGCTCGGCATCCTCCGCCAGGCGCTCGGCGCCGGCCAGACCCCGCCCAATCAGGTGCTCATCGGGCTCGCGCTGTTCCTCACGCTGTTCGTGATGGCGCCCGTCGTCGATCGCATCAATCAAGAGGCGGTGCAGCCCTACGAAGCGGGCACGATCGACGCGGCCGCCGCGCTCGCGAAGGCCGAGCAGCCCTTGAAGACCTTCATGCTGAACCAGACGCGCGAGAGCGACATCGCAACCTTCGTGCGCATCGCAGGCGGCAAGGGCTATGCGACGCCGCAGGACGTGCCGCTCTCCGTGCTCGTGCCCGCCTTCGTCACGAGCGAGCTCAAGACCGCGTTCACGATCGGGTTCCTAATCTTCATCCCGTTCGTGATCATCGATCTCGTCGTCGCGAGCGTGCTCATGTCGATGGGCATGATGATGCTCTCACCGGTGCTGATCTCCCTGCCTTTCAAGCTGATGCTGTTCGTCCTGGTAGACGGCTGGTCGCTCGTCATGGGGACGCTCGCGGCGAGTTTCTACACATGACGCCCGAGATGGTCATGACGATCGGGCAGCGCGCGCTCGAGATCACGCTGCTGCTCTCCGCCCCGCTGCTCCTCACCGCGCTCGCGACGGGGCTCATCGTAGGCGCCTTCCAGGCCGCGACGCAGATCAACGAGATGACGCTCTCGTTCATCCCGAAGCTCCTCGGCCTCGCCCTCGCGCTCGTCGTCGCGGGGCCGTGGATGCTGAAGCTGATCGTCGGCTACACGCGCGAGCTCATCGCGAGCATCCCCGGCCTCATCAGTTGACCCCGATCACGCATGATCACGCTCACGACGGGACAGCTCGAGGCATGGGTCGCGCAGCTCTTCTGGCCGTTCGCGCGAATCGGCGCGTGCCTCATGGTCGCGCCGGCGTTCTCCGCCATCGCGGTGCCGGTGCGCGTGAGGATCGCGATCGCGGGCGGCATGACGCTCGCCGTCGCGCCGCTCTTGCCGCCGCCGCCCGGCATCGTACCGTTCTCCGCCCCTGGGCTCGTGGTCACCGTGCAGCAGATCGTGATCGGCGCAGCGCTCGGCTTCGCGCTGCAGATCATCTTCGACGCGGTGGCGATGGGCGGACAGCTGCTCGCGAACAGCATGGGCCTGTCGTTCGCCTTCAACGTCGATCCGATGCACGGGGCGGAGACCCCTGCGCTCGGCCAGCTCTACGGCATCCTGGTCCTGCTCACCTTCCTCGCGCTGAACGGCCATCTGCGCGTCGTGGAAGTGCTCGCCGAAGGCTTCCGCACGCTCCCCATCGGCACGACCGGGCTCGGCGCCGACGGACTGTGGCGGCTCGTCGGCTGGGGCGCGCAGCTCTTCGGCGGCGCGTTGGCGATCGCGCTTCCCGGCGTGACGGCGCTCACGATCGTCAATCTCGCCTTCGGCGTCGTGAGCCGCGCCGCCCCCTCGCTCAATCTCTTTGCGGTGGGCTTCCCCGTCTCGCTCGTCTGCGGTCTCCTCATCGTCCTCGCGAGCCTGCCGATGCTGCAGTCGAGCTTCGTGCGACTCATCGCGAGCGCGTTCGGCCTCGCGCGGCATCTTTCGGGCGGAGCCTGACGCATGGCGGACCTCGCTCAAGAGCGTACCGAGCGACCGACACCGAAGCGCCTCGAAGAAGCGCGCAAGCGGGGCCAGGTACCGCGCTCCCCCGAGCTCGCGGCAGCCGCCGTGGTGCTCGCCGCGGGCTGCGGCCTCGAGCTCTCCGGACGCCGTGCGGCGAGCGCGCTCTCCGCGCTCATGCGGTCGGGCCTCGCTTTGCGCCGCGCGCAGACGTTCGACGAGGGCGCGCTCGTCGGTCATCTCGCGGCGCAGGTGGCGCAGGCACTCTCCGCATGCGCGCCCATTCTCCTCGCGACGCTCGCCGCGGCGCTCGCTGCTCCCCTCGCGCTCGGCGGCTGGAATCTCTCCTTCGAAGCGCTCACGCCGGATTTCACGCGGCTCTCTCCGCTGAACGGCGTGCAGCGCATCTTCTCGATCCGCAGCCTCGTCGAGCTCGCGAAGGCGTTCGCGAAGTTTCTGCTCGTCGCGGCGGTCGCAGCGGCCTTCCTCTGGTCGAGCTCCGGTCGGCTGCTCGCGCTCGGCGGCGAGCCCCTCGAACCCGCGATCGCGGATGCCGCGGCGCTCTCCGGCCGCGCGCTCCTCGCGCTCGCCGCTTCGCTCGCCGTCATTGCCGCGATCGACGTGCCCTGGCAGCTCTGGAATCACACGCGCCAGTTGAGGATGTCGCGGCAGGAGATCCGCGAGGAGCTGCGCGAGAGCGAGGGCTCGCCCGAGGTGAAGGGCCGCATCCGGCGCATGCAGCAGGAGGTTGCGCGACGGCGCATGATGCAGGAGGTGCCGAAGGCCGATGTGGTGGTCGTCAACCCGACGCACTTCGCCGTCGCGCTGCGCTACGACGAGCGCCGCATGCGGGCGCCGGTCGTCGTCGCGAAGGGCGCTGGCGAGGCCGCGGCGCGCATCCGCGAAGTCGCGGCGGAGCACCGCGTGCCGATCTTCGAGGCGCCTCCGCTCGCCCGCGCCCTCCACCGCGCCGTGCCGATCGGCGGGGAGATTCCGGCCTCCCTCTACGTCGCCGTCGCGCAGGTGCTGACATATGTCTACCAAGTGCGCGCGGCCGCCGCCGCAGGCGCAGCGCCGCCTCCGCCGCCGCGCGTCGACGCCCCGGCAGACGCGCCGGCAGCCGGCGAGACTAGGCACTAACTCATGGCCGAAGCCGTCGCCGCTCCCGCCGTGAGCATGCGCCATCTGCTGCGCGCCGGCATCGGCGTGCCTGCGGGCGTGCTCGCCGTGCTCGCGATGGTGGTGCTGCCCCTGCCCCCGTTCGCGCTCGACGTGCTGTTCACGTTCAACATCGCGCTCTCGATCATGATCGTGGTCGCGGTGTTCTACGTGCCGCGGCCGATCGACTTCGGCGTCTTTCCGACCGTGCTGCTCCTTGCGACGCTGCTGCGCCTTGCGCTCAATGTCGCCTCGACGCGCGTCGTCCTGCTGCACGGCCATGCCGGACCCGGCGCGGCCGGCAGGGTCATCCAGTCCTTCGGCGAGTTCGTCATCGGCGGCAACTTCGCGGTCGGCGTGATCGTGTTCGTGATCCTCACGATCATCAACTTCGTCGTCGTCACCAAGGGGTCGGGCCGCGTCTCGGAAGTGAGCGCACGCTTCACCCTCGATGCGATGCCCGGCAAGCAGATGGCGATCGACGCGGACCTCAACGCCGGCCTCATCACGCAGGACGAGGCGCGCCAGCGCCGCGCGGAGGTGCGCGCCGAGGCGGACTTCTACGGCTCGATGGACGGCGCGAGCAAGTTCGTGCGCGGGGATGCGATCGCCGGCATCCTCATCCTCTTCATCAACATCCTGGGCGGCCTCGGCGTCGGCGTCGTGGGACACGGGCTCGGACTTACCGAGGCGGCGCACACCTACACGCTGCTCACGATCGGCGACGGCCTCGTCGCGCAGATTCCGGCCCTCCTGCTATCGACCGCCGTCGCGATCATCGTCACGCGCATGTCGGGGCGGCAGGACATGGGCGGGGAGGTCAGCCGGCAGCTGTTCGGCCATCCGCGCACGCTCGCCGTCGCCTCCGGCCTGCTCGCCACGATGGGGCTCGTCCCCGGCATGCCGAATCTTGCCTTCCTCACCATGGCCGCGCTCTGCGGCGCGGGCGCCTATGCCATCCGGACACGGACCGCGCGGCGAGAAGCGGCGGCAGCCGCGCCGAAGGCTCCTCAGCCAGCCGCCCCGGCGGCAGAGAAGGAGCTGTCGTGGGAAGACGTGCAGCCGGTCGACATGCTCGGCCTCGAGGTCGGCTATCGGCTCGTCCCGCTCGTCAACAAGGCGCAGAGCGGCGACCTGCTTGCGAAGATCCGCGGCGTGCGCCGCAAGCTCTCGCAGGAGCTCGGCTTCCTCGTGCCCGCGGTCCACATCCGCGACAACCTCGATCTCGCGCCGAACGCCTACCGCATCCATCTCGGGGGAGTGCCGATCGGCGAGGGCATCGTGTATCCGGAGCGCGATCTCGCCATCAACCCCGGCCGCGTGTTCGGCCAGCTGCGCGGCATCGCAACGCGCGATCCTGCGTTCGGCATGGAGGCCGTGTGGATCGAGCCCTCCGACCGCGACCACGCGCAGACTCTCGGGTACACCGTCGTCGATGCGAGCACCGTGATCGCGACGCACCTGTCGCACATGATCCAGTCGCACGCGCACGAGCTGCTCGGCCACGAGGAGGTCCAGCACCTCCTCGCGACGCTCGGCAAGAACGCGCCGAAGCTCGTCGAAGATCTCGTGCCGCGGCAGCTCCCGACCGCGGTCGTCGTCAAGGTCCTGCAATCGCTGCTCGCCGAGCGCGTGCCGATCCGCAACATGCGCGCGATCGTGGAAACGCTCGCCGAGCAGGCGCCGCGCACGCAGGATCCCGTGCAGCTCACGGCCGCCGTGCGCATCGCGCTCTCGCGCCAGATCGTGCAGGACATCGCCGGCCTCTCGAGCGAGCTGCCGGTCATGACGCTCGAGCCCGAGCTCGAACGGCTGCTGCAGAACACGCTCGCCGCGCCGGGCGGCGCGGGCGCGGCGCTCGAGCCGGGGCTCGCCGAGCGCCTGCAGCAGCGCCTAGCGGAGAGCGCGCAGCGCCAGGAGCTGATCGGCGAGCCCGCGGTGCTGCTCGTGCCGCCGCAGCTGCGCCAGACGCTCGCGCGCTTCATCCGCGCGGCCGTGCCGAGCATGCACGTGCTCGCCTGGAACGAGATTCCCGACAACCGAAAAGTCCGCCTCGTGACGGCGGTGGGACGCTGATATGAAGATCACTCGCCACACGGCGCCCGACATGCGCCAAGCGCTCAAAGCGGTGCGCGTTGAGCTCGGACCCGACGCCGTGATCCTCTCATCGCGGCGCACGGCCGACGGCGTCGAAGTGACGGCTGCGATGGATTTCGACGCGGAGAGCCTCGAGGCCGCGGCCGCACCGGCTGCGGTGCCAGCAGCGAATGCCGGCGTGACGCGTGCGGCGAACGCCTCCGCGGCGCCCGGGCCGATCGCTTCGGCTGCGCCAGCTGCAAATGCTTCCGCCGTGGCCGCGACGAACACTGGGGCCGTGCTCGCGACGAACACCGGCGCAGCTTCCGCGACGGACGTTGGCGCAGCTCCCGCCACGCACGAGGCGCCCTCGCCCGCCGTCCTCGCGATGGAAAGCGAGCTCAAGACGCTGCGGCGCGTGCTCGAGACGCAGCTCGCCCGCCTCGCGTGGAGCGACCTCGCGCGCCGCGCGCCGGTTCACGCCGAGATGCTGCGCGAGCTCACCGAGGTCGGCATCGCCGCCGATCTCGCGAGCGAGATGGTCGCCGCCATCCCGGCCGGCGCCGAGCTCACCCAGGCGCGCCGGCTCGCCATCGCGACGATCGCGCAGCGCGTGCTCGTCACCGGGGACCGCTGGCTGCAGGAGGGCGGCCGGATCGCACTCGTCGGGCCAACCGGCGTTGGCAAGTCAACTACGCTCGCGAAGCTCGCCGTGCGCTGGCTGCTGCATCACGGTCCGCGCGATCTTGCGCTCGTCACCGCCGACGGGCAGCGCCTCGGCGCGCACGAGGAAGTGAAGTCCCTCGGCCAGCTGCTCGGCGCCGCTGTCCACGTGCTCGAGGACGTCGCGGAGCTGCCTGCGCTGCTCGCGCGACTCTCGCACCGGCGCTGCGTGCTCATCGATACCGCCGGGGCGAGCCCGCGCGATGCCGAGCTGCCCGCCCGCCTCGCCGCGCTCGCGAACGCCGGGTCCTCCATCGAAGTGGCGCTCGTGCTCGCAGCGAGCACGCAGGCCGGCGCAGTCGCCGAGACGGTCACCCGCTTTGCGCCCGCGAATCCGACGAGCTGCGTGCTCACGAAGCTCGATGAAGCAGCGAGCCTCGGTGGCATGCTGTCGGTGCTGATGCGCTCGCGGCTGCCGATCTCCTACGTGAGCGAGGGACGGCGCGTGCCGGAGGACCTGCGACCCGCCCGCGCGCTCGAGCTCGTCTCGAGCGCCGTGCAGCTCGCGCAGGACGCGGGCGCGGCCGCCGATGAAGACCTTCTCAAACGACGCTTCGGAGAGCTCGCCCATGCATTCGCCTGAGAGACGCCTCGTGGACGATGCCAAGCTCCGCGGGCTCGTCGCGCCGGTCCGGGTCATCGCCGTCACGGGCGGCAAGGGCGGCGTCGGCAAGACCAACGTCTCCGTCAATCTCGCCGCCGCGCTCGCCGCGGCCGGACGGCGCGTGGTGCTTCTCGACGGCGACCTCGGACTTGCGAACGTCGATGTCTTCCTCGGCCTCTCGCCGCGCCATACGCTCGCGCACGTGCTCGCGGGCGAGCGCACGCTCGATGAGATCCTGGTCGAGGCGCCGCAGGGCTTCCACGTCGTGCCGTCCGCGTCGGGCCTCGCGCATCTCGCGAATCTCGACGCCGCCGCTCATCTCGCCTTGGTGCAGGCGTTCAGCAGCCTCGCCACGCGGCTCGATGTGCTCATCGTCGACACCGCAGCCGGCATCGCGCACGGTGTGACGCAGTTCTCACAGGCGGCGCAGCACGTGCTCGTCGTGATCTGCGACGAGCCGGCCTCGCTCACGGACGCCTATGCTCTCGTCAAGGTGTTGAGCAGGCAGCACGGCGTCAGCCGCTTCCGGGTCGTCGCAAACATGGCGCGCGCGCCCGGCGCCGGCCACGATCTCTTCCGGCGCTTCGAGCGCGTCACCGGGAAGTTCCTCGACGTGGTTCTCGATTTCGCTGGCGAGATTCCCGACGACGAGCACGTGAGGAAGGCGATCCGCGGCCAGAGGCCGGTCATCGAGGCGTATCCCGCGAGTCCGGCCGCTCTCGCATTCAAGAAACTCGCCGCGCAGGCCGATAAATGGCCGGTGCCGGCCGGTCCGCGCGGCAATCTCGAGTTCTTCGTGGAGCGGCTGGTGCGGCGGCCGCCCGTGCGCCTCGAGGTCGTCTCGTGAGCGTCGATGCGTATGCGGCGCACCGGTCGCGGCGCGAAGCGAACGCGCTCGTGACGCGGCACGCAGAGCTGGTCAAGCGCATCGCCTATCATCTGGCCGGACGCTTGCCGCCGTCGGTCGATGTCGCGGATTTGATCCAGGCCGGCATGCTCGGCCTGCTCGAGGCCGCCGCGAACTACACGGCGCATCGCGGCGCGAGCTTTGAGACGTATGCCGGCATTCGCATCCGCGGGGCGATGATCGACGCGCTGCGCAAGCTCGATTGGGCGCCCCGCTCCGTGCATCGCAAGGCGCGGGCGGTGGCGGCGGCGATGCGCGACATCGAGCGCGAGACCGGCCGCGACGCGCGCGACGCCGAGATCGCCGATCGGCTCGGGATCTCGCTCGACGAATATCACGCGATCGTGCAGGACGCGGCGAGCTGCCGGCTCTCGAGCCTCGATGAGGTGGCCACGGAGGCGCCGGATCGCTCGGACCCGTTCGTCGAGGCCTCCGACGAGGGCTTCCGCGAGGCGCTCGCGCAGGCGATCGAGCAGCTTCCCGAGCGGGAGAGGCTGGTGATGTCGCTGTACTACACGGACGAGCTGAATCTGAAGGAGATCGGGGCGGTGTTGAACGTCACAGAGTCGCGGGTGTGCCAGCTGCACGGCCAGGCGCTCGTGCGCCTGAAGTCGAGACTCGCCGACTGGAGCGATGCGCGCTGCGCCGCGGGCGGCTCGGGGGCGAGGAGAAGTCCAAAGTGAGCAAAGACATGAAATTCCTGGTGGTCGATGATTTCTCGACCATGCGCCGCATCATCAAGAATCTGCTGCATGACCTCGGCTATCAGAACGTCCTCGAGGCCGACGACGGCAAGACTGCGCTGCCGATGCTCCAGGCGGGCGGGATCGACTTCCTGATCACCGACTGGAACATGCCAGGCATGCCGGGGCTCGATCTGCTGAAGGCGGTCCGCGCCGATCCCAAGCTCGCGAAGCTTCCCGTGCTGATGCTCACGGCGGAGGCGAAGCGCGAGCAGATCATCGAGGCGGCGCAGGCCGGCGTCAGCGGCTACGTGATCAAGCCGTTCACCGCCGAGACGCTGAAAGAGAAGCTCGACAAGATCCTGAGCACCGCGGCGAAGTGACATGGCCCCGCTCCCCGCTTTGAAGACCCAGTACGGCGCGCGCGTCGAGGCGCTCTCGGCCGCGCTTGCCCGCGACGACGAGGCCGCCTTCCTCGCGGTGCTCGATGACATGCTGCACACGCGCAAGCCCGCGCTGTTCAACGAGCTGCGCGATCTCACCTCGACCCTGCAAGTCGCGCTCGACCGCTTCCGGCTCGATGCGCGCCTCGCGGATTTCGCGGAGAAGGAAATCCCGGACGCCCGCCAGCGGCTCGCGCACGTGCTGAAAATGACCGACGAAGCCGCGCATCGCACGCTCGACCTCGTCGAGCAGTCGGGGCCGCCGGCGGACCGCACGGCGAAGGCGGCGGCAGCGCTCGCCGGCTCCTGGCAGCGCTTCCGCGACCGGCGGATCGAGCTCAAGGAGTTCCACGAGATGCTGAAGCGCATGGACGCCTTCCTGCCCGCCGCACGGGCGGACTCGGAGCTGATCCGCAAGAACCTGAACGAGGTGCTGCTCACGCAGGGCTATCAGGACCTGACGGGCCAGATCATCCGCGGCGTCATCGAGCTGGTGCGCGAGATCGAAGCGGCGATCGTCGAGCTCGCGCGCCTCTCCGGCGGGGAATCGAGCGGCGCCGAGCGGCAGGGGCGCGCCGCACGCGGCCACGGCCCGGTCGTGCCGGGCGTCACGCAGGGCGAGGTCGCCACCGGCCAGCAGGACGTGGATGCGCTGCTATCGGGCCTCGGGATGTAGCTCGGAGCCCTTGAAGCGAGGGAAGCTGCCCGTTGGACATCCTGAGCGTCATAGGCCTCGCGCTCGCGTTCTGCGCGCTCGTCGGCGGCGCCGTGGTGAGAGGCGCCGGGATCATGGCGCTCATCTCGCTCGAGGCGTTCATCATCGTGGTCATCGGCACCTGTGCGGCAATCTGCGTGCAGACGCCGATCTCGGTCATGAAGCATGCCCTCTCCATCCTGCCGTGGACCATGAGGCCGCCGGCGCTCGAGCCCGAGAGACTGATCAAGAAGATGGTCGAGTGGAGCAACGTCGCGCGCAAGCAGGGCCTGCTCGGACTCGAGCCGCTGCTCGACAAGGAAGAGGACTCGTTCGTCCGCAAGGCGCTGCAGCTCGTGGTCGATGGCAGCGAGCCGGACGCCATCCGCAGCATCATGGAAGTCGAGCTCGACACTCGCGAGCACACCGACACGCTCGGCGCGAAGGTCTTCGAGGGCATGGGCATCTACTCCCCGACGCTCGGCATCATCGGCGCCGTGCTGGGCCTCATCTCCGTGATGCAGAACCTCGCTGATCCCTCGAAGCTCGGCCAGGGAATCGCCTCGGCGTTCACCGCGACGATCTACGGTGTCGCGCTCGCGAATCTCTTCTTCCTGCCGATCTCGGCGAAGCTCAAAACCGCCATCCGCTCGCAGACGCAGGTCCGCGAAATGATCATCGAGGGGATGATCTCGATCGCCCAGGGAGAGAATCCGCGCGCCATCGAGTCGAAGCTGCAGGGCTATCTCCACTGAGGCTCGAGCCATGTCTCGCCGCCGCAAGCCGAAGCACGAAGACCATCTGAACCACGAAGCGTGGGCGATCCCTTATGCGGACCTCATGACGCTGCTGCTCGCGTTCTTCGTCGTGATGTACGCCATCTCGACGGTCAACGAGGGCAAGTATCGCGTGCTGTCGGATGCGCTGTTCGCCGCGTTCCGCGGCACGCCGCGCACGATGGAGCCGATCCAGGTCGGCGAGAAGCAGGTGGGCTCCGGCGCCGACGTGAAGACGACGCTCGTCGAGCAGTCGATGCTCGCCGGCCAGCCGCGCAAGCTGTTCGATCCCATACCGGTGAAGACCGGCATCCCGAATCCGGCGCGTCCCGTCCAATCCGGCGAATTCGACGCGCAACAGCGCGCAGCGGCGCGCGCGCTCGAGCAGGTCGCCGATCAGGTGGTGCGCGCGATGCAGACGCTCGAGCGCGCGAACCTCGTGTTCGTCCGCCGCAAGAGCAACATGGTCGAGGTCGAGATCCGCACGGACATTCTCTATCCGAGCGGCAGCGCGACGCTCTCGCCTGCCGCGATCCCGATCATCGACCGGCTCGCCGAAGTGCTGAAGCCGTTTCCCAATCCGATCCGCGTCGAGGGGCATACGGACAGCCGCCCCATCGATACCGTCGCGTTCCCCTCGAACTGGGAGCTCTCCGCCGCGCGGGCGGCAAGCGTCGTGCGTTTGTTCCAACTGCAGGGGCTCGATCCGTCGCGCCTCGCGGTGATGGGATACGGGGAGTACCGGCCGGCGCAGTCGAATGCGACGGCGCAGGGCCGCAACGCGAACCGGCGCGTCGTGATCGTGATTCTGGCGCCCGATGGAACCGCGCCCGAGGGCGCGCCCGCCGAGGCGAGCGGGCTGGGCACGGCGCCGGTCGCGCGCAACGCGGCGGATGCCGCTTCCGCGACGGCGGGCGGGGCGACGGCGGGCGGGGCGACGGCGGGCGGGGCGACGGCGGGCGGGGCGACCGCCGCGCGTTCCACGTCCATCGCCGGTGGCACGCTTTCTGCACCCTGACGTCGAGAGCCCTTCTCCGCGCGCCGGATTTCCGGCGCGGGATATTCGATGCTCACGGGGTGGTCGCATGATTTCGTTGCCGGCGCTCGCGGCGGTTCCTCTCGATACGGTTCTCTACGTCGGCCGCGCGGCCTTTCTCGTCTTCTCGTTCGCGCTCGCCGCGGTCGCTTTCGTGCAGCTGAGGCGCATCACGGAGCGGCGCGGCCGGCAGGCCGAGCGTGACGCGCAGCACATTTCGGGGCTGCTCGGGCAGGCGCTGGAACGTCTCGACGCGGTGGAAGCCCGCCTCGGCGCGACCGAGCAGCGGCTCGCAGCGCTCGGCGTCGAGATCGAGATGCATTTCAAATCAGCCGCCGCAGCTGCCTCGCGGAATTATGCCGTCGCCATCCGCCTCGCCCGCGCGGGCGGCCAGGCGGAGGACATTGCGGCGACCTGCGGCCTCGCCCGCCAGGAGGCCGAGCTCGTCGTGAGACTGCATGGGCGAGCTGCGCCACGAGCGGAGAGAGACGCACGTCACGCTGCCCTCATGCGCGCTTAAGTCGCCTGTCGCAACGCCGATACGGATGCGTGCACCGCGACAAACGCCGACGTAATTGAGAATGATGAGCAAGCGAGCCCTCAACGCCCGCGCGAGGAAGCGCGGGAGCCGTCCGGTTGCGCACCGCCCGGCTGCATCGCGCCCGGTTGCGCAGCGCTCGGGTGTGCAGCGCCCGGGGGCCCCGCATCCCAAACGACCCGCGACCCGTACGGCCGGCTCCCCAGCCCTCGTCCCGAGCCCGCTCGTCCTGCCGGCAGAATGCACTCTTGCCGATGCGGAAAGTCTGAAGCTGAAGCTCGCCGCGCTGCTCCAGGATGTGAGCCCCGTCACGCTCGACGTGAGCGGCGTGCGCCGCATCGACACGGCGAGCCTGCAGCTTCTCGCCGCCTTCGCGCGCGACCGCCGCGCGCGCGGCCTTCGAGTCGAGGTGAGCGGCGAGTCCCCGGCGTTCGCCGAAGGGATGCGGCTGCTGGGCCTCGCTCGCCTGATCGGCGCCGCAGAAGACTCGCCGGCCGGCTCCCACCCGGCAGCCGCGGCCGCGCAACAGGTCTGAGAGGCCGCACCATGGCGCTCGATCTCACTCAGTTCCACGACGCCTTCTTCGAGGAGAGCTTCGAAGCGCTCGATTCGATGGAGGCCGCGCTTCTGAAGCTCGATGTGGGCGCGCCCGATCCGGAGATCATCAACACCATCTTCCGCGTCGCGCACTCGATCAAAGGCGGCAGCGCGACGTTCGGCTTCAGCGACATCGCCTCGTTCACCCACAGTCTCGAGACGCTGCTCGATGAGCTGCGCGGCCGACGCATGGTCGTGTCCGTCGCGATCTCCGATCTGCTGCTGAAGTCGGTCGACGTGATGCGCGACATGCTGCGCGCGGTGCAGGGCAAGCTCCCGATCGATGCGCAGCGCGTCGCCGACCTGCAGTTCGATCTCGAGCTCGCGATCGCGCGCAAAGACGGCGGCGCCGCGACGTTCCGCGATACGGCGCCGGCCGGCGCGGCCCGCCTGTGGCGCATCCATTTCCGGCCCTACCCCCAGTTCTTCGCGCGCGGCAACGATCCCTTGCGCATGCTGCGAGAGCTCGCAACGCTCGGCGAGGTCGAGATCACGGCGGAGGCGGCGGACCTGCCCCCGCTCGTGGAGCTCGACCCCCAGGCCTGCTACCTCGCCTGGACCATCGAGCTCGAGGGCGACGCCGACGAGGAAGGGATCCGCGAGGTCTTCGACTGGGCGACGGGGGAGTGCGATCTCGGCATCGAGTGCGTCGGCGCGTGCGCCGGCGCGGACGCTCGCGCTCGACGAGACGCGATTGCGCCGGCACCGCCGTCATCCGAGCCGCCTCTGCCTTCGGCCGCGGCGCAGGACACCTCGGCGATCGAAGCCTCGCGGAACGCGCCGGCGGCCGCAGCCTCGAGCGATGCGCCGGCAAGCGATGCGCCGGTGGCGGCTGCGGTCGCGCACGCTCCGATGCCCCTCGCCGACGTCGTGCCGCTCGATCCGCCGAAAGCGCCCGCCGCGAAGCCGGAGACGCCCCACTTGAGCGGCATCGGCGACTCCGGCTCTATCCGCGTGAGTGTCGAGAAGATCGACGAGCTCATGAACACCGTCGGCGAGCTCGTCATCACGCAGGCCATGCTGAGCCAGCTCTCCCGCTCGCTCGAGGGGCCGGCAGCCGACCAGTTTCGCTCCGGCCTCGCGCAGCTCGAGCGGAACATGCGCGAGCTGCAGGAGAGCGTCATGCGCGTGCGCATGCTGCCGATCAGCTTCGTGTTCAGCCGCTTCCCGCGCATGGTGCGCGATCTCGCACAACGCCTCGGCAAGCAGATCGAGCTGAAGCTGACGGGCGAGCAGACCGAGCTCGACAAGACGGTGCTCGAGAAGATCGGCGATCCGCTCGTTCACCTGGTCCGCAACTCGATCGACCACGGCATCGAGAAGCCGGAAGTGCGCGCCGCCGCCGGCAAGCCGCCCGCGGGAACGGTGCACCTCGATGCCTGCCACCGCGGCGGCAACATCGCGGTCGAGGTGAGCGACGACGGCGGCGGCCTCGACAAAGACCGGATCCTCGCGAAGGCGCGCGAGCGCGGCCTCGTCGGACCCGCGGATCAGCTCACCGACGAGCAGATCTACGACCTCATCTTCCTGCCGGGATTCTCGACCGCGGAACAAACGACCGATCTCTCGGGCCGCGGCGTCGGGATGGACGTGGTCCGCCGCAACATCAAGGAGCTCGGGGGCAAGATCGAGGTGCGCACGGAGCGCGGCCGCGGCTCGCGCTTCATCATCACCCTGCCCCTCACGCTCGCCATCGTGGATGGCCAGTCGGTCGTGGTCGGCACCGAGACCTACATCGTCCCACTCACCTCGATCATCGAGTCCCTGCAGCTGAAGCCGGAGCACGTGAGCCGCCTCGGCGGCCGCGGGGAGGTCTTCTCCTTCCGCGGACAATACCTCCCGGTGATCCGGCTGCACGAAGTCTTCGGCGTCGAGCCGCGCGCCCGCGAGCTGCATCAGGGCCTGGTCGTCGTGGTCGAGGGCGACGGGCGGCGCGTGGGGCTGTTCGTGGACGACCTCCTCGGCCAGCAGCAGGTCGTCATCAAATCGCTCGAGACCAACTACGGACACGTCGAAGGCGTCTCCGGCGCCACGATTCTCGGCGACGGCTCGGTCGCGCTGATCCTCGATCTGCCGGGGCTCATGCGGATCACCTCGCTCAAGGCCGCAGCCTGAGATCACGAGGACTCAACATGCATCGCAATCCGAGGAGCGCATCATGACGGCGGTCGCGGGTCAAATCGGAGGCGGGAAGCCCGCAGCGGCCCCCGCCGACCCGGCACGCGCCGCATCGCGCCAGGTGCTCACGTTCGTGCTGGGCACCGAGACGTACGGCGTGGACATCCTGAGAGTACAGGAGATCCGCGGCTGGTCCGCGGTCACGAAGATCCCGCAGGCACCGGCGCACGTGCTCGGCGTGCTGAACCTGCGCGGCTCGATCGTGCCGATCGTCGATCTGCGCAGGCGGTTCGATCTCGAGCGCGCGGAATACACGGCGGTCACGGTCATCATCGTCCTGTCCGTGCTCTCGGGCGCGGGGCGCCGCGATTTCGGCGTCGTCGTGGACGGCGTCTCGGACGTGGTGGACGTGAACGAGTCCGACGTTCGCCCCCCGCCGGAGCTCGGCTCGCGGGCCGCAACTGAATTCATCCGCGGCCTCGTTCCCGTCTCGGAGCGCATGGTCGTGCTGCTCGACATCGACCGGCTGATCGGGAGCGATCTCGCGAGCGTCGGCGCCGCCGCCGGCGAGGCGGCTTGAGCGCCGCGCACGAAGCTTTGGGAGTGGAAACATGAAGAGTCTCGATCGTTTGATGCTGTGGCAGAAGCTCGCGGTGCTCATCGCGGCGATGGCCGTGCCCACCGCGTTGCTCGCGTTCTTCTATCTCGGCGAGACGAACGGCATCGTGCGCATGGCGCGCAGCGAGATCGACGGCGCACGCTATCAGCAGGCGCTCGGCACGGCGCTCGCCGACATCGCCGCGCACCGCAGCCGCTCGTACGCCCTGCTCTCCGGCGACACGAGCCGCAAGGATCAGGTGTATGCGTCCGAAGCGGACGTCGACCGCGAGTTCCAGGAGCTCGACGGGCTCGACGCGGAGCTCGGCGCGCGCCTGAAATCGACCGAGTCGTGGCAGGCGATCAAGGGGGGGTGGTCGGCGCTCAAGACGGGGCTCGGCAGGGCCTCCTCGCCAGACGATTACCTCAAGCAGCACGATGCGCTCATCGCCCGGATCCGCGACCTCGCGACAACGGTGGCGATGAACTCGGGCCTGTCGCTCGACTCGGATCGGGAGACCGCCGCTCTCATCACGGCGGCCACACAATCCGTCGGCGATGCCATGATCGCGATGAGCAAGCTCACCGAGCATGCGGTCGGCTCCGCCGTGAAGGGCTATCTCGGCGGCGACGACCGCATCGCCATGCAGATCTATGCCGCGCAGGTGCAGAGCGATCTCGGCGCGCTCGCCTCCGAGCTGCAATGGAGCTCCGAGGACGCGAAGGCGAAGGTGCTGCCGGCGCTCGAAGCGGTCAATCGCGAGTTCGGCTCGTTCCACGATACACTCAATTCGCGCATCCTCAACGCCCAGAAGATGGACGTGACGGCATCGCAGGTATTCGACGCCGCGATCCCGGCGATGCGCGCGCTGGAGGACCTCTCCTCCGCGAGCTATCTGTCGATGAAGACGGCGCTCGAGAAGCGCGCCTCGAACGCCGCGACGAACCGCAATCTCACGGTGCTCACCGTCGCGGCGGTTCTCATGCTCTGCCTTGCGCTCTCGTGGATGATCACGCGCGCGCTCTCCAGGCCGATGGCGCACGCCGTGAAAGTCTTCGGCTCGATCGCCGCCGGCCACTACGACAACCAGATCGACGCCGCCGGCACGGACGAGGTGGGCCAGGTGCTGCGCGCGCTCGACGAGATGCAGGGAAAGCTCCGCCAGCAGATCGAGACGGAGCGCGCCCAGGCCGCCGAGAACGCCCGCATCCGCCAGGCGCTCGACAAGGTCTCGACCAATGTCGTGCTCGCGGATGCCTCGCACCGAATCATCTATCTCAACGAGACCGCGGAGGCGACCTTCGCGCGCACCCAGCTCGAGATCAGGAAGAGCTTGCCCGGCTTCGATGCCGCCCGGCTGCGCGGATCGACGCTCGACGTTCTGAGCGCCGAGCCGGCGCAGCAGCGGCGCACGCTCGAGGTGATGACGGGCAGCATCGTCGAGGACCGGGTGCTCGGCGGCTGCACGTTCCGCACCGTCGCCAATCCGGTAGTGACCCGCGATGGCGAGCGCATCGGCACGGTGATGGAGTGGACCGACCGCACGCCCGAAGTCGCCGTCGAGAAGGAGATGCAGAGCATGCTCACCGCAACGCTCGGCGGCGATCTCACGCAGCGCATCTCGCTCGAAGGCAAGACGGGCTTCTTCGAGGCCCTGGCCCGCAGCGTCAATCAGCTGGCCGACAACATGGCCGAGATCGTCGCAAAGGTGAAGCACGCCGCCGCCGAGGTCTACCGGGGCGCCGAGGAGATCTCCCAGGGCAACGCGAACCTCTCGCAGCGTACGGAGGAGCAATCCTCCTCGCTCGAGGAGACCGCCTCCTCGATGGAGGAGATGACCTCGACCGTCAAGCAGAACGCGGACAACGCGGGGCAGGCGAACCAGCTCGCGATCGCGGCGCGCGATCAGGCCGAGAAGGGCGGCGCCGTCGTCTCGAAGGCCGTGCGCGCAATGACCGACATCAACGACGCCTCGAAGAAGATCGCCGACATCATCGGCGTCATCGATGAGATCGCCTTCCAGACGAACCTGCTCGCGCTCAATGCGGCCGTGGAGGCCGCCCGCGCGGGCGAGCAGGGCCGCGGGTTCGCGGTGGTGGCGAGCGAGGTGCGCAACCTCGCCGGTCGCTCGGCCACCGCGGCGAAGGAGATCAAGGAGCTCATCCAGGACTCGGTGCGGAAGGTGGAGGACGGCTCGGTGCTCGTCACGCAGTCCGGCCAGACGCTCGAGCAGATCGTGGCGGCGGTCAAGAAAGTCTCGGACATCGTGGCGGAGATCGCCGCCGCATCGCGCGAGCAGTCCTCCGGCATCGAACAGGTGAACCGCGCCATCATGCAGATGGACGAGCTCACCCAGCAGAACGCAGCGCTCGTCGAGCAGGCGACCGCGGCATCGCAGGCGATGGCGCAGCAGGCCGGCGAGCTCAACGAGATGATGAGCCGCTACCGGCTCGCCGAATCGCTGCCGCTCGCCGCGGCCGCGAACCGCGCCCCGTCCGGCGCAGCCGCCGGATCGAATGGCGGCGCATCGGCGGGGAAGGCCGAGCGCCGCATCGAGCGCCGCGGTCCGAACCGGCCGTGGAGCAGGCGCGCGAAGCCCGCGGCGGAGGAGCCGCGCGAGCCCGCCGAGAGCCGCAAGCTCTCGAACGGCGGCGATTCCGAATGGCAGGAATTCTGACAGAGCCGAATTGAGACATCGGAGTAAAGATCATGGCTCGGATACTCGCCGTCGACGATTCGGCGGCCATGCGGCAGATGGTAGGCATCACCCTCACGGGCGCAGGGCACGAGGTACAGCAGGCGGCCGACGGGCGCGAGGCGCTCGCGATCGCGGAGCGCCAGAAGTTCGATCTCGTCATCACGGACGTGAACATGCCGGTGATGGACGGGCTCACGCTCGTCAGGCACCTGCGCAGCCTCCCGAGCTATCGCGGCGTGCCGCTGCTCGTGCTTACGACCGAAGCGACCACCGAGAAGAAGCTCGAAGGCAAGGCGGCGGGGGCGACGGGCTGGCTCGTCAAGCCGTTCAATCCGGACCGGCTTCTCGCCACGGTCGCCAAGGTGTTGAGCTGACGGGCTCGCAGCCGGCCGACATGCAAATCCGGCGGGGCGGCCCTAGGCCGCCGCGCCCTGACCAACCAAGGGTAGAACTATGATGATGCGAACGAAGCTCTGCGTGGCCCTCGCGGCCGGTGTCGTGATCTGCCTTCCCGCCTTCGCGGACTGCACCCTGCCGCCGCCGCCGAGCAAGGTTCCCGACGGCGCCACCGCGAGCGAGCAGGAGATGCTCACGGCGATGAACACGCTGAAGGCGTACAACGAGGACGTGAACACCTACCTCAAGTGCCTCGACTTCGAGGCGAAGCAGAATCGCATCTCGGAGGCCGAGCGGGAGGCGAAGAACAACTCCGCGGTCTCGCAGCTGCAGTCGATCGCCGATCAATTCAACAAGCAGGTGCGGGTGTTCAAGTCGAAGCACGGCTGATCGGCGCCTGAAGCGTTCGCTCGGGCCCATGCCACGGGGAAGCGAAAGCAGGGTGGCGGCTCTCGAGACCGCCGCCGCCCGCCTCGCGCACGCGATGCACGAGTCGCAAGCGCCCGTCGACCGGATGGGCGCAGCGCTCGAGCGGATGATGCGGACGCTCGCACACCATGCCCGCGCGCTCGAGCGCCTGCGGACCGAGCGGGGAAGCGCGGAAGCCGGAGCCGCGGGCGCGTCGCTCGACGACCTCGAGCAATGCCGCGACGCGCTCGAGCGCGAGATCGCGATCTGCATCGAGAGCCTGCAGTTCCATGATCGTCTGATGCAGCAGCTCGCGCAGGTCCGCGGCGGACTCGCGGCGCTCACCGGCAGGCCGCACGGCGTTGCGGGCGAGCTGCGCGCGCCGGACTCGAACCAGGGCAGCGTCGAGCTGTTTTGACCCGGGATGAGCCCAGGACCGCGCGATCCCCGAGCACCGATGCCGAGCGGAGGAGCCCGATCGTCCGGCAGCGCAGCACCGATAGCGAGCAAAGAAGCCCGATCGTCCGGCGGCCGAGCCCCTACGTCGAGCAGCGAAGCCTGGCTGCTCAGCGTCCGCGAGTTTTCCTTCAGCGACGAGGACTTCGAGGCGCTGCGGCTCCTCGTCAAGTCGCTCACCGGCATCAACGCCGGCGAGCACAAGCGGGAGCTCATCTACAGCAGGCTTTCGCGCCGCCTGCGGGCGCTCGGGCTCACCAGCTTCCGCGACTATCGCAAGCGGGTCGCCGCCGATCCCGGCGAGCTCGTGCAGCTCGTCAACGCCATCACGACGAACCTCACGGCCTTCTTCCGGGAGCGCCATCACTTCGACTACCTGCGCGACGAAGTGCTGCGGCCGCTCGCGGCGAACCCGCGCGGAACGCGCCGGCTGCGCATCTGGTCGGCCGGCTGCTCGAGCGGCGAGGAGCCCTACTCCATCGCCATGACGGTCCTCGACGCCATTGCCGACCTGCCACGCTGGGATGTCCGCATCCTCGCGACCGATCTCGATTCCGACGTGCTCGCCCGCGCCCGCGCCGGCGTGTACCCGCTCGACCGCCTGCGGGGGCTCGGTCCGGGTGAGCTCGCGCGCTTCTTCGACGAGCGGCGCGATCACGGCGCGGCCGCCTGGCGGGTGAAGCCGCAGGTCGCTGCACTCGTGACGTTCAAGCAGCTCAACTTGATCCACGCCCTGCCGATGAAGGGACCGCTGGACGTGATCTTCTGCCGCAATACGGTGATCTACTTCGACAAGGACACGCAGCGCGACCTGTTCGCCCGCATGGCGGTCCTGCAGCGGCCCGGGGATCTGCTGTTCCTCGGCCATTCGGAGAGCCTGTTCAAAGTCTCGACGGACTACACCCTCATCGGTCGGACGATCTACCGGCGCAACTGACATGGGCGCGATCCTCGACAAAGTCGCAAAGGGCGCGCAGCCGCCCGCATTGCGGGGCTTCGAGCACTTGCAGCGCTTCTGGGAGCCCGATACGGAGCGCTGGACCGCGAAGCTCCTGCCGGGCGAGTACTACGTGACCTGCCACGACGAGGCGATCACCACCGTGCTGGGATCGTGCATCTCCGCCTGCATTCGCGATCCGAAGCGCGGCGTCGGCGGCATGAACCACTTCATGCTGCCGGCGGATCGCGCCTGCAGCCGCAACGACTGGCTCGACCCGGTTCGGCTCGCGACCCGCTACGGCTCCTACGCGATGGAAAGCCTCATCAACGACTTGCTGAAGGTCGGCGCTTCGCGCGATCGCCTCGAGATCAAGCTGTTCGGCGGCGGCAGGATTCTCACGTCGATGACCGACGTGGGGGCGCGCAACATCGAGTTCGTGCACGACTTCTTGCGCATCGAGGGCTTGCGCATCGCCGCGGAGGATGTCGGCGGGATGCAGCCGCGCAAGATCATCTACTTCCCCGCGCAGGGCCGCGTAAAGGTGCGCAAGCTCCGCGCGATCGAGAACCGCAGCATCGCGGATCGCGAGCAGATCTATCTCGAGAGCCTCGGCAAGCAGCAGGACGGCGGCGAAGTCGAGCTGTTCGAGTAGGCGTCCCGCGAGCCGCTGAGCACACTCGAGATGGCCTCTCCCCCCCCACCCTCCCCGCCCTTCCTCCCCGGCGACTCGCGGCGGCGCATCCGCGTGCTGATCGTCGACGACTCCGCGCTCGTCCGCCGGATGCTCACCGACATGCTCGCGCGCGATCCGGGCATCGAGGTCGTGGGCGCCGCCGGCGATGCGCACATCGCCCGGCAGAAGATCAAGCAGTTGAACCCCGACGTGCTGACGCTCGACATCGAGATGCCGAAGATGGACGGTCTCACGTTCCTGCGTAATCTCATGCGGCTGCGTCCGATGCCCGTCGTCATGGTCTCCTCGCTCACCGAGCGCGGCGCTGACGTGACGCTCGACGCGCTCGCCCTGGGCGCGGTCGACTACCTGGCGAAGCCGAGGATCGACATCGCCGCGACGTTCGGCGACTACGCCGACGAGCTCATCGGGAAGGTCAAGGCCGCCGCGCGGGCGAGCGTGCGTGCGCTCGGGGCTGCGGCAGCCCCCCCCTCGGGCCCCGTGCCGGTCCCGCCGCGGTTCAGCGCCGATGCGGTCTTGCCGCGCGCGCCGGCACCCTCCCGGCTGCGCACGACCGACCGGCTGATCGCGATCGGCGCCTCGACGGGTGGGACGGAGGCCATCAAGCAAGTGCTCATGCGCCTGCCGCCGGACTCGCCCGGCGTCGTGATCGCTCAGCACATCCCCAAGGCGTTCAGCACCCCCTTCGCGCGGCGCATGAACGAGAGCTGCCAGCTGACCGTGTACGAAGCGGAGGATGGCCAGCAGGTGAGAGCCGGGCACGTCTACATCGCGCCCGGCGACCGCCATCTGCTCATCGCGCGCGATGGCGCGCGCTATGTCGTCCGGCTCGACGACGGCACGCCCGTCAATCGGCACAAGCCGTCGGTGGACGTGCTGTTCCGCTCCGTCGCGCAGAGCGCCGGCCGCAATGCGATCGGCGTGCTGCTCACGGGCATGGGCAAGGACGGCGCGCGCGGGCTGCTCGAAATGCGCGAGGCGGGCAGCCCCACGATCGCGCAGGACGAGGCGACGAGCGTCGTCTGGGGCATGCCGGGCGAGGCCGTCGCGCTCGGCGCGGCAGATCGCGTGCTGCCGCTCGAGGAGATCGCCGCGGCGGTCTCCGGGCTCGCGGCTGAGATGGACATCACGCGCTCGGCGCGTGAGGCCTGATAACTTGGGCGCGACGGATCGGAGGCGGATCGGACGAGCTGCGCAGGAGACCGAACGACGATGAGCATGGCGGAATCGAAGCAGCGAGCGGCTGAGGAGCGGCTGGAGTTCGCATTCGTGCAGACGCTCGCCGCCGAGCTCTCCGGCGGCAAGATCGATCTGCCGAGCTTCCCCGACATCGCGCTCAGGGTCCGGCAGGCGCTCGCCGACGAGAACGTCTCGGCGGACAAAGTCGTGCGCGTCGTCAGCGCCGAGCCCGCCCTCGCCGCGCGCCTACTGCAGATCGCGAACTCGGCGGCGCTCAACTTCAGCGGCCGCGCCGTCACCGACCTGCGCACCGCGGTCGCCCGCCTGGGATTCAACATGGTGCGCAGCGCCGCGATCGCTTTCGCGCTGTCGCAGCTGAAGAAGGTCGATGCGCTGCGCGGGCTCGAGAAGCCGCTCGATGAGCTGTGGCGCCGCAGCGCGGCGGTCGCTGCCATGTCGCACGTCGTCGCACGCCGCCTGACGAAGGTGAACCCGGACACCGCGCTCCTCGCAGGGCTCCTGCACGGCATCGGCGAGCTCTACATCCTCACGCGCGCGAAGCAGCATCCGCAGCTCTTTGCGAATCCGGCCGCCTATCACACGATCGTGCGCGACTGGCATGCGAGCATCGCGAAGGCGCTGCTCGAGAACTGGGACATGGCCGACGAGATCGTCGACGCGGTGAGCGAGTTCGAGAACATCGATCGCGATCACAGGGGGGCCGCCGATCTCACGGACGTGCTCACCGTGGCCTTCCTCATCGTCTCGTATCAGGCGCATCCCGATACCATCGAGCTCAACATGCAGGGCGTGAACGCCTGCAAGCGGATGCAGCTCGATCAGGCCGCTTACGAGAAGTTGATCCGCGAGTCGGCCGACGAGGTCGCCGCGATGCAGCAGGCGCTCGGGCGCTGAGCGGGCGCGGCGCGAGAGCACGGAGCGCGGACACGACGTGGGCGCCCAACGATGAACGCGGTTCCCACCCCGGCGAGCGCCCCCGCCCCCGCGCGCGTCCCCGCCGAGCAACAGGCCTTCCACTTCGTCCAGGAGCTCGCGGCGGAGCTCTCCACAGGCCGTGTGGAGCTGCCGGGTTTTCCCGAGATCGTCTTGCGCATCCGCCGCGTGCTCACCGACGAGAACGTCTCTGCTGACCGCGTCGCGCGCGTGGTCGGCGCCGAGCCCGTGATCGCGGCGCGGCTCATGCGGATGGCCGGCTCCGCCGCACTCAATCCGGGCGGCAAGCCCATCGCCGACCTGCGCTCGGCGATCCTGCGGGTCGGGCTCAATGCCGTCCGCAGCGCGACGCTCGCGTTCGCCGTGCATCAGCTCCGCCAGTCGAGCGAGCTGCGCGGGCTCGAGAAGCCGCTCGATGCGCTCTGGCAGCGCAGCGTGCTCGTGGCGAGCCTGTCCTACGTCATCGCCCGCCGCCACCGCTCGACCGTGAATCCCGACACCGCCCTGCTCGCGGGGCTGCTGCAGGGTATCGGGCGGCTCTACATCCTCACGCGGGCGAGCCGCCACCGCGCGCTGTTCGCCGACGTGGCGAAGTATCAAGAGATCGAGCGCGACTGGCATCTCGGCATCGCCTGCGCGCTGCTCGAGCACTGGCAGATCGCCGAGGAGATCGTGCAGGCCGTGCGCGAATCCGAGGACTATGCGCGCGAGCCGCGCGGCCCGATCCGCCTGAGCGACGTGCTCGTCGCCGCGAGCCTCATTGCCGTCCACCAGAATCAGCCGGACCTGCTCGATGCGCGCTTGAAGAGCGTGCGGTCCGCCGCGCGCCTGCAGCTCGACCGGGCGGCGTGCGACACGCTCATCGTCGATTCCGCGCACGAGATCGCGGCGCTGCGCGAAGCGCTCGGGTGAGGCAGCGCCAATGGAGCGGGCGCGGTTGGAGCGACTGGGGCTGCGCGCCCCGACGGTTGTCTGCCCGCAGGTCGAGCCGACTGCAGGTCGAGCCGCCCGCAGGCCCAGCCGACCGCAGGTCGAGCCGACCGCGCTCTATTTGCGCCGCCCGGCGGCCTCGAGGGACTGCTCGAGGGTGAGCAGATGATCGGCAATCTTGTCGGGAGAGACGGTGTAGGTGCCCTGCTCGATCGCGGTGCGCAGCGTCGCGACACGGGCCTCGTCCACGGCCGGCAGCTCCCGCACGGCCTGCTCCAGTGCGGCGAGCTGGCTCGCCGTGTCCGTGATGTGGACGCTCTCGGCGGCCGCCGGCGCACCCGCCGGCTCGCCGCCTTGCGGCTGCACGCGCTGTGAGACGCGCCCAGCGCCCGGCGATGCCGGACGGCCTCCTTCGACTCCATTGATCTTGCTGGACACGTCGATCTCCTCGCACCGCGATCACACGCGCGGCATTCCTCCTCGCTCCGTATCGGCTGCGGCGCGCCAAAGTTTAGCCTGCGACGTGGGTCACACTTCGGTCCTCAGCACTCGCCCGATTCGCCCCGCCGCGTACCCGCCCTGCCGGCCGTAGGTCACCGCCTCGCCCCGGTCGCGCATGAGCGCCGCGAGCCGTGCCTGGACGTGCTTAAGGCGCGCGCCGACGAGCGCGGCATTGCCGTCATTGAGCGCCCGGCAGCGCGCCGCCGCCGCGGAGCACCGCTTCCAGCCTGCCGCCAGCGTGCCCTGGGGGTCGCACCAGCGCAGGATCTGCTCGAGCCCCGACGCGTCGGCCGGCTGATCGAGCTCCCGGCAAAGCGCGCGGCGCGCCTCGTCCGCGCGAATCACGCGCGCCACGCAGCGCTGCCGCTGCCGGATCGTCTCATCGAGCGCGGGCACGTCGTTCGCCGTCAGCGAGGCGTGCTCCCTCGCGAGCAGCGTCTCGAGCTCCTCGAGCGCCGCCGCTTCCTCGGCGATGAGGTGGGCCAGGCGCTCGCGGCAGGCAGTAGAGTCCATCAGGGAGTCCTCGCGGATTGAAGTCGGTCGGCGGCCGTACGGGTTATCGGCCGGCGGACGGAAGATCTTGAGCGGATGTCGAGCCGATCTCGAGCGGGCGCTTCCATCAGTCGGCCACCCGCACGATGTCGGCGGACTCGACGACGCCTTCGACGACCTTCTTCGAGCTCGCGTTGACCACATGGATGCGCGCGCCCGCAGCCGCATCTTCGAGCGCGCGGCCTGCGGCGCGCACCTCGATCCCGGCGGCATCGACGACGAGCGTCACCTCCTGCCCCCGATGGACGATCAGGTCCGCCGTGAGCATGTCCACCGTGAGCGCGGTACCCGCCGCGAGCGTGCGCCGTGCGGCGCGGCCGCGCAGCTCCGCCGGGCTCGAGAGCCAGGCCGTGGTGAACCCGGTCACGCGCCGAGTCTCGACCGTCACGTCCTGCGGCGCGAGCACGGTGTCGCGCGCGACCGCGTGCCGCAGGACGAGCACGGGCTCGCTACGCACCACCGTCACCGGGACGTAGATGCGCCACCGCACGGGGGTCGCGCAGCTCACGGCGACCATCGATCGCGCGAGCGCGGATGGGCCGCCAGCCGGCTCCGCCGCGAGTGGTGATTCACAGCGCGCGAGCCGCAGCCGGTCATCGAGGGCGCCCGCGGAGATCTCCGCGACGGAGGCCGTGCGCGGCAGCTCCGAGCGGACGAATGCCACGGCCACCGCGCGGATCGCCTCCACCGGCTCCACTTCCCGGTCCGGGGTCCGCTGCGCGCGCGCAGGATTTGCGCCGCATGCGATCGCGGCGAGCCCGCACAAGGCGGCGGAGGCGCAAATCAGAGATCGTGCCGGCCGGCGTCGGTTCATCGTCGCTCCTCTTTCATGCGGTGAGCCGTTGCAAGCCGCGCGCCAGCGCCGCCACCGTCCAGCACCGGAATCGTGGCGGCGAGAGGCCGCAATCCATTCGTCGCGGCGGAGGCGGCAAGCGGCAAGCCTTTGCCGCATGGATGCGAAGCCGATCACGCCCTGCGCGCCCGGAGCCGCGTTTCAGGCGCTCCGCGGGGCGCTGGCATGCGTGTTGCTGTGTCCCGGCAAGTCGGATCTTTGACGCGAACTTCAATGCCCTCGCTGCTCGATTTGAATGCGTATCTCGGCATCCAGCCCCTGGCCCTGGAGCTGCAATCGCGCCGCATGCAAGTGCTCGCGGACAATCTCGCGAACGTCGACACGCCTGGCTACAAGGCGCGCGACATCGACTTCCAGGCGGCGCTCGCCGCGGCGAGCGGGGAATCGAATGCCGCCGGCGCGCCGGTGCGGCTCGCGGCGACCAACCCGCGCGACATCGCCGCGGCCCCGGGTATGGAGGGCTCGCCCGAGCTCAAATACCGCGTGCCCCTCGCGCCTTCGCTCGACGGCAATACCGTCGACGCACAGCTCGAGCAGGCTGCGTTCGCGGACAACACGGTCCGATACCAGGCGACGCTCACCTTCATCTCCTCGAGCCTGCGGAATCTCATGACTGCGATCACCGGCTCGTGATCCGACGGAGCACCACGCACATGTCCTCCTTCAAGATCTTCGATGTCGCGGGCTCCGGCCTCGCGGCCGAGTCGGTCCGGCTCAACACCGTCGCGAGCAACCTCGCGAACGCGGACAGCGTGAGCGGCGATCCTACGACCGTCTATCGAGCGCGGCATCCTGTGTTTGAGGCCGTGCGCGCCGCGGTTGCCGGCGGGCTCGGGAGCGCCGCGGCCGGGTTCGCGGGCTCGGGCGCAGACGCGGCATCCGGAGCCGCCGTGCGCGTCGCGGGCATCGTCGAGAACACCGCGCCGCCCGTCGTCCGCCACGACCCCGGCAACCCGCTCGCGGATGAGCAGGGCAATGTCTATGCGCCGAACGTCAATGTCATCGAGGAGATGACCGACATGATCTCCGCCTCGCGCGCCTATCAAAACGACGTCGAGGTCATGAACACCTCGAAGGACCTCATGCTCGCGACGCTGAAGCTCGGAGAGTAACCGATGACGACCACCAATCTGGTGACCGCGGCGGCGGCGAGCGCGGCGCCCACGAATTCGGGCACTGCCGCTTCCGTCTCCCAGCCCTTCGCCGGCATTCCCGCGAACCTGCAGATCAGCGAGACCGGATTTCTGAAGCTCATCACGACCCAGCTGCAGGACCAGAACCCCTTGCAGCCGACCGACCCCACGCAGTTCCTGTCTCAGCTCGAGGGGATGAGCGAGGTGTCGAGCCTGCAGAGCATGCAGAATTCGCTTCAGGCCTCGCAGGTGCTCTCGGGCGCCTCGCTCCTCGGCAAGTCCGTCCTCGCGCCCGGCTCGACGGCGACGCTCGCGGCCGGCGGGACGGTGAGCGGCGCGGTCAATGCGCCGGCAGGAGCGTCGAGTCTCACCGTCACCGTGCAAGATGCGAGCGGCGCAACGGTCAAATCGTTCCAGGTCTCCCCTCAAGCGACCGGCCTCACGAGCTTCACGTGGGACGGCACGACGAGCGCCGGCACGCCCGCGCCGGCGGGCGAGTACACGGTGAGCGTCACCGCCTCAGTGGGCGGCGTGAGCGAGCCGGTGAGTTCCCTCGTCGAGAGCAAGGTCGCAAGCGTCACGATCGATCCGACGACGCAGGCGCTCGAGCTCAACACCGACAACGGCACGATCGCGCTCAGCTCCGTCGTGAGCGTGATGTAGCCGCCCGATATCCGAATTCTTCCGGAGAGCCCATCCATGTCGTTCAACATCGCGCTGACCGGCCTCAATGCCGCCAATCAGAGCCTGTCCGTCACCTCCAACAACCTCGCGAACGCCGCGACGGTCGGCTTCAAGGGATCGCGCACCGAGTTCGCCGATCTCTACGCCGCCACCCAGCAGGGCGTGAGCGCCACGGCCGTGGGCAACGGCGTCCAGGTCGCGGAGGTCGCCCAGCAGTTCACGCAAGGCAACATCGAGAACACCGGCAACAATCTCGATCTCGCCTTGAGCGGCAATGGCTTCTTCACACTGAGCGACAACGGCGCGCTCGCCTATACCCGCGACGGGGAGTTCCAGCTCGACAGCAACGGCAACGTCGTCAACGCCCAGGGCTTGAAGCTGCAGGTCTACCCGCCCCTGCCGAACGGCGGCTTCAACACCGGCGGCCTCTCCGATCTCTCGCTCACGACGAACGAGAGCGCCCCGCAGGCGACGAGCACCGCGCAGATCACCGCGAACCTGCCGGCGAACGCGACGCAGCCCCCGGATGCGTTCTCCCCGACGGACCCGAACAGCTACAACAACACGACGTCCCTTACGGTCTACGACTCCCTCGGCGCAGCGCACACCGCCACGCTCTACTTCATCAAGGGCGCCGCCGCGAACGACTGGACCACGCAGCTCTACATCGACGGCAATGCGGTGGGCGCGGCGCAGCCGCTCACCTACTCGAACCAGGGCACGCTCACGAGCCCCGCGAACGGCCAGGTCTCTTTCGGGAGCTACACGCCGGCGACGGGCGCCGCGCCGATGAGCATCACGTTCGATTTCAGCAGGACGACCCAGTACGGCGACACGTTCGGCGTGACGGCCGTCGAGCAGAACGGCTTCACGACGGGCAAGCTTACGGGCATCAGCATCGATTCGACCGGGGTCGTGCAGGCGCGCTTCACGAACGGCCGCTCCGTCAACCTCGGCCAGATCGCGCTCGCGAACTTCGCGAATCCGCAGGGCCTGCAGCAGCTCGGCAATGCGAGCTGGTCCGCCACGAATGCTTCCGGGCCGCCGGTGGCCGGCGTCGGCGGCGCGTCGGGCTTCGGCACGATCCAGTCGGGCTCGCTCGAGGAATCGAACGTCGATACGACCGCGGCGCTCGTCGACATGATCACCGCGGAGCGCAACTTCCAGGCGAATGCGCAGATGATCCAGACCGACGACCAGACGACGCAGTCGATCATCAACATCCGCGGCGCGTGAGGTTGGGGCACGGCCGAAGAAGCACGGCTGACGACCGGGAGGTGATCGATGGACAAGCTGGTGTACGTTGCGATGTCGGGCGCGAAGGAGACGCTGAACGCGCTCGCCGCGAACAACTACAACCTCGCGAATGCGAGCACCACCGGATTCAAGGCGGACCTCACGGCGTTCCAGTCGCGGGCGGTCACGGGGCCCGGCTACGCCTCGCGGGTCTATGCGACCGATGCGTCCGTCGGCTGGGATTCGAGCGACGGCGCGCAGATCACGACGGGCAATCCGCTCGATGTGGCCGTGCAGGGCAATGGGTTCATTGCGGTCCAGGACGCCGCCGGCAACGAAGCGTACACGCGCGCGGGCGACCTGCACGTGGAACCCGACGGCCAGCTCATGACGGCGACCGGTCATCCGGTGATGGGCGACGGCGGCCCGATCAGCATCCCGCCGGCGACCACGATCACCGTCGCGGGCGATGGCACCATCTCGATCGTGCCGCTCGGCCAGACGCCGCTCACGAGCGCGATCGTCGCGCGCATCAAGCTGGTCGCTCCGCCGGAGGGCTCCTTGCAGCGCGGGGCGGACGGGCTCTTTCACACATCCGACGGTCGGCCGGCCCCGGCGGACGCCTCGGTGAAGATCGCCTCGGGCGTCCTCGAGTCGAGCAATGTCAACCTCGCCAGCGCGATGGTCAATCTGATCGAGCTCTCGCGCCGCTTCGACCTGCAAGTGAAGGCGCTGCATACCGCCGAGGACGACGGCGCAGCCTCCACGAAGTTGCTTCAGTCCTCATGAGCCCGACATGACAGCCCCGCGACGCCTCGGTACGCCGGCAGCCTTCGCCGCAGCACGCTCGCAAGATCGGAGATGACCCATGGAACCCGCACTCTGGGCCGCCAAGACCGGCCTCGACGCTCAGCAGACGCAGATGACCGTCACGGCGAACAACCTCGCCAACGTCAATACGAACGGCTTCAAGCGAAGCCGCGCCGTCTTCGACGACCTGCTCTATCAGAACGTCACGCAGGTGGGCGCCGCCACGTCGCAGAACACGCAGTCGCCGTCCGGCCTGCAGCTCGGAACCGGCGTGCGAGTCGTCGCGACCGAGCCCAGCTTCACGCAGGGCAACCTCGACAACACCGGCAATGCGCTCGACCTTGCCATCCAGGGCCGCGGCTTCTTCCAGGTGCTGCGCCCCGACGGCACGCTCGGGTATACGCGCGACGGGAGCTTCCAGGTGAACGCGCAGGGACAGCTCGTGACCGCGGCCGGCTACCCGGTGCAGCCCGCCATCACGATCCCGAACGGGGCCCAGAGCATCACCATCGGCACTGACGGCACCGTGAGCGCGCAGATCGCGGGCCAGTCCCAGCCCTCGCAGATCGGCACGATCCAGCTCGCCGATTTCATCAATCCGGCAGGGCTCCAGAACGTCGGCGGAAACCTCCTCGTCGAGTCGGCCTCGAGCGGCCCCGCGCAGACGGGCATCCCCGGCTTGAACGGCCTCGGCACGATCGTCCAGGGCTCCCTCGAGAGCTCGAACGTCAACGTCGTCGAGGAGCTGGTGAACATGATCGAGACGCAGCGCGCCTACGAGATGAACTCCAAGGCGGTCGAGACGACCGACCAGATGCTGCAGTACGCGACGCAGAACATGTAGGTCACCCGCATGCCCACGACGCGAATCCCCTGCGCCACGGCGGCCCGGGCAACCTGGGCGACTTGCCGAACCTGGGCAGTCCTCGCCGCCCTCGCGTTCGGGCTTGCCGGGTGCCACACGGCCCCCAGGCAAGCGGACGACGACGGGCTCAGCTGGACGCAGATCCCGCCGCCGCCCCCGACCGACGGCGCGATCTACTCGGCCGGCCGCAACATGGGGCTCATCGACAATCCCGTGGCGCGCAACGTCGGCGATGTGCTCACCATCGTCCTCAACGAAGCGACGGACGCGCAGAAGACCGCCACGACGACGACCAGCAAGCAGACGACCGACACGATGCCCGGCATGACGCTCCTCGGCAAGGCACTCACCTTCCACGGCGTCCCGATCACGACGAACAACATCAATGATCAGACGAAATTCGATGGCGAGGGCGCGAGCAAGCAGAGCAACAGCCTGACCGGCTACATCACGGTGACCGTGGTGAAGGTCCTGCCGAACGGGAACCTGTACGTCCGCGGTGAGAAGCGCATCGGCATCAATCAGGGCGACGAGTACATCCGGCTCGCTGGCGTCGTCCGGCCCATCGACATCCAGCCCGACGACTCGATCTCGTCCTCGAAGGTGGCGGACGCGCGCATCACCTACAAGGGCAAGGGGGCGCTCGCCGACTCGAACGCGCAGGGCTGGCTCTCGCGTTTCTTCAACTCGCCGTGGACGCCATTCTGATGAGCCGCTTCGTCGCAACGCTCGCCGCGGCCGCTTTCGGTTTGATGCTCGCCGCTGCCGCGCAGCCCGCCCGCGCCGAGCGCATCAAGGATATCGCCACCGTTCTCGGCGTGCGCAGCAACCAGCTCGTCGGCTACGGCCTCGTCGTAGGGCTCGACGGAACGGGCGATCAGACCACGATGGCGCCGTTTACCATGCAAAGCGTGCAGAACATGCTGCAGCGGTTCGGCGTCACCATCCCGGCGAACGCGAACCCGATGCTGAAGAACGTCGCCGCCGTCACCGTGACGGCCGACCTGCCGCCGTTCGCAAAGCCGGGGCAGACGATCGACGTGACCGTCGCCTCCATCGGCAATGCGTCGAGCTTGAGGGGCGGCAACCTGCTCATGACTCCGCTCCGCGGCGCCGACGGCCAGGTGTACGCCGTCGCGCAGGGCAACGTGCTGGTGAGCGGCTTCGGCGTCAACGGCAAGGACGGCTCGCGCATCTCGCTCAACGTCCCGAGCAGCGGGCGCATCCCGAACGGGGCGAGCGTCGAGCGCACGGTGCCGACGAGCTTCGCCTCGAACCCGAACCTGGTCCTCGATCTCAACACGCCCGACTTCACCACGGCGGCCCACGTCGCCGCGGCGATCAACAAGACGCTCGGCGCCGGCACCGCGCAAGCGCTCGACGCCGTCTCGATCCGCGTCGCCGCGCCTGCCGACCCGAATCAGCGCATCGCCTATCTCTCGACGCTCGAGGATATCCAGGTCGACCCCGGCATCGCGCCCGCGCGCGTCATCATCAACTCGCGCACCGGAACCGTCGTCATCAGCTCCGAAGTGCGCGTGATGGCGGCGGCGGTCGCGCACGGGTCGCTCTCTGTGACCATCACCGAGCGCCAGGACGTGAGCCAGCCGAACGCCTTCTCGCAGGGCGGCCAGACCGTCGTCACGCCCCGCAGCTCGATCGACGTGCAGCAGGCGGACGCGCACATGTTCGTCTTCCAGGCCGGCGTCAACCTCGACCAGATCGTGCGCGCCGTCAACGAGGTCGGCGCCGCGCCGGGCGACCTCGTCGCCATACTCGAAGCGCTGCAGCAGGCCGGCGCGCTGCGCGCGCAGCTCATCGTCATCTGACGGCGGATACCGCTCGACGGGCAAGATATGGCGCTGCCGGTCACCGATCCGCGCATCTACTCGGACTTCGCCGGGCTCGATCAGCTGAAGCGCGCTGCGCAGGCGAACGATCCGCAGGCGCTCAAGGTCGTCGCCCGGCAGTTCGAGAGCCTGTTCGCGCGCATGATGATCCAGAGCATGCGCGATGCGGTGGGCAAGGACCCGATCTTCGGCTCGGACCAGGAGCAGATGTATCAGGACATGTTCGACGATCAGCTCTCCGTCGAGCTCACCCGCGGCCGCGGGCTCGGGCTTGCGGACCTGCTGATCCGGCAGCTGCAGCGAATGGGCGCCGGCGGTTCTTCGGCCGCGGGCGCCTCTCCGGCGAGCGGGCCGGGCGCTGCCGCGGCGCCCACGAACGCCGGCGCGCCCACGGGCGCCGGCGCGGTCAGGAACGTCGGCGACCCTTCGAGCGCCGGCCGCGCCTCAGATGCCGGGGTGCCCACGGGCGGCCCCTCGCGCCTCGACAGCCCCGCGCCCGCCAGCAGTCCCGCGCCCGCCAGCAGTCCCGCGCCGGCTGCGCCGTCGGCTTCCGGCGACCGCCTGCCCGCTTCGAGCGCCACCCGCGCCGCATTCATCCGCAGCATCTGGCCCCATGCGGTCGATGCGGCTCGCGAGCTCGGCGTCTCCCCGCTCGGCCTCGCCGCGCAGGCCGCCCTCGAGACGAACTGGGGCCAGGATGTCCCGCGGGACGCGAGCGGCCGCTCGAGCCACAACCTCTTCGGCATCAAGGCCGGCGCAGGCTGGTCCGGGCCGAGCGTCTCTGCCGGCACGCAGGAGTTCACGGCCGGCGCGGCGAGCGCCGTGACGGCCGACTTCCGCTCCTATGACGGCCCGGCACAGAGCTTCGCGGATTATGTCGCGCTGCTGCGCAGCGAGCCCCGCTACGCCGCCGCGCTCGGCACGGGCGAGAACGTCGCGGCCTTCGCGACGGCCTTGCAGCGCGGCGGCTATGCCACCGACCCGGATTATGCCCGCAAGGTGAGCGCCATCGCGGCGAGCCTCGCGGCCGGACCATTCAAGCTACCCGCGGCCGAGCCATTCAAGTTCGCGGCGGCCGGGCCGATGAACGTGACGACGCGCACGCTCTGATGACGACCGACGCATGAGCGATCTTCTTGCCACCAGCGTATCCGGACTGCTCGCGTTCCAGCGCGCGCTGGATGTGACGAGCAACAACGTCGCGAACGCCGCGACGCCGGGCTACAGCGTCGAGCGGGTCGTGCTCGACGAGCAGCCGTCGCAGGCCACGTCCGCCGGGTTCTTCGGCAGCGGGGTCGACGTCGCGAGCGTGCAGCGCTCCTATGACGAAGCGCTCGCCCAGCAGGTCCGCCAGTCGCAGAGCGGCTATTCGAGCTTCAACACCTTCGCCACCCAGGCCGCTCAAGTCGACAACATGCTGAGCGATTCGAGCACGGGGCTCACGGCGAGCCTGCAGGCGTTCGTGAATGCGCTGCAGAACGTTGCGAACTCGCCCTCCTCCACCGCGCAGCGGCAGGTGCTCCTGAGCCAGGCGCAGGCGCTCACCCAACAGCTGCAATCGTATGATTCGCGGCTATCCCAGTACGACTCGAACATAGAGTCTCAGATCGGCTCGAACGTGAGCCAGATCAACTCCCTCGCGGGAAACATCGCGCAGCTCAATCAGCAGATCGCCGCCGCGCTCGGCGGCACGGGGCAGCCGCCGAACGACCTGCTCGACCAGCGCGACGAGCTGATCGACCAGCTGAGCCAGTACGTGAGCGTCAGCACGGCGACCCAGAGCGACGGCGAGGTGAACGTCTACATCGGCACCGGCCAGGCGCTCGTCACCGCCGGCACGGCGCAGACGCTCACGACGACCGCCGACCTCTACGACCCGACCCGCGTCGATGTCGGGCTCTCGATGGGGGGCGGCACCACCGCGGACATCACGTCCCAGATCACGGGCGGCACGCTCGGCGGACTGTTGACGGCCCGCAGCCAAGTGATCGACCCGACCCGCAATGCGCTCGGTCAGCTCTCCGTCGGCCTCGCGACGATCGTCAATCAGCAGCAGTCGATGGGCATGGACCTCACGGGCTCGCTCGGCCAGCCGATGTTCGCCGTCGGCGGCGTGCAGGCGCTCGCGGCCTCGACGAATGCCGGCAGCGCCTCGCTCAGCGTCACGCGCGGTCCGTTGAGCACGCTCACGACCGACGACTACCGCCTGCAATACGCCGGCGGCTCGTGGCAGCTCACCGACCTCACGACGGGGCAGACGGTCCCGATGACCGGCAGCGGGACGAGCGCGAGCCCTTTCCAGGCAGCCGGCCTCTCCATCGTCGTGAGCGGCGCGGCTCAGAACGGGGACAGCTTCGAGATCCGGCCGACCGCCGCCGCGACGCAAGGACTCGCCGTCCTCATCACGAACCCGGCGCAGATCGCCGCGGCCTCGCCGATCCAGACGGCCGCGAGCGCGAGCAACACGGGCACCGGTGCGATCTCCTCGGGCACGGTCGTCGATCCGACGAACCCGCAGCTTCTCTCGACGGTGACCATCCAGTTCACCTCGCCGACGACGTATTCGATCAACGGCTCCGGCAGCTACGCCTACACGAGCGGCCAGCCGATCACGATGAACGGCTGGAGCGTCACGATCACCGGCGCGCCGGCCGCCGGCGACGCCTTCACCGTGAGCAGCAATGCGGGCGGCACCGGCGACAACCGCAACGCGCTCGCGACCATCGACGCCCTCACCTCGTCCTCGTCCTTGAACGGCGGGACGACGTCGCTCATCGGCGCCGCGAACGATCTCGTGAGCGGCATGGGCGTCGTCACCCAGCAGGCGCAGTCGAACGCCGCGGCCCAGCACGCCGTGAACCAGGACGCGACCACCGCGCGCAACAACGTCTCCGGCGTCAATCTCGACGAGGAGGCCGCGAACATGGTGCGCTACCAGCAGATGTACCAGGCGATGGCGCAGATGATCCAGGCGTCCAACACGATGTTCGACTCGCTCATCGCCGCGTTCAGGAACGGCTGATCAGGATCGAGAGCGGACCATGCGCATCTCCACGCTCACCTTTCAGAACAACGCCATCGATCAGATGGATCAGCTCGAAGCGGCGCTCGCGAAGACGCAGAGCGAGCTCGCCTCGGGCAAGCGCATCCAGGAGGCGGCCGACGATCCGGCCGGGATGGCGCAGGTCAACCAGCTCAACGTCGAGCTCTCGGCCTCCCGGCAGTACGTCACCAACCAGAACGTCGCGAGCGCCAATCTGACGCTCGAGGAGCAGGCGCTCTCGGACGCGACGAACGTCCTGCAGAGCGCGCGCGATCTCGCGGTGCAGGCGAACAATGCCTCGCTCAGCGCCGCCCAGCGCCAGGACATCGCGACGCAACTGCAACAGCAACTGCAGCAGCTCGTCGCGATCGGAAATCGGACCGACAGCAACGGCAATTACCTGTTCTCCGGCTACGCCGCCGGCACGCAGCCCTTCACTCAGACGGGCAACGCCGTCTCGTACGTCGGCAGCGACGGCGTGCGCCAGATCGAGATCAGTGCGAACCAGCGCATCTCCGGCGGCGACACGGGCGACAGCGTGTTCATGGACATCCCGGCGGGGAACGGGACGTTCGTCACGTCGGCGGCGGCCGGCAACACCGGCACGGGCTCGATCGACCCCGGCACCGTCGTGAATGCCAGCCAGTGGGTGCCCGATCAGTACACGATCGCCTTCACGAGCGCCACTCAGTACCGGATCACGGACGACACGACCGGCCAGCCGGTCGCCCTCGGCACGGACGGCAGCGGCAACCCGGTATACACCGCGAGCTTCACGAGCGGCGATACGATCGCGTTCCGCGGGATCGAGGTGACGGTGAATGGCGCGCCGGCGTCAGGGGACCAGTTCACCGTCGCGCCGGCCGGCAAGGCGAGCGCGTTCGCCACGCTTTCGAGCCTCATCACGACACTCAACTCGACTACGCTGAGCTCGGCCCAGATCGCCTCTCAGATCGGCACTGCCATCGCGCAGATCGACGGGGCCATCTCCCACCTCGGCGTAGCCTCCGCCTCGGTCGGCGCGCGGCTCAATGCCGTGACGGCCGCGCAATCGAGCGAGCAGAGCGCGCAGACGCAGCTCCAGGCTTCTGTCTCGCAGGTCTCGGACCTCGACTACGCGGCGGCGGTGACGCAGCTCAACACCCAGGAAGTTGCGCTGCAAGCCGCCCAGCAGTCGTACGCCTCTCTCGCCCGGCTGTCCCTGTTCAACTACCTCCAGGGCTAGCCGGCTCTATCCAGGACCGGCTCGACTCCCTCCAGGGCCAGCCCGCGCCGGCTCGAGCGCGAGGGCCATGCCGGTGAATCGTGACGCAGTTCATGTTTACTGCGCGGATACGGCTCAAGTTCCGGCAGCGCGCACCGATACATCCCCTGAACAGCGAGCGGCCATGCGGCCGCCGAATCGAGCAGCGCGACGGACGGGTGTCCGGCGCCTGAAGCAAACTTACGGAGTTACAGGCAATGTCACTCGTTCTGAACACGAATCTGAGCTCGCTGGTCGCGCAGAACAGCCTGACCACATCGGGCAGCCAGCTCTCCACCGCGCTCCAGCAGCTCTCCTCGG